>Ga0255292_1000110_pt1 | contig 13391 bp, 1 predicted proteins | sample MistaT_35_FD_183690 | JGI IMG/M metagenome (GOLD analysis project Ga0255292, IMG submission 183690) | Metatranscriptome of freshwater microbial communities from Mississippi River, Louisiana, United States - Miss_Miss_RepB_8h (Metagenome... | ecosystem: Environmental > Aquatic > Freshwater > River...
GTTGACAAAAAAATTGAAAGTTGGAGAAAAACGACAAAAAATAGAACAAGATAAACAAAATCATCAGAAAAAGAAATGGTAACCTTAACAAGCTATAGAATGGAAAAGAATTTCCACCCTTTGTTTCATCTGTGTAAACGGTTGTAGTTCAGGACTGGTGTAAGTTCAGAAAGCTGTGGTTTGGTTTACCAGAACAGCGCAAGCATGAGCAGGGCTGCCAGCACGGTCGTCATGGAGACGCGCAGGCTGTTCGCGGAAGAGGGCGCCGGCGTGACCGTCGTTGGCGGTGGCGGCGTCGGGGCCGGCGTCGGCGGCGGCGGCGGGTTCGGTGTCGGCACGGGGGTCTGCGACTGCACGGGGGCCGTGGCAGAACGTGTGCCGACGTTGGCGGTGTCGATGCCGAACTGCTGGGCAAGCGACGTGTCCGTCTTGACAATGCTCACGGTGCTCTCACCGAGGGCCTGGTACATGTTGGTGATCTCGGCCTCGGAGTTGGCAGAGAAGCCGGGGGCCTTCTGCAAGTTGAACGTGGCTTCGACCTGGACCTCGGCACCCGTCGTCTGGAGGAGGTAACGGCCGAGGAGCGCGCTGAGGGCCGCGGCAGAGTTGCACGTGCACTTCACGACGCCAACGGGGCACTGGGTGTTCGTACCGGAGCACTTGCCCTGAGCGCCGCAAACGCTGCTGCCGAGGTCGGCGTTGCCGAAAGTCGCGCGCATGACTTCGCAAGCGTTGACCTCGATCACAACGTTCGCGTTGTCCTTGTTGATGAAGGGGAACTTCGGACCGAGGCGCTTCGCCAGCTCAAGCTTGAAGTCCGTGACGTTGAAGGCGGCCAAGGACTTGATGTTCGTCGGGATGCGGACAACCGGGCGGGCGGCCTGGACGGCGGCGCTGTTGAAGACCGTGGCGGGCACGCTCGGGTCGATGACCTGGATGGCCATCGTCGTCGCCGTGGAGCGGGAGATGCCCTTGCTGCACGGGTTCGTGATGTCGGCAGTCGTGCCGGCGATGGCGGCCGGGACGGTCGCGGGGCAGCTGAACTCGAGCGTCACGTGCGTATGCGTGGTGCTACCCTTTTCCATCGTGGAGCCGATGAAGCCAAGGCTGAAACGAGTGCGGCCATACTGCACCTTCGCCCAGAAGGCAGTCTGCTTGGCGGTGTACGCTGGCGGGAGGGTCAACGCCACGGTGCTCGTGCTCGTGGCGGGCTTCACCATGCGGACCATGATGAACGAAACGTTCTCACCCTTGACCGGTTGGCCCTGGCCGTCGGCGACAACGATGGACACGTTGAACTCGCGGAGCATCGTCGTGTTCAGGAATTCGGTGCCGTTGATGGCGAGCTGGAAGGACCTGTTGGACAGCATGCAGTTGGAATTGCAGACCGTAGCGGGGGCAACACGCGGCGCACCACCAACGGTCGGGCTCGGGTGGCGCACGTCCATCGTGTCGATCATGACATCCTTCACCGTCTGGAAGTTCACCCAGAACGGCTTCGAGCCCATCACCTTGGAGGTCTTTGCCGTGATGAGCGACAGAGCGTAGTTGCCGTCGCGGGCCGTGTTGAACGTCGCAACAAAGGTCGCCTCACCCATGTTCATCGTCGTCTCTTTGGAGCCCGTGCTGAAGGACAACGGGAAGCCCGTGGACGGAAGCGGGTCGACCTGCCAAGCGATCGCCTCGTCGTTACCAACCTCGTTGGGCTTGCGCGCAACGTTCGGGCCCTTCTTCACCAAGCGCGGGTCAAGGCCGTCGACGGCCTGCGCGACGAGCTTCTCCATCTGGCGGCCCATGACCCAGTCAAGAGGCAGATCCCACATCGGGTGGAAGCGGATGGTGCTGGCGGCAATCACCGTGTCGAGCGAGCCACTGTACGCGGCAGCAGAAGACATCGACGACGACGTGACCTTAACGCGGAATCCACCGAGGCCGAGGTTGACGGATGAGTTCGTGAAGTACAGCGTGAACGTGACCTGGCCACCAACAGCCTTCGCCGTCTGCGGGTTCGGGGCAGTCCAGTCGACCGCTGTGTGCGTCATGTTCGTGTTGTACACACCCATGGACTCAATCGTGGCACCCTTCGCGCCCACGAGGCTCACGGCAAGTTCCGATGCGGAAGCGCCGGAGTCACCACGGCAGTTCACACCATTGGCATCCGTGATGGCAACCTTGAAGCTGTACGGGGCACCGCTGCGAAGGAACATCTCCTTGAACTCCGTCGTCGAGTTCGTCACCATGACGAGGTTCGTCGGCTTGCAGACGGAGACTTCGACGTTCGCGCCGGGGGTACCGTCGACCGTCAACGCCTTGCTGGAGCCGTCGACAACAGAAACGGCGAGCTTGCAGGTGTACGCCTTCCCATCACCCGACGTCGCCCACGTGACGTCAATGGAGCCAATGCCGGACGTCGTGTTCCACTTGTCTGTGCCGATCGTGGGCGCGTTCAGTTGCGCGCACGTCGCGTCAACGGTGACGGACAGCTTGCACGTTTCAACAGTGGACGTCGACGGGTCATCGCAGCTCGTGACCGTGATGGAGGTCGTGGCATCGAGCATGCCCTGGACACCGACGGCGAAGGTCGTCTTGCGGCCCATGGCACCGAAGAACGGGCCGGCGGGGAGACCCGGGGCGTTGTCGAGGACGGACGGGGCGATCCAGAACCACTTGGACACAGTCACGGACGTGACGGTCACGGAAACGGTGGTTTGGCAAGCCGTGGCGGACGTGCAGACACCAGCACCAGCACCGGCAGCGAACGTGATGACGCACCTCTTGCCAGAGGCAGTCGGGGCCGTAAAGCGAATGGCCGTCCTGAGGTAGCCCTTCATGAGGCGCATCGGGGCGCTAGCGGCAGAGGCAGAGCGCGCCGGGCAATCAGAGCTGTACGTGGCCGTGATCTCGTTATCAGCCTCGACGGCGATGTACGACGTGGGGGACGTCGCAGCGGCGTCGGCGACGAGCTTGACGAGACCGACTTCGAGCGAGAGCGAGCTGTACATGGCAACGGACGTCGCAGAGGCGAGGGCGACCATGTTCAAGCCAGTCTTGCCGACGCTGATGTCGAGGACGTTCTGCTCCGCAATGCTCTTGCGCGCATCCAGGCCGTTCGTGCTGGACGTGAGAGAGCCAACCTTGAAGAGCGGGTAAGCGTTGCGAGCGGGCTTCGTGAACGTGACTTGGACGTCCTTGGCCTGACCGTCGACCATCTTGTCCTTGCCCGTGGCGAAGGTGCCGGCCGTGGCGCCAGCAGCCAGGAACGTGCTGTCCGTGGGCATGAAGCCACCGGCAGTCATGCCGTTGGCGCTGAGGTCAACGGAGAGCGTAGCACTGGGGGAGCTCGGGCACGTCAGCGGGTCGTACGCGAAGCACGCACTGCCACCCGTCAAGCCGCCGCCGCTATAGCCACCCTGGCGGACGTCAATGAAGCCAAGGTCATCCACCGCAAAGACACCGTACGAGGCGTAGCCAGACATGGCGCCGTTGGCGTCAACCTGGTACAGACCCATGGCACCAATCGGGCGGTCAACGCGGAGCGTCGTCGCCGCGGTGTACACATTCAGGCGGGTGTTGTCAGAGCCGACGTTGATGCGCAGGCGGTTGCAAACACGCGGGACCTTGACACGGTGGATCTCGGTCTTCGTGAGCGTGAACGCCTGGTCCATCACAGCACCACCATCGCCGTTGACGCTGTCCTCGACCGTCGACGTTGCTGTCGCGGGGCTCATCGTCTTGTCACCAACACCGACGAACGCCTCACCGGCACCGGCACCCACGTGCCAGACGGAGAGGGCGAAGTCAGTGTTCTGCTGCACCATGCGCGGGCGGTAACCAACGAGCATGTACTTCGTGGAAGCGGCAGTGACGTAGAACGTCGTGGACTTGGTCGTGTCGGCGTTCTGGACCTTGAAGCTGTTGAGGTTGCCGTTGACGGAGTAGGCGATGATCACCTCGCAGCCGTCGGGGCACGTGCGCGTGAAAGAGAACTTGAGTCCAACAGCGCCGGTGCTCGCGAACGCGGCCATAACGTTGTGGTGCTCAGCGACGGGCGTGGCGATGTCCTTGCGGAGGACGCCACCATTGCCGTACCAGAACGGGTTCGAGGACGTCTTGATGACGTTGTAGGCGTAGGCGACACCAGTTGCGAACTTGTCGGCGACCTGGTAGTTGGCCTGCGTGGCGCCAATGGAACCAACGGGGATCATGTTGACCTGGATAACGTCAGCAACCGTCACGCTCGCCTTCTGGTCAGCCGGGAGGCTGGTGGCGAGGAGGTGCGTCGCGGTGCCAGCGAGGTTGTCGCGGACGTTGATCGGCTTGGAGTACTGCGTCAACATGGCGATGTTCGTGTTGAGGTCCTTGTAGAGCGCCGTCTGCGTGCTCGACGGGGTCAGCACGAAGCGGAGGACGCAGCTCTCGCACGGGGCAGAGAAAGACACGTAGGCCGTGATGCGGCCGTTATTCATCGTGACCTCCTTGTTGTTGACCGCACCCTTGACGGTCATTGTGCCACCGTTGTTGCAGCCGTTCCAGGAGTACAGCTCGATCGTGACGGTGCCGGCAGCAGACGCTACGCGAACGCTGTTGGCGTCCTGCACATCAGCGCTGATCGGGATCTCAGTGTTGATCGGCACAATCGACTTGGCGTCAGAAGAAGCGTAGGCATACTTGTAGGCGATGCTGTCGAGCGTGTTCGTCAGCTGGTAGCCAGTGTACGTGCCGCAGCCAGATCCACCGTGGCAGTTGATCTTCGGCTTCGTGGGGCACTCAACCGTCTTGGCGGCATCGAGGATGGCGAACTTGGCGGCGATCTTCGGGCCCTTGAAGACGAAGTTGTACGTCGACGTGAGGGAGCTGGGGATAACCGTAACGGCTGTGTTGTTAGACGTGGCGGAGATGGTCAACTGGCTGCTCAAAGACGGCGTGACCGTCTCGGAGAGCTTGCCGCTGGCGATCACGTAGTATGCGCTGGGTGTCACACCGGAGACAACGAAGCTCGTCGTGCGGAAGACGTTGCTAGCCTTGGCGAAGGCCGTCGCGGCGTCCGTAGCCGTCGTGCCGAAGGCCTCGACGTTCTGCTTCGGCTTCGCGGTGAGGTCATCCGTGCACGCCGTGCCAGAGCACTGGAGCGTCTGCGAACCGATGTTGATGTCGATCGTCCAGGAGTTGAGGATATCAACCTGGCCAATGGTGTCGGCGGCCGTGCAGGTAGACTTGGCGTTGCAAGACGGCTCTTTCGACGTCGTGTCCGTGGCGCCCGTGGTGGACGTGGCGGAGAGGACGTAGAGCTGAATGGCGGTACCAGTGGCATCAGAGGCAATGCGAGCACTGTTAGTCGCCGTCTGCTCGTCGCAAACAGTGGGCGTGAAGAACGACTCGGTCGGGCTGCAAGTGGTCTTGTCCGTCGTGAAGCAAGTCGACTTGAACGTGACGATGGTGACGCCAGAGGAGGCCGTCGTCGGCGCCGTGTTGGTCGTGTCGAACTTCTGCCAGTACGACGTGAACGGGGACGTGCCGTACTTGAACGCGATGAGGCGGGCGGAGGGCTTGTCCATGATCAAGATGTACAAGGTCGTGGTCGCCTTCGGGATGTAGTCCGTCGCGCCAGGGTACTTCGTCTTGTAGTCGCCAGAGGCGGTCTTGACGGTGAACGTCAAGGAGCAGCCGAGGCACCAGCTCGTGAACTTCAAGTCGTACGAGATCGTGGCAGAAGAGACCTGGATGCTGGAGGCCGTGAGCGTGGCGTCAACGACACCACCTTCGCGCTGGTTGGCCGCGGACGGGACGGTCATGGCGATGTTGCTCGTGGAGCCGATGGAGCTCGTCGTGCACGTGGAGGCGAGGGCCTTAGCGGTGTCGTCCATGCTGCACTTGTCAATGACGACCGTGCTGGCGGTGTTGAAGCTGGTCACCTCGGTGTTGGTGATCGTCTTGCCGTAGTGATCCCACAAGCCGAAAATGATCTTCGTCACGACGTCCGTCGTGGAGGCATCAGCGCGCTGCGCGAACAAGTTCACGCTGCTGGCCGGGAGCGTCGTCAGGGACGAAACCTTCTGGTCAACGCTGTTGACAACGACGTTGGCAATGTGCTTCGTGCTCCAGAAGGAGAAGATGCCGAGCTCGCACTCGCCGTTCGTGCCGGAGCGCGCCCAGTACGTGGCGTCGTTGAAGCGCTGGGCAGCGAAGCGAACCTTGAAGTTGGCCTTCGCGTTGCCGGCGCTGTTGACCTTGAAGCAGAACTTGACAGAGCTGCGGACCATCGCCTTGACACGAGACGCGGCGGCGTTGGCGCTGTCGGTGATCGTGACCGGGGCAATCGTGGTGCCCGTGACGGCAGTGGCCTGCGCCCAGTACGTGACCCAGTTCGTCTCGTAGAGCGTCGTCAAGCCATCCTTGTTGACAGCCGTGACGGTGGCGCACACTTCCGTGTCCTTGTAGATCAGGGACTTCTTGTTGTTGTCAGCCTGGGCAGTGTCGTAGCCGAAGTAGCCGGAGATGCTCTCGCAGTTGCCGTCCGTGTTCACAACGCAGGCGTAGAGCGTGCTGCTGAGCGTGCACTGCAACTTCGTCGTCGACGACGTGACAACCATGGCACCGACTTCGTAGAGAGCGGTACCCCAGTCAGTGACGAGCTGGAGATCGCAGCCAGACGGGCACGCGCGCGTGAGCGTCAAGCCGTAGATCATCTTGACACCCTGGACGAAGGCCATGCCGTCGATGGTGGCCGCACCAGTGCCCTGGAGTGCCGCAACTGTGGTCAGGTTGATGCCGTCCTTCGTCGTCTTGCCGTTGCCACCCTTGAGCAGGGGGAGGACGTTACCCTCGAAGTACTCGTCAACGTCGCCGTTCGCATCAACAGCCTTGACCTTGAGGGCGAGACCGACCTCCGGGGTCGTGCTCGGGCACGTCGTGCTGCCAGCGCCAAGGCCAGACTCCGTCGTGGCCGTCGACTTCCAGCACGTGACATCGAGTTTCGTCGCCATGCTGCGCACAGGCGTCGTGAGCGTCGTCGCTCCGCCCGTAAGGTCGGCACCGGCGAACTTGAACGTCAACGTGCAACCCGTGGCGCGCGTGCAGCCCTTGGAGTTGAGCAGGCTGAATGTGACCTTCTGGCTGACAGAGGAGAGCGTCGTGCCGCTGAAGGCAGAGTTGCAGACCTCGGCCGTCGTGCACGGGCGGAGGATCTTGTTGCCAGAGAAAGCGGACGCGGTGTTCTCGATCGTGATCAGGTGCTTCGTGTTCTCGAGCAGCGTAACCTTGTTGATGTACTCACCCGTGGAGTCAACTGGGCGCAGGACAACCGTGTAGGCCTGCATGGCAACGAGGTGGTAACCAGTGGCAGCAGAGAGCGCGTTCGAGCCCTGGGAAGCGGCGACCATACCCATGAAGTAGCTGTAGGTCGTCGACGTCGGCTCCCACGTGGGGATCATGGACGGGCGCACGAACTTGTCGTTGTCGGTCAGGCCGTCGACCACAACTTCGCTCGGGTACACATCGACGATGTACATCTTATTCAGGATCGGGCGGATGACCGTGATCGTGTGCGACGCGTTCTTGCTGGCGGAGCTGAACTTGAGCGTGACAGCCGTGTTCGCCGTGAACAAGGCACCGCTCGTGGCGTCGAAGACAACAGTGACCTCGAAGAAGCCGCTGGCGAGCTTGCCGGCCTTTGCGCTCGTCGTCTCACTGAGTGCAACACCGTTGGCCTTGACGCTGATACCAGTGATGCCAGTCGCCGTCATCATGACGTCATCCGTGGCCGTGTGCGCGAGACCGCCGTCGGTCCAGTACGCGGCAACGCGGATCTTGCAGCTCTCGTCGAGTTTGCACGTCGTCGGGCCTTCCCAGATGGACATGGAGTTGACAGACGTCGTCCTGACGTGGAGCGTGCAGGACTTGGGGTCCGTGAGCGTGTTGGCGCCACCAGGGCCCTTGATGCTGTCGCTAGCTGTGAACGTGATGGAGCAGCCGCCCGTCGGGCAACCGCTGACAATGGCGAGGGAGTACGTCACAACACCCTGGGCAGTGTACTGCTTCAGGTTGCTGGCAGCCCAGCCGTACGTCGGGGCGAACGTGCCGCGGCAGGTACCGGCTTCGTTCTGCATGGAGAACGTGGCGGCGGTCGGGGCAGCAGCATCGACAGCCTCGATGAGGTACGCCCACGTGCCGATGGAGAACGGGAGGACCTTGTTTTCCGCGTCGAGGACGGAAACCTTGAGGTCGATCGGCATACCCGTGCGGATGGGGTTGGACGCGTTGTGCTGCGGGCACTTCGCGATCTGCAGGCGGCTGGCCGTAGCCGTAACGTAGAACGGGGTGCCGCCACCGTTGGTCGTCAAACCGTCGTTCGAAACCTGGTACCAGCTGCCGGCAACGGAAGCCGTGTACGTCGTGGGCGTGAACGGCTTGCTGGAGCTGACGGTCGTCGTCGCCATCGTCGTCGTGCTCGTGCGCTGGTAGCAAACCTTGTAGTAGCCAGCCTTCGTCGGGGCCGTGTACGTAGCCTGCTGCGTCACGTTGGACGTGCCCTTCAGGTTGACGGGCGCGTTGTCGATGTTGGCGGCGAGGGAAGTCGTGGACGTAGGCGCGGCGGGGTCCCAGGCGTAGCTGTGGGCGATACCGCAAGCATCAGACGCGTTGACGATGTAGATCTTGTCGTACGAGCTGACAGAGCCGAGGGCGTACTCGACGCTGCTGATGAGCGCAGAGAACTTGTCCGTGATGGAGAAGTTGCCCGTGGCCCTGTTGTACGTGAAGGACAGCGCGTTCGGGATCACCTTGAACGGATTGCCGAGGCCACCATCAGCCGTGCTCGTGATCGTCGTGGAGCTGGGCTCAAGCTGGATCCAGACGGGGAGACCGAACTTCTTGTAGCAGAGGAGGTAGCGCCCGCCAACGACAGGGAGGTTGACGGCCAGGCCGGACTTCGTGTTCGAGCCAGTGGAAGCAGTCGAGCCAGCGCCAGGCGTGGATTCCTCACCAGGGGAGTTGCAGTTGATGTTCGGGATGTTCTCGTACTGTCCGCGCACAACCTCGTCGGAGTACTTCACAATCTTGAACGTGTCCTTGGCGTAGTTCGTCGTCCAGTCAACCTTGTAGTTGACGTACAGGTAGGACGTGTTGGAGGTCGACACCATCGCGGTTGCCGCACCACCAACCAAGGCAGCGTCGTAGGCTGTGCCCGTGGCGTACACACCGCTCGTGAACGGGACAACACCAACGATCTTCTGGCTGACGAAGAAGTAGTCCAGGGACGCGTCGCTCGTGTACAGCTGGCTGGCGCCGAGGGCGTACTTCTGGTTCGCAAGCGGGGCCTGCATCAGCTCGATCCATGGGTGGTTGAGCGGGCGGTAGCACACCTTGTAGTACGTCGCCGTCGAGGTCGCGCTCCACGGCAGCGTGACGTCCATGCGCGACATCGTCGTGGCGGCGAGGTTGGAGTCACCAAGGTCATCGTTACCCGTCTCGAGGAGCGTGTTGTTGACGGCAGAGAGACCAAGCTTGACGTAGTTCGTCTCCTGGCCAACGTGCGTGGACGTCACACCGTTCGGGCGGTTCGTGGAGGCCCACTCCGTGCCGTAGCAAGGGGACGTGATCGACACAATCTTGGCGGCATCACCCATGGGGAGGGTGTTGAGCATGATCGTACCGGCCGTAACGAAGCGGATACCCATGACACCGCCGTTGTACGGCTGCGTCTCAGCAGTGTAGGCAATACCAGGGGAGTAAACGTTGATGTTGCCGAGGTGCTGCCAGTTGGCCGTGTCGGAAGAGCCGAGGTCGCGGGTCATGTAGCACACCTTGTAGTTCGTCGTGACAGCCGAGAGGCCGGCAACGGTCGGGAACGTCATGTACGCGCGGGCAGACGTCACGGTGCCGCGGCTGCCCTGGGCGGCCTGAGCCGTGGAGACAGCAGAGGCGGACACGAAGGCCTGGCCACCGCGGCCAGCTTCCGTCCACGTGGAGCCGCTGAGCTTACGCCACGAGAACGACGCGTACGTGTTGCCGGGGGACTGCTGACCAGCAGCGGGGCGATCGCACCCACCGAGGGAGTTCAAGACCAGCTTGACGACGTCCTTGTCGAGGTCAATGGTTCCACCGGAGACGGCGAGGTAACCCCAAGAGCCGGCATATGGGGTTGAGACGGTGCCAGACGCGCCGCCAACGGAGAACGTGAGCGTGGGCTTCGTGCCAACCACAAACGGGTTGGGGGCACCGTTCCAGATCTTCGGGACCTCGATCCAGTTGCTGGCCTGCGGCTTGTAGCAGAGGCGGTAGCCGGCGGTGCCGGTCGTGACCTTCGGCGGGATCGTGATGAACGCGACGGCGCCTTGCGTGGCGAAGTCGGAGATGTACGAGCCATCGGCCGTGGAGTCAACGTTCGTGTACGGGTACGTGCCGACGTCGCTGCTGATGCTGTCGGACGGGGAGACGTTGCCGGTGAAGCACTTCGACGTCGTCGTTGCGCTCGTGGAGATGCAGTAGATACCCAAGTTCCAGCTGGCCTGCGCCGGGACGAAGTTCTGGAGGACGAATTCCTCGCCGTTGCTGGACGTGGCACCCCACGTCGTGTCGCAGCGCACGGGGATGCCCGTCGACGTGCGGTTCTGCACCAGGCGGACGACGTCACCAGAGCCGAAGGCGTTGTTGGCGTCGATGTTGAAGGCCTGCGTGTCGGGGTTGGCGAGGCGGCGGAAGAGGAACTTACCCCACGTGCCCTCGCGCCAGTCCATCAGCGTGAAGTCCATCTGGGGCGCCGGGCGCGAGTTGAACTTCCACGGGCTCGTCATGAGGGAGTGGGAGATGTACTTCGGGTCCTGGAGCTGCAACCAGTTCTGCTGGCCGTTCTTGAAGCACACACGGTAGTAGGAACCGGACGCAAGCTGCGCGGGCATGCGGACGTAGAACGTCACTTCCCAGCGGGCCGTCGTGCTGTCGTCAGAGTGACCAGCGCAGTTCGAGCAAGAGGCCGCACCGCTGCAGGCGCCAACCTCGCACTCCTTCAGACCGGGCTTGGAGTCGAATGTCTCGGACTCGCCGTTGTCAGTGTAGCAGCTGTACAGGTACTTGACGATCTTGACGGCGGAGCCGACGACCGTCGTGGCAGCGCTGACGTAGTTGTGGTTCTGCGTCGTGAGCGTCTTCTGCGGGTCGCGGACGGTGAGCGGGCCCCACGTCGTCGCCTGGCTGTCGTTCACGTGGTACGTGTAGTTCAGGTTCTGGAAGTCGTTCGGGTCGAAGTAGCCGAGGGACGTGGCCGCGTTCTTGATCACACGCCAGTTCTCCGTACCCACCTTGCGGTAGCAGACGTTCCACTTCTTCGAAACCGGGAAGCGGATGTAGGCCCACGCCTGGGACTGGGAAGCCGCGTTGAACGTCCATGCGTACGCGTGCAAGCGCGGGTCGGCACCAAGATCGGCGCTGGCAGTGACACCGTCGTTGTCGGAGTCGGACATGGAGCAGTACGTAGCGGACGTGCACGCACCCGTCGTGGCGCTCTTGGAGCAGCACGTCGTGGCGGAGTTCATGGCGCTGTTGATACCGTTAAGGCCCTTGTCGTAGTTACCGTAGTTTTCGCCGATCCAGTACCAGCAGCCGCCTCCGGCCGTGGTCGCAGACGACAGGGAGAAGAGGGAACCTTGATCGGGCTTGCCAATGGCGCGGACGGTGAGCGTGTCGCCGCTGGCACCGAACGCGAGGCCGGTGGCAGTCGTCGAAATGCGCTCGAACTCGGTGTACTGCTGCGTCGGGGCAGAGGAAGACTTGCGGGCGAGGGCCGTCGTCTTGAAGCGGTTGCCAGCAGAGTCGAGGTACATGTCACCGTACGTCATCGCCGTCGTCGTCCAGCGATCCGTCGAGACAAGGCGGAACTGATCACCACCGACCGTCGTGAAGAACTCGCGGGTGCTGCTGTGCTCCCAGGACGTGGCCTTGCCGGTGTTCAGTGACGTCGTGCCAGCGGGCTCGTAGATCTTGAGCGCACCCCAGGAGGCAGGGTAGATGTGCGGCGTCGTCCAGCGAAGGGTGTCGGCGTTCGCGGCAACAATCAGACGAGTCGTCGGGCGGCACGCGGACTTGAACGCCGTCGCGCCGATGCCGGAGCAGCTGGTGTCCTGCTTGAAGATCTTGTAGAACACGGGCGTGATGTAATTCGTCGCGTTGAACGTGCGCATGGCCTTCGGGGAGAAGCAGATGTCGTACGTGCCGGCAGCGGGGAGCTTAGCGTACGCGACAAGGTCTTCGCCACCCTTGATGAGCGTGAGCGTCAGCGTCGTCGCAGACACGGAGGTCAGGGAGTACGGGTTCTTCTGGTTGGAGCCGATGCGGGGGATACCGTGCTGGATCGAACCCTCGCGGACGCACGACTCATGGAACGTGCCCTTGAGGGAGACGCGGCGGTAGCTGCAGTAATCGCGCTGGTTGACATGCTCGTACGTGCACGGGAAGCCACCCGGGACGATCTTGACGATATCACCCGTGTTGATCGCGGTGCTGGCAGGGATATAGAGGTCGTGCTGGTAGCCGTTCTGCTGGATCTTGATGGCGGCGAAGTCATCAGCGTACATCGTCGAGGACGACGTCCACGTGTACGGGGCAGAGGCGTTGACGTACTGAACGGACGTCTGCATGTTGCTGAAGTCGCTCCACACACCCGTGACGGTTTCGCGCTCGTACGTGGTGTTGATGACGACGAAGCGATCGGCCGGGATCATCTTCGGGTCAGCGTCACCACCCTTCTTGCCGTCGAGCAGGCGCTGCTCACGCCAGTGACGGAAGACGCGGGAGTAGAACGTCGCGTTCTTCGACATCGTCGCGTTGCGGTACGACGCGACGGCCTGGTAGCAGACGCGGTACGGGAACGGCGGGACGGTGTACGTAACGTACGCCTGCGTGACCATCGCGTGACCCCACTGATACGAGGAAGCCGTGAGGCCCCAGTACTCCTGGAAGTAGTCGGTGTGGGCGTTGCACTTGATGCGGTCACCGGTCGTGCCGCGGCTGGAGAAGGCAGGGATGATGCGCACCTTCGCGGAGCCGGCCGTGGCGTTGAAGTAGATCGACGCCCAGTGGTTGCCCTGCGTGTTCGCCACAAGGGTAACACGGAAGCGGGCATCCTGGCCAGCGACAAGGGAAGCGGGCGGCGTGGCACCGAGCGCGTCAGGCGTGCCGCCAGACGTGTAGGCGCTCGGCATCACGAGACCGAGGTACTTGACGCTGATCTTGATGTTGGGCACAAGTGGCCGCTGGGCGTTCACCCCCATGAGGGCGACGCACAATGCCACCAGCATGAGCTGAGTGGATGTAGACATGTTGAGCTTAAAGAGATTTTCTCTAGAATGGATCAGACCTTTTCAGGTGAGAAGCCTTTTTACCTTCAATAAAGTACAGAA
>Ga0255292_1000125_pt1 | contig 12749 bp, 13 predicted proteins | sample MistaT_35_FD_183690 | JGI IMG/M metagenome (GOLD analysis project Ga0255292, IMG submission 183690) | Metatranscriptome of freshwater microbial communities from Mississippi River, Louisiana, United States - Miss_Miss_RepB_8h (Metagenome... | ecosystem: Environmental > Aquatic > Freshwater >...
CGTCTGGATGGCCAAGTAACAAGAGGAAAGAACAAAAATGGGATTGTTGAGCCTTGCCATCTGGACGCCGATTGCCTTTGGCGTCATCTTGCTGGCCCTCGGCCGTGACGAGCAGGCCCGCGCGGTGCGCTGGCTGGCCCTGATCGGTGCCCTGGTCAGTTTCCTCGTCACCCTGCCTTTGCTGCAGGGCTTTGACAACAGCACTGCGGCCATGCAGTTCGTCGAGAAGTCCTCGTGGATCGAGCGCTTCAATGTGAACTACCACCTCGGTGTGGACGGTATTTCCTTCTGGTTCGTGCTGCTGACCGCCTTCATCAACGTGATCGTGGTGATCGCCGGCTGGGAAGTCATCGAGCGCAAAGTCAACCAGTACATGGCCGCCTTCCTGATCCTCTCGGGTCTGATGATCGGCGTGTTCTGCGCCCTGGACGGCATCCTGTTCTACGTCTTCTTCGAAGCCACGCTGATCCCGATTTACCTGATCATCGGCATCTGGGGCGGCCCGAACAAGATCTACGCGGCCTTCAAGTTTTTCCTCTATACGCTGATGGGTTCGCTGCTGACCCTGATCGCGCTGGTTTACCTCTACACCGCATCCAACGGCAGCTTTGACATCCTGAGCTGGCACAAGCTGCCGCTGGCGGGCAACGTGCAGACCCTGCTGTTCTTCGCCTTCTTTGCCGCCTTCGCGGTGAAGGTGCCGATGTGGCCGGTGCACACCTGGTTGCCCGACGTGCACGTCGAAGCGCCCACCGGTGGTTCGGCTGTTCTGGCCGCCATCATGCTGAAACTGGGCGCTTACGGCTTCCTGCGTTTTTCCATGCCGATTGCACCGGATGCCGCACGCGAGTGGGGCACCCTGATGATCGTGCTGTCGCTGGTCGCCGTGGTCTATGTGGGTCTGGTCGCCATGGTCCAGCAGGACATGAAGAAACTGGTGGCTTACTCGTCGGTGGCCCACATGGGTTTCGTGACGTTGGGCTTCTTCATCTTCAACCCGCTGGGCGTGTCCGGTGGTCTGGTGCAGATGATTGCCCACGGCTTTGTGTCGGGCGCCATGTTCCTGTCGATCGGCGTGCTGTATGACCGCGTGCACTCGCGTGAGATCGCCAGCTACGGCGGTGTGGTCAACACCATGCCCAAGTTCGCCGCGTTTGCGCTGCTGTTCGCCATGGCCAACTGCGGCCTGCCGGGCACGGCCGGTTTCGTGGGCGAGTGGATGGTGATCCTGGGCGCCGTGCAGCACAACTTCTGGATCGGCGCGCTGGCGGCCACCGCCCTGATCTTTGGCGCAGCCTACACGCTGTGGATGTTCAAGCGCGTCTACCTCGGTCCGGTGACCAACAACGATGTGCGCGAGCTGACCGACATCAACGGCCGTGAATTCCTGATGCTGGCCTTGCTGGCGATTGCCGTGCTGTACATGGGCCTGTTTCCGAAACCTTTCACCGACGTGATGGACGTTTCGGTGGCTGAACTGCTCAAGCACGTGGCGCTGTCCAAGCTGCCCCAGTAATGGACATGACTTGTCACTCCCCGAGCCCCTTTTGTCATTCTCCGGCTTGACCGGGGAATCCAGAACCGAAAACAGAAAGTAACGACATGATGGACCCCACCAGCTGGATGACGATCTATCCGGAAATCGTGTTGCTGGTCATGGCCTGCGTGATTGCGCTGGTAGACCTCACGGTCAAGTCGCCCCGCCGCACCGCGACTTATGTGCTCAGCCTGCTGACCCTGGCGGGCGTGGCCTGGCTCAACGCCTCGTACGCCTCGGCCGACCAGACCCTCTACGGCTGGGGGCGCCTGGTCGTCAGCGACCCGCTGGGCCATTGGCTCAAATGCTTTGCGGCCCTTGCCGTGCTGGTCACGCTGGTTTATGCACGCCCCTACGCAGCCGACCGCGACATGCTGCGTGGTGGCGAGTTGTTCAGCCTGAGTTTGTTTGCCTTGCTGGGCATGGACTTCATGATTTCCGGCCAGAACTTTCTGGTGATCTACCTCGGCCTGGAACTGCTCACCCTGTCGAGCTACGCGCTCGTGGCCCTGCGCCGTGACCACACCCCGGCCACCGAAGCCGCAATGAAATATTTCGTGCTGGGTGCCATGGCTTCGGGCTTCCTGCTGTACGGCATGTCCATGCTGTACGGCGCCACTGGCAGTCTGCAGCTCGACGAAGTCCTGCAAGCCATCGCCTCCGGTCAAATCAAGCACCAGGTGCTGGTTTTTGGTCTGGTGTTCATCGTGGCTGGTCTGGCGTTCAAGATCGGTGCCGTGCCTTTCCACATGTGGATTCCTGATGTGTACCAGGGCGCGCCCACAGCCGCCACATTGCTGATTGGCGGTGCCCCCAAGCTGGCGGCTTTCGCCATCATCGTGCGCCTGCTGGTTGAAGGCCTGATGCCGCTGGCCATTGACTGGCAGCAAATGCTGTCCTTGCTGGCCATCGCTTCGCTGCTGATCGGCAACCTGGCCGCCATCGCCCAGACCAACCTCAAGCGCATGCTGGCTTTCTCGACGATTGCGCAGATGGGCTTTGTGCTGCTGGGCTTTGTGGCCGGTGTTGTGAACGGTCAGACCACGCTGGCGGCCAACGCCTACAGCTCGGCCATGTTCTACGTGGTGGGCTATGTGCTGACCACCTTGGCCAGCTTCGGCATCATCATGCTGCTGGCCCGCCAGGGTTTCGAAAGCGAAGAGATCTCCGATCTGGCGGGTCTGAACCAGCGCAGCCCGCTGTACGCCGGCGTCATGGCGATCTGCCTGTTCTCGCTGGCCGGCATTCCGCCGATGGTGGGCTTTTATGCCAAGCTGGCCGTGCTGCAGTCGCTGGTCGCTTCGGGTCAGGGCTTCTACATCGGTCTGGCCATCTTTGCCGTGCTCATGTCGCTGATCGGTGCCTTCTATTACCTGCGAGTCGTCAAGGTCATGTACTTTGACGAACCCGTCACGGCCACCACCGTGTCTGCACCTCTGGATGTGCGCGCGGTGCTGTCGGTCAACGGTCTGCTGGTGCTGGTGCTGGGCATCGTGCCGGGGGCCCTGATGGCCCTGTGCGCACAGGCCGTCAAGAGCATGCTGGCCCTGTAATTCGAAGCATGTCTCAGTCCCTGCAGTTTGGCGCGCTGGTCCTGCTGGCCCTGTTGGCCGCCAATCTGCCGTTCATCAACCATCGTCTGCTGGTGATTGGCCCCCTTCGGCAGCCCAAGGCACTGGCCTGGCGCCTGCTGGAATTGGTGCTGTTTTATTTCCTGGTCGGCAGCATCGGCTTGGCGCTTGAGCACAGTGCGGGCCAGATTGCGCCCCAGGGTTGGGAGTTTTACGCGGTCACCGGTGCCATGTTCCTGACGCTGGCTTTTCCGGGCTTCGTTTACCGCTACCTCGTGCATCGCCGAGACTGATGCCCAGCCTTAAGAGGCAAGCCATGTCCGATGAACACCTGATCGAGCAGCGCATTGCGCAGCAGGAACTGTTCAAAGGTCGTTTCCTTCACGCTTTTCGCGACACGGTGCGCCTGCCCGATGGCGGCGAAGCCACACGCGAATATGTGGTGCATCCGGGCGCGGTGGTGGTTGTACCCCTGCTCGAAGGTACCGATGGCCAGACGCGCATCGTGCTGGAGCGCCAGTACCGTTACCCCGTTGGCCAGGTCATGGTCGAGTTGCCAGCGGGCAAGCTGGATGCGGGCGAAGATCCACTGGTGTGCGGCCAGCGCGAGTTGCTGGAAGAAACCGGCTACCAGGCCCGCGAGTGGGCCAGGGCAGGGCACATGCACCTGGCCATTGCCTACTCCACCGAGGTGATCCACATCTGGTTTGCACGTGGCCTGCGTCAGGGCGAACGCCGGCTGGATCAGGGTGAATTTCTCGATGTGTTCTCGGCCACTCCCGACGAGCTGATGGCCTGGTGCCGTGATGGACAAGTGACGGATGCCAAAACCCTCAGCTGCATGGTCTGGGTGCAAAATGTGCTTTCTGGTGCCTGGCCCTTGAACTGGCAGACCCCGGACCCGATATCCCCACCATGAAAGTCCTCAATCTCCAGTGCAGCCACGGCCACGCCTTTGAAGGCTGGTTCGCCTCGCATGAAGACTTCGAGTCGCAGCGCGAGCGTGGCCTGGTCAGCTGCCCGCTGTGCAACGACGCCCAAGTCACCAAGATGCCTTCGGCGCCGCGCCTGAACCTGGGCCACGGTACTCAGCAGAGCGTCCCCGCTGCGTCCGACGGGCTGGCCGCACCCTCGCAGGATGTGGCGCAGATGACGCCTCAGCACCTTCAGGCCGCCTGGATGAAGATGGTGCGCCACTTCATGGCCCATACCGAAGACGTGGGCACGAAGTTCGCCGAAGAAGCCCGCAAGATCCACCACGGCGAAACCGAACACCGCAACATCCGCGGTCAGGCCAGCCGTGAAGAGACTGAAGCCCTGCTCGAAGAGGGCATCGACATCCTGCCCTTGCCCATGCCGGCAGGTTTGAAGGAACCGCTTCAGTAGGAGCGCACCCCTGTGCGCGAACGACATGCGCCGCCTGCACATTCCAGACAGCGAGGTCGAACTCACCGCCATCCGCGCCCAGGGCCCGGGTGGTCAGAACGTCAACAAAGTCTCCAGCGCCATCCAGCTGCGCTTTGATGTGCGCGCCAGCAGCCTGCCCGAGGACATCAAAACCCGCTGGCTGCAGGCACCGGGCAACCAGCTCACGGCCGATGGTGTGCTTATCCTGAAGGCCCAGCGCTATCGCACCCAGGAGGCCAACCGCCAGGATGCCTGGGCGCGGCTGTACCAACTGCTGGCACGCTATGAATGGGCACCGAAAGTGCGCAAGGCGACACGGCCCACCAAGGCCTCGGTGCAGAGGCGTTTGCAGGGCAAGGCTCGGCAAAGCCTGCTCAAGGCCAGCCGACGTCAGCGGGAGATGTGAACGGACGCCATGGCGGCATCCAGTGTCTGTTTCAGCGCTTGCGGCGCATCGGCTGCCACCACCGTGCGCTGCGGCATCCCGCGCAGCCAGGTGAGCTGCCGTTTGGCCAGCTGGCGGGTGGCAAAGATGCCGCGTTCGCGGATCTCCGCTGCGCTCCAGCCTTCCTCCAGCCCTTGCCAGGCCTGGCGGTAACCCACGCAGCGCATCGAGGGCAGGTCTGGATTCAAGTCGCCTCGTGCACGCAGTGCACGCACTTCATCCAGAAATCCAGCGGCCAGCATGGCGTCAAAACGTTGTGCAATGCGTTCGTGCAACCAGGCGCGATCCAGAGGTTCCAGGCTGATGACAGGAATGTGCCAGCGGGGCGTCTTGGGCTTGGTGCCCTGGTGGAAGGCCGAGAGGGGCTGACCGGTGATCGTCCAGACTTCCAGGGCTCGACCGATGCGCTGACTGTCGCCAGGCGCCAGGCGTGCGGCCGTGACCGGATCCACCGTCTGCAGCTGGTCATGCATGGCCGGCCAGCCACGTTCTGCAGCACGTTGCTGGATGTCGGCGCGCACCTGCGGGTCGGACGGCGGCATGTCGTTCAGGCCTTCGAGCAGGGCCTTGAGGTAGAGCATGGTGCCGCCCACCAGCAGCGGGGTCTTGCCGCGCGCACGGATTTCGCCGATCAGACGCGTGGCGTCTTTGGCAAATTCGGCTGCGCTGTAGCTTTGCAGCGGGTCAATGATGTCGATCAGGTGGTGAGGCACCTGGGCCAGTTCTTCGCGGCTGGGCTTGGCGGTGCCGATGTCCATGCCCCGGTACACCAGGGCAGAGTCCACGCTGATGATCTCGGCGCCGCCGCGCTCTCGCAGGGCTGCAGCCAGGGCCAGGGCAGCGGCCGTCTTGCCGCTGGCGGTGGGGCCGACAAGGGCAATGGCATCCACGCTCATGCGGGTTGAACCACTTCCACAGGGCGTCCGTGGCGCTGCACCAGGGTCCAGGCCACCAGGGCAATGAAACCGCTCCACAGCAGCATGCCGTGTGCCAGCGCGAACACCGGTTCGTCCATGTGCTGGCCCAGCCAGCCGCCCATGAAGAAGGCGCCCAGCATCATCAAAAAGCCGTTGAGCGCCGAGGCCGTGCCCGCTTTTTGCGGGAAGGGCGCGACGGCGCCGCTTTGGCCGCAGGGTTGGTGCACGCCATGGCCAAACATGAAGAGGTACACCGGCAGCATGACGGCCCAGGCGCCGTACCAGTCCTGTCCTTCGCCGGCGTAGGCCAGCAGGGTCATCAGCACACCGGCACTGAGCGTCAGCACCGCGGCCACGCCGACGGTGCGGTGCACGCTGGTGCGACGCAGCATCCAGCGGCACCAGAAGGTGCCCACGATGTAGGACAGCGACATGGTCAGCATGAACAGGCCGTAGGCGGTCTTGCTGTAACCCAGGCTGCGCGTGAACACAAAAGACGAGCTGGCCAGAAAGGTGAACAGCCCCAGGTAAGAGCCTGAGGACAGGGCGCACCACGCGCGAAAGGTGGGGTGGCGCAGGATGTCAAGGTTGGCGCGCAGCAGCGGCCCCAGGTGCAGGGCCCTGGGATTGGGGTGGGCCAGGGTTTCCTCAAAGCGCCAGACCAGCATGGCCAGTGTGACCAGGCCGAAGGTGGTGACCGCCAGCATGGTGAAGCGCCAGCCGACGGTGTCGCTCAGCAGCCCACCCACGGGCGCGCAGGTGCAGGCGATCACGCCCAGGCCGGTGAGTGCCTTGGACATGACGGTGGCGCCCTGTGCGGGGGGGTACAGATCGCGCACCACCGCACGGGCGGCCATCACGGCGGCGCCCATGGCCACGCCCTGCACCGCACGGGCAGCGATCAGCCAGCCCATGCCGGGGGCCAGGCTGCACCCCAGGGAGGCCAGCACATAGGCCACGAGGCCGCCGATCAGGATGGGGCGACGGCCAAAGCGATCAGACAGCGGGCCCCAGACCAGTTGTGAAATACCGAAAGCCAGCAGCAGGGCGGTCAGCGTGAGCTGCACATCGCCCATGCTGGCGTCGAAGACTTCGCGGATGGCGGGCAGGGCCGGCAGGTACAGATCGGTGGTGACCGCCTGCAGTCCCAGCAAAAGCGCCAGGATGACCACGACAAGGTTGGCCGACATCAGCGGCCCCTCAGAAAGAGGGCGTCCAGATCGCGCAGGGTCATCTGGCGCCAGGTCGGACGACCATGGTTGCACTGGTCCGAGCGCTCGGTTTCTTCCATCTGGCGCAGCAGGGCGTTCATTTCGGTCAGCGTGAGCTGCCGGTTGGCGCGCACCGCACCGTGGCAGGCCATGGTGGCCAGGATCTCGTTTTGCGCGCGCTGCACCACGGTGCTGGCGTCGTGCTGAGCCAGCTCGGCCAGCACGCTGCGCGCCAGCTCCACCGCATCGCCTTGTGCGAGGCTGGTGGGCACGGCGCGCACGGCCAGGGTCTTGGCCGACAGGGGCGAGATTTCCAGACCGAGTTGCGCCAGGGCGTCGGCACAGCCCTCCGCCGTGGCCACTTCGGTGGGCGTGGCGGCGAAGGTGGCCGGGATCAGCAAGGGCTGGCTGGCGATGCGGCCGGCGTCAGGACCGAGCTGCTGCTTGAGTTTTTCGTACACGATGCGCTCGTGTGCGGCGTGCATGTCGACCACCACCAGGCCCTGCGCGTTCTCGGCCAGGATGTAGACGCCATGCAGCTGCGCGATGGCGCGGCCAAGGGGCCAGGTCTGCTCTTCGTTTACGGCACCTCCTGTGGAGGAGCTCGCCCCCGCGCGCGAAGGCCATTCGGCCGCAGGGGCGGCCTCCCACAAATGTTCAGCCGCAGGGGCGGCCTCCAGCAAAGGTTGGGCCTCCTGGGCCACGGGTGGGGCCTCCCCGGAGGGTTGGGCTTGTTGCGCCAGAGAAGTTGGCTCGGTGCTGTAGGAGCGCGCCCCCGCGCGCGAAAAACCTTTGGCCGCAGGGGCGGCCTGCCACATTGCGGGGCGATCGTTCAGCTCCATGCTACCTTGCCGCCAGCTGGCGGACTCGGGCAAGGCCTTGGGTACGGGGCCGGGCTGCAGTTTCAGTTCTTCAGGCGCTTCGCTCAGGGCCTGCGAGCGCGGCGCGGCCAGTGCCTGTTCGATCGCGTGGCGCACCGCCTGGTGCACGGCGCGGCTGTCGCGAAAGCGCACCTCGATCTTGGTCGGGTGCACGTTCACATCGACCAGGGTCGGGTCGATCTGCATGAACAGGGCGTAGGCCGGCTGCTTTTGGCCATGCAGCACGTCCTCGTAGGCACTGCGCGCGCCGTGCATAACCACCTTGTCGCGCACAAAGCGGCCGTTCACGTAGGCGAACTGGTGGTCCGGGCGCGAGCGGGCGGCGTCGGGTGTGCCGGCGCGGCCGATGATGTGCATGGGCCCGATCTGAAAGTCCACCGGGATGGACTGCGCGACGAACTCGTTGCCCAGCACATCGGCCAGGCGCTGCTCCAGCCCGGCCGGGCCGGGGTGCACGCGCCACTGCTCGACCAGCTTGCCTTCGTGCCAGATGGCAAAGCTCACGTCCGGGCGGGCCAGCGCGTGGCGGCGCACGGCCTCGATGCAGTGCGCCAGCTCGGTGCTGTCGCTCTTGAGGAATTTGCGGCGCGCCGGGGTGGAGAAGAACAGTTCCTTGACTTCCACCGTGGTTCCCACGGCGCGCGGGGCCGGGCGCACTTCGCCGGTGCGGCCGTCCAACGCAAAGGCGCTGGTCTGGCCGTCCATGCGCGAGAGCAGGGTCAGTTCGGACACCGAGTTGATGGCGGCCAGCGCCTCGCCCCGGAAGCCCATGGTCATGACCGATTCGAGTTCATCGAGGTTACCGATCTTGCTGGTCGCGTGGCGCTTGAGGGCGGTGGCCAGTTCCTCGGGGGCAATGCCGCCGCCGTCGTCTTCCACCGAAATCAGCCGGGTGCCGCCACCCAGCAGGCGCAACGTGATGTTTTGCGCGCCGGCGTCCAGCGCGTTGTCCACCAGTTCGCGCACGACCGACGCGGGGCGCTCGACCACCTCGCCAGCGGCGATCTGGCTGATCAGTTCATCGGGGAGTTCGCGGATGGGGCGACGGGAGGGGGCATTCGGGGCAGTCACCCGGCCATTTTAGGGGGTGGGGACGGGGATAATCGGCGCATGGACATCCTCTTGCAGCTCATCGATTTCATCCTCCATGTGGACCGCTATCTGGAGGCTTTTGTCAGCCAGTACGGCGCATGGGTCTATGCGTTGCTGTTCCTGATCGTGTTTGTGGAAACCGGTCTGGTCATCATGCCGTTTTTGCCCGGGGACTCGCTGCTTTTCATCGTGGGGGCGCTGTGCGGTGCCGACCTGATGAGCCTGCCGCTGGCCATGGGTTTGCTGCTGGTGGCTGCGATTGCAGGCGACCAGACCAACTACAGCCTGGGACGCTATTTCGGTCCGAAGGTGTTCCGTTGGGAAAACTCACGCTTCTTCAACCGCCAGGCCTTTAACCAGGCGCACGCCTTCTACGAAAAATACGGCGGCATCACCATTGTGCTGGCCCGCTTCATGCCTTTCATCCGCACTTTTGTGCCTTTTGTGGCGGGCGTGGCGGCGATGACGCGCAGCAAATTCACACTCTTTAATGTGGTGGGTGGCGTGATCTGGGTGGTGGGGCTGCTGCTGGCGGGCTACCTGTTTGGCAATTTGCCCTTTGTCCAGACCCATCTGTCCAAGATCATTTGGGCGCTGATTCTGGTGCCCGGCTTGATTGCCATTTTGGGGGCCTGGCGGGCACGCCGCTCGTGAATGCTTTCGGCCGCGGGGGCGGCCTCCTACAGATCGCCGCTTCCTGTAGGAGCGAGCCCCTGCTCGCGAAGTGATGCGGTCAACTGAACGCCAGTGTTTCAGCTGCGCTCGGTGGCTGGCAACCCTGACGCGTGCAGTTGATGGCCGCGGCGGCCATGGCCAGTTTCAGCGTTTGCGCCACGCGTTGAGCTTGTTGACTCGGCTCCAGCGCCCAATCGGCCACGGCGTTGCCCCAGAAGGTGTCGCCTGCGCCCACGGTGTCCTGCACCGTGATCCGGGGGACAGCGGCCTGGGCGGATCGGCCCTGAATGTCCAGGTGGGCCCCATCACCGCCAAAAGTCAAGGCGACATGCGACAGCGCCCCGGCGCCCATTTCCTGGCGCAGGGCACTGACCAGATCGGCCGCGCCGTCCAGGCGCACACCGCTGTAACCCAGTGTGACGAGGTCTTCGTCGCTGGCCTTGAGCCAGTCGGCCAGGGCCATGATCTCGCGCACGGCGCGCACGTAGGCGGGCAGATCGTCGGCCACCATGGGGCGCAGGTTGATGTCTACGCTGAGTGTCCAGCCGAGCTGGCGTGCGGCTTTCAGGATGGTGACCACTTTGTGGTGCTCTGGCGGAATCAGCAGCAGTGAGCCGGTGTGCAGGACGCCGGGGGCGCGCGAGGCGAGCAGGGCGATGATCTGCTCAGGCGTGTAGTCCCGGTCGGCAATGCCTTCGCGGTAAAAGCCGTAGCTTGGTTGCCCATCGATCACCTGCACCACGGCCAGTGAAGTGGGTTTGTGGCTCACGATGCCAGACGGCTGAACACCGTCTTCGCGCAAACGTGCGCCCAGGCCCTGGCCAAACCGGTCGTTGGACAAGGGGTTGAGGTAAGTGACCGAGGCACCGCGCAGTGCGGCGGCGCGGGCCATGTTGTAGGGGCTGCCGCCCTGCAGGGGCAGCAGACGGCCATCGGGCTGCGCCAGGCAGTCCATGAGGGCCTCTCCCAGAACCAGGATGGACCGACTCATGCGATCACTTCTTGAGCAGGTGCTTGCGGCGCACGACGTCGATCCAGACCGCCACGATCACGACAGCGCCGATGGCCATCATCTGCTTGAACTGGGAGATTTCCATCAGGTTCATGCCGTTGCGGATCATGGTGATCAGCACAGCGCCCAGCAAGCTGCCCCAGAGGCTGCCACGGCCGCCAAACAGCGAGGTGCCGCCCAGAATCACGGCTGCAATCGCATCGAGCTCGAACATCTGGGCCATCTTGCCGCTTGAAGAGTCCATGCGGGCCATCAGTACCACCGCGCCCAAGGCGCACGACAGACCAGACACCACGTACACCCCCAGCTTGTACCAGCGGATGTTGATGCCGACCTGGCGGGCGCCCATTTCATTGGAGCCCATGGCGTACACATAGCGTCCAAGCTTGGTCGAGGACAGCACAAAGGCCATCACCACGAAAAAGATGCCGGTGATCAGCGTGGGCATGGGCACGCCCAGAATTTGCCCGTAGCCCAGGAAGGGCAGGGGGTCGGGCAGACCGGCGTTGTCAAAGCCTCCGGTCAGGTCAAAGGCCAGACCGCGCCAGAGGGTGAGGCCGCCCAGCGTGACGATGAAGGCCGGGATGCCGACAAACGCGACCAGGTAACCGTTGAACAGGCCCACCAGCGCACCAATGCCCAGAGCGGCCAGCATGGCCAGGTAAGGGTCGATGCCGACCTTGACCATGAGGTGACCGCTGACGGCTCCGGCCAGCGCCGTCAGGGCGCCCACGGCCAGATCAACGCCACCGGTCAGGATCACGAAGGTCTGTCCACCCGCCAGCAGGGCAATGACCGAAGCCTGCACGAGGATGTTGGAGAGGTTGCCGGTCGTGAGGAAATAGGGTGAGGCCAGGCTCAGCAGCCCCCCGAGTACGAATACCGCCACCAGGGCGCCGTACCACTCCTGTCGGGTGATGGACTTCATGGGATGTGTTGTGCGAAAAAATCAGCGGGAAAGGCCGTCCGCGTCGGCGGACGGCCTCAGGCAAAGGTTCAGGAAACGATCACTTGACTTTCATGAACTGGCCCACGCCGGAGTCCTTGGCGAACTGGTCGACGTTGGAGGGCAGCACCAGGAAGGAGCCGGTGTCGATGCGCTCAGACACCTTCTTGCCCTGTGCGGCGGCGATGGCGGTTTCCACACCGACCTGGCCGATCTTGGCCAGCATCTGTGCGGCGTTGGCCTGTTGCCAGCCTTGCTTCATCATGTCCAGGCCGCCGGGCGAACCGTCGAAACCGGCGATCTTGACGTCGCCAGGCTTCTTGCCCGCCGCCATCAGCGCGGCCTTGGCGCCCAGCGCACCGCCGTCCCAGGCGCAGGCGATGACCTTGGCGCCGGGGTTGGCGCGCAGGGCCGCTTCCACGCCGTTCTGGGCCATGGTCTGGTCCCAGGTGGTGGGCACTTCAACGATCTTGACGTTCTTGCGGACCGCGTTGAGGGCATCCACAAAACCTTTCTTGCGTTCCTGGCCGGTGGACTGGCCCTGGTCACCGGTCACGTAGATCACGGTGTCGCCGTCCTTGATTTGTTCAGCGGCCCACTTGCCCTGCACGTTGGCGGCCTTGATGTTGTCGGTGGCCACATAAGAGGTGATCTTGGCGCCGGTGATGCCGGTGTCCACGGCCACCACGGCAATGCCTGCAGCCAGGGCCTTGTTGATGGCAGGGGCGATGCCTTTGGAATCCACCGGGGCGATGGCAATCGCGTTCACCTTGCGCGTGATCATGTCTTCCACGATGGCCAGCTGCTTGGATAACTCGCCTTTTTCAGCGGCCAGTTCGATGAACTTGACGCCTGCAGCGCTGCCCGCCTTCTTGGCGCCGCCGTTGATCAGCGTCCAGCCTTCGTTGGTGTTGCCGTTGGTGATGTAGGCAATGGTGACGTCGGCAGCCTGTGCGGCGCCGAACAGGGCGGTGGCGGCGACAGCGATGGCCAGGCGGCCGAAAGAGCGTTTGCTGAACATGAAATAAGTCTCCTTAAGGGGTGGTCAGCCCGAC
>Ga0255292_1000126_pt1 | contig 12729 bp, 8 predicted proteins | sample MistaT_35_FD_183690 | JGI IMG/M metagenome (GOLD analysis project Ga0255292, IMG submission 183690) | Metatranscriptome of freshwater microbial communities from Mississippi River, Louisiana, United States - Miss_Miss_RepB_8h (Metagenome... | ecosystem: Environmental > Aquatic > Freshwater > River...
CGAAGGGGCTGAACAGAGGGCGCCGTGGCCAAGGGCCTGGACACCTCAGGCGGCTCCGTCCGGCACGAAGACGTAGCCCACGCCCCAGACGGTCTGGATGATCTTGGGGCTGGCCGGGTCGGCCTCAATGAGCTTGCGCAGTCGTGAGACCTGCACATCCAGACTGCGATCAAACGGCTCGAATTCCCGGCCACGGGCCAGCTGGGCCAGTTTGTCGCGGCTCAGGGGCTGGCGTGGATGGCGCGCCAGCACCTTGAGCATGGCGAACTCGCCGGTGGTCAGCGCGATGTCCTTGCCAGATTTCTTGAGCGAGCGGGCCCCCAGATCGAACACGAAGTCGCCGAAGTGAAGGGTCTCGTTTTCGTTACTGGGCGCACCAGGGGCCTCTTGCACGGGGCGGCGGCGCAACACCGCATGGATGCGGGCCAGCAGTTCACGTGGATTGAAAGGCTTGGCCAGGTAATCGTCTGCCCCAATTTCCAGGCCGGTGATGCGGTCCACATCCTCGCCCTTGGCGGTGAGCATGATGATCGGCACTTTGTGGCCTTCGGCACGAAGACGGCGGCAGATGCTCAGGCCGTCTTCTCCCGGCAGCATGAGGTCGAGCACCAGCAGGTCCACGCTTTCGCGCTGCATGATGCGTGTGAGCGCCCGGGAGTCTTCGGCCATGAGCACATCAAAGCCTTCCTGTGAAAGAAAGCGTCGCAGCAGTTCACGGATGCGGGCATCGTCGTCGACGATGACAATCTTGTCGAGGCGTTGGGCAGTGGTCATTCGCAATGGACAACGGTTTCGAATGGAAACCCGAGCGTGACACAGCTGGGTCGGGGCACCGTAACCAATGGTTACTGTGCTGTCCAGCCGCCGTCCATGTTCCAGGCCACGCCGCGCACGTTGTCGGCTGCGGGCGAGCAAAAGAACACGGCCAAAGCACCCAGCTCTTCGGGGGTGGTGAACTGCATCGAGGGTTCTTTTTCGCCCAGCAGCACTTTCTTGGCCTCTTCGTTGGACACCCCCAGCGCAGCGGCCTTGGCGTCCACCTGTTTTTGCACCAGCGGGGTCAGCACCCAGCCCGGGCAGATCGCGTTGCAGGTCACGCCGGTGGTGGCGTTTTCCAGCGCGGTCACCTTGGTCAGGCCGACCACGCCATGCTTGGCCGCCACATAGGCGGATTTTTCGGCCGAAGCCACCAGGCCGTGCACCGAGGCGACGTTGATGATGCGGCCCCAGTTGGCGGCCTTCATGGCGGGCAGGGCCAGGCGTGTGGCATGGAAGGCGCTGGAGAGGTTGATGGCGATGATCGCGTCCCAGCGCTCCACCGGGAAGTCTTCGATGCGGGCCACATGCTGGATGCCTGCGTTGTTGACCAGAATGTCCACACGGCCGAAGGTGTCGGCGGCGAATTTCATCATGGCTTCGATTTCGCTGGCCTTGCTCATGTCGGCGCCGTGGTAGGCCACCTTGACGCCCAGGGCGGCGATTTCGGCCTTGGGGCCTTCTGCGTCGCCAAAGCCGTTGAGGAGGATGTTGGCGCCTTGGGCCGCCAGGGCCTTGGCAATGCCCAGTCCGATGCCGCTGGTGGAACCTGTCACGAGGGCCGTTTTGCCTTTGAGCATGCTGTCTTCTCCGTATCCATTACGATGGTGAAAAAAACCATTATGACCGGACTGTCGGCCCTTCTGGCTGACACTTCGCACGCTCCGTTTTGCCCTTGATCGCGCCATGCTCCAGCCTCGCCTTGAATCCGTGAACTGCCCCCATCCTGACGGCCAGCACCGCATGGCCTGGTGGTCCTGGGGTGACGCTTGCGCCGACCATGTGGTGGTCTGCGTGCATGGCCTGACACGCCAGGGGCGCGACTTTGACCGCCTGGCGCGTGCGCTGGTCGAGCGTTCTGGCGGCAACATCCACATCGTCTGCCCCGACGTGGCAGGGCGCGGCCACAGCCAGTGGCTGCCTCAGCCAGCCCTGTACCAGCCCCCCCAATATGCGGCCGACATGCTGACGCTGCTGGCCCAAATGCACCAGCACGCGCCCATCCGGACGCTGGACTGGGTGGGCACCAGCATGGGGGGATTGATCGGCATGGTTCTGGCCGGGCAGCCACAACTGCCCCTGCCTGCACCGATTCGGCGCCTGGTGCTCAACGATGTCGGACCCGCGATCACCTGGGCGTCGGTGCAGCGCATGCAGCAGTACGTCGGGCGCTATGGCTGTTTTGCCAACCTGAACGATGCCGCCGCCGAGATGCGGCGTCTGTCGCATGGATTTGGCCCGGTGCCCGAAGACATCTGGCTGGAGCTGAGTTCACACATGGTGCGTCAGCTGCCCGATGGGGCGCTCACGCTGCACTACGACCCGGCCATTGGCGAGCCGATCCGTGCCCTCAATGCCGAAGCGGCGCAACAGGCCGAAGCCATCGTCTGGGCCTTGTATGACCAGATTCAGGCGCAGGTGCTGCTGATCCGCGGTCTGGAATCGGACTTGCTGACCGAGGCCACCGCCCATGAGATGACCCAGCGGGGGCCCCGTGCACAGCTGGTGCAGTGGCCGGGCATCGGTCATGCCCCGACGCTGACAGACCCCGCACACATCGAAGTGGTGGCTGGTTTCTTGCTTGCGGCCTCGGCATGAGTCATCTGAGCCGTTTTCCCCTGGCCTCGCCTGCCGTGCTGCAGGCCACGGCCACACCGCAGCTGGCGCAGGGCACGCTCGAGCGTGCGCGCAGTTTTGCCCGGGCATTGATCGAAAGCGAGCAGCTCGACACGGGCGAGAACATTTGGCAACACGCCGATGCGGTCTCCGGCATCCTGGCCGAGATCGGGGGCTCCGAGGAAATGCAGGCGGCCAGTTACCTGGTCTACACCTGTCCTCAGCTGAGCAAACCCGAAGAGGTGCTGGCTAAGGCTTTTGGCGAGAACCTGACGCAACTGGCCCTGCAGACCAACCAGCTGGTGCACCTGCAGCGCCTGTCGCGCGCCGCCGCAGGTTCGGCGCAAGGCCTGGATGACCCGAAGCTGCAGACCGAGAACGTGCGCAAGATGCTGCTCGCGTTTTCGCGCGACCTGCGGGTGGTGATGCTGCGCCTGGCTTCGCGCATGCAGACCTTGCGCCACTTCGCGGCCACCAAATTGCCCGTGCCCGAGGCGCTGGCTCGCGAATCGCTGCAGGTGTTTGCACCGCTGGCCAACCGGTTGGGCATCTGGCAGATCAAGTGGGAGCTGGAGGACCTGTCTTTCCGGTTTCTGGAGCCTGACACCTACAAGCAGATCGCCCGGCTGCTCGATGAAAAGCGCGTGGAGCGCGAGCAGTACATGGCCGATCTGTGCACTCGTCTGGTGCAGCAGCTGCGCGCGCAGGGCATTGTGGCCCAGGTGTCGGGACGGCCCAAGCACATCTACAGCATCGTCAAGAAGATGCGCGGCAAGTCGCTGCCCTTTGAGCGGGTGTTTGACATCCGCGCGCTGCGGGTGGTGGTGCCGGAGGTGGCCGACTGCTACCAGGTGCTCAGCCATGTGCACGAGCAATTCACGCCGATCACGGAAGAGTTTGACGACTACATCGCCAGGCCCAAACCCAATGGGTACCAGTCGCTGCACACGGTGGTGCGCGACACGGATGGCCGCCCGATTGAAATCCAGATCCGCACCCAGGCCATGCACGACCATGCAGAGCATGGTGTGGCGGCGCATTGGGCCTACAAGGAGGCGGGGACCAAAGGCTATGCGGGCGTCACCGCCAGCAGCGCCTATGACGCCAAGATCGCTGTGTTGCGTCAGCTGCTGGCCTGGGAGCGTGACCTCTCGGACGCGCCCGCCAACCAGGGGCTGTTTGATGACCGCATCTATGTGTTGACCCCGGACGCGGCCATTGTGGAGTTGCCGCAGGGGGCCACGCCGCTGGATTTCGCCTACACCATCCACACCAGCCTGGGCCACCGCTGCCGCGGGGCCAAGGTGGACGGCGCCATGGTGCCGCTCAATACCGCGCTGGCCAACGGGCAGACTGTGGAAATCACGACCATCAAGGAAGGCGCCCCTTCGCGTGACTGGCTCAACCCTGAACTGGGCTTTCTGGTCAGCAACCGTGCGCGCAACAAGGTGCGCTCGTGGTTCAACGCCCAGATCGCGGCCGAGCACATTGCCCGTGGACGTGAGGCGGTTGAAAAACTGCTGCAGCGTGAGGGGCGTACGGCCATCAAGCTCGAAGATCTGGCGTCACAGCTGGGCTTCAAATCGGCCGATGGCCTGTTTGAGGTGGTGGGCAAGGACGAGTACTCGCTGCGCAACATCGAGGTGCTGCTCAACCCGCCCGAGCCTTCGCCTACCGCCGACGAAATGGTGCTGCGCCGCTCCACGCGCGGCAGCCGCAACAAGTCGGCTTCGGGGGTGCTGGTGGTGGGGGTCGATTCGCTGCTGACCCAGCTCTCGCGCTGCTGCAAACCGGCACCACCGGATGGGATTGCGGGCTTTGTCACGCGCGGCAAGGGGGTGAGCATTCACCGCCAGGACTGCAGCAACTTCCGTGAACTGGCCACCCGCAGCCCCGAACGCGTCATTGATGTGCGCTGGGGCGAGCGCAAGCAAGGGCCTGATGCTTCGGTCTACCCGGTGGACATCGCGGTGGAAGCCACCGACCGCCAGGGCTTGCTGCGCGACATCTCGGAAGTGTTTTCCAAGGAAAAGATCAATGTGACTGGCGTGCAGACCCATTCCATCAAGGGCATGGCTTACATGACTTTCACGGTTGAAACACCGGACGCGGGTCTTCTGCCCAGGGTGCTGAGCAACCTCAAAGGCGTGAAAGGTGTGAGGCAAGCCCGAAGACGCTGAAAATCCTGCTACAATGCAAGGCTTACAGGCGCGTAGCTCAGCTGGTTAGAGCACCACCTTGACATGGTGGGGGTCGTTGGTTCGAGTCCAATCGCGCCTACCAATACCCAGCCCCGTTTTCGAAAGAAAACGGGGCTTTTCGTTTTTCAACCCAGTTTTTATTCCAATCGAAACCCGCCGTCAGGCGGGTTTCAAGGACGTGATGTCTTGGTTGCCCAAGGCTTCGATGGCGGAAGGATCAGGCAGCGGCCAGTGCCTGCTCCAGGTCGGCCATGAGGTCGTCAATGTGCTCGATGCCCACAGACAGGCGCACCATGTCTTCGCTCACCCCGGCTTTGGCCAGTTCTGCAGCGTCGAGTTGGCGGTGTGTGGTCGAAGCCGGGTGGGTCGCCAGGGATTTCGCATCGCCGATGTTGACCAGTCGCGTGAAAAGCTGCAGCGCATCCAGAAAGCGGGCCCCTGCGGCACGTTTGTCGGCGTCCTGGCTTTTGAGGCCAAAGGACACGATGCCCGAGGCCTTGCCGTTCATGTATTTTTGAACCAGGGCGTGCTCGGGATGGTCGGCCAAGCCCGCATAGTTGACCCAGGCCACTTTGGGGTGGTTTTGCAGGTGCTTGGCAATTGCCAGTGCGTTGTCGCAAATGCGGTCCATGCGCAAGGCCAGGGTTTCGATGCCTTGCAGGATCAGGAAAGCGTTCATCGGCGAAATGGCGGCGCCCATGTTGCGCAGCGGCACCACACGGGCGCGGCCAATGTAGGCGGCCGGGCCCAGCGCTTCGGTGTAGACCACGCCGTGGTAAGAAACATCGGGTTCGTTCAGGCGTTTGAAGCGGGCCTTGTGCTGCGCCCAAGGGAACTTGCCGGAGTCCACGATGGCACCGCCCACGCTGTTGCCGTGGCCGCCCAGGTATTTGGTGAGCGAGTGCACCACGATGTCGGCGCCGTGCTCGATGGGGCGGCACAGGTAGGGGCTGGGCACGGTGTTGTCCACGATCAGCGGCACGCCGTGGGCATGCGCGATTTCAGCCAGTCTGGCGAAGTCGGTCACATTGCCCAGGGGGTTGCCCACCGATTCACAGAAGATGGCCTTGGTGCGCTCGTCGATCAGTGCAGCAAAGCTGTCGGGCTGTCGCGGATCGGCAAAGCGCACGGTGATGCCCATTTGCGGCAGGGTGTGGGCAAACAGGTTGTAGGTGCCGCCGTACAGTGTGCTGGCCGAGACAATGTTGTCACCGGCTTCGGCAATGGTCTGGATGGCGTAGGTGATGGCGGCCATGCCGGACGCCAGTGCCAGTGCGGCAATGCCACCTTCGAGCGCGGCAACGCGCTTTTCCAGCACGTCCTGCGTCGGGTTCATGATCCGGGTGTAGATGTTGCCCGGAACCTTCAGGTCAAACAGGTCGGCGCCATGCTGGGCGCTGTCAAAAGCATAGGCCACGGTCTGGTAGATCGGTGTGGCCACCGCTTTGGTGGTGGGGTCGGGGGTGTGGCCAGCGTGGACGGCCAGTGTCTCGATCTTCATGTGTCGCTCCTGTGGGCTGAAAGCCAAGCAGTCTAAGCCGTCACCTTGCATGGGCCTGATGAAGGCCCATGCCGTTTGGCCAGTGCATGAAAAAGGGGTCAAAGCCCCTTTTGTATTGATGTTTGACTCAGGCCATGCCCTGGTGCCTGAGCAAGGCCTCCAGACTGGGTTCCCGACCTCTGAATGCCTTGAAGGATTCGAGGGCAGGGCGGCTGCCGCCGGCTTCCAGAATGGCCTGCCGGTAGCGGCGGCCGGTTTCGATGCTGGGCTGCCCTTCGCTGTCGGCGGTCTCCTCAAAAGCGGCGTAGGCGTCTGCACTCAGCACTTCGGCCCACTTGTAGCTGTAATAGCCGGCCGCGTAACCGCCTGAGAAGATGTGGCTGAAGGTGTGGGCCATGCGGTTGAAGCTGGGCGGCTGCAGCACGGCGACTTCGGCGCGCACTTCGTGCAGCAGGGGCATGAAGTCCAGCGCCGGGTCGTGCTCGGCATGCAGGCGCATGTCAAACAGCGCAAATTCAATCTGTCGCAGGGTCTGCAGGCCGCTCTGGAAATTCTTGGCCGCCAGCATCTTGTCGAACAGTGCGCGTGGCAGCGGCTCGCCGGTGTCTACATGGGCCGTCATGTGGCGCAGCACCGACCATTCCCAGCAGAAGTTTTCCATGAACTGGCTGGGCAGTTCGACCGCATCCCATTCCACGCCGCTGATGCCCGATACGTCACGCTCATTGACCTGGGTGAGCATGTGGTGCAGGCCGTGGCCGAATTCGTGGAAGAGGGTGATGACGTCGTCGTGGGTGAGCAACGGCGGTTTGCCGTTGACGCCTTCGGCGAAGTTGCATACCAGGTGCGCCACAGGGGTTTGCAGCTTGCCGGTGTCGGGGCGCAGCCAGCGGCCCACCACATCGTCCATCCAGGCGCCGCCACGCTTGCCGGCCCGCGCAGGCGGGTCCAGGTAGAACTGTCCCACCAGCCGACCCTCGCGCTCGATGCGGTAGAACGCCACCGCCGGGTGCCAGACGGGCGCCTCGTCCTTGCGGATGCTCACCTCGAACAGGGTTTCGATGATGCGGAACAAGCCAGCCAGCACCTTCGGCGCGGTGAAGTACTGCTTGACCTCCTGCTCGCTGAAGCTGTAGCGCGCTTCCTTGAGCTTTTCGCTCAGGTAGGGGATGTCCCAGGCGTTCAGCTCGCTGTTCAGGCGCAGTTCCTTTTGCGCAAATTCGCGCAGATCGGCCAGGTCTTTCTCGGCGTAAGGGCGAGCCTTGGCGGCCAGGTCGCGCAGGAAGGCAATGACTTTTTCGGGGGATTCGGCCATTTTGGGGACGACCGAGACTTGGGCGAAGTTGTCGTAGCCCAGCAGTCGGGCTTCTTCCTGGCGCAGCGCCAGGATGTCCTGCATCAGGGCTGTGTTGTCGTACTTTTTCGCATCGCCCTCAGCCTGGTCCGAGGCGCGCGTGGTGTAGGCCTTGTACAGCCGCTCGCGCAGGGCGCTGCTGTGTGCAAACTGCATCACCGGCAGGTAGCAGGGCATCTTGAGCGTGAGCTTGGCCTGGCCGGCATGGCCATCTTTTTCGGCGGCAGCGCAGGCGGTGTCCACCACATCCTGCGGCACACCGGCCAGCTCGGCAGGCGCCACGTACAGGGCAAAGCTGTCAGTGGCGTCCAGGGTGTTTTCGCTGAATTTCTGAGACACCTCGGCCTGGCGCTCCTGGATCGCGGCGTAGTGTTCCTTGGCGGCCCCCTGCAGTTCAGCGCCGCCCAGCACAAAGTTGCGCAGGGCGTTGCTGTGGGCCTGGCGCTGTTCGGCGTTCAGGCTTGCCGGATCGATGGCCTTGTATTTGGCGTACAGCTGCTCGTTGCTGCCCAGTCGTGTCCAGAACTCGGTCACGCGGGGCAGGGCGGCGTTGTAGGCGGCGCGCAGCTCGGGCGTATCGGCCACACTGTTGAGGTGGCTCACAGCGCCCCACGCACGGCCCAGGCGTTCTGTGGCCACGTCCAGCACTTTGGCAATGCCAGTCCAGCTGGCGGGGAAGTCGGGCGCGGTGACCTGGGTCAGGGCCGCATCGGCTTCGGCCAGCAGCACGTCCATGGCGGGCGCCACATGGTCAGGCGCAATGCGGTCAAAAAGCGGCAGGCCGGTGGTGTTGAGCAAAGGGTTCATGGCGTGGTTCAGTGGTTGGCACTGGATCCTCGGGTCAAGCCCGAGGATGACTTTCAGGGTTCAAGGTTGTTGCGAGGAGCCTGTTGAGCTGGAGCTGTCATTCCCGACTGGATCGGAAATCCATGGTCTCATTTGGCGACGCGTTCGGCAGCTTCAAGGGTGTTGACCAGCAGCATCGTGATGGTCATGGGGCCCACCCCGCCGGGCACCGGGGTGATGTAGCCCGCCACCGCCTTGACGCCTTCAAAGTCCACATCGCCACACAGCTTGCCTTCGTCGTTGCGGTTCATGCCCACGTCCAGCACCACCGCGCCGGGCTTGACCATGTCGGCCGTCAGCACATTGCGCTTGCCCACGGCAGCCACGATCACGTCGGCCTGCAGGGTCTGGGCCTTGAGGTCTTTCGTGCGCGAGTGGCAGACGGTGACGGTGGCGTCCTTTTGCAGCAGCATCAGCGCCATGGGCTTGCCCACGATGTTGCTGCGACCGATCACCACGGCATGCTTGCCCTTGAGGTCGTAGCCGATGCTTTCCAGCATCTTCATGCAGCCGTAGGGGGTGCAGGGCCAGAAACCAGGCATGCCGGTCATCAGCGCGCCGGCGCTGGCGATGTGAAAGCCGTCCACGTCCTTGGCCGGGCTGATGGCTTCGATCACCTTCTGTGCATCGATGTGATCGGGCAGTGGCAGCTGGACCAGAATGCCGTGGATGGACGGGTCGTTGTTGAGGGCTTCGACACGGTCCAGCAGCGCCGCTTCGGTCATGCTGGCGTCGTATTTTTCAAGCACCGAGTGCAGGCCGCTGTCCTCGCAGGCCTTGACCTTGTTGCGCACATAAACCTGGCTGGCGGGGTTGTCGCCCACCAGCACCACGGCCAGGCCGGGGGTGATGCCCTTGGCCTTGAGGGCCTGGGCGCGGGCGGCGACTTCGGTGCGCAGTTGTTTGGACAGGGCATTGCCGTCGATCAGTTGGGCGGTCATGGTGGTTTCTCGAAAAGGTCTTTGAAAATGCAAAACGCCCGACAGGCGCGGGCGTTTGTGTGGAGGCTGTCGGGCTCAGGCCTTGGCGGCGTCCTTGCCCAGGGCAATCTTGAGCAGGTCGGCCACGGTATTGGCGTTGAGCTTTTCCATGATGTTGGCGCGGTGCGCTTCCACCGTCTTGATGCTGATGCCCAAGTCATCGGCGATCTGCTTGTTCAGGCGGCCCGCGACGATGCGTTCGAGCACCTGTGACTCGCGGCCAGTGAGCTTGGAGAGCAGGGCGTCGCGGCTGGCGGCCTGCTGGTACTCGGCAAAGGCATCGCGCGCCTGGTCCAGCATGCGCTCGACCAGTCCCAGCAGCTCTTCTTCCTTGAAAGGCTTCTGGATGAAATCCATGGCGCCTTTTTTCATGGTGTTCACGGCCATTGGCACATCGCCGTGGCCGGTGATGAAGACGATGGGCAGAGGCGATTTGCGCTCGATCAGCCGGTCCTGCAGTTCCAGGCCGGTCATGCCGCCCATGCGCACGTCGACGATGAGGCAGGCGACTTCACGGGCGTCAAAGCGGGCCAGGAAGGATTCGGCCGATTCAAAGCAACGCACCCGGTAATCCTTGCCCTCGAGCAGCCACTGCAGGGAGTCGCGCACGGCTTCGTCGTCATCCAGGACGTAAACGGTGCCTTTTTTGGGAATCAAACTCATGGACTGGCCTCGGTGGATTGGTCGGCTGCTGGCTCGGGTTGAACAGGGATCCAGAACGAGAAGCGGCAGCCGATGATTTCTTCTGCATTGTAGAGGTTCTGGGCTTCGATCCGGCCGGCATGCGATTCGATGATGCTGCGGCACAGGTTCAGGCCAATGCCCATGCCTTCGGCCTTGGTGGAAAAGAAGGCTTCATAGAGCCGGTCCATGTTTTCGGGGGGCAGGCCTTTGCCGGTGTCGGTCACCGCAAACTCCACCGCAGGTTGATCCTCGATGGTTTTGGGAACCACCCGCAGTTCCACATGACGCTGTCCGTTGGGGCGTGCGGCGTTGTCGATGGACTCGGCCGCGTTTTTCATCAGGTTGATCAGCACCTGCTCGATCAGGATCGGGTCCGCATACAGCTTGGGCAGCCGCGCCGCCACATAGTGCGACAGCCGCACATTGCGCCGCCGCAGCTCGATTTCGGCCAGTTCGACCGCCTCGTTGACCATCATGGTCACATCGGCCTGGCTGCGGTTGGGTTCGCTGCGTTTGACGAAGCTGCGGATGCGCTGAATGATCTGGCCCGCTCGTTGGGCCTGGTGGGCGGTCTTGTCCAGGGCCCACAGCAGGTCCTGTTCCTTGATCTGCTGGGTCTTGATGCGGGAGATCATGCCGTTGCAGTAATTGCTGATGGCGGTGAGCGGCTGGTTGAGCTCATGGGCCACGCTGGAGGCCATCTCGCCCATGGTGATCAAACGGCTGGCGGTCTGCGCGCGCTCGGCCTGCTGCGCGGCCAGCTCTTCGGCCTGGCGGCGCGGCGTGATGTCGGTGGCAATCACCATCTGGGCCAGGCGACCATCGGCCCAGTTGAGGTAGCGCGAGCGCACCTCCAGCCATTTGCCCAGCGAGGGGACATAGATTTCGGCGTTTTCCGTCTGTGCCACGGTCAGCGGTTCAATCGGCAGACCGGCCAGACTGTCCACATCCTCCTCTTCGGTTTCGGCGGCGGTGTAGGCGCCTGCCTGTTCGACCAGCTGAAGGTGTCCATTGGTGTCCTGGCCAAACCATTGGCGATAGAGCTTGTTGGCAAACAGCAGTTCCTTGCTGCCCAGCGGTGCCACCGAAACAGAGGCGTCCAGTGCTTCGAGCACGATCGTGAAGCGTTCGTGCGAACTGGCCAGCTGCTCGCGGATCCGGTTGGGCTCTGTGATGTCGGTCATCGAGGTCATCCAGCCGGTTTGACTGCCGCTGGCGTCGATCAGCGGAGAAACGTACATCCGCGCGTCAAACAGCGAGCCGTTCTTGCGTTTGACACGCACCTGGAAGCCGCCAGGGCTTTGCAGCCCGCGCAGTTCATCCTCCAGACGCTTGGTCAGCTGGTCATGGTCCTGTTCCGGCCAGTACGGAAATGGGGCAACGGCATCGACAAGCTCGTCCTCACTCCAGCCCGTCATTTCGCAAAACGCAGCATTCACATAAGTGATGCGGCCCTGCAGGTCCAGCGCACGCATGCCCGTCAGCATGGAGTTTTCCATGGCGCGCCGGAAGTTGGTTTCTGCCACCAGGGCTTTCTGAGCCTGCAGTCGACGCCGTGTGTGGCGCCAGTTGGCCAGCAGCATCCACGCCGTCAGCACGCTCAGGGCGCCCACCATCCAGAACTGGGCATTGCCCACCAGCCCGGTGGACGTTCGCCAGGCCTGTGCGCGCAGCAGCAGGCCATTGCCCACGGGCGAGACCGGCACCTGAAACTCATTGGCGCTGTATTGCAACCACGGCAGCATGGCCCAGCTGGCCGGTCGCGTCGGAATGGTTTGTCCCGCCAGTGTCTGGCCGTCTGCGTTGACCAGCGAGATGGCGTATTTGGCAAGGATTTCGGTCGGAATGCCGTAACGCAGCAAGCCTTCGAGGGTGTATTCGGCCATCAGCACGCCGCTGAATTGGCCTTTTTCGTTGGTGAGTGGGGTGTGCAGCTGCAGCATGGGCAGTGCGCTGTCGCGGGCGGGATGCTCCTCCGGTTCAATCAGGCCGTAAATGGGCTGCAGCAGGTCACGCGAGAGGCTGTAATGCGTTTCGGTGTCGCCCAGAGGCAAGGCCTCACCCGCACGCAGGGCATGCCCGTTGAGCAGGTTGGAGACGCTGTGGGTGGAGACGATGCTGCGCCGGTCATCGACCCAGGACAAGGCCTGGTATTCGGGGTGCTGTTGCACCAGCGCCTCCGCCCTGGCCAGGAACTGGTCTTTTTTAACCTCGCGATTGGAGATGTCGCGGGCCAGCCGCATGACCTGTTCCTGGCGCTCCAGCAGGCGCAGCCGCAGCCGCTGCTGTGCGTATTCCACATCCCTGCGCACAGCTTCCTGTTCGCGTTCGATTTCTTCGCCTCGCAGGTAAACAAACGCACTGGCGATGGCCGCCATGAACAGGATCACGGCCGCGATGGGGGTCAGGTTGGCAAATCGATCCTGTCGGGTCGGTGTTTGCTGTTGCCACCACCGCTGCCAACCCTTGATCGGGTTGCTGGTGGTGGGGGCTTGCTTTTCTCGGGGGGTC
>Ga0255292_1000133_pt1 | contig 12485 bp, 12 predicted proteins | sample MistaT_35_FD_183690 | JGI IMG/M metagenome (GOLD analysis project Ga0255292, IMG submission 183690) | Metatranscriptome of freshwater microbial communities from Mississippi River, Louisiana, United States - Miss_Miss_RepB_8h (Metagenome... | ecosystem: Environmental > Aquatic > Freshwater >...
CCCCACCCCCGCCCGAGCCGCCGCACCTGCCGCAGGTGTGGGTGCTGGAGCTCTCCAGCTTCCAGCTCGACCAGACACACACCGGTCCGTGGGCGACGGTGCCCACCGCCGCCGCGGTGTTGAATCTGAGCGAAGACCATCTCGATTGGCACGGTTCCATGGCCGCCTACGCCGAGGCCAAACGCGCTGTCTTCGGCAACCAAGCCCTGATGCTGCTCAACCGCAACGACGCGCAGGTCATGGGTTACACCCCGCCACTGGTGACGGTCAAGATCAGCGGTCGCAACCGCCAGCAGAGTGCGCGTCCGTTCATGACCTTTGGTGGCGACCTGCCCAGCCGCGTTGGTGACTGGGGCATCGAGTCGGTCAATGGCATGGAGTGGCTGGTGCGTGCCTTGGCGGTGGACGAAACCCGCAAGCGCGGCCGCCACGACACCGAAGATGAGATGTATTTGCAGCGCTTGATGCCGGTGGATGCGCTGCGCATCCGGGGTCGGCACAACGCGGTCAACGCTTTGTCCGCCCTTGCGCTGGCCACCAGCACCGGTGCGCCCATGGCGCCCATGCTGCATGGCCTGCGCGAATACCGGGGCGAGCCGCACCGGGTGGAGCCAGTGGGCATCGTCAACGAGGTGGAATACTTCGACGACAGCAAAGGCACCAATGTGGGCGCCACGCTGGCCGCGGTGCAGGGCCTGGGCGCCGAGCGTCGCTTGGTGATCATTCTGGGTGGAGACGGCAAGGGCCAAGACTTTGCTCCACTGGCGCCCGCCATCGTCCGACACGCCCGGGCTGTGGTGTTGATTGGCAAAGACGGCCCCGCCATTCGGGCCGCGATGGACGCCCACGGCGCAGGCAATGTGGTGATGCACAACGCGCAGACCTTGCCCGAAGCGGTGCGCTTGTGTGCCGCCGAGGCGCGCATGGGGGACGCGGTGTTGTTGTCGCCCGCTTGCGCCAGTTTGGACATGTTTGACAACTACGGGCATCGCGCCCAGGTGTTCATCGACGCCGTTCGCGAATTGGCCGCTGATGCGGGTGTGGATCTGGAGGTGGGGGCATGAGCGCCGAGACCACACCGTTCTGGAAGTCCTGGTGGCCCGGCAAGCGGGCCGAGGGCCTGCCGCTGTCCTTGGGCGAGGCCCGGGGCGCTGGTCTGGGTGTCACCAGCGCTCAGCACGGCTTCGACCAAGCCTTGGTGTGGGTGGTGCTCTCAGTCATGGCCTGGGGCTTGGTGATGGTGTATTCCGCTTCCATCGCGCTGCCCGACAACCCGCGTTTTGCCAATTACGCCCAGCACCATTTTGTGTTGCGACACGCCATCTCCATCACCATTGGTCTGATCGCGGGATTGATCGCCTTTCAGTTTCCAGTGCGCACCTGGGAGCGCATGGCGCCGTGGCTGTTTGCAGTGGCGCTGGTGTTGCTGATGCTGGTGTTGGTGCCCTTTATTGGCAAAGGCGTCAACGGGGCGCGCCGCTGGATCTCGCTGGGCATCATGAATTTCCAGCCGTCCGAGTTGGCCAAGTTGGCGGTGCTCTGTACGCAGCCGACTACATGGTGCGCAAGATGGACGTGAAGGAGCGATTCTTCCGCGCTGTGCTGCCCATGGCCGCTGCGGTGATGGTGGTAGGCATGCTGCTGCTGGCCGAGCCCGACATGGGCGCGTTTATGGTGATTGTGGTGATCGCCATGGGCATTTTGTTTTTGGGTGGTGTCAACGCCCGGATGTTCTTTTTGATGGCGGCGCTGGTGGTGTTGGCGTTCGCCATGATTGTGCTGACCAGCGAGTGGCGGCGTGAGCGCATCTTTGCCTACCTAGACCCCTGGAGCGAGGAGCATGCGCTGGGCAAGGGCTATCAGTTGTCGCACTCTTTGATCGCCTTTGGCCGGGGTGAAATTTTTGGTGTTGGTTTGGGTGGCAGCGTTGAAAAGCTGCACTGGCTGCCCGAGGCCCACACCGACTTTTTGCTCGCTGTCATCGGCGAAGAGTTCGGCTTGGTCGGCGTGCTGCTGATCATCGGTGTCTTCCTGTGGCTGACCCGCCGCATCATGGACATAGGTCGCCAGGCGATTGCGCTGGATCAGGTGTTTGCTGGCTTGGTGGCCCAAGGCGTGGGCCTGTGGTTTGGGTTTCAGGCCTTCATCAACATCGGGGTCAACCTGGGCGCTTTGCCGACCAAGGGGCTGACGCTGCCGTTCATGAGTTATGGGGGCTCGGCCATCTTGCTCAACCTGATCGCGTTGGCAGTGGTGTTGCGCATCGACTATGAAAACCGCGCCATGATGCGCAAGGGGGCCTTGTGAGCCACAAGACCGCACTCATCATGGCCGGCGGTACCGGCGGGCACATCTTCCCGGGCTTGGCGGTGGCCGAAGCGCTGCGTGATCGTGGCTGGCAGGTGCACTGGCTCGGCGCGCCCGACAGCATGGAGAGCCGCCTGGTGCCGCCGCGCGGTTTCACCCTGCACACCATCGCGTTTGGGGGTGTGCGCGGCAAAGGCATCAAGACCTTGGTGCTGCTGCCACTCAAGTTGCTGCGCGCTTTCTGGCAGGCGCTGTCGGTGGTGCGCCGCGTCAAGCCCGATGTGCTGGTGGGCTTGGGCGGCTACATCACCTTCCCGGGCGGGATGATGGGCGTGCTGGCTGGCAAGCCCTTGGTGCTGCACGAACAGAACTCGGTGGCCGGCATGGCCAACAAGGTGTTGGCCGGCATCGCCGACCGGATTTACACCGCCTTCCCCAAGGCTTTGGCCAAAGGCGAATGGATCGGCAACCCCTTGCGTGCGGCCTTCCTGCAGCAGCCTGCGCCGGCCGAGCGTTTTGCTGGCCGCAGCGGCCCGCTGCGTTTGTTGGTGGTCGGTGGCAGTTTGGGCGCCAAAGCGCTCAACGACACGGTGCCACAAGCACTGGCCTTGCTGCCGGCAGAGCAGCGCCCCCAGGTGGTGCACCAAAGCGGCGACAAACAAATCGAGGCTTTGCGCGCCAACTACGCCGCCGCCGGTGTACACGCCGAACTCACGCCCTTTATCGACGACACCGCCAGCGCGTTTGCCCAGGCCGACATCGTGGTCTGCCGCGCGGGTGCCAGCACCGTCACCGAGCTGGCGGCGGTGGGCGCAGCGGCGCTGTTTGTGCCTTTCCCGCACGCGGTGGACGACCACCAAACCACCAACGCCGCATTTTTGGTGCAGGCCGGGGCCGCCTGGTGTGTGCCCCAAACCGAATTCACGCCACAGGCCTTGGCCGACCGTTTGCGCGCGCTGCAGCGCGGCGAACTGCAGACCATGGCCGAACGCGCGCGCAGCGTGGCCCGCACCGATGCGGTGAGCACCATGGTCGCGGCCTGCGAAGCGCTGGCCTCAGGGAACAAGAAGACATGAAACACGCAATTCGACACATCCACTTTGTGGGCATTGGCGGCGCCGGCATGAACGGCATCGCCGAGGTGCTGCTCAACCAGGGTTACCGCATCTCCGGCAGCGACCTGGCCGACAGCGCCACCACCCGCCGCCTGACCGAGCTGGGCGCCACCATCCACATCGGTCACGACGCTGCCCACATCGCCGGCGCGGACGCCATCGTCACCTCCACCGCCGTCAAAGCCGACAACCCTGAAGTGGTGGCGGCGCACGCCAAACTGCTGCCGGTGGTGCCGCGCGCGGTGATGTTGGCCGAGCTGATGCGCATGAAAAAAGGCGTGGCGATTGCCGGCACCCATGGCAAAACCACCACCACCAGCTTGGTGGCCAGTGTGCTGGCTGCCGCCGGCTTGGACCCGACCTTTGTGATCGGCGGCAAACTCAACAGCGCGGGTGTCAACGCCAAGCTTGGCTCAGGCGAGTACATCGTGGTCGAGGCCGACGAGTCCGACGCGTCTTTCCTCAATCTCTTGCCAGTTGTGTCGGTGGTCACCAACATCGACGCCGACCACATGGACACCTACGGCCACGACTTTGGCCGGCTCAAGCAGGCCTTTGTCGAGTTTCTGCACCGCATGCCGTTTTACGGCGCGGCGGTGGTGTGTATCGACGATCCCGCCATCCGGGGTCTGTTGCCCACGATTGCTCGCCCCATCACCAGCTACGGCTTGTCCGAAGACGCGCAAATTCGCGCGGTGGATGTGCGCCCCGTGGCGGGCCAGATGCATTTCACCGTGCAGCGACGCAACGGCGTGGCCTTGCCCGATCTGCCCGTGGTGCTGAACCTGCCGGGTGAGCACAACGTGCTCAACGCCCTGGCCGCGATTGGCATCGCGGTGGAGCTCGGTGTGCCCGACGCGGCGGTGCAGCAGGCGCTGGCCGAGTTCAAGGGCGTGGGCCGGCGCTTTCAGCGTTATGGCCAAGCCGCTTTGCCCACGGGCGGGCATTGCACCGTGGTGGACGACTATGGCCACCACCCGGTGGAAATGGCCGCCACGCTGGCCGCCGCGCGTGGCGCATTTCCGGGGCAGCGTCTGGTGCTGGCCTTCCAACCGCACCGCTACAGCCGCACCCGCGACTGCTTTGAAGATTTTGTGAAGGTCATCGGCCTGGCCGATGCGGTGCTGCTGGCCGAGGTGTACGCCGCCGGTGAGGCACCCATCGTGGCCGCCGACGGCCGTTCGCTGGCACGCGCCCTGCGTGTGGCGGGCAAGGTGGAGCCGGTGTTTGTGGACGACATCGCCCACATGCCACAAGCCATTTTGGACAACGCCCGAGACGGCGACGTGGTGCTGTGCATGGGTGCCGGCTCCATCGGCGCGGTCCCTGGCCAAGTCATGGCGCTGGCTGGCCCAACGCAGTGAGGACACAGACAATGAGCAACAACACATCCCCCACCATCGACCCCCGCAGCCTGGGCAAAGTGGCTGTGCTCATGGGCGGGCGCTCGGCCGAGCGCGAGGTTTCGCTCATGTCGGGCACGGGCGTGCTCAAGGCCTTGCAAGGGCAGGGCGTGGACGCGCACGCTTTTGACCCGGCCGCCACCCCATTGGGTGAGCTGCAACAGCGCGGGTTTGCCCGCTGCTTCATCGCACTGCATGGCCGTTTTGGCGAAGACGGCACGGTGCAGGGCGCGCTCGAACTCATGGGCATTCCCTACACCGGGCCTGGCGTCATGGCCTCGGCCGTGGCCATGGACAAGCTCATGACCAAGCGCATTTGGCTGGCCGAAGGCCTGCCCACACCAGCGTGGCGCCAAGTGCACAGCGCCGCCGACACCCGCGCCGCGTTTGCCGCGCTTGGCAGCCCGATGATCGTCAAACCGGTGAGAGAAGGCTCCACCATCGGCCTGACCAAGGTCACCTCGCTGGAGCAGTGCGACGCCGCTTACGAACTGGCCGCCGGCCAAGACCCGTTGGTGATGTGCGAGCAGTTCATCGCGGGTGATGAGGTGACCTGCCCGGTGCTCGGGGCGGGTGACCAAGCCCGTGCGCTGCCGGTGATCCGCATCGTGGCACCCGACGGCAACTACGACTACCAGAACAAATACTTCACCGACGACACCAAGTACCTCGTGCCCTGTGGCCTGCCCGATGGCGAAGAGGCCGCCATTCAGGCCTTGGTGCTCAAGGCCTATCAGGTGCTTGGCTGCCGTGGTTGGGCCCGAGCCGACGTGATGATCGACGCGCAGCGCCGCCCCTGGCTGTTGGAAATCAACACCTCTCCTGGCATGACTGGGCATTCGCTGGTGCCGATGTCGGCCCGCGCCACCGGGCTCAGCTACGAACAGCTGTGCCTGCAGGTGCTCGCCGCTGCGGCCTTGGACAACCCGAACGCTGCCTGACCGTTGCCATGAACGCCATGCCCTTGCCCCTGGACGTCCGGCTGATGCAGCTGGCCACCCGTGCCCTGTGGGTCACGGGGGCGGTGCTGCTGCTGGCGGTGGGCGTGCGTTGGCTGTTGGGGCACTCCATGTGGTCGGTGCAGCGCATTGTGGTCCACGGCGATGTGGCCCACCAGAACCCCGTCACCTTCCGCGCCCATTTGGCGCGTCAAGCCAGTCAACCGGTGGCGGCGAGTTTTCTGACGACGGACCTGCAGCGTTTGCAGGCGGTGTTTGAGCAAGTGCCATGGGTGCGCCACGCGGTGGTGCAACGCGAATTTCCGGGGCGCTTGCGGGTCACCCTTGTTGAGCATCAGGCGGCGGCCTGGTGGGGTCAGGTGGGCTCGGGGCAGCTGGTCAACTCCGACGGAGAGGTGTTTGAGGCCAGCTACGAAGGCAGCGACGAATTGCCTGAAATTCACGGGCCACGTGAACAAGCGGCGGTGGTGTGGGCTTTGTTTGGTCAGCTGTCGGCACAGCTCGCCAAGCTGAATATGGAGCTGCGTCGATTGGAGCTCAATGAGCGTGGCAGCTGGCGTGCACAGACCGACAACGGCGCTTGGATCGAACTCGGCCGTGGCGAGCCGCAAGAGGTGTTGGCGCGCAGCGAACGTTTTGCCAGCACGCTCACCCAAGTCACCACCCGGTATGCCAACGCCGTGGCGTCGGTGGACCTGCGATATCCCCACGGATACGCCTTGCGTTTGCGCGGCGTGGCGACCCTGGATGGCTCTTCAACCCCTGTTTCTTCTCGATAGACACACACGAACATGGCCAAGGAATACAAGGATTTGATCGTCGGGCTCGACATCGGCACCTCCAAGATCATGGCGGTGGTGGCCGAGGTGCTGCCAGGTGGCGAACTCAAGCTCGCCGGCCTGGGGGTGGCGCCCAGCACCGGTTTGAAACGCGGTGTGGTGGTCAATATCGATGCCACGGTGCAGAGCATCCAGGCCGCGCTCAAAGAGGCTGAGCTGATGGCCGACTGTCGCATCGGTCGGGTGTACACAGGCATCACCGGCAGCCACATCCGTGGCTTGAATTCGAGCGGCATGGTGGCGGTCAAGGACCGTGAGGTCAGCGCTTCCGACGTCGCGCGCGTCATCGAGACCGCCAAGGCGATCAACATCTCCACCGACCAGCGCCTGCTGTTGGTCGAGCCACAAGAGTTTGTGATCGACAACCAAGAGGTCAAAGAGCCCATCGGCATGAGCGGCATCCGCCTCGAGGCCAAGGTGCACATCGTGACAGGTGCACAAAGCGCGGCGGAAAACATCGTCAAGTGTGTGCGCCGCTGCGGCCTGGAGGTCGAGCACCTGATGCTCAACCCCTTGGCGTCGAGCCAGTCGGTGCTGACGGCGGACGAAAAAGAACTGGGTGTGGTGCTGGTCGACATTGGTGCCGGCACCACCGACGTGGCGATTTTTTCAGGTGGCGCCATTCGCCACACGGCGGTCATTCCCATCGCCGGTGATCTGATCACCAGCGATATCGCCATGGCGCTGCGCACGCCCACCAAAGACGCCGAAGACATCAAGGTCGAGAGCGGTTGTGCCAAACAGCTGCTGGCCGACCCCGATCAACAGGTCGAGGTGCCTGGCTTGGGTGACCGCGGTCCGCGCCTGCTCAGCCGCCAGGCTCTGGCCGGTGTGATCGAGCCGCGTGTGGAAGAGATTTTTGCCTTGGTGCAGCAGGTGGTGCGCGACTCTGGCTTTGAAGAGGTGCTCTCTTCAGGGGTTGTGCTCACCGGCGGCAGCGCCGCCATGCCCGGCATGGAAGAACTCGCCGAGGACATTTTCCTCAAGCATGTGCGCCGAGGTGTGCCGACCTACACCAGCGCGCTGTCCGACATGGTGTCGCAACCACGGGCGGCCACCGTGATGGGCCTGCTCGAAGAGGCCCGATTGGCTCGCCTGCGTGGGCTGAAGGTGGCACAAAAAGCCAGCCCGGTGTCGGGCGCTTTTGACCGCATCAAACACTGGTTCATGGGGACGTTCTGATGGCACACACCCACCACCACATTCCACCGCCCATCGACCAAGGCCACCCGCGATGTCGCCCCCGACCGCCCACCGCCCCGATTCAGGTTTCCCTTTTTATTGGACTTTTGTATGAACACCACCCAGGAGAGCAACATGAGCATTGAATTGATCGACAGCATCGAGACCTTCAACCAAGGCACACACATCAAGGTGATCGGTGTGGGCGGAGGCGGCGGCAACGCGGTGGAGCACATGATCGGCCGCCGCGTGCAAGGCGTCGAGTTCCTGTGCGCCAACACCGACGCTCAGGCGCTGGCCCGCAGCTCGGCCGACCGCACCATCCAGCTCGGCAGCACCGGTCTGGGCGCTGGCAGCAAACCCGACAAAGGCCGCGAGGCCGCTCTGGCCGCCGAGGCCGAAATCCGCGAAGCCATTGCCGGCGCCCACATGCTGTTCATCACCGCCGGCATGGGGGGTGGCACAGGCACCGGCGCCGCTCCGGTCATTGCCCGCTTGGCCAAAGAAATGGGCATCCTGACCGTGGGTGTGGTCACCAAACCTTTCGACTGGGAAGGTGGCCGCCGCATGCAGAACGCCGACGGTGGTCTGGGCGAGCTTGAAGCCAACGTCGATTCGCTGATCGTGGTGCTCAACGAGAAGCTGCAGGAAGTCCTGGGCGACGACATCACCCAAGACGAGGCCTTTGCCCACGCCAACGACGTGCTGAAAAACGCCGTGGGCGGCATTGCCGAGATCATCAACGAGTATGGCAACGTCAACGTCGACTTTGAAGACGTGCGCACTGTCATGGGTGAGCAAGGCAAGGCCATGATGGGCACCGCCACCGCCAGCGGACCCGACCGCGCCCGCATCGCGGCCGAGCAGGCCGTGGTCTGCCCCTTGCTCGACGGCGTGGATCTGTCGGGGGCCAAAGGTGTGCTGGTGTTGGTCACCGCTTCGCGCGAATCGCTCAAGCTCAAAGAGTCGCGCGAAGCCATGAACACCATCAAGGCCTACGCCGCGCCCGACGCACACATCATCTTCGGCGCCGCCTACGACGACAGCCTGGGAACCGACATGCGCGTCACCGTGGTTGCCACGGGTCTGAACCGGCAGGCGGCGCGCCAGGCGCCGCCGCTGAAGATGGTGCGCACTGGCACCGATGGCCCAGCGTTTAACCCGCCAACACAGGCGCGTGGTGCCTTTGGCAGTGCGGCCACCACCTTGGGCCAGATGGCTCCTGGTGTGGCCACGCCGGCTTACGACCCCGCCATTCGCCCGGCCGTCTGGACCCAGCCCAACCGCACCCAGGCCGCCGCCAAAGTGGACGCCCTGTCGCTCGGCGGCATGGACGATCTGGAAATCCCGGCCTTCCTGCGCAAGCAGGCCGACTGAGCGTCCGAGCCCTCTCCGGGTGCCTGCGCCATCGCGGCGATAGGCAAACTTCACCGGCCCCCCACCCCGTGGGTGGGCCGGTTTTTTTACAATCTCATCATGCTGGCCCAAACCACCCTCAAATCCGTCACCCGCGCCGTGGGCGTGGGGCTGCACAGCGGCCAGCGCGTGGAGCTGACGCTGCACCCCGCCGCGCCCGACACCGGGATTGTGTTTCGCCGGGTCGACCTGGCCGAACCGGTGGACATTGCGGTGCGCGCCGAAGCGGTCAGCGACACCCGCATGGCGTCGACCATTGCCAACGGTGGCGCCAAGGTCCACACCATCGAACACCTGATGAGCGCCTGCGCTGGCCTCGGGCTGGACAACTTGCGGGTCGACATCACCGCCGAAGAGGTGCCCATCCTGGACGGTTCTTCATCGTCCTTTGTGTACCTGCTGCAAAGCGCAGGGGTGGTGAGACAAACAGTGCCGCGCCGCTTCATCCGGGTCTTGCGCCCGGTGGAAGTGCGCGAAGGCGAAGGCCGCAGTGGCAAATGGGCTCGCCTCGACCCGTACCACGGCTACAAGCTGGGGTTTGAGATCGAATTCGATCACCCTGCGGTGAGCACCACCGGCCAGCATTTCGAGTTCGACTTGGGCAGCGGCCGCTACGCCCGCGACATTGCGCGAGCCCGCACCTTTGGCTTCACCCGCGACGTGGAGATGATGCGTTCGCACGGTCTGGCCATGGGCGGCGGACTGGACAACGCCATCGTCATGGACGATGTCAAGGTGCTCAACGCCGGTGGCCTGCGCGACCAGGCCGAATTTGTGAAGCACAAGATCCTTGACGCCATGGGCGACCTCTACATCGTCGGCAAGCCCTTGCTGGCCCACTACAGCGCCTACCGCTCGGGCCATGCCATGAACAACCAGCTGCTGCGCGCCCTGATGGCGCAACCCGACGCTTGGGATGTGGTCAGTTTTGAGCGTGGGTCGGACGCGCCGGCGGGATTTGCCGATCTGGCCGCCGCTTGGTGAACACCGACCATGTTGTTGTTTCGCTGGACCGTCATGCTCCTGCTGATCGCAGCGGGCGTGTGTTTTGTGTTCTACATCGGTACCGGCCGGCCCTATTTTCGGCAATGGGGCTTGGTGATCTTGAAGTGGACGGCGCTGGCTGCGCTGGGCTTTTTTGCGGTGCTGGTGCTGGAGCGACTGGTCTAGGTCTGGCTCAGTGACAGCGCACCAGCGATGCCGCCTCAGTAATGCCGCCCGGCCCGATAGGCCGCGTGGGTGCGGGCCTGCAGGGTGTCCACTTTGTTGATGGCCGCCGTGGTGCGAGCCACTTGCGCGTGGGTGATGCACAGCCCCAAGGCATCGGCGGCGTCTTTGCCGGGCAGGCCGGGCAATTGCAACAGACGCTTTACCATCTCCTGCACCTGTGGTTTGGCGGCTTTGCCATAACCCACCACCGCTTTTTTGAGCTGCAGCGCGGTGTACTCGGCCACCGGCAAACCGTTGGCCACCAGCGCGGTCAGGCAGGCGCCGCGCGCCTGGCCCAAGAGCAGCGTGGCCTGCGGATTGACGTTCACAAACACAATTTCGCACGCCGCCACCGTGGGCTGGTAGCGCTGGGTGACCTCGGTGATGCCATCGAACAGCACCTTCAGCCGCGCGGGCAACAAGGCGCCATCTTTGGGACTGGTCTGGATGGTGCCGCTGGCCACATACCGCAGTTGCCCCGCCTCTACGTCGACCACACCAAAGCCAGTGCACTGCAGTCCAGGGTCGATGCCAAGAATGCGCATGAGTGGCTCCCTGTCAGGGCAGATTCACCTGCGCCATGCGTGCGGCGATGGTGGCGGTGCGGCGGTTGAGGTAGGGCGACTGGGGGCGCTTTTCAAAAAATTTCGGTGAGGGTAGCATCACCGCCAGGCGAGCGGCCTCGGTGTGGGTGAGCGCCTTGGCGGGTTTATTGAAATAGCGCTGCGCGGCGGCTTCGGCCCCAAACACCCCTTCGCCCCATTCCACACTGTTGAGGTAGATGGTGAGGATGCGGTCCTTGTCCAGCAGCGCTTCGAGCATCAGGGTGAGCAGCAGCTCCTGGCCTTTGCGCAGCAGGGTGCGCTCGCCCGAGAGCAACAGATTTTTCGCCAGTTGTTGGGTGATGGTTGAGCCGCCCGCGATCTTGGGCGGTTTCACCTTGGCCGGGTCGCCCAGTTTCTCTGCCTTTTTCTCGGCTTGCGCCTGGCGGCGGGCGTTGCGGTTCCAGGCCGATTCGATCGCGTCCCAGTCCACCCCACCATGGCTGTAGAAGCCACCGTCTTCTGAGGCGATGACCGCCCGGCGTATGGCCTTACCCAGATCGACCTCGTCCACCCAGCGCTGTTGCCATTGCCACGCTTTGCCGTCGGCACGGCCCTCCCAGGCGGTGCGCCAGGCTTCGGACCGCTGAAACGCAGTGCTTTGTGGGTCCACCACCGCCATCAGGGCGATGCGTGCGACAAAAAACACCTGCAGTGCCACGCCCGCCAGCAGCACCCAGAGCAACACAGAGACGATGGCGCGCAATTTCATTGTGACGATAACTGGGTGCGCAGGGTTTCGTCGCGCGCGTACCGAAAGCGCGACACCACCACAATTTGGTCGGCCTGGCGCCGCATGGCGCCGCCAAAAGCGTCGAAGCTCAGACTGCGCACAATGGCTTCGGAGCGGCGGTCGAGCAGCGGGTTGCCCGAGCCCTGCGCCACCTCGGTCGACAAGACCTGGCCCGTGTGGTTGATGGTGATGACCATGGTGAGCTCACCGTAGAGCTTCTGTCCCCCCACCTGCGGAAAGTTGCGTGTGCCGTGGTCTTCGATTTTGCGGCGCACGCTGTCGTAATAGGTGGCGTACACCGCCTCGCGGGTGGCCGGGCTGATGAAGCGCTTTTTGGGTCGCGCGTTTTCTTCCTGGATGCGTCGCTCGATTTCACCAAGCACATTGACCAGCGCCTGGCGCCGCGCTTCCCTGGCCAGGGCTTGATCGCTGCTCTGATCGCCATTCGGGTCGGGGGGGGGCAGGGCTGCCAGCTGTGCGCGCAAACTGGTCAGCAGCTGTTCCTGCTTTTGTCGCAAAGCGTCCAGCGTTTGGGCGTCGGGTTCCAGTGCGTCGCCTTCGCGCATCTGCAGGGTAGAGGGCAGCGGCGAGCTGGATCGCCCCCGCTCGGCCTCGCCGCCGCCCTGCAGATGGGCTTGGGCGATGGCTTGGGCCTGTTCGGGCGGCGCTTCGCTGCGTGCATTGACCAGAATCACCTCCAACGGTGTGTCCTTGAACACC
>Ga0255292_1000141_pt1 | contig 12255 bp, 6 predicted proteins | sample MistaT_35_FD_183690 | JGI IMG/M metagenome (GOLD analysis project Ga0255292, IMG submission 183690) | Metatranscriptome of freshwater microbial communities from Mississippi River, Louisiana, United States - Miss_Miss_RepB_8h (Metagenome... | ecosystem: Environmental > Aquatic > Freshwater > River...
AAGAGAGATCTTGGAAGGTGTAGAGACTAGACGGCTCCTGCCTACCGGCGCACAAGCGCCCATGGCAAAGGCATAGTCCAGACCACAAACGATGATTCGGTGGCGAAAGCTATAGTGGGATGAAGTTTCAGATACAGGTTCGATTCCTGTCGAGGAGACCAATCAACGCAGGTGGAGTTCACGCCTATGGAGCAAACAAGCAACCTGGTTGCCTATTTAAGAACCCGCTCTGGTGGCAAAGAGGTTCTAACCCCAAAGCAGCTTGAACCCATCTTGGGCATCAGCGTCAAACAGCAAAGTCTCCTGCGCAAAGAGAACAAGCTGGGTTTTCCACATCTGACCATTGGTGGAAAAATTCTTTACAGCATTCACGCCGTAGCTGAAATGCTGACACGGCCTGCGCAAACTGAGCCTTTCCCAACAGATGCGGCGAAGAACGAAAAACTAACTGCCAGCAAATCAAAGGCAGTGGACAAGTGGCGTTCAAGCCTGAAAGTGCCATCCTCTCAGCCAATCAACATGAGCCAGGCCCTGCTGCGTGCCTTTGTGCTGAACAACATACAGGCTGAAATTTCAGCTCTCACCGCCCTTACAAAAGAACTTCAAACGCTTCAGCACGCTGAAGAGTTGCGTTCAGTTTTGAGAACGGACTATCAGCCCACAGATAAAGCAGGAAAAACGACTTCTAAAGTGAAGGTTTGACCTCGCAATTAAGTGCAATGTCTGTGGCGCCCCAAAAGCTCAATTTGGCATAGCCGTCAGGCAGTTCTCTTCATAATAATTTGAGGCAGAATCTGTAATAGAAAGTTAGCTGCATTGACAACCAGCTAACTCACCAAACACACAAGACTCAGAAATCAAAATCTGAGGGAAACGATGAAGACTGTAAAACAAGCCTGCCAACTGGCGCCCAATGCGCTGTCAATCGACGTCAGCGACCAAATCGAGCAACTGGACCAACTCATCCAGGACGAAGGCAATGGCGAAGCGTTCTACGCCAAGACCTTCATCACAGCGGGTATGCGGGACCTTTTGCGGGGGACCATTGAACGCTTGGCAGGCAAGTCTTCAAATGCTGTTTTCCACCTCAAGCAAGCAATGGGTGGCGGTAAGACGCACCTGATTGTTGGTACTGGTCTGGCAGCCAAGCACAAGAACTTGCGTCAAAAGTACTGCGGGGATGTTCCTCACTTTGATGGTTTTTCCGATGCTCGGGTGGTGGCCTTTAATGGACGAAACAGCCCGCAGCATTACCTTTGGGGTGAAATCGCGCATCAACTTGACCAAGCCGAGACATTCAAGAAATTCTGGGTTTCTGGCCCAGAGGCGCCGGACGAAAAAGACTGGACATCGCTGCTGCAATCTGAAAAACCCACCCTCATCCTTCTGGATGAGTTGCCACCTTACTTCCAGTATCTAGGCACGAAGGCAACAGGTAGTGGCACTGTGGCCGACATTGCTACCCGAGCATTTGCGAACATGCTCAGTGCTGCCGGAAAACTATCCAACGTGTGTGTAGTGGTGTCCGACCTGGACGCCTCTTATGCCCAGGGTGGTGCCCTTATTGAGCGAGCACTGCTGGACGCACGCAAGGAGTTGGGCCGCCAGGAAAAAGCCATCACCCCGGTGGACCTAGCAGGCAACGAGGTATACGACATCCTGCGAAAGAGGCTGTTCACCAAACTGCCTGACGTGGCGGAGATCCATGACTTGGCCGCCCGCTACGGTCAAGCCCTAGAGGAAGCCACCAAGTCCAAGGTCATTGCTCGCGGCGCCGAAGCGCTTGCTGACGAAGTCGTCCACACCTACCCATTTCACCCTCGCCTAAAAGACCTAGTGGCGCTTTTCAAGGAAAACGAGCAGTTCAAACAGACACGTGGTCTGATGGAACTGATGTCACGCCTTTTGAAGTCGGTGTGGGAGCGGGATTCCGACGATGTATACCTGATTGGTGCCCAACACTTTGACCTGAGTATCAGCGAGGTGCGTAGCAAACTGGCAGACATCTCGGGCATGAATGACGTCATCTCAAAAGATCTGTGGGACGTCAACTTCGCCGCGCACGCCCAGGCAATTGACGCATCCAACGGGAACAAGAACGCAACAGAGGTTGCCAACCTGCTGTTCACTGCAAGCTTGTCCACGGCAGTCAATGCCGTCAAGGGTCTCACCCGGGAAGAAGTGCTCGAATGCGTGGTCACCCCCGTACAGTCGGTGGTGGAATACAACGCAGCCATCGACGCGATGTTGGGCGAATGCTGGTTCCTGCACCAGAGCCAGGACAGCAAGTTCTACTTTGACCGTCAGGAGAACCTGACCAAGATGCTCCAAGGCATCGCCGCCACCGCGCCCGAGGCGCAGATTGACGAACTCATTCGTGTGCGGCTAAAAGAAATGTTTGCACCGAGTCGCAAAACAGCATACAGCCAAGTAATTCCCCTACCCAAGCTCAATGAAGTTCTAGCAGAGGTGAAGCGCAACCGCGTTCTGCTCATCATCGACCCCGCCACCAAGATGCCTCCAGAGCAGCTGGACGCATTTTTTGCCGAGTTGCCAGAGAAAAACAACCTGTTAGTACTGACCGGGGACAAAACCCAGATGGCCAGTATCGAGGCCGCTGCGCGCAAGGTTTATGCAACGCTCAAAGCCGAGAACAAGATACCCAAGAGCCATGCCCAGTACGAAGAGTTTTTGGGTAAGAAGGAGTCTTCGGCTCAGGACTTTTACAGCACCATCCTGGGAGTGTTCGACAAGGTTATTTATCCCGCACAGATTGGCGACCGTGCTCCAGAATTGAAGGTCAAGCCCCTGGACACCCGTAGAGATGGCAGCAAACCATTTGACGGTGAAGAGCAGATTGAGAAGACACTGACCGCTCATCCCAAGAAACTTTTCCTGGACGTGGATGCCGAGTTTGATGCCCTACGCGACTTCGCAGAAACCAACCTCTGGAACGATGGTTCTGTGTCCATTGACTGGGCCACCGCCATCGCCCGGGAGAAGCAGCGCCCCAAGATGCCCTGGATGCCTCCCAAGGGTCTTGATACTTTGAAATCCATTGCTGTGCAACGCGGTGTGTGGGAAGACTTGGGCAACGGCCATGTATCGCACACACCGGCCAAGAAAAAAACTGCCGTACAGGTAGTAGCAGACACCCAGCCTGATGATGATGGGGTAGTCGTGTTGCGCGTCAATGCGCTCAATGCAGGTCCGAGCGCACGCATCCATTACGCCGAAGACGACGCCGTCAGCACATCAAGCCCTGTGCTGAAAGACGAGACCCTGAAGTCCAAGGCCTATCGCGTTCAGTTCTTAGCTGTTGACCCTAACGGTCAATACGATACCGGGGACGTGACGACCTGGACTAACCGCCTGACCATACGGGCTAATTTCGATACCGCAACCCGCCAGGTACAGTTGCTAGTGGCTCCTGATGCGACATTAAAGTACACGCTGGACGGGTCAGAGGCTCGTAACGGAACACCATACACTGACTCAATCCATTTGGATGGCAATGCCACCAAGATACTGGTGTATGCCGAAGGCGCTGGTCTAGAAGCCAAGGAAAAATTTGAATACCCTGGGGCAGGCTCTGGTTCCACTTCTGGTAAGGGTGCAGGCAAGCCGCAGGTCATCATTGACCGAGCCAAACCAGCACACTTGAACCGCATAGTGAACCTGGGCTCGCGCCAAGACGCCTATCAGGTCATTACTCTACTGAAAGAGCGCCAAGCCAGCGTTGAGAAGGTGGCCGCCGTAGTGGGCAACACCCCAGCCGTAGTTCAGTTCTTTCTGGGCGATACACCTGCTGATGGGGAGTACCTTGAAACCGTGCTCAACCAAATTGGGGCCTGCTTGCCAGCTGATGCAGCCGTGAGCTTGAAAATTCACCGGTTCCAGTTTCGCACAGGTCAAGACATGCTGGACCTAGCTGAGAAAGTTGGCTTTGAACTCAATGACAATGAGTTCACCCAGTGAGCCGGATGCCTACGACAATGAGCCAACCGGCCAATCTTAGACCCACAGAGTTGATTGAGGGCTTTGGAGCCGCAGCCTATGGCGCCCACACCTTTCGCGTTGAAATACCAGTTGCAGCCAAGGACGATGTCACCATCATTGAGGACTATGGCCTCAAAGGTGGTGAGAACGGGGTGCCACCGCGTGAGACGCGTGTTGTTCTGCCTCGGCGCTTCTGGTCTGCAATTGCCGAGACTGCCCGCAGAGATTTTTCGGCTCGACTCAAAGCAAAGCGACTGTCCAGCCCTCGCTGGACTACAGGAGATAACAAAGTGGACCGGATGCTGGGCAAAGAGCTCTGTGTTCTGGCCTGGGCTGCTGAGCATGCGAATAGCGTAGACGAATGCAAAGTGATGGCTGCCCGCTGGGCAGCCTTCAAGCCAGAAGAGAGATGGTGGTTGTTTTCACAGACCGCCGCTGAAGCCGGTCTGGCAGAAGACAAGGATGCTGGTTGGCGCTTAGCGTTGTACTACGCCTTGTCCAGCGGCAAGGCTGAGCCAAAAAGAAAGCGCTCCATCAGGCCATCAGATGACGACCTGCCATCCACCATGCAACTGTTTTGAGCCTGCCCCTGAGCAGGCTTTTTACCCTGAGATTTGAGACATGACTGACATCGTCACCAACGCCATTCCCCAAATAGACCACACCACTACCCCCCATCCGTCTGGAGTAAAGGCACTGAGCCTAAAAGATGCGCCTGCGCTTATTGAGTCTTTGCTGCCGGTACAAAACTTATCGGTTGATGTATTTCGGGAGAGGAGTGCGGTTTCGGGTCAGACTCTGACAGCACTAGGCAGCTACTGGAAGGGTCGTAAACCTTTGGTGCTTAATCGAGCCTGCGTTCTGGCATCGCTTTTACCATCTACTACCGACCCCATCAAAGATTTGGAGGTCTTCGAGCTTTTGATGGGCATGGATGATGTCTCGATGAGTAAACGCCTCGGTTTACCGAAACCAGAGGTGATAGTTCGCACATCCAAGATAGCTGATATTCACGCTTACTTCGTTGTAGACCCACCGGGTCATGTAATTCCTAGCCAAGCTCCGTTCGATATCAAGGACTTCCCATATTTCAAAAATGGCAAGCTGGCGACACCAAAGCTTAGATGGCGCAGTGACATCTCAGACACAAAGAAGTACGAAATTGCTGCACTGACTTTTGAGTTCGAGTCATACCGAGATTTAGCTTCCGAAGCCAAAAGGGCTGAGGAACTTGGCGACGAGCTTTCAACGCACATCTGGGCTAAGGTCAACCAGCATCTAGGCACTAACGCGTTCACGTTTCCCGAACTGATTGATCAGCTTGGTGTTATGCGCTTTGGACACCGTCCTACCGTAGCCGACACCTTCTCTGGATCTGGACAAATTCCGTTTGCCGCTGCCCAGCTGGGTTGCGATGTGTACGCGTCCGACTTGAACCCTGTGGCATGCATGTTGACCTGGGGTGCCTTCAACATTGTGGGGGCAAGCGCGGAGCAACATAAGGCGATTAAGGAAAAACAAACTGAGTTGGTGGCCAAAGTAAAAGCCGAAATCGATGCATTGGGTATGGAGCAAGACGGTGACGGTTGGCGAAGCAAGGTCTATCTATATTGCTTAGAAGTCACCTGTCCCTCGTCTGGCTGGAAGGTGCCCTTACTACCAACACTGGTGGTTAGCAAAGGCAAGTCGGTATGCGCCAAACTGGTTCCAATCCCGAACGAAAAACGCTATGACATTGAACTTATATGCGACGCCACTGCCGCTGAAATGAAAGCTGCAGAACAAGGCACTTACAAAAAAGGTGATCTGATACATACAGTCAATGGTGTAGAGCATGTCAACAGCATTACCAGTATCCGAGGTGATTACACGACCGAAATCGGCGGGAGGAAAGTCAAAAAGAACCGTTTACGGTTATGGGAAAAATCAGATGTGGTTTTTAGGGACGACGACATCTTTAATGAGCGTTTGTATGCCATCCAGTGGATAAAGGAGCTTGCTGAGGGCGAGTCAGGAAGGGCACAAACAGAGTTCCGTTCTGTGACTCAGGCTGACCTAGCCCGAGAAAAGCGGGTGACGGAGTATGTTCAGGCCAACTTAGCCGAGTGGCAAGAAAGGGGTTGGGTGCCAGACACACGAATTGAGCCGGGAGACAAAACAGACGAGCCCATCAGGACTCGTGGCTGGACACATTGGCACCATCTGTTCTTTCCCAGAGACCTATTGGTCGCATCTCTATGCATTAAGTACGGCATGAGTCCTGTGCCTTTCTTCCGGTCCATTCAACGTACTGGTCGTCTATGCCGATGGGCTAATGCGGTCGGAGGAGGTGGAGCCAATGCAGATGTTTTCTCCAACCAAGCACTCAACACGCTTTTAAATCCAGTCTCTGCAAGCAGCCACCGCTTTTGCGAAATGGCCAACGACATTTTCAGGGCGTCTAGGGAGCTGTCTGGCTCGACGGTGGTTATCGAGAATAAGGCAGTAGCCCAGCTGTCCTCTTCGAACTCTGTCACGCTTGCAGAAATTTTCATAACCGACCCTCCCTACGGAGATGCGGTCAAGTACGAAGAAATCTTGGAGTTTTTCATTGCTTGGCAACGCAAGAATCCACCAGCTGAGTTTGCCCATTGGACCTGGGACTCACGGCGTGAGCTGGCAGTCAAAGGAGAAGACCACGATTTCCGTCTGAGCATGGTGGCAGCTTACAAACGGATGGCAGAGTGCATGCCAGACAACGGTCTGCAAATCCTCATGTTCACACACCAGGATGGGAACATCTGGGCAGACATGGCCAACATCGTGTGGGCCAGCGGGTTGCGAGTTACGGCTGCTTGGTACTTGGTCACTGAGACCGATTCAGCCTTGCGAGAGGGTTCTTACGTCAAGGGCACCATCCTGCTCGTGCTACGCAAGCGATTGGGTGCCAAGCGTACTAATCAGACTGACCTGGCCTATGAACTCGAAGAAGAGGTAGCTGAGCAAATCAGGCGACTGACTGGCATGAATGACACGGTAGCTTCTGACAGCAAGCGGGCTAAGGACGGCAACCTCTTCGAGGACGCTGATCTACAAATGGCAGGCTATGCGGCTGCGCTCAAAGTTCTGACCAAATACAGCATCATCGACGGAAAAGACATGGCACAAGAGGCTTTGCGGCCACGCGTTCCAGGGCAGAAGACACTCGTCGAAGGCCTCATCGACTTTGCCACCGACACGGCCAATAAGATGTTGGTCCCTCTGGGTTTGGATGAGTCGGTTTGGCACGAGTTGGAACCTGCCGAGCGCTTCTACATGAAGATGCTAGAACAAGAGTCGCACGGCCTCAACAAGCTGGACAACTACCAGAACTTCGCCAAAGCATTTGCGGTACGCAACTTCGGGGTCATGATGGCCAACGAAAACGCGAACAAAGCCGCATTGAAGTCGGCCAAGGATTTTGGGCGATCAGAGATGAACCAGTCGTCCGAACTGTTCCAGACGCCGACCCGCGCCGTACTGTATGCACTGATGGATCTGCAGACAGGGAAGGACCTGGACGTGGTCATCAAGGGGTTGGAGCAAAATCTGAAGGTCGGCGCGTTTTACTCTTCACGAGACATGCTGGTGGCGATTGCCCGCTTCATTGGCAAGAAGGTTGATGTCATGCGTCCTGAAGAAGCCTCTGCGGCTCGTGTGCTGGCCGACGGTATTGAGAATCAGCGGATGTAACCGATGTCAGGTATCCAGCGTTTCAGCTCGCGCCGCCAGCGACTCGACAAAGAATTCTTGGCCCAGCGTCTGCAAGGTGCTGTGTCTTACCGGCGCATCGCTGGCTACTTTCGCAGCTCGATTTTTGAGTTGGTGGGGGAGGAAATCGGTGACATCCCGGATGTGCGCATCGTATGCAACAGCGAGTTAGATGTGGCAGACATACGCGTCTCGCAGGCCGCTCGCGAAGCGGCTTTGAAAGAGACATGGAACGAGGTTTCACCCGCAACGGAGGCGTTGCTGTACCGAGACAAGTACCGCAAGTTGTATGAGTTGCTGCGCAAGGGCAATGTCCAGGTACGAGTAGTACCCAAGGACAAAGTATTTTTGCATGGCAAGGCCGGTGTGATTGAGCGAGCAGATGGTACTAAGACCTCGTTCATGGGCTCCATCAACGAGTCCAAAAGTGCGTTTGCCGATAACTACGAAATCTTGTGGGAAGACCCATCTCCGGAAGCGGTAGCTTGGGTAGACGAAGAGTTCGATGCTCTATGGGAAGACAGTTATCCCTTACCTGAGGCCATCATTGAGGAGGTTGAGAGGGTAGCCAAGCGACATGAAGTCCGCTTTGAAGAACTGCACCCCACCGAGATCCCCGCTGCTGCGATGGTGGAGAGCCCTCTGTATAGAGCAGGAGAAATGTTGCAGCCTTGGCAGAGGGCGTTTGTGTCAATATTTTTGCAGCACCGCGAGACCTACGGCAAGGCCAGGCTTTTGCTGGCCGATGAGGTCGGCGTGGGTAAAACGCTATCTATGGCCGGGTCCGCATTAGTGTCAGCCTTGCTGGGTGACGGCAAGGTGCTCATCCTGTGTCCATCGACCTTGACCTTTCAATGGCAGACCGAGTTGAAAGACAAGTTGGGCATCCCCAGCGCCGTGTGGCTTTCTGCTCGTAAATGCTGGCAGGACGAGCATGGTCACATCATCAAGAACACTCTTGGTGCTGCTGGTATACGCCGTTGCCCAAGTGCGATTGCCATCGTTTCGCAGGGACTTATCTTTCACAAGGCAGACGAGTGTGAAGAACTGCTCAGCATGTACTTCGGCACCGTGGTTTTAGACGAGGGCCACAAGGCCCGTGTCAGCCGGGGCATCAGCAAGAAAGAATACAAGCCCAACAACCTGCTGACATTCATGAAGAAACTGGCGGCGCGGACCAAGAATATGGTCATCGGTACCGCCACACCCATCCAGACTGAGGTGGTGGAGTTATGGGATTTGTTGAACCTGCTCAACGAGGGCGCCGGTTTTGTGATGGGCCGTGAGTTCACGAGCAAGTGGCGCAACTGCGACGACGCTTTGCCAGTGGTCAAAGGTGACGTGACATTTTCCGAGGCACCTGATGTCTGGGACTGGCTGAAAACTCCCCTGCCACCCAGCACCGAAAGAGACCACCGGTTGTCTAGCTTACGTATGACCCTGGACCTGGAAGACCGCCATCATTTCAGCGACTTGCCGTTCCACGACCTCGACATGGCCTCCCAGATGACCTTGGAGGAGATCGCTGCCGACAAAAATTTCTTCAAAAATAACAACCCGATATTGCGCCACACGGTTCTTCGCCGGCGCGACGTTTTGGAAGACATGGGGCTCTTGGAGCGTGTGGGTGTAGACGTTCATCCGGACCCTAAGGCACCACTTGGCGCATACCCTGGGCTCACGTTAGATGGTATCGGCTTGATGACTAACCTACCGTTCAACCTGGCTTACCAGGCAGCGGAGGAGTTCACGTCTTTGCTAGGACAGCGCACCAAAGCAGCGGGCTTCATGAAGAGCCTGCTGCTGCAACGAATCTGTTCGAGTTTTGCGGCAGGTCGCTCCACTGCCCAGATGATGCTGGACAAGCGGCCCATTGAGGACGAAGAGGAGTTGGAGGGGCTTGAAAACGCTCTGGACTCGCTTACCGACAAAGAGGCCGAGTGCCTGAGGCAAATCGTGGCCGAGTTGAGCCGCCCCGAGGCAAGAGATCCCAAACTGGCTGCCGTCAACTACTTTTTGGACGAGCACCGCACCGGTCCCAACGCAGACAACAAGACTTGGGCTGAGCATGGCTGCATCATTTTCAGTCAGTACTACGACACGGCTAAGTGGGTGGCCTCAGAGATTGCAAAGGTTCACCCCGATCAGGTGGTAGCGGTCTACGCAGGCGCAGGCAAGAGTGGCTTGTACCGTGGTGAAGAGTTCTCCACTGTGGAACGAGAGTACATCAAGGCTGCCGTCAAGCGCCATGAAATCAAACTAGTGGTGGCCACAGATGCGGCCTGCGAAGGTCTCAACCTACAAACGTTGGGAACGCTCATCAACGTCGACCTGCCGTGGAACCCTAGCAAACTTGAACAACGACTTGGTCGAATCAAGCGCTTTGGCCAAGTGCGACGCACGGTGGACATGCTCAATCTGGTTTACGCCCAGACCCGCGACGAGAAGGTCTACAGCGTGCTATCGCGCCGTCTCAAAGACAAGTTCGACATATTTGGCTCACTCCCCGACACACTAGATGACGAGTGGATTGAAGACCAAGAACGTATGGACGAAGAACTGGATAAGTACATAGAGCGTCGGGAATCAGCCAAAAATGCTTTTGAGATCCGGTATCAAACGCGCGACACCATCGATCCAGGCAAGGAAAGATGGGAGCTTTGCTCAAAAGTGCTTTCGCGTAGCGAATTGCTTGACCGTCTCAATGATGGTTGGTGACCGGCAATTGGGGCAGACCGAGACTTACGCAGAAAAAGTCCATGAAAGCTTCACGATGAGAGCAAAATCTAGCGAGCACTTTACCCTTGACAGACCAACACCAGTATTGGAAGACACGGCGCTTGAAAGAGTGCGCGTGAGGCACTGGTTTTTCTATGTTGCTCGCTTTGCGATCGAGGGAGTTGTTGACGCCAAAAATCATCTTCTCTGGGAAGCTCACGTCCTCGGGCCAGACCCACAAGCTCAAGAGATAAAGCTTGTGAAGCACCTTCATCAATGGATTGCTGAAGACGCTCAACTAGCCAAACTGCGCGAGGATCAGTTGAAGTTCGGCTCTAGCGTCAAGGTCGCAAAATACGAAGAAGGTGCCGCATCTCCCAATGAAGACACCATCGCACTCTTTGAATCACTCGTACCGGGTTCGCGCGCTGAATATGAGTATGGACCAGCAGGTGAACCCCTTTGGGTTGTTCTGGCCGGCAAGATCAATGCCTGCGAGGAATATGTCGCTCAGTGCTTCTCACAAGATGTGCTGATGAATACCGACCTAAGAGATCGGGTGCAGTTGGTGATGGACGCACTCATCGCACCTGCGTATCGGTTATCCAGCAATGAGATTGGAGAGTTGGGAACTCAAAAAAAGACCATGCATCCAGTCTGGCTAACTCATGTCAATGAGCTCACAAAGCTGCCCAACGAAGAACTTGGTCAGGATGGCTTGGATGTCACAACGATTGATGACCAAATCATTCTGGCTATTGCACTTTGGCACATTGCAGCGAACCGCAAAGAGAAAGTGTTCCACGAACTTGAGTGGCTGGTGATGGGTCTGTGCTACGGCGTGATTGCACATCACTTCTCGGCAGACATTCAAGCGTATGTCTTGAGCATGCTTTGCGCAAAGGGAAACCAGATGCCCTACTCTCGCGGTGGTCAGTTCGTCTCGTTTGAGGAACGCTGGACAACCTCGTTTATTGGTTAAGCACAAAACACCGCATAACCCAACGCTTGAACACAGCTTCAAGCCAAATAGCATCGTCAATCAACACTGGCAGTTTATTGACGGGCTTGCTACGCAACGCCCATCTCTCTCAATCCGCCAGAACTCCTGGCCATTGATATCGCGCAACGCTGCGCGCTGCTGACCCCTGCGCATCGGGGTCATTTTCAGCACTACCCACTGACTGCGTTTTAGCCTGGACGGCAGAAATCCCGGCTTGTCAAGCCTGTGCACTCTGGAATAAATAATCTATATAAATCAATGACTTACGAGAAAAATGGAGCCTGTTCAATGACGGACAACAACCACTTTAAAGGAGTATTTATGAATAAGGAAGAGAAATTAAACAGTAACGTAAATGGGTTTGTACAGCGCATGATCGGATGGACCCGTGAACATGATCGCTCATTCCAGCAAACCCTCAACAGCTTGTGTGAGGGGACATTGCCAGAAAAGACAGCGAAAACCCTTCGATCCATCCTGTACGCATATTCATACGAAACCGTCTGGATTGGATCGCAATACCTTTGCGAAATCGAAACAAATTACGGTCCGATCTCAGACACCATTGAGTCTGTGAGTTTGGCAAAAACGCCCAAGGGGTACGAAGTCAATGTCACTTGCAAGGGTGGGCCAACAGTGAGTGACTCCTACGAAAAGTACAGCCCAGCGATCTATGTGACGACCCACGACAAACAGGAAGAACGAATTTTCGGAGATGAGTTCTGGGTCGATCTGACGATGATTGAAAACGAGGATGACCTTTTGGAGGAGTGCCTTGACCTTCACTCTGATGAAGAGGATCCCTG
>Ga0255292_1000143_pt1 | contig 12032 bp, 10 predicted proteins | sample MistaT_35_FD_183690 | JGI IMG/M metagenome (GOLD analysis project Ga0255292, IMG submission 183690) | Metatranscriptome of freshwater microbial communities from Mississippi River, Louisiana, United States - Miss_Miss_RepB_8h (Metagenome... | ecosystem: Environmental > Aquatic > Freshwater >...
GAACCATCGGTAGCGACAAGAATGCGTTTGTACATGGCGTTCTCCTCTCGGGTTGATGAAAATTCGATCAAACTGACACCAGCTTACGCCGATGGGAATTTCGCCAACTTGATGCAAGTCAAGCAAATCAAAGGGGCAATCGCATATCTTCCAGACATGACTTTCGTCAATACCGCCGGGGCACTGCCTGCACCACCTTCTGATGCTTCTGATGAGGATGCTCGCCTGTTGCTGCTGGACGATCCGCAGGAATGGGCGCGTTTCAGCCAGTCCGAGGCTGGGCAGGGTGAAGGCTGTTGGTCTTCGAGCGTGGTCTTTGAAGGCATGCACTGCGCAGCCTGCGCCATCAGCATCGAAGATGCCCTGCGTCAGGTGCCGGGGGTGAAGTCGGTACAGGTCAGCGCCGCCAGCCATCGCGGCCGCATTGTCTGGTCGAGCCAGCAGACCCGGCCATCGCAATGGATGCAGGCCAGCTCGGCCGCTGGTTACAAGGCGGTGCCCGCCAATGACGCCCACGCCCATGAACGCCGTCGCCGAGAGGCGCGTCGCATGGTCTGGCGCGTGGCGGTGGCCGGCCTGTGCATGATGCAGGTGATGATGTACGCCACCCCGGCCTACGTGGCCGAGGCCGGAGACATCACGCCCGACATGCTGCAGCTCTTGCGTTGGGCCAGCTGGGTGTTGTCGCTGCCGGTGATGCTGTTTTCCTGCACCCCGTTCTTTGCTGCAGCCTGGCGTGACCTGCGTCAGCGTCGCATCGGTATGGATTTGCCGGTCGCGATCGGCATGCTGGGCACCTTTGTGGTGAGCAGTCTGGGGACTTTCGAGCCCGAAGGGCCGTTTGGCGCCGAGGTGTATTTCGACTCCCTGACCATGTTTGTTTTCTTCCTGCTCATGGGCCGGTGGATGGAGCAGCGCATGCGTGACCGCACGGCCGGCGCCCTGGAAGCCGTGCTCAACCGTTTGCCCGAGAGCGTGCGTCGCCATAGCGCAGACGGTGGCTGGGAACGCGTGTCCATCCGCCGACTGGTGGTGGGCGATGTGGTGGAGGTTTTGCCTGGCGAGGCGCTGCCCGGCGACGGCACCGTGCTGAGCGGACAGACCCAGGTGGACGAGGCGCTTCTGACCGGCGAATCGCGTCCTTTGGGGCGCAAGCCTGGAGACCCCGTGATCGCTGGCAGCCACAACCTGAGCGGGCGCATTGAAATGCGTGTCGACCAGGTCGGGGCCGCAACGCGCTATGCGCAGATCGTGGCCCTGATGGAAAGTGCTTCCGTGCACAAGCCGGCCATGGCCGAACTGGCCGACCGCCTGGCCAAACCTTTTCTGATGGCTGTTTTGCTGGCGGCCGCATTGGCGGCCATCGCCTGGTGGCCGCAAGGCCCAGGCCACGCCATCATGGTGGCGGTGGCCGTTCTGGTGGTGACCTGCCCCTGCGCCCTGTCGCTGGCCACACCCGCGGCCATGCTGGCCACTGCCGGTGCACTGGCCAAAAGCGGTGTGCTGGTGCGTCGGCTGCAAGCCCTGCAAAGTCTGTCTGATGTGGACACGGTGGTGTTTGACAAGACAGGAACCCTGACGCAGGACAGTTTCAGCGTTGCCGCTTTGCACTTGCGCAGCGGTGTGTCCGAAGACGACGCATGGTCGTGGGCCGAGCGCATGGCTGCGCCATCCCTGCACCCGGTTTCACGCGCGATCGCAGCTCAGGCCCGACAGCGCCGGCTGGCGCAGGGGAGAGAGGCAGAACCTGCCACCTGGCCGCATGGCTGGATCCTGACCGAGCACCCCGGACAGGGGGTCAGCGCGCAGGCCCCGGTGCATGAAGGTCGGGCAAGGCTGCTGCGCTGGGGCTCTGCGCGGTTTTGCGATGCTCCGGCCCTTGCACAGGAGCGCCTGCAGGTCAGTCTGGCCGATGAGGCTGGCTGGCTGGCCACCTTTGAGCTGCAGGAAACGCTGCGCCCGGAGGCCGCAGGTGTGGTTCAGGCACTCAAGCAGCGGGGTCTGGGCGTGCACATGCTTTCGGGCGATGCGCCAGCCGCGGTAGCCCGGGTGGCAGACGCCCTGAGCATTGAGCAGTTTCGCGGTGGCTGCTCGCCACAGGACAAGCTGGAGGCCTTGCAGGCCTTGCAAAAGCAGGGGCATCGGGTCGTGATGGTGGGCGATGGCCTCAACGATGGCCCCGTGCTGGCCGGCGCCGATGTGTCGTTTGCTCTGGGCCAAGCGCTGGCGCTGACCCAGTCACAGGCAGACATGGTGCTCATGTCGGGACGCCTGGACCTGCTCGATGCGGTGCTGGTGCGCAGCCGCCAGACCCTGAGGGTGGTTCGTCAGAACCTGGCATGGTCCGTGGTCTATAACGCAGCCTGTGTGCCGCTGGCCCTGATGGGCTGGTTGCCGGCCTGGGCGGCCGGGCTGGGCATGGCCCTCAGTTCCTTGCTGGTGGTGCTCAATGCCCTGCGGCTGTCCACCGCCTTGTCTTCTGGTGCAGCTGTTTCTTCAAACTGAATCCAATGGATATCCTTTTTTTGCTCATTCCACTGTCAGTGGCCCTGGTTTTCATCATTTTGGGGGCTTTGTGGTGGGCCGTGCACCGGGGGCAGTTCGAGGACATCGAAGCCGAAGGGGAGCGCATTTTGCGCAACGATTGATTTTCATCAAGTCGACCTGACCGGGAAAACCCGAAACTCGGAAGGTCTTTTATAAGCAAGAGGTAGAAATGAACTTTGCCAACATGCAAGCCTCTGTCTACAACGACAAAGTTGTACGGCAGTTCGCCATCATGACGGTGGTGTGGGGCGTGGTGGGCATGCTGGTCGGCGTGATCATCGCCGCTCAGCTGACCTGGCCGGAGCTGAACTTCGGGATTCCCTTCCTGAGCTACGGCCGCCTGCGTCCGTTGCATACCAACGCCGTGATCTTTGCGTTCGGCGGTTGCGGCCTGTTTGCCGCGGCCTATTACGTTGTGCAGCGCACCTGCCACGTGCGACTGTTCAGCGACAAGCTGGCAGCGTTCACATTCTGGGGCTGGCAGCTGGTGATTTTGCTGGCCGCCATCTCCCTGCCTCTGGGTTACACCAGTGGCAAGGAATACGCCGAGCTGGAGTGGCCCATCGACATCCTGATCACGCTGGTCTGGGTGGCCTTTGCCGTGGTGTTTTTCGGCACCGTGGGCACACGCAAGGTGCGCCACATTTACGTGGCCAACTGGTTCTTCGGTGCCTTCATTTTGGCCGTCGCACTGCTGCACCTGGTCAACAGTGCAGCCCTGCCGGTCGGCGCCCTCAAGTCCTACTCGGCCTACGCCGGTGTGCAGGACGCCATGGTCCAGTGGTGGTATGGCCACAACGCTGTGGGCTTCTTCCTGACTGCAGGCTTCCTGGGCATGATGTACTACTTCATCCCCAAGCAGGCCGAGCGTCCCGTGTATTCGTATCGCCTGTCGATCGTGCACTTCTGGGCCCTGATCTTCACCTACATGTGGGCTGGTCCTCACCACCTGCACTACACCGCGCTGCCCGACTGGACCCAGTCGATCGGCATGATCTTCTCCCTGATTCTGCTGGCGCCCAGCTGGGGCGGCATGATCAACGGCATCATGACCCTGTCGGGTGCCTGGCACAAGCTGCGTGACGACCCCATCCTGCGTTTCCTGATCGTGTCCCTGTCGTTCTACGGCATGTCCACCTTCGAAGGTCCGATGATGTCCATCAAGACCGTCAACGCCTTGTCTCACTACACCGACTGGACCGTGGGCCACGTGCACTCCGGCGCTCTGGGCTGGGTGGGCCTGGTGACCATGGGCTCCATGTACTACCTGATTCCGCGTCTGTTTGGTCAGAAGAAGATGTACAGCGTCAAGGCCATCGAGGTCCACTTCTGGACAGCCACCATCGGCATCGTGATCTACATCGCTGCCATGTGGATTGCCGGTGTGATGCAGGGTCTGATGTGGCGCGCCATCAACGCCGACGGCACGCTCACCTACACCTTCGTCGAATCCGTCAAGGCCACCTTCCCCTTCTATGTGCTGCGTCTGCTGGGCGGTCTGCTGTACCTGGGTGGCATGGTCCTGATGCTGTGGAACACGATCAAGACCGCCACGGCGGGTCGCTCGGTCGATGTCCAGATTCCTGCTGCTGCAGCCCACGCCTGAGGAGTAAAACAACATGGCTAACCAACATTCCACGGGCGGCCTCTCTCACGAGAAGGTCGAAACCAGCAACTTCCTGATGATCGTGCTGATCCTGATCGTGCTGCTGTTTGGCGGCCTGGTCGAGATCGTGCCCCTGTTCTTCCAGAAGTCCACCACCCAACCGGTCGAGGGCCTCAAGCCTTACACCGCCCTGCAGGTGGCCGGTCGTGACATCTACGTGCGCGAAGGTTGCTACAACTGCCACTCGCAGATGATCCGACCCTTCCGCGCCGAGACGCTGCGCTACGGTCCTTATTCCGTGGCTGGCGAATTCGTGTACGACCACCCCTTCCAGTGGGGTTCCAAGCGCACCGGTCCGGACCTGGCCCGCGTGGGCGGCCGTTACAGCGACGAATGGCACCGTATTCACCTGAACAACCCGCGTGACGTGGTGCCCGAGTCCAATATGCCCGCCTACCCCTGGCTGGAAAAGACGCCCGTGGACCACACCACCATCGCTGCCCACATGAAGGGTCTGCGCACGCTGGGCGCGCCTTACACCGATGAAGAAATCGCCAAGGCTGGCGATGACATCAAGGGCAAGACCGAACTGGAGGCTGTGATCGCCTACCTGCAAGGTCTGGGTGTGCACCGCAAATAAACGACTTTGCGGGACAGATCTTCAGCTCTGTCCCCAACTGATTAAGGACCATCATGGACATCAATACCCTGCGTTCCATCGTCACCGTGCTGGCCTTCGGGTGCTTTGTCGGCATCGTGCTGTGGGCTTGGTCCCGGCGCAACCAGGCGCGTTTTGACGATGCGGCCATGCTGCCGCTGCGCCATGACGATTGATGAGCCCACCCGGTCAGCCCCATATTTAAAGGAATCGAAATGAGTGACTTTGTCAGCGACTTCTGGCACCTGTACGTGGCGGGAATCTCGCTCGTCAGCATCATCGCCTGCCTGATCCTGTTGTGGTTCACAGGCAAGGCCAAGGCCATGACGGCCAACGACAACACCACAGGCCACGTCTGGGACGGTGATCTGCGCGAAATGAACAACCCGCTGCCGCGCTGGTGGGTGGGTCTGTTCATCATCACGGTGATCTTCGCCCTGATTTACCTGGCCTTCTACCCGGGTCTGGGCAATCTGCCTGGCAAGTTCGGCTGGTCTGCGCAAGGTCAGTACGACGCCGAAGTCGCCAAGGCCAATGAGCAGGTGGCTCCGCTGTACGCCAAGTTCCAGGCCATGCCAGTCGAAGAAGTGGCCAAAGATCCCCAGGCCATGGCCATTGGCGATCGTCTGTTCATGAACAATTGCGCCCAGTGCCACGGCTCGGATGCCCGCGGCAGCAAGAGTTTCCCCAACCTGGCCGATGCCGATTGGCTGTGGGGCGGTGCGCCCGAGAAGATCAAGGAAACCCTCACGCAAGGCCGCATGGGTGTCATGCCGCCGATGGCCGCTGCTGTCGGTACGCCGGAGGATGTGCGCAACGTTGCCCACTATGTGCTGAGCCTGTCGGGCAGCCCGCACGATTCCTTGCGTGCTTCGCTGGGCAAGTCCAAGTTTGGCGCCTGTGCTGCCTGCCATGGCATGGACGGCAAGGGCAACCACGCCATGGGCGCGCCCAACCTGACCGACGATGTCTGGCTGCACGGCTGGGGTGAAAACGCCATCGTCGCCATGATCAACAACGGCAAGAACAACCAGATGCCGGCCCAGGCCAGCAAACTGACCGAAGGACAAATCCATGTTCTGGCCAGTTACGTTTGGGGCTTGAGCAATGTCAAGCCAGCAGCAGGCAAGTAAGCTTACAGTCTGAGGGCCCCGAAAGGGGCCCTTTTCAATTTGACGGGAAGAAGCTTTGGATTCTCAGGACAATCCCCCTCGCAAGATCGTGCCCATCACACCGGTGGCACAGACCCCAGCGGATGCGCAAGACAGCACGCAGGAAATGGTCTCGCTTTACGTGGCGCACAACAAGATTTACCCGCGCAGCGTTCAGGGCCTCTTCGCTTACTGGCGCTGGGTGCTGGTCTTCATCACCCAGATCGTTTTTTATGGCTTGCCCTGGCTGGAGTGGGGGCAGCGTCAGGCGGTGCTGTTCGATCTGGGGGCGCGGCGTTTTTACATCTTCGGCGTGGTTCTGTACCCGCAGGACTTCATTTACCTGACGGCGATCCTGGTGATCTCGGCCTTCTCGCTGTTCCTGTTCACAGCCGTCGCCGGACGCCTGTGGTGCGGCTATGCCTGTCCGCAGACGGTCTACAGCGAAATCTTTCTTTGGGTGGAGCGCAAGATCGAGGGGGACCGCACTGCCCGCATGAAGCTGGACGCGGCCAACATGTCGCTCGAGAAGCTGTTCAAGAAGTGGTACAAGCACTTCATCTGGATCGGTATTGCCCTGTGGACTGGCTTCACCTTCGTGGGCTACTTCACGCCCATTCGCTCTTTGGGTATGGAGTTCTTCACCGGCAACATGACTTCCTGGGAAGTCTTCTGGGTGTTTTTCTACGGCTTTGCCACCTACGGCAACGCAGGCTTCATGCGCGAGCAGGTTTGCAAGTACATGTGCCCCTATGCCCGCTTTCAGAGCGCCATGTTCGACAAGGACACCCTGATCGTGACCTACGATGCCGAGCGCGGAGAGCCCCGTGGTGCACGATCCAAGAAAGCCGACCCCCAAACACTCGGCCTGGGCTCTTGCGTGGACTGCAGCCTGTGCGTCCAGGTGTGTCCCACGGGCATCGACATCCGCAATGGCCTGCAGTACGAGTGCATCGGCTGTGGTGCTTGTGCCGACGTGTGCGATACGGTGATGGAGAAGGTGGGTTACGCCAAAGGGCTGGTGAAATACTCGACCCAAAATGCCATGACGGGGGGCTGGACGCGCGAGCAGACCTGGCGGCGCGTGCTGCGCCCGCGCGTGTTGCTCTACACCGGCATCTTGCTGGTGGTGGTCGTGGCGCTGTTCTCCAGTCTGGCACTGCGCAAGCCATTCAAGGTGGATGTGGTGCGTGACCGTGCAGCGCTGGCGCGCATCGTGGCGGGCGGACAAATTGAAAACGTCTATCGCCTGCAGATCATGAATGCGGCCGAAAAACCCCTGAATTTCAAGCTGGAGGCCGAGGGTCTGCAGGGGCTGCGCATTGTGACGGAAACCGATGTACAGGTGCCCGCCACAGAGTCGCGCTGGGTATCGGTTCGTCTGCAATTGCCTTACGATGCGGCACAGCCTGGTTCACATCCGATCCATTTCCTCATCCAGTCCTACGAAGAAGGCCGTCAAGTGGTGGGACAAATCGAAGAAAAATCGGTTTTCCTTGTGCCGCGCTGACCCCACAGGATTTCCATGAACACATCCCAAAACCTGCAGGTTTCCAAACGCCCCTGGTGGTCCTTTGGCCACGTCTGGCTGCTGATTGCCGGCCCGGCCATTGTCGTGGTCGCGGGGTTTTTTACTTATTACCTGGCGGTACGCAGCCCCGATCCGGTGCTGCCCACCCAGATGCCCAGTCAGGCTGCATCAGGGCAGGGGGCGGGCATCAGCGAGGCTCCCGCCGTGCAGGCCCGCAACCATGCGGCCACGGGCACACTGCCCCCCACCGATTCCAGCAAGAAGCCCTGAGGGCTCACCATCCAAGGAGACAATATGTTGATGCAGCGACTGATGTGGATTGCCTGGCCCGCTTTTCTGGTGGCTGGGCTGTTCGAAATTCTGGTGTTCGGTCTGGTCGATCCGGAAGATCTGCAATGGTTCGGGCATCCGCTGGCGCTCAGCCGCCAGGGGGTTTACACCCTGGCCTTTTTTGCGTTCTGGATTCTGACCATGGTCTCCAGCGGCTTGACCACGCTGCTGTCGATGTCGCCATTTGAGACCAACCGCTGCCCTGTGCCCGAGAGCGAGCGGCCGCAGGACTGCGCCCGCAACTGCTGCTGATCAGTGGCAGGCGGTCTGGTGGTTCACCAGGCGCTGCAGCGCATCGGTGCTGAGGATGCGCACATGGCGTTGCTTGACCTCCACGATGCCGTCTTCCACGAATTTCGAAAAAGTGCGGCTCACTGTCTCCAGCTTGAGGCCAAGGTAGCTGCCGATCTCTTCGCGGGTCATGCGCAAAACCAGCTCTGACTGCGAGAAACCGCGTGCGTGCAGGCGCTGCACGAGGTTGAGTAGGAAGGCGGCCAGACGCTCCTCGGCCCGCATGCTGCCCAAAAGCAGCATCACACCGTGCTCACGCACAATTTCGCGGCTCATGATCTTGTGGACATGGGTCTGCAAGGCGGTGACTTCGCGCGAGAGTTCTTCAATGCGCTCAAACGGCATGACGCAAACCTCCGCGTCTTCCAGCGCCACGGCATCACAGGTGTGGTGGTCGTTGACGATCCCGTCCAGACCGATGATTTCGCCCGCCATCTGAAAGCCGGTGACCTGGTCGCGGCCGTCTTCGGTGGCCAGGCAGGTTTTGAAGAAGCCCGTGCGAATGGCGTAGAGCGATGTGAATTTTTCGCCGTTGGTGAACAAGGTGCTGCCGCGCTTGACCTTGCGGCGCGTGGCCACCAGGTCGTCCAGACGGTTCAGATCGTTTTCCGAAAGGCCCATCGGCATGCACAGTTCCCGCAAATTGCAGTTGGAACAGGCGACTTTGATGGTTTGAGGATTCATGTCAGTGACTTTCTCGCAGGTCGATCTTGCCTTGGATCAACTTTTCATATTGGACACCAAAATTGAGGGTTTTCACGGATTCTGACGTGGCTCAGGGTAATTTAGGAGCCGGTTTGACGTGGGTCAAGACTTCAAAGGGTATATACCTGCACAGTGCGGCCTACGTTTAAAACATTTGACTTCGCTTGGTCGTCATGTCCGTTATCACGCCCGAATTGCTGACCCGTTTTGATGTGGCGGGGCCGCGTTACACCTCCTACCCGACGGCCGACCGCTTTGTAGAAGCGTTTGCCGAGGGCGACTACATCCAGGCCCTCGATCAGCGCCATGAGGCCACCCGCCTGAAAGCGCAGCCGCTGTCACTGTATGTGCACATCCCGTTTTGCGAGTCACTGTGCTATTACTGTGCCTGCAACAAGATCATCACCAAGCACAAGGACCGTGCGGCCACTTATCTGCGCTACCTCACGCGCGAGGTGGAGCTGCAGGTCGCCCGTCTGGGGCCGGGGCACTCGATCAGTCAGCTGCATCTGGGGGGCGGCACGCCCACGTTCCTGAGCGACGATGAACTGCGGGAATTGATGGCCATGCTGCGCCGTCATTTCCACTTCGTGCCGGGCGGCGAGTACTCGGTGGAAGTCGATCCGCGAACCGTGGATGAAAATCGCCTGGCGGTACTGGCTGAGCTGGGTTTTAACCGACTGAGCTTTGGCGTGCAGGATTTCGATCCGGCGGCGCAAAAAGCGATTCACCGTGTTCAGCCGGCCGAGAAGGTCTTTGCGATGGTGCATGCGGCGCGTGCGCTGGGCTTTGAGTCGGTCAATGTGGACCTGATTTACGGCCTGCCTTTGCAGACGCCGGAATCCTTTGCGCGCACGCTGGCCCAGGTCAATGAGCTGCGGCCCGATCGCATCGCGCTGTACGCCTACGCCCACCTGCCCGAGCGCTTCAAGCCTCAGCGTCGCATTCATGCTGCCGAGTTGCCCCTGGCGGGCGCCAAGGTGTCCATGCTGGCCCAGTCGCTCGATGCCTTCAGCGAGGCGGGCTATGTCTACATCGGCATGGACCATTTCGCCTTGCCGCAGGATGCGTTGGCGGTGGCCAAGCGTCAGGGGCGCTTGCACCGCAATTTTCAGGGCTACAGCACGCAGCCCGACTGCGATCTGATTGCCCTGGGGGTGTCCGCGATCGGTCGCATGGGCTCGACCTACAGCCAAAATGCCAAGACCATCGAAGAGTATTGCGATGCACTGGACCAGGGGCACTTGCCCATTGTGCGCGGGCTGACCCTCAGCCGTGACGACATGATCCGCCGGGCGGTCATCATGGCCCTCATGTGCCAGGGCCAGCTGCAGTTTGAATCGATCAACCTGGCCTGGCTGATCGACTTCAAAACCTACTTTGCCGCCGAGCTGCAGGTGCTTCGTGCTCTGCAGGAGCAGTGGCTGGTCAGGCTCAGCGAGGTGGGCATCGAGGTGACCGCCACGGGCTGGTTCTTTGTCGTGCCGTGGGCATGGTGTTTGACCGTTACCTTCAGCAGGGGCGCAGCAGCGCACAGTTCTCCAAGATCCTCTGATCCCGTACGATCAGGGCATGCAAAGTTCACTGGCATTGACGGCCCTCCTCATGGGCCTGGCAGGCGGGCCGCACTGCGTGGCCATGTGCGGCGCTGCCTGTGCAGGTCTGGGGCAGGCAGCGGGCGAGCGCCGGATGCAGGCCCTGACGGCATTTCAGCTGGGCAGGGTGCTCGGCTACAGCCTGCTCGGCGCCTTGGCCGCCGTCAGTGTGCAGGCGCTGGGGTGGCTGACGACCCAGTCCGCGGCCATTCGACCCCTCTGGACACTTCTTCACCTGGCCGCCATGGCGCTGGGGGTTTTGTTGCTGCTGCAAGCCAGGCAACCCGTCTGGCTCGACCAGTCGGCGCGCAGGCTGTGGGCCTGGGTTCGGCGCTTTCATGAACGCCGGGGCGCTGTGGCTTCATGGGTGGTCGGCATGCTTTGGGCGCTCATGCCCTGCGGCCTGCTTTACTCCGCCCTCATGGTGGCCGCCCTCACAAGCAGTCCTCTGGACGGTGCCGGGACCATGGCCCTGTTTGCCCTGGGCAGCAGCGTGAGCCTGTGGGCGGGCCCTTGGCTGTGGTTGCGCCTGCAGACCCTGGGTGATGGCGCCTGGGGCATGCGCCTGGCCGGGCTGGCCTTGTTCGGTGTCTCGGCTTGGGGCTTGTGGATGGGGCTGGTGCATGACCAGGCCCCCTGGTGCGTCACACCCGCCTGATCAGCCCAGCAGGCCTTTGTAAAGCATGTAGCCGGCCAGCAGATACAGGACGCAGGCAAACACACGCTTGAGCTGTTTGACCGGCAGCTTGTGTGCCGTCGCCGCGCCGATGGGGGCCATCAGCACACTGCAGCTGGCAATCACCACCAGGGCAGGCAGCCACAGGTAGCCAAACGAATAGGCGGGCAGGTCGCTCAGCGACAAACCGCTGACGATGTAGCCCGTCACGTTGGCCAGGGCAATCGGGAAACCCAGCGCCGCGCTGGTGGCCACGGCGTTGTGAATGGCCACGTTACACCAGGTCATGAACGGCACGCTGATGAAGCCGCCGCCTGCGCCCACCAGACCCGAGAGCAGTCCGATCACCCCGCCAGCGCCCACCTGACCTGCAAAGCCGGGCATCTGCCGAGAGGGGGCTGGCTTTTTATCGAGAAACATCTGGGTGGCAGAAAAGCCGACAAAGCAGCCGAAAAAGACCGCCAATGACGAGCCCTTGACGATGGCAAAGATGCCCAGGCTACCCACCAGGCTGCCCAGAACGATGCCGGGTGCCAGGCCTTTGACCAGATCCCAGCGGACAGCGCCTTTCTTGTGATGCGCGCGCACGCTGGAGACGCTGGTGAAGATGATGGTCGCCATAGAGGTGGCAATGGCCATCTTCACCGCCAGATCTGGGGCGACGCCGCGTTGACCGAGCAGGTAGGTCAGGAAAGGCACCATGATCATGCCGCCACCAATGCCCAGCAAGCCAGCCAGGAAACCAGTGCATAGGCCTAGCACGGCCAACTCGATGATCAGGGAAGGTTCTAGCAGCATGGGGAGGGCACAGAGAATGAAAAGGTGTCTGCGAGTGCCACCGGACCGGCATCCTGAACCGGGGGTTCAGGTGGGCGAGGGCAGACTGGCGTTGGGTTCATCTGACGCGAGACGATCACGCTCACCAGCCGATGTACCAAGCCC
>Ga0255292_1000144_pt1 | contig 11992 bp, 9 predicted proteins | sample MistaT_35_FD_183690 | JGI IMG/M metagenome (GOLD analysis project Ga0255292, IMG submission 183690) | Metatranscriptome of freshwater microbial communities from Mississippi River, Louisiana, United States - Miss_Miss_RepB_8h (Metagenome... | ecosystem: Environmental > Aquatic > Freshwater > River...
CGCTACTTCATCACCGCCGAGCGCTTCAGTGCCGAGGAGGCGCACCGCCTGGGTTTTGTGCACGAGTGCGTGGAGCCCGAGCGCCTGGACGCCGTTGTGGAGGCGCTGGTTGCACAACTGGTCCAGAACGCCCCGGCTGCGGTGAGAGCCTGCAAGCAGCTGGTCCAGGATGTCGCAGGTCACCCGCTCACGGCCGAGCTCAGGGCCGATACTGCACGCCGGATCGCCGACATCCGCGTCAGCGAAGAAGGCCGCGAAGGCATTCGCAGTTTCTTGGAGAAGACGCCGGCGCCCTGGCTGCCTTGAACCCTCGACCGTGGACCCATCATGACCATCCCGCTTCCCATCGCATCGTCTGCCGCCGCGGCCCATCCGGTTCGCGAGACCCTGCCGGCCACCGATGCACGGCACCGCAGCGCCCATCCGTGGACGGTGGATGCGGTGACGGCGCTCTTCGATCTGCCCTTCAATGACCTCTTGTTTCGTGCGCAGGCCGTGCACCGCGAGCACTTTGATGCCAATGCCGTGCAACTGTCCACACTCCTGTCCATCAAGACGGGTGGCTGCGAGGAGGACTGCAAGTACTGCCCGCAGTCTGCGCACTTCGACACGGGCGTGAAGGCCGAAAAGCTGCTGCCCTTGGAGGAGGTGTTGGCGGCGGCCCGTGTGGCCAAGGACAGCGGCGCCACCCGCTTCTGCATGGGTGCGGCCTGGCGCTCGCCCAAAGACCGGCACATTGAACAGATCAGCGAGATGATCAGCGGCGTGAAGGCCATGGGCTTGGAGACCTGCCTGACCGCCGGCATGTTGGCCGACGAACAGGCCCAGCAATTGCGCCATGCGGGCCTGGACTACTACAACCACAACCTGGACACCGCCCCGGAGTTCTACGGCCAGATCATCACCACCCGAACCTACCAGGACCGCCTGGAAACGCTGGACCGGGTTCGCGATGCCGGCATGAAGGTTTGCAGCGGCGGTATCGTGGGCATGGGTGAGACCCGCCGCCAACGCGCCGGGCTGATCGTTCAATTGGCCAATTTGAACCCTTACCCAGAGTCGGTCCCGATCAACAATCTCGTGCAGGTGGAGGGCACCCCCCTGGCCGGCACCGCGGCACTCGACCCCTTCGAGTTCGTGCGCACGATCGCAGTGGCCCGCATCACGATGCCGCGCGCCATGGTGCGCCTGTCGGCCGGACGCGAGGAGATGCCGGAGTCCCTGCAGTCCCTGTGCTTCCTCGCGGGCGCCAATTCCATGTTCTACGGTGACAGGCTGCTGACGACAGGCAACCCGCAGGCCGAGCGCGACCGTGCGTTGCTGCAGCGCCTGGGCATGCGCTGCAGCACGGAGGGGGAGCTGGCGTGCGCCAAGGCCAATTGAGCCCCGTCCATGGCCCATCTGGGGGTGTGATGTTCTCTAAGGTCTTGATCGCCAACCGGGGAGAGATCGCCTGCCGAGTGGCCGCGACGGCGCGCCGGCTGGGTGTGAAGACCGTGGCCGTGTACTCCGACGCGGATGCCCACGCGGCGCATGTGGCGGCCTGTGACGAAGCCGTGGCGCTGGGGGGGTGCGCGCCAGCCGACAGCTACCTGCGGTGGCCGCGCATCATCGAGGCGGCTTTGTCCACGGGTGCGCAAGCCATCCACCCGGGCTATGGCTTTTTGTCGGAAAACGAGGCATTCGCCGAAGCCTGTGCCCAGGCAGGGTTGGTGTTCATCGGACCACCGGCGTCCGCCATCGCGGCCATGGGCAGCAAGGCGGCGGCCAAGGCCCTGATGGAGCGGGCAGGTGTGCCCTTGGTACCCGGTTACCACGGCGACAACAACGACCCGGCTTACTTGCAGGGTCAGGCCGATGCCATGGGCTACCCGGTGCTGATCAAGGCCAGCGCGGGCGGCGGTGGCAAGGGGATGCGGCGGGTGGATCGCAGCGAAGACTTTGCCGCCGCTTTGGCTTCCTGTCAGCGGGAGGCTCGCGCGAGCTTTGGCGACGACCACGTGCTGGTCGAGCGCTATGTCACACGACCCCGCCACATCGAGATCCAGGTGTTTGCGGACACCCAGGGTCACTGCGTCTATCTGTTCGAGCGCGACTGTTCGGTGCAGCGCCGTCATCAGAAGGTGCTGGAGGAAGCGCCGGCGCCAGGCCTGTCTGAAGTGCGGCGGGCCGAGATGGGCGCGGCGGCGGTGGCCGCGGCGCAGGCGGTGGGTTATGTGGGTGCCGGCACCGTGGAGTTCATCGCTGAGCCCACGTCGGACGGCGACCTGCGGTTCTATTTCATGGAGATGAACACCCGGCTGCAGGTCGAGCATCCGGTCACCGAGGCCATCACCGGGCTGGATCTGGTCGAGTGGCAACTTCGCGTGGCCGCGGGTGAGCCGCTGCCCCTGAAGCAGGCGCAACTGCAGCGCCGAGGTCATGCCATCGAGGCGCGCATCTGCGCCGAAAACCCCGAGGCCGGATTCCTGCCGGCCACCGGGAGGCTGCAGGGATTGCGCTGGCCCGAGCACGTGCGCTTTGAGCGGTCCGACCGGCTGCCCCGGGTGGATGCAGGGGTGGGAGAGGGCGACGCCATCAGCCCGCACTACGATTCGATGATCGCCAAGCTGATCGTTTGGGGTGAAGACCGTGCGCAGGCACGGGCGCGTTTGGAAGCAGCGCTCACACAGACGCAGATCGCAGGGCTGCACACGAATGTGGCCTTCCTGCGCCGTGCCGTGCAATGCCCTTCTTTCGCGCAGGCGGACCTGGACACGGCCCTGATCGAACGGGAGCGGGCGACCTTGTTCGCTCCATCGGAGCTCCCGCTGGATGCCGCGGTGGCCGCGGTGGCGCTGGCCGAGGGCCACATGGAGCAGTCCCTGGTGTCACCCGACCCCTGGTCGAAGCGCGATGGCTGGCGCCTGCACGGAGCGGCAACCCGGCCGCTGGCCTTCACCGAGGGCGAGACGTCCCTGGTGGCGCAGATCCTTCAAACCCCGGATGGACGCTCGCTCCAAGTTCACCTGGATGGCGCTCCGTCCGGTGCAAACCCCGGCCCAGGCGGCGCATCGCTGCCCGATTCGGCCTTCCACCGCCTGACGGGAACGGTGGATGAGGTTCAGCCCTTGAGGGGCGAGGCGGGATGGGCCGTGACGATGTCGTTCACCTGGGCCGGTGCCCGCCACCGTGCCACCGTGTTCCTGCATGGCGACGAGCGTGCGGTGTTCTCGCCCCTGGGGACCCGGGTGCTCCACCGGGTGGACCCCATGGCCCAGGCCGGACAGACCGATGCGCAAGGCAGCGGCCTGAAGGCCCCCATGCCCGGCAAGGTCACCGCATTCCTGGTCAAGGCGGGACAGTCGGTCCAAGCCGGGCAGCCGGTGGCGGTGATGGAGGCCATGAAGATGGAGCACACGCTGGTGGCCCCGCGTGAGGGCGTCATTGAGGAACTGCTGTACGCACCCGGTGACCAGGTCACCGAGGGCGCGGCGTTGGTGCGCTTGGCGTGAGCGAGTGGACGCCGGATTTGCGGCTGGTCTTCTGCTGCCCGGGCGTGGATCCCTCGCCGTGGGTGGAGGCGCTCCGCCGCACACTGCCGCAAGCGGTGCTGTCCGTTTGGGAGCCTGGTGCACCGGCCGAAGCGGATTTCGCGCTGGTGTGGACGCCCCCCCAGCGCTTCTTCGATGAGCAGCCTCAGCTCCGTGGTGTGTTCAATGCCGCGGCGGGTGTGGATGCGCTGCTGCGGCTGAAGCTTCCGCCCGGCCTGCCCATCGTGCGCCTGGAGGATGCCGGCATGGGCGTGCAGATGGCCGAATATGTGTGCCACGCCGTGATGCGGCACTTCCGCGGCTTCGCCCGTCTGGAGACGCAGCAGCGCCAGCGGGTGTGGCAGCAGCCGCCGGCCCCGGATCGGCTGGCGTATTCGGTGGGCGTGATGGGCATGGGAGTGCTGGGCCGGCGCGTGGTGCAGGCACTGTGCGCATTCGATTACGCGGTGCACGTGTGGACCCGCACGCTGCCGCGTGATCTGCCACCGGGCGTGAACAGCCACGTGGGGTGGGCGGGCCTGCCGGACTTTCTTCGCCAGAGTCACAGCCTGGCCTGCCTCCTGCCGCTCACGCCCGAGACCGAGAACATCCTGGATCGCCAGCGTTTGTCCCTGCTGCCGCGCGGTGCCCAGGTGATCAACGTGGCGCGCGGCGCGCACCTGGTGGACGGTGATCTCTTGGCTTTGCTCGACGAAGGCCATCTGGACGCCGCCGTGCTGGATGTCTTTCGCCAGGAACCGCTGCCGGGCGACCACCCCTTCTGGACGCATCCCCGCGTGCACCTCACCCCGCACACCTCGGCGCGCACGCTGCGCAGCGATGCGGTGGCGCAAATCGTGTCGAAGATCGCTCAGGCGGCAAGCGGAACACCGTGGCCGCAGATCGGCGGCTGGGTCGACCGGCAGCGCGGGTATTGAAGGGCCTCAAGGCCAGCTGCGAGACAATCGGACTGTTTTCCAGGAGTTGGTTCCATGAGTGTCCTGCCCAGCCGCGTCACCCTGGTGGATGTCGGCCCGCGCGACGGTTTGCAAAACGAGAAGCAGCCGGTTGCTGCTGCCCACAAGATCGAGTTGGTGCACCGCCTGCAGGCTGCCGGCCTGCGCGAAATCGAGGTGACGAGTTTCGTCAGTCCCAAGTGGGTGCCTCAGATGGCCGACAACGCCGAGGTGATGGCGGGCATTCAGCGCCAGCCGGGGGTGCGTTATGGGGTTCTGGTGCCCAATTTGAAGGGCCTGGAGGCCGCCCTGCCCACGCGGCCCGATGAGGTGGTGGTGTTCGCCGCTGCCACCGAGGCCTTCAGCCAACGAAACATCAACTGCAGCATCGAGGAGAGCATCGAGCGATTCGCGCCCGTGGTCGCCGGTGCCCGAGCCGCCGGCCACAAGGTGCGTGGTGCCATCTCCTGTGCTTTGGGCTGTCCCTATCAGGGCGAGGTAAGCGCCGACGAAGTCGGGCGTGTGGCCGGCTTGCTCAAGCAGATCGGCGTGGACCATTGCTACGTGGGCGACACGATCGGGGTTGGGACGCCCCGCAAGACGCAGGCTGCCTTCGAGCGCGTGCTGCGGCACTTTCCACTGCAGGAGGTGAGCGGGCATTTCCACGACACCTACGGACAGGCCTTGGCCAACATCTACGCCAGCCTTGAGGTGGGCGTGTCCACTTTCGACGGCAGTGTCGGTGGCCTCGGGGGGTGCCCCTACGCCAAGGGCGCGACCGGCAACGTGGCCACCGAGGACGTGGTGTTCATGATGAACGGACTTGGCATTGAAACCGGCATCGACATCGAGCGTCTGGTCGATGCAGCCGTGGGTATTTCGGCGGCTTTGGGGCGGCCGGTGCTGTCGCGTACGGGCCGTGCCTTGCTGGGCAAGCGGGAGCGGTCATGAGCGCGGACCGTCGATTCAGCACGAATTCCGCCGACGGCGTCCCCAGTCCCTGCAGCAGCATCTGTCGCATGGACGACGCGACCGGCTGGTGCCTGGGCTGTGCCCGCACCTTGCCGGAGATCGCCGCCTGGGCGGGGCTGGACGATGCCGCCAAGCGCCAGGTGTGGGCGCTGTTGCCGGAGCGGCGAATGGCCCTGGGCGATCGTTTCCAGGGCCCTCAGCCAGGGCGTGGGGACACGCGGGTCGCCTGAGCGGAGATGCCAGCGATGACGCCCATCACCTTCTGGTTCGATCCCGTCTCGCCCTACGCGCATCTCGCCTTCGAGCAACTCCCACAGGCCCTGTCGGGCCACTCGGTGGTCGTCGATTACAAGCCCATCCTTTTCGGCGCGCTGCTCAAGCACCACCGTCACAAAGGGCCTGCGGAGATCGAGCCCAAGCGCCAGTGGACCTTTCGCCAAGTGGCCTGGTTGGGCCACCGCCTGGGCATCCCGATCGACCTGCCGGCCCAGCATCCCTTCAATCCCCTGCCGCTCCTGCGGATGCTGCTGGCCGTGGCCGGCCCTTCGGGCCTGCCCAATCGTCATCAGGTGGCGCTGGTGTTTCGCCACGTGTGGTGCGGCGGTGGCGACCCGGTCGCACCGGACCGCCTGGCGTCACTCGCAGCCGAACTCGGCTTGCAGCCCGAGACCGACCTCCAGCAGACGGCCGTGCGCGAAGGCTTGCGGGCGCTCACCGATGAGGCGGTGAGCCGTGGCATCTTCGGAGTGCCCACGCTGGAGTGCCGCGGACACCTTTTCTGGGGCCTGGACGCCTTGCCCATGTTGAATGCCCTGCTGGCCGGCGATCCCTGGTTCGAGGCGCACTGGGATTCCGCGGCGCGCCCCGTGCCGGGCGTCCTGCGTTCGCCGTGAAATATGCACGATAATGCATGAAAGTGCTTTACAGAAGTTCAGTAACGCACAAAAATGCAGATTGTGAACCCCCAACCGATTGCCATCGTTCGTCCCCGTGCCACCGCCAAGGGCAGGACGCCCGCGCCCGAGGCACGGCTGCGCGTGGCCGCCCTGTGCGAGGGCCTGGAGCCGCGCCGCGATCTGTTGATCGAGCATCTCCACCGCCTGCAGGACCTTGAGCAGGGCTTGCGGCCCTCCCACCTCGCTGCTTTGGCGGAGCGGCTGCGCTTGAGCCAAGCCGAGGTGTTCGAGGTGGCGAGCTTCTATCACCACTTCCGCCTGCTTGAGGAGGATGAAGCGGCGCCCGCGGTCACGGTGCGGGTGTGCACCAGTGCATCCTGCGCTCTGGTGGGTGGACAGGACCTCCACCGGTCCTTGCAAGAGAGGTGTGCTGTGCCGGGCCGTGTGGCGGTGGTCGAGGCCCCTTGCATCGGCCGCTGTCACCAGGCACCGGCCGTTTGTGCGGGTCAGCATGAGATGGGCCATGCGACCGCCTCTCGTGTGCAAGCGGCCTTGGAGGCGGGTGACACGGGGCCGCGCGCCCTGCCCGATGCCATCGCTTATGCGGCTTACCGGCAGCAGGGGGGCTACCGGCTGGTTCAGGACCTGCACAGCGGTGTCCGCAGCGCCGAATCGGTGATGCAGGAGCTGGCGGCCTCGGGCCTGCGCGGTCTGGGCGGTGCGGGGTTCCCGTCGGGTCGCAAGTGGGAGCTGGTGCGGGCGCAGGCCGCGCCGCGCCACATGGTGGTCAACATCGACGAGGGGGAGGTGGGCACCTTCAAGGACGGCGCACTGCTGAGTGCCGACCCCCATCGCATGCTCGAGGGTCTGCTGCTGGCGGCCCAGGTGGTGGGCATCTCGAAGGTCTGGATCTACCTGCGCGACGAATACCACGCCGCGCGCGTGATGCTCGAGCGGGAGCTCGCCGCCCTCCGCGCCGACCCGCCCATTCCCCTGGAAGCCCTGCCGCAATTGGAATTGCGCCGCGGCGCGGGGGCTTACATCTGCGGCGAGGAATCGGCTCTGATCGAGTCGGTGGAAGGCAAGCGCGGCATGCCGCGCCTGCGCCCGCCCTATGTGGCGCAGGTGGGCGTGTTCGGACGACCGACGCTGGCCCATAACTTGGAGACGCTGTACTGGATCCGCGAGATCGCGGAGCGGGGCGGTGCCTGGTTCGCGTCACACGGCCGCCGGGGCCGCAGCGGCCTGCGGCGCTTCTCGGTCTCGGGCCGGGTGGCCCGGCCGGGCGTTCATCTGGCACCGGCGGGCATCAGCGCGCGGGAGCTGATCGACGAGTACGCCGGCGGCATGCTCGAGGGCCATGAGCTCTATGCCTATTTGCCGGGTGGGGCCAGTGGCGGCATCCTGCCGGCACAGTTGGCTCATCTGCCCTTGGACTTTGATGGCGGCGCCCCGTCCGGCCAGGAGACGCTGGCCAACCATGGCTGCTTCGTGGGCTCCATGGCGGTGGTCGTCCTCAGCCAGCAGGACCGGGCGCGTGACACCGCACTCAACCTGATGCGTTTCTTTGAGCACGAAAGCTGCGGCCAGTGCACACCCTGCCGTGAAGGCACGGGGCAGGCGGCGCAGCTGATGGCGCAGCCGGTGTGGGATCTCGCGCTGATGGACGATCTGTCCTTCGTGATGCGCGAGGCATCGATCTGCGGTCTTGGGCAGGCTGCGCCGAACCCGATGGACGCGGTGCGGCGATTCTTCCCCCATGAAGTGCAATCCCACGGTCCCCGGTGAGAACATGAACGCGCCCCGTGACCTTCAGACCATTGCCCTCCACATGGACGGTGAGGAGGTCAGCGCCTTGCAGGGGCAGACCCTGTGGGAGGTGGCGCGTGCCCGGGGCAAGACGATTCCGCATCTGTGCCATGCGCCCGACCACGGCGAGCAGGGGCTGCGGCCAGAGGGCAACTGCCGTGCTTGTGTCGTGGAAGTGCAGGGCGAGCGCACACTGAGCGCTTCGTGCTGCCGTGTGGCACAGCCGGGCATGGTGGTGAACACGGAATCGCCCCGCGTGCAGCGTGCCCAGCGCCTGGTCCTGGAACTTCTGCGGGCCGATGTGCCGGCCACACCATCGGCTCGGGCGCCGCTCAAGCACGACAGCGAACTTGATCACTGGTGTGAGGCGGTCGGTGTGCAAGCCAGCCGCTTTGCGCCGCGTGCCGAGGTTCATGCCGATCGATCCCACCCGGCCATGGCGGTGAACCTGTCCGCATGCATCCAGTGCACCCGGTGTGTGCGCGCCTGCCGTGACGAGCAGGGCAATGATGTCATCGGCCTGGCCTTTCGGGGCGGCCATGCCCGGATCGTCTTCGATCAGCGGGACCCGATGGGCGAGTCCACCTGCGTGGCTTGTGGTGAGTGCGTGCAGGCCTGCCCCACCGGCGCCCTCGCGCCGGCCAACGGCAGTGCCTCGCAAGCGGCCTTGCGGGCGGTGGACTCGGTCTGTCCTTACTGCGGTGTGGGCTGTCAGCTGACCTATCAGGTGGGCCAGGTGCAGGGTGAAGAACGCATCGTGCGGGTCGAAGGCCGCAGCGGCCCGGCCAATGCCGCTCGCCTGTGTGTCAAGGGGCGGTTCGGCTTCGACTACATCCACCACCCGGACCGTCTGCGCACCCCCTTGATTCGGCGCGCCGACGCACCGAAAGACCCCGCGGCCCTCAAGCCGGCGCACTGGTCTGAACTCTTCCGCGAAGCCACCTGGGATGAAGCCCTGGACGTCGCGGCATCGGGCCTCCGGCGCATACGGGATACGCGTGGCCCACAGGCCCTGGCCGGCTTTGGTTCGGCCAAGGGCAGCAATGAGGAAGCCTACCTGTTCCAGAAGCTGGTGCGCACCGGCTTTCGGACGCACAACGTGGACCACTGCACGCGGCTGTGTCACGCGTCCAGCGTGGCCGCGCTGCTGGAGGGCATCGGCTCTGGTGCCGTCAGCAATCCCGTGCGCGACGTCGCGAAGGCCGAGGTGGTGCTCCTGATCGGTGCCAACCCCACCGTGAACCATCCGGTTGCCGCGAGCTTCCTCAAGAACGCCATCGCCCGCGGCACCCGCTTGATCCTGGCTGATCCCCGTCGAACCGAGCTGCAGCGCCATGCGTGGCGCACATTGGCCTTCAAGGCCGATACCGACGTGGCCCTGCTGAATGCACTGTTGCACACCATCGTGGAAGAGCAACTCGTGGATGAGGCCTTCATTCGCGAGCGCACTGAGGAATTCGAGGCCCTGCGCACCCACTTGCACGGGTTCAGCCCCGAAGCCATGGCGCCGGTGTGCGGGATCGACCCTTCGGTGTTGCGAGAAGTGGCGCGCGCCTTTGCCACCAGTCGCGCCAGCATGATCCTGTGGGGAATGGGCGTGAGCCAGCATGTGCACGGCACCGATAACGCGCGAGCGCTGATCGCCCTGTCGATGATCACCGGTCAGATCGGGCGCCCCGGCACGGGCCTGCACCCCTTGCGTGGGCAGAACAATGTGCAGGGGGCCAGCGATGCGGGCCTCATTCCCATGATGCTGCCGGACTACCAGCGCGTGACCGACCCCTCCGTGCGGGCACGCTTCGAAGCCGCCTGGGACCTGCCCATGGGCAGCCTGCCCGACCAGCCGGGCCTGACCGTGGTGGAGGTCATGAAGGCCATCGCGGCGGGTACGGTGCGCGGCATGTATGTCGAGGGCGAGAACCCGGCGATGAGCGACCCCGACGCGGCGCATGCGCGCCAAGCCCTGGCCTCGCTTGAGCATCTGGTGGTTCAGGACATCTTCCTCACGGAAACGGCAGCGCTGGCCGATGTGGTGCTGCCGGCGACGGCCTGGCCCGAGAAGACCGGCACGGTGACCAACACCGACCGGCTGATGCAACTGGGACGACCGGCCGTGAAGCCGCCGGGCCATGAGTGGGAGGACCCGCAGCGCGGGGCGCGGGCCGATGCCTGGATCATCGAGCAGATCGCCCGGCGTATGGGACTGCCTTGGCGCTACGGCATCGACCCACTCGGGGGAGAGGCCGGCATCGGCCAGGTGCATGACGAAATGCGCGCCTGCATGCCGTCGATTGCGGGCATCACCTGGCCGCGCTTGCAGCGCGAGGGGGCTGTCACCTACCCTTGTGCGGATGAATCAGACCCGGGTCATCCGGTGGTCTTCATCGACCGCTTCCCCACCACCAGCGGGCGGGCGCGCCTGGTGCCGTCGGCCCTCAGCTTTGCGGCGGAACGTCCTGACCGTCAATACCCGATGGTGCTGATCACCGGTCGACAGTTGGAGCACTGGCACACCGGGTCCATGACCCGGCATGCGACCGTCTTGGACGCCCTGGAGCCCCAGCCCAGTGCGTGCCTGAATCCCTTCACGCTCTCGCGCCTGGGGATCCAGCCGGGGCAGCTTCTGCGGGTGGCATCGCGCCGAGGTGCGATCGAACTGGTGGCCCGTGCGGACGAGGCCACGCCAGACGACACCGTGTTCATTCCCTTCGCCTACCACGAGGCCGCCGCCAATCTCCTGACCAATCCCGCCTTGGATCCCATCGCCAAGATCGCCGAAGTGAAATACTGTGCGGTGAGCGTTGAGCCTGTTTTTGATCGGACCCATCCATGACCGCCTCCCACAACAAGGTCGCCCTGATCACCGGTGCCGCGCGGGGCATTGGGGCGGCCAGTGCGGCCGCCTTGCTCACAGACGGCTGGCGCGTGGTCTACAGCGGCCGTGATGCCGCGTCTTTGCAGGAGGCCCTGGACCGCGCGTCACCGGCTGCGCAGGCCCACGGTCCGATTCAGGAGCGTGCCCTGGTGGTGACGGCCGATGTCACCGATGAAGCCTCGGTGGCGGCCCTCTTCGACCGTGCGGTCAAGCGGTTTGGGCGCATCGATCTGCTGTTCAACAACGCCGGACTGTTTGCCCCCAAAGGTCTGCTGGAAGACATCGACTTTGCCGCCTGGAAACAGGTGGTGGACACCAATCTCAACGGGGTGTTCTTGTGCACCCAGCATGCCTTTCGCGTGATGAAGGGTCAGGATCCTCAGGGCGGAAGGATCATCAACAACGGGTCCATTTCGGCACACGCACCACGCCCTCATTCCGCAGCCTACACCGCCACCAAGCATGCCGTGACGGGTCTGACGAAGAGCGCCAGCCTCGATGGTCGCAAGTACAACATCGCGGTGGGCCAGATCGACATCGGCAATGCGGCCACCGACATGACCACGGCCTTCACCCAAGGTGTCGCGCAGGCCGATGGGAGCGTGAAGGCGGAGCCGGTGATGGATGTGGCCCATGTGGCCGATGCCGTGGTCTACATGGCCAACCTGCCCCTGTCGGCCAATGTGCTCAACATGACGGTGATGGCCACGAACATGCCCTTCGTGGGCCGGGGCTGATTCGCCCGGAGACCTGCATCGAACTTGAGTGTGCTCCGCGTGCGCCGACCGCACGGACTCTAGGCTTGCACTTCCCCAACCCCACCAGGAGAAGTGCATGAACCAGACAGTGGACATTCAACGCGAAAAGCTGATGCAGGACCTGCGCTTGGTGATGCGCGATGCGGAAGACCTGTTGCGATCCGGCGGACAGCAGATCGGCGATGGGGCCGTTCATTGGCGTGAGCGAACCCAG
>Ga0255292_1000148_pt1 | contig 11833 bp, 10 predicted proteins | sample MistaT_35_FD_183690 | JGI IMG/M metagenome (GOLD analysis project Ga0255292, IMG submission 183690) | Metatranscriptome of freshwater microbial communities from Mississippi River, Louisiana, United States - Miss_Miss_RepB_8h (Metagenome... | ecosystem: Environmental > Aquatic > Freshwater >...
GTCTGATTCAGTTTCCCAAACCAAGCCTTTAGAGGATTGTCTTCGCCCCTTCCCGTCTTCTAAAAAAACTTACGTTGAGGGTCCTCGAGGTATACAAGTCCCTTTTCGAAAAATTACGCTCACGCCGACACGATCACACTCGGGAGAGCCAATAGCCAACGAAGCGTTCATGGTTTACGATACGAGCGGCCCCTACACAGATCCTTCACACATTATTGATGTTCAGAAAGGGCTTCCTGCGCTTCGTTCATCGTGGATTCTCGATCGACAAGACGTGGAGAGATTGGACCGTCCGTCGAGTATTTATCAACAATTAAGAAAGCGAGATTCCTCTCTTTATTCAATACGATTTCAAGCCATGGATAAACCTCTGATCTCGGAGCGGTAAAAACGTCACTCAGATGCATTACGCACGACAGGGAGTGATTACTCCTGAAATGGAATTTGTCGCTTTGAGAGAAAATTTAGGGCGACCTCATGGACAAATCAAGGGATTGATCACGCCTGAATTTGTTAGAAAAGAAGTCGCTCGGGGACGAGCCATCATCCCTTCGAATATTAATCATCCTGAAAGCGAGCCCATGGTGATTGGTCGAAACTTTCTCGTAAAAATCAACGCCAATATCGGTAATTCAGCGGTTACATCCTCGATTGAAGAAGAGGTGGAAAAAATGGCTTGGGCAACACGTTGGGGTGCCGACACAGTTATGGATTTGAGTACAGGTAAAAATATTCACGAAACACGGGAGTGGATCCTTAGAAATTCTCCTGTTCCAATCGGAACCGTTCCTATTTATCAAGCCTTAGAAAAAGTAGAAGGTAGAGCCGAAGAACTCACTTGGGATATCTTTCGGGATACCCTGATTGAACAGGCGGAACAAGGGGTCGATTATTTTACGATCCATGCAGGAGTTCTTCTTCGCTATATCCCTATGACGGCTGATCGATTAACCGGTATTGTGAGTCGGGGGGGTTCGATCATGGCTAAGTGGTGTTTAGCACACCATCAAGAAAGTTTTCTTTACACCCATTTTGAAGATATATGCGAAATTATGAAAACTTACGATGTTGCTTTCTCCCTAGGGGATGGGCTCCGACCGGGAAGTGGAGCCGATGCTAACGACGATGCTCAATTTGCCGAATTGACGACGCTCGGTGAATTGACACAAGTCGCATGGAAACATGATTGCCAAGTGATGATTGAGGGTCCCGGTCATGTCCCAATGAATCTCATCAGAGAAAACATGGACCGACAACTTACCCTCTGCGAAGAGGCCCCCTTCTATACCTTGGGCCCCTTGACGACCGATATCGCTCCTGGGTATGACCATATCACTTCGGCGATTGGTGCCGCAATGATCGGATGGTACGGAACTTCTATGCTCTGCTACGTAACCCCCAAAGAACATTTAGGTCTCCCCAATAAGAAGGATGTCAAAGATGGAGTCATCACCTACAAGATCGCAGCGCACGCTGCAGATCTGGCGAAGGGACACCCCCTTGCTCGCTTGAGAGATGAGGCACTAAGCAAGGCTCGCTTCGAGTTTCGCTGGGAGGATCAATTTAATCTCTCTCTTGATCCCGATACAGCGAAAGAATTTCATGATGAAACCCTACCTGCCGAGGGAGCCAAATTAGCACACTTTTGCTCCATGTGTGGTCCTCATTTCTGTTCGATGAAAATCACGGAGGACGTTCGAAAATATGCACGAGAGAATGGATACTCTGAACAGGAAAGTATTGAAAAAGGATTTCAAGATAAATCTAAGGAATTCATCAAACAAGGAGCGGAAGTTTATCTTCCCGACTAACCTGTGAATGACTTAGAACAAGAATCGATTGATGATTTCTTTATCAGTGTTCGAGCCCATATTAAAAATGCCTCCGATCGAGAGCGAGCAATTCAAGTAATTGAAACGTGGCGAGCAGCATGGGTAGGAAAAAATAAAAGCATTACCGCTACACATTCAGGACATGGAAGTTTTTTACATTTCAATTTATTTCTAAGCAATCAATGGTGTCATGCTTTTGTTTTCAGATCCGTTCCTCGTCAAGGCATGAGCTTGCGGGGCCCGGATCCGGATCGTATGAGGCGATCTCATAAAATGAAAGCTAATCCCTTAGATCGCAAACCCCTGGATCAACTCTTTGAAGACTGGAGTCAGCATCCCGAGGGTCGCCCTGCCGGTAATGCCATCGAATTCTTTATTGATGAAACCCCGGACAGCGTATGGACAGCTTGCCTCCAAGCCGTTCGAGTCCGATTAGGCTAACCGCCTATTCGACTCATTTCCATTCGAGGTTGCTCGTTTTTATCCGCACGTAATTCCGAGTAACGATCTTCTCTTTCAGACCATTGTGACTTCAGTATTTGCGTTAGTAGATCGGCATCATAAGATTCTCTCAAGGCTCTTTTGAGATCGTGGCCTTTAGCGGAGAATAAACATGTATAGAAAATTCCATCGGCAGTCAATCGACCTCGATCACAGCCGCCACAGAAGGCCTCGCTAACGGAATTAATAAATCCTACTTTACCCAAGCCGTCTTCATAGATCCAATCTTGAGCAACATGATTTTTTTTCGGAGGAATGGGGACCAAATCCCAACGGCTTTTGAGTACTTCTAGGATTTCTCGACCCGATACCACTTGATCTTTAGACCATTGATTTGTGTGGCCCACATCCATAAACTCAATGAAGCGGAGATGAATTCCTTCGGTCCGTGCGAAGTGAGCCAATGGCAGTATTTCACCGTCATTCATACCGCGCTGAATTACCGCATTCACTTTAATACTTAGAAATCCAGTCTTTTGAGCGGCTCTAATGCCACTGAAAACCTTCTGGATCGATACCGATGTACCAGACATCTTCTGAAAAATAGAGGGGCTAAGGGTATCTAAGCTTATGGTGACTCGATCAAGACCTGCATCGTAAAGGGTCTCAGCATGTTCATCCAATAAGAGACCGTTGGTGGTGAGGGCAATTTCATCGATCCCAACTGACTTAATCTTTTTGACGAGCTCAGAGAGGTTAGGGCGCAAGAGGGGTTCACCACCGGTCAATCTGATCTTTCGAACACCCACCTGCATTGCGGATTGAACAACTTGTTGTATTTCATCAAAAGTTAAAATTTCATTGGATTTTAGGTAAGTATAATTCTTATTGAACACATCTGCAGGCATACAGTACGTACATCTCAAATTACAACGGTCAATTACGGATACCCTGAGTGCAGTAAGGGGTCGACCAATGCGATCCTGGATCATAAGAGTTCCTGAGAAGAATTGGATCGATACATAGTCGAACTTACTTTCCTATGGTTTGATAAGCCCAATTTCTATCAAACGCTGTATAAGAAAGTCATTAGCTCGGATGGGAGAATATTTTTTTAGCGCTCCCTCTTTGAGCAAAGAGGGTGGACAATCGAGTATCACTTCCGGCCTTGGATGTGCAAAAAAGGGCATAGAGTAGCGAACATCATCTGGTGATTTAGGATTTACCACGCGATGAGTCGTACTCGGAATAATTCCGTTTACATGGCGGCTCAGCATATCGCCCGCATCAACCACTATTTCTCCTTCTAATCCATCCACAGCATGCCAATGCCCCTCTCGATCCTGTAGCTCAAGGCCACTCTCTGTTGCAGCTGGAAGCAAGGTGATCAAATTGATATCTTCATGGGCTGAGGCTCGGACACCTCCTGGAATAAATCGGTCTTTAAGGGCAGGGTAATGGATCAGCCTCAAAATCGAATTACCTTGGACTACCATATCGGCTAAATGTCGGTGAGGAAGATCAAAATACAATTCTAGGGATTCTAATAACTGCTGCGAACATACTTCAAGATCACGATAAAGACTCCACAGGCTTTCTTTAAATCGAGGAGTTTCATGGGGCCAAAGATTTCTGAAATAGATGGAAGGATCAAACCCGTCGGGTGGATTTTCTTGTCCAACATGCCAAAATTCCTTTAGATCTGGAATGGGATTATCTTTGGCGTGCTCTTGTCCAAACGACGTGTAGCCTCTTGCCCCCCCTGAGCCCTGAACGATGTATTGATTTTTAGTAACCTCAGGAAGTGCAAAAAAAGCCTTGATGTCCTGATAGGCATGATTAAGACGCTGAGGGGTAATGCTATGTCCCGAGACTTTAACAAATCCTGTATTTTTCAGGCTTTCACCGATTTGACGAGAAAAGGACTGCCTCTCGCTAGGACTTCCCTCTAGGAATTCCCTCAAATCGACTGTATGAACAACAAAACTCAAGAACTACTCCTTGCCCCTCTATGACGAGCAGACTACTGCTCGTCATTTTAGCGCTACCCCTTCCAGGAGTGGTGTTTATTTTATTTTTGCCTTTAAACCTAACTTTTCTCGAATTTGATTTTCAATTTCATCGGCCATTTCGGGATTATCGATAAATAATTTTCGAATATTATCGCTTCCCTGTCCTAGACGTGATTCTTTATAGCTGAACCACGATCCGCTCTTCTGAATGATTTCAAGTGTCGTTGCCAATTCAACTAATTCGCTAGGTCTTGAAATACCCTCGCCATACATAATGTCGAACGTAATAACTTTGAGAGGGGGAGCTACTTTATTTTTGACAACTTTTACTTTAGTTTTTTTACCAATGACGGAAGCATCTTCATCTTTTGCGGCAACAAGAGGGTCTGATGTATTACCCTTGATGCTCTGAACACTTCGAACATCTAAACGTACCGAAGCATAAAATTTCAACGCATTTCCCCCGGTTGTCGTTTCAGGATTACCAAACATAATGCCGATCTTCATACGAATTTGATTAATGAAAACAACGCAGGTATTGGTTTTGCTAATGGTTCCAGCCATTTTCCTCAGAGCTTGACTCATCAGGCGAGCCTGTAGGCCTACATGACTATCTCCCATTTCCCCATCAATTTCTGCTTTCGGTACAAGAGCAGCTACAGAATCAATAACAATGATATCTAGCGATCCTGATTTAACAAGTTGATCACAAATCTCGAGGGCCTGTTCTCCTGAATCAGGTTGACTAATGAAGAGATTCTCAACATCGACGCCCAACTTTTTTGCATAATCAGGATCCAGTGCATGTTCTGCATCAATGTAGGCTGCTATACCACCTGCTTTTTGAGCTTCGGCAACCATATGTAGAGCCAAAGTGGTTTTACCGCTAGATTCTGGACCATAGACTTCAACAATACGGCCCTTGGGAATCCCGCCAACACCTAGAGCAGCGTCGAGAGCAATTGAGCCTGTAGAAATTATTTCTAGGCCCTCAGCCACGTTTTCACGTTCCCCTAATTTCATAATCGAACCCTTACCGTAGCTTTTTTCGATATCAGCTAAAGTTCGTGAGAGGGTCTTGATGCGTTCGTCGCGGTCAGTCGCAGCCATAAGTTATCTCCAAGTCAGGATTAATAGAATGACCCAAAAAGCGAAAAAAACAAGAAAAAGATTTGGGCGTCAATAAAATGATGTTAAGTGTAATTATTACAATTCTTATATTTTAAAAATATAACTATATTACCCTTTATGGACCTCTATTTAGGGGGGAGTTCAAGAACTAAGCCCATCGATTCACGAGAGAGCACACCAAAGACTTGTCGGAGTAAGGCCGGGGTAAGGACTTGGGCTGGCGATCCGCAGGCTATCAAATTTCCTTGATCGAGTAAAACAACTTGATCCATACAATGAGCAACTCTTAAGTCATGAAGTGAAATCAAGATAGTAGCACCTGCATTGGCCATCGCTCTTGCCTTCATCAGAATTTCTAACTGATGCCGAATATCAAGAGATGAAAGGGGTTCGTCCCAACATTGAATAGGAGCTTGAGTCACCATGGCGCGCGCTAATAAAGTGCGTTGCTTTTCCCCTGTACTAATTTGAGTGATCGGGCGATCAGCTAGACTTACTAAGTCCATGTCCTTTAAGTAAGGCTCTAGATTGTGAATATCCTCACCCCGAGCGAAACGACCCATACGAAGAACTTCCTGAACGGTGAAAGGAAATTGAAAATTAGGCTCTGGGCCAACCCAAGCCAATTGTTGAGCTCGCTGATAGACCGGAATATCATTGAGATTAAATCCGTTCCAGATGACCTCTCCGTCATAGGAGAGCAAGCCTGAAATCGCCTGGAGAAATGTGGATTTACCCGAGCCATTTGGTCCGATAATGGCGATTAGTGAGCCGGATTGAAAGGTCAAAGACATCGGATTTAAACGATGTACAACCTGGAGATCTTTTGTTTTGAGAACGGAACTCATACGGCACGCTTTTGGAGAAGCCAAAGAAAGAAAGGGCCCCCAATCAATGAAGTGATCACTCCAACCCGCAAACCTATATTCAATGTTCGGGATATCAGATCACATCCAAGAAGAAACGCTGCACCGCCGATGAGACAACAAGGAATCAGTCGTTTATGATCAGGGCCCAAAAGAAGTCTGAAAATATGGGGGATAATGAGACCCACAAAACCTATCACGCCCGCTACAGCCGTAGCTACGGCCGTCAGGAGAGTGGAAAGAATAATCATCTTCCAGCGAAATTGACGAACATTGACACCTAAACTTTGCGCTCCAGATTCACCTAAACTTAAAAGATTCATGGGTGAACCTAAGGACGTAATAAAAAAACCAAGAGCCACGGTGAGTGGCAAGCTCACCCATACGTGTTCCCATGTCCGATCTTCAAGACTACCCAAGAGCCAAAATAGTATTTGACCTGAGCGTTCAAATGAGGAAACAGAGAGCGATAAAACAAAGCTAGTGGCGGCTCCCAAAAGGGCATTGAGAGCAATTCCCGCTAGAAGCAATCTCTGAGTTCCAAGACCAATCTCTGAGAGCGATAGGACCAAGAATGTAGCCAAGAAAGCTCCGGCCATCGAAGCACCGGGGAGTCCCCACATTCCAAGCCAGTTAGAACCGTATCCAATATAGAGAACAGCCCCAAGAGCACCACCGCTCGAAACCCCAAGCAAGCCGGGAGAGGCTAGAGGATTTTTGAAATAGGCCTGCATCATTAAACCCGAAATTGAAAGGCTGGCGCCAACCGCCATTGCCACTAATGCTCGAGGAAGACGAATATTCCAAAGAATACTTTGCACCACCGGATCGGTACGTCTTAGCCCATCCCATAATTCTGGAAAAGATAGGTAGACTTCCCCCCAAATAATCGACGCAAAGAATAAGATGCTCAAAGCAAGGGTGATCAATCCTAGGATAAGTGGATATTTTTTCATCGGAATAACTCGGGATAAAGTTGTTGAGCCATCATCTCATAACCTCGGATTCGACGGTGCGTAACACTCGACAGAAGCGCCTCGGGAATCCAAACGACTCGCCCCATTTGGGTTGCTGGCAACATCCCAAAAGAAGGATGTTTTCTTAGGGTAGTTAATTTATCCCGAGCACCAGTGTCTGAAAGGACCAAATAATCGACGCTCCATCGCATCAAAGCCTCAGTAGGAGTCGGGCTGTGACCCCGTAGGCCGGCTTCTCCAGCTACATTGATTGCGCCTGCATGATCACATAAATCCTGAAAGGTAGTTTCGAGACCCGCGAGGTAATGATATGAAGAGGGGGCTATGACACGGCGAGGGATAACTCCTTGTAGGCGTTTTTGAAGAACAGAGACTCGGTCTTCGCATTGACGAATAAGAGACTCTGCAGCCTGAGCCCTACCCAGCGCCTTACCGAGTTTACGAATATTTCCATAAACATCTTCGAGCGTGTTGAAGCGATCAAAGACTAAAATGGGAATACCTGCTCTTTTAATTTGTTCCACTAGTTCAGGTCTTGAGTAATTCGTAAATAAGACTAGATCCGGTTTGTACTTGAGAATTTGCTCTGCACTTCCATCCTGAACTTGAGGAAATCTTTCTGCCGCAAGGACAACGTCCGAATAGGCCGGATTTCTCGATAAAAAGCTCAAGGCAGCAATTCGATGAGGCTGGCAAAGATCGACTAATAATTCATCCGTCCCCACGGTTTGCGACACAATTCTCTGAGGGAGTCCTTGAGACCAAAGTAAAGCGCTGCAAAAGAAGCTGAAAACTATAAGTCGCATTGAGGATTCCATCAAAAAAGATACTTTATGCCTAGGCTGACAATCGGTTCTTGGGCTGGAAAGCCATATAGTTGCTGAGCATTATTCGTAAAATCATATTTCCGAGAGAGCCAATCTTGGAGGGTGACCCTAGGCTGTAACAAATGCTGTCCCCGAAGAGTGACCTCTAGTGATGAACTCTTCAACCAAGACACCCCAAGACTTAAATCTTGAAAGGGGTGGCGATAAGCGCCTAACCTAGCTGGAAAACCACCAAAATTATCGTAATGGCTTCCAGAATAGCTCCATTGAAGATTGGCACGAACTTCTTTCCATTGTTGATCAACCCCAAGTGAAAGAATATTGAAGGGGCGTCGGATAGAAGCGCTGGTAACTAACTGCTGTACTTGGGGGACGTCGAGTTGACGAGCCTCTTGATTTCGATAAGATCCCCTCGCATTCCAACCATCGCCACGATAGGTCAAAATCATTTCAGCACTCTGAATTCTTAAGTTCTGTCCATTTGCGTAGTCAAAAGAATTAAGATCAAAGTAAACAAGATTACGATGGTGTAATCGAGATAATTTGAATTGAAGTTGATACCGATCCCAATAAGTTTCATAACCTAAATGAATGTAAGAGCCTTCTTCGGTTTCTAACTTTGTATAGCGAGTCGGATCATACCCGTAGCTGTTAGGATCTAGCATATTTTGGGCATGGTAGAGGCTGCTGGTTAGTGGAGCCAGGCTGAAGCCTGTGCCCAAAGAGATAAACCATTTCTCCTCTTGGCCTATCCATTGTTTTTTCGGAAGATAGGTTACCCCCAAACGCCATGTATGGGATCGAGACGTCAAGGGTTCAATACTAAATCCAGATGAAGCCGTTGTGAAGCGTTGCTTATCGTAATCTTCTCGAAAGGTAACAAGAAAACGAAAGATTTCGGAAGCTTGCCAATGGGACTCAATGGAATTAGACAAGTGATGGGCAGAGCCTTGATCTATACCCAAAGGATAGGCAGGAGTCTGTGCTTGTTCTTCAAATAATTCCAGCCGGTACGCGAAGGATAAATTTGTTGACCATTGCCAACGAGCTTTCAGGCCACCTTCTGTTCTTCGACTTTCATACGGATCATACCCCGAGTTGTTATATTTGGGTTCTAATCGCGATTGGGATGAAGATCCAAAATGGAAGGAAAGGGGGATGGAATTTGGTAATTCTGTTTCATAGCGAAGACTCAATTGTTCATTACGAAGTTGGAAATTTCGATTTGCATCGTAATCTGACGAGGGCCGAGGGCTAGGGCCTAATTCGACTTTCACATAAGGGATAGGAACTCCCTGATAAAAGTTACGATAGTCCAGAAAGAAAGAGTGATTTTCTACGGCTTGACCCACCCCTAAGTGAGTACCAATGCTTCGATAGCTTCGAGCAGTCGGGGTAGAGAGGCTCTCTCGACTCGCATCAATAGAGCCTTGAAGCCAACCTTCTTTCCATTGCGTGTGCAATGAAGATCTTAAGTTTTGATAAGTTTGATTACCGAGCGAGACGTCAACACTATTTTTTTCATCTTTCAGGGAATTGTTATCTGTATAAAGCGCAACGACACCGCCCATGGCTCCTGATCCAACAAGGGTTGAGGCATTACTTTCAATAATTTCTATACGCTTGATCCCGACGAGAGAAATGCTATTAGGATTCACCGCTCCTAGCCCTGCGGCATCATTGATACGAATACCATTCAATAAAACAGTGACATCCTCAGGCCGGCTTCCTCCAATACGCAAGGTCGCTGCAGAGCCAGGTCCGCCCGTCGACAGAACCTGTCCGGGGACTGTTGAGGCTAATAAATCCCCGAGCGTCTTGGCCCCATATCGTTCAATATCTACCTGAGTGAGGACACGGATATGGTTAGGTGTTTTTCTGAGGTCAACCTGACCAAATTCGGCCATTACGGATACAACGGCCGAGGGACTCCTCTTGATCTCAGATTCAAGCAAGGCAGATTCTTGCCCACCAAGAGATAGGGTTACCATTAAAAAGATAGAAAAGGATATGAATTTCACTTCATGCCTCCGCATGAGGCCAAGGATTTGAGTTGGAACTAAATTCCAATGACGCAAGCCCCCCGGCTAGGTTTCATGATGTTTACGACCGGTCTCCGGACTTACACACGACGGGAAATACACTCCCAACTTTGGTCTTCCCGAGTCAAACTCAGTGACCAAAATTTTTAAGTCTCATGAGCATACTAATCATGGTGCTTACCGTTGCGGGGCAGTGCTGGATTTTAACCAGCTTCCCGACATCGAAAACGTTATTGAACTGTCAGTTCTTTACCTTGAGGGCCTGACTTATAAAAAGCAAGTTTATTTTTGAGAAAGCTCTAAATAGTTCCTAAGAGCCTGGGTGGCTAATCCTCGGTGACTCACGAGATTTTTGTCTAAGTCTTCCATTTCTCCAAAGGTTTTCTCTGAGGGATAGGGTTGAAAGATGGGATCGTATCCAAAACCTTTACAGCCCCTAGGGGTCCTAGCGAGAGAGCCTTCGGCGACCCCTGAAAATATTTTTATCCCCTGATTGGGTTGCCACCAAGCCAGTACACAGACATAGCGAGCTGATCTGGGATCGTAGGGATTAAGTAAAGTTAAGAGTTTGATATTTCTTTCTTGAGCACTGAGGCCAGGTCCGAAATGGGCTGTCAAAACACCGGGGCCACCCCAGAGAGCATCCACACACAACCCTGAATCATCGGAAAGAATTCCATCCACCAATAGAGCTGACTGTTGTTCATACCAAGATCGTGCGGCCTCTAGTTTTTGTCGTGCATTCTCTTCAAAAAAAGTCCCCGTTTCGGGTAATTCACTCACTGTGGCCGGTAGGGTAAACCAATGAACCTCAGGGAGGAGGGTCTCAAATTCTCTGAGTTTTCCGCTATTACGAGAAGCCAGTAAAATTCGAATCATCCCAAAACCTCATGGAACCAATGCTGTGCTCTCTCAGGCAGAATGTCACCTCGAAATATCATTCGACCATCTTTGAATATGGTGATGGCTACATCCCCCTCTTTTCCCTGAATGAAAAGTGGGGTCCGTTTCCAGTCCGAATCTTTTCTGTATTTAAGTCGATTGGATAGGGAAATAAGATCCAGATCTCGAGCTGGATTGACTCTCAACTGAACCCCAGGGGTTCCACATAGAGCACTTGTTTTTATTTGCCAGGGGGTATCAAGAAATTCGGTGATCCCTTCGAGACAGAATCGACATCGATCCGTTGGGGCATGAATAAATTGACGCTCATTACTCCACTGATCGAGACGAATGAGGTCAGGCTGAGGCGGCTCATCCACAACGAATTTAAGAATCTCAGTAGCCGCCCAGGATCCTACAAGACCGGTGACGGGCCCCAAAACACCTGCGGTATCGCAAGTATCAATGTCGGCCTGCTCAGGAGGTTGTTCCATTAGGCAGCGAAAACAAGGAGTCGCAGGGGGATGAATCGGCCAGACCATTCCCTCACTTCCCACCGCTCCGCTATAGACCCAAGGAATACGATGGCGAATACTGACATCATTCATAAGAAATCGGGCATCAAAGTTATCCGAGCCATAACCGATGACATCAGCATGGCTCAAAAGTTTTTCCGCATTATCGGGGACAAGATCAACAACGTGGGCATAAATTTTAATGGAAGAATTAATAGATCGAAGTTTTTTTTCGGCGGCGAGAGCTTTGGGTTGGCCTATATCGGATTCGTCATAGAGAAGTTGGCGTTGGAGATTACTTATCTCCA
>Ga0255292_1000156_pt1 | contig 11390 bp, 12 predicted proteins | sample MistaT_35_FD_183690 | JGI IMG/M metagenome (GOLD analysis project Ga0255292, IMG submission 183690) | Metatranscriptome of freshwater microbial communities from Mississippi River, Louisiana, United States - Miss_Miss_RepB_8h (Metagenome... | ecosystem: Environmental > Aquatic > Freshwater >...
GGCAAACACAAGGCCATTTACACGACTTACCACCACAACGGTGCCTTCATCGCTGTCATCAATGCTAACAAGCTCAAAGTGACCGGTCCGGCGTCCCTGGACAAGCAGTACTACCGTCATTAAGGCTTCCCCGGTGGCATTTACGAAACCAACTTCCGCGACCTGCAAGCCAAGCATCCTGGACGTGCGCTCGAGAAGGCCGTCAAGGGCATGCTGCCCAAGGGTCCCCTCGGCTACGCCATGATCAAGAAGCTGAAGGTGTATGGCGGCGGTGAGCACCCGCACACCGCCCAGCAGCCCAAAGCCCTCGAAATCTAAGGAGCGGACATGATTGGTGAATGGAACAATGGCACCGGCCGTCGCAAATCGAGCGTCGCCCGTGTGTTTCTGAAAAAAGGCTCCGGCAAGATCACCGTGAATGGCAAGGACATCCAGGCTTACTTTGGCCGCGAGACCTCCATCATGATTGCCAAGCAACCCCTGATGCTGACCAACAATGCCGAAACTTTCGACATTCAGGTCAACGTGCACGGCGGTGGTGAATCCGGCCAGGCCGGTGCAACCCGCCACGGCATCACCCGCGCCCTGATCGATTACGACGCATCGCTCAAGCCTGTGCTGAGCGCTGCAGGCTTCGTGACCCGTGACGCCCGTGAAGTCGAGCGTAAGAAGGTCGGTCTGCACTCCGCCCGTCGTCGCAAGCAGTTCTCCAAGCGTTAATCCGCTTTTCCTGCTTCGGCCAAAGCCGCAACGGTTCGCTGTTGCGGCTTTTTTCATGGCCACATACCCCCATGGCCCGTGGAGGTACTGCCCTGGAATGCGCTGCAATAACCTACTGCAGCGCTATACTATTTGCCAGTTAACGGAGATTCCCCATGAGCGCTGTAGCCGACAACATCCAGACCGAAATGCCCGCACCGATCGTCTTCACCGACAGCGCGGCGGCCAAGGTGGCCGACCTGATTGCCGAAGAAGGCAACCCGGACCTGAAGCTGCGCGTGTTTGTGCAGGGTGGCGGTTGCTCCGGCTTTCAGTACGGCTTCACGTTTGACGAAATCGTCAACGACGACGACACCACCATGAGCAAGAACGGGGTGTCCTTGCTGATCGATGCCATGAGCTACCAGTACCTGGTGGGTGCCGAGATCGATTACAAGGAAGACCTGCAGGGTGCCCAGTTCGTCATCAAGAACCCGAACGCCACCACCACCTGCGGTTGCGGTTCGTCCTTCTCGGTCTGAACCCGGCGGCCAGCAGGCCGCCCCACCATTCACCGGGGGTAAATCGCCCCCAGCACACGGGCGCCTCTGGCGCCCGTGACGCTTGGCAGGCTGGCCGCTTCGCGCCGAATGCACTTGAAGGCCAGCCAGGCAAAGGCGGCCGCCTCCACCTGCAGGGGCGGAAGGCCCTGGCTTTCGCTGCTCACAACGTCCATGCCGTTCAGGCCTTGCTGCAGCAGTCGCATCAGGTGCAGGTTGAAGGCCCCACCGCCACACACGATCAGGCGCTGGGCATCGGGTGCGTTGCGGCGCACGTCCTGGATACAGGCCTGCGCGGTGAATGCCGTCAGCGTCGCCTGGATGTCGACGGCCGACGCATCGGCAAAGTCCTGCAGCCGGGCTTCGAGCCAGGCGGGGTTGAAGAGGTCGCGTCCGGTGCTTTTCGGGGGCTGCTGGTGCAGATAGGCTTCCTGCTGCAGCGCCTCGAGCAGGGCGTTGATGACCTGGCCGGAGGCGGCCCAGGCGCCGTCCCGGTCAAAGGCCTGGCCAGTGTGGCGCTGGCACCAGTGGTCCATCAGGGCATTGCCGGGGCCGCAGTCCCAGCCGCTGACCTGTCCACTGGCCGCCAGCACGCTCAGATTGGAAATGCCCCCAATGTTGAGCACGGCCACCGTTTGCCCGGGCGCGCCGAACACCCCCTGGTGGAAGGCGGGCACCAGCGGTGCGCCCTGGCCACCCGCTGCCAGATCGCGGGGGCGGAAATCGGCCACCACATCGATGCCGGTGAGTTCGGCCAGCAGGGAAGGGTTGTTCAGCTGCAGGGTGTAACCCGTGCCGTCGTGCAAAAGGGGTTGATGCCGGACGGTTTGGCCATGGGCGCCCAGCGCGACGATGCGGCTGGCGGGCATCTGGCGGGCGTCGAGCAATTGCGCCACCACTTCGGCGTAAACCTGAACCAGGGCATTGGCCGCCAGGGCGCTGCGGTGCAGCTCGTCAGGGCCTGACTGGTTGAGTGCCAGCAGTTCAGCGCGCAAGCCGGTGTTGAATGGACGAAAAGCGTGCGCTTGCACCTGCATGCGTCCATCGCTCTGGATGGCTGCCAGCACGCCGTCCACGCCATCGAGGGACGTGCCGGACATCAGGCCAATGTAGTGTGCTGGCGCGATGGCTTGAGCCGCGCGCGTGGGCTCGGGGGCCGTCCCGGTCACTGCTCGTTGCCGTCGCGGATCTGGCCGGCCGCAGCCAGTTGCAGTCGCGCCACCTTGGATTGCTGCTGGAAGGCGTTGCGGGCACCAGGAGAGATGGGGCTTGCCTGGGCTTGCTGGATGATGCGTTGCGGATCGGTGTGGACCCCGTTGATGCGGAATTCAAAATGCAGGTGGGGGCCCGTGGACCAGCCGGTCGAACCCACGGCACCGATCACCTGCCCCTGTGTGACGATTTGGCCCTTGCGCACCTGGATGCGGCTGAGGTGGGCGTACACAGTGCTGTGGTTGTTCGCATGGCGCACGATGACCACATTGCCGTAGCCACCCTGCACGCCTGCGAATTCGACCACGCCGTCGCCCACGGTGTAGGTGGGCGTACCTGTGGGCGCGGCATAGTCCACGCCACGGTGAATGTGTCGGGTCTGGAAAATGGGGTGCAGGCGCATGCCCATGCCACTGGTCTTGCGTGAGTAGGCCACTGGCGCGGCCAGGTAGGCGCGTCGCAGGCTCTTGCCGTCAAAACCGTAATAACCGCCTTTTTGGCCGGGTTCCTGGAACCAGACCGCCTGGTAGGTCTTGTCGCCGTTGACGAATTCGGCGCTCAGCACCTTGCCCGTGCGAACGGGTTCGCCATCCGCTTCCAGCACTTCATAGACCACGCCGAAACGGGCGCCCTTGCGCAAGGTGCGGTGGAAGTCGATCTGGCTGGAGAAAATGTCGGTCAGCTGGCTGACCACGGCGTCGGGCAGACGGGCTTCATCCGACGCGGCGTAGAGCGAGCTGGACACCGTGCCGCCGGACAGGCGGATGCTGGCGTTCATGGGCACGGCTTCAATGCGGGCCGACAGTTCGCCAGAAGCACGGCTGACGGTCAAGCGCTGGAATTGCGTGTCAGACTCGTGGCGCAGCCAGCGCACCGTCAGCTGCATGAGCTGTTGCTGGTCGCTGGCTTCGGCAGTCACGGAGCGGCCAGAACGGGCCAGGGCGTCGCGCACCAGGGGGTGCTTGCGCATGAAGCGGGCCGCCTCAGGATCGACCATGCCCAAGCGACGCAGCAGGCTTTCGGCCGTCTCGGACGCGTGGGTGGTGTCGCTGCGCAGCAGCTTGAGGTCGTGCAGATCCAGGACTTCGGCCTGTTGAGTCAGTGTGGGAATGTGCACCGCCTCGGTGTGGGTGCTGACCGGCATGTCGGCTGGATCCGGGCCGAGCGAGGCCACAGCGAACGCGCCGCCAGCGAGCGCGAGCAGACCGCCACCCAGGGTGGATGCGATGGTCCGGGGGTAACGTCCCAGAAAAGCGGCCAGCGGCCGAAGGCGAACGGCCAGCGGGTGGCGGCCATCGAGCCAGACCAGTGCGCGCTCCAGTCCGAGCAGCACCAGACCGGCCACTTGGGCCAGGCCATGCACTGCACGGACAAAAACGCGCTCTGCCAGATTTTTAGAAGTCTGGAACAAAAGAATCCAATCGATTGATCAAACCGCCTGAAACATCCAGGCGACGGGGTATCGGGCGGGCGCCACTAAAATGGCGCAGCCAGCAAATCCCGTGGATTTTACAGTCCCTGCGACCTCCGCCTTCAGAAAAAACCCTTATGAATCAAGCGCTTGTTACAAAATACCCGGTCACGGACAAGGTTCGTGAGGCCCTGGCGGTCACTTTGCGGGGCTGCGAAGAGCTGATTCCGCAGGAAGACTGGCTGCAAAAACTGGCCAAATCGGAGGCCACCGGGGTGCCGCTGCGCATCAAGCTGGGGCTGGACCCGACCGCGCCGGACATTCACATCGGCCACACCGTGGTGCTCAACAAGATGCGCCAGCTGCAGGATCTGGGGCACCAGGTGATTTTCCTGATCGGCGACTTCACCAGCCTGATCGGCGACCCGTCGGGCCGCAACAGCACCCGCCCGCCGCTCACCCCCGAGCAGATCAAGCTGAACGCCGAAACCTATTACAAGCAGGCCAGCCTGGTGCTGGACCCGGCCAAGACCGAGATCCGCTACAACAGCGAATGGTCGCTCCCCCTGGGCTCCATGGGCATGATCCAGCTGGCGGCCAAGTACACCGTGGCGCGCATGATGGAGCGCAACGACTTCCATGACCGCTTCCACGCGGGCACCCCCATCAGCGTGCACGAGTTCCTGTACCCGCTGATGCAGGGCTATGACTCGGTGGCGCTCAAGAGCGATCTGGAGCTGGGCGGCACCGACCAGAAGTTCAACCTGCTGATGGGCCGCCACCTGCAGGCCGAATACGGCCAGGAGCCGCAGTGCATCCTGACCATGCCCCTGCTCGAAGGCCTGGACGGGGTGGACAAGATGTCCAAGTCCAAGAACAACTACATCGGCATCACCGAAGACGCCAACACCATGTTCGCCAAGGTGCTCTCCATTTCGGACACGCTGATGTGGCGCTGGTACACCCTCCTGTCGTTCAAGAGCATGGCCGAGATCGAGGCGCTCAAGAAGGAAGTCGAGGGCGGCCGCAACCCGAAAGACGCCAAGGTGATGCTGGCCAAGGAAATCACGGCGCGCTTTCACAGCGCCGCCGCCGCCGACGCGGCCGAGCAGGACTTCATCAACCGCAGCAAGGGCGGCATTCCGGACGACATTCCCGAAGTGTCCCTGTCGGGTGCGCCCATGGGCATTGGCGCGCTGCTCAAGGCGGCGGGTCTGGCACCGTCGTCCAGCGAGGCCAACCGCCTGATCGAAGGCGGAGGTGTGCGCATCGACGGTGCGGTCATCAGCGACAAGGGGCTCAAGGTCGAGGCGGGCACCTGCGTGGTGCAGGTGGGCAAGCGCAAGTTCGCCAAAGTCACCCTGGCCTGATGGTCGTCACCGCTGGTTCATCTGCCCGGCGTATGCTGCGGTCATGAACATGGCTTCTCCCTGGTTCACCCCCAAACGGCTCCTCTGGGCGTCGGTGGGGGTGGCCGTCATCACCATCGCCCTCAAGACCCTGGCCTGGTGGCTGACCGATTCGGTGGGCCTGCTGTCGGATGCGATGGAGTCCCTGGTCAATCTGGCCAGTGCCATGTTCGGCCTGCTCATGGTCACCGTGGCCGAAGCGCCGCCGGACGAAGACCACCCTTATGGCCACCACAAGGCCGAATATTTTTCTTCGGGCTTCGAAGGCATCCTCATCATTGTGGCGGGGCTGGGCATCCTCTGGGCGGCGGGTCACCGCATCTTTGATCCCCAGCCGCTGGCGCAGGTCGGATTGGGCCTGGTGCTGTCGGTGGGCAGCTCGGTGCTCAATGGCCTGCTGGCCTGGGTCATGTTCCGCGCCGCGCGCGAGCACCGCTCGTTGGCGCTCGAAGCGGATGCGCGCCACCTGGTGACCGATGTCTGGACCTCGGTCGGTGTGGTGGTGGGCATCGTGCTGGTGGGGGTGAGTGGCTGGTTGTGGCTGGACGCAGCGGTCGCCATGGCCGTGGCGCTCAACATCCTCAAGGAAGGGGCGCACCTGGTCTGGCAGTCGTCTCAGGGCCTGATGGACGAGGCGGTGGAGGTTGAAGTCCAGGCGCAGATCGAACAGGTGCTGGCGGGCTTTGTGTACCGCATCGACGGCCGCGAGATCATCCGCTTTGACCATGTGGTCACCCGCAAGGCCGGGCAACGCCGTTTTGTGGACATGCACATGCACATGCCCGCCAACTGGTCATTGGGGCATGCCGCTTCACTGCGCAACCGGGTGGAAAAAGCGCTGATGGAAGCCGTGCCTGGCCTGCGTGCGACGATCCAGTTGCTGCCCAGCGATGTGGAAGCGCACTTTGACGACCCCCGGGACACGGCATGATCACTGTCCTGCAGCGCGTCAGTGAGGCCTGTGTGCGTGTCGATGGCGAAGTCATCGGCCAGATTGACCACGGTTTGCTGGTGCTGTTGTGCGCCGAGCAGGGCGACACCGACGCACTGGCCGACAAGTTGCTGGCGAAAATTCTCAAGCTGCGCATTTTTGGCGACGAGGCAGGCAAGATGAACCGCAGCGTGCAGGATGTGGGCGGTGGCCTGCTGGTGGTGAGCCAGTTCACGCTGGCGGCCGATGTGGCCGGGGGCAACCGGCCCAGTTTCACCCAGGCGGCCAGGCCGGACGAAGGTCGGCGTCTGTACGAACACTTTGTTGCGCAAGCCCGCGCCGCACACCCCCTGGTGCAGACGGGTCGCTTTGCCGCCGACATGAAGGTGTCGCTCATCAACGATGGCCCCGTCACCCTCCCGATCCGCATGACCGCCTGAAGCGGGCCCCGCCGATAATCGGGACATGACTTCTTCTTCTGCGTCTTCGGACAGCTTCGGGGCCTTGCGCCTGTCTCCTGCCTCCCTCCACAACCTGGAGCAACTGGGCTATGCCCGGATGACGCCCATCCAGGCGGCCAGCCTGCCTATCACCCTGGCCGGGCACGACCTGATTGCCCAGGCCAGCACCGGCAGCGGCAAAACAGCGGCTTTTGGCTTGCCGCTGGTGGAGCGGTTGCAGACCGCGGGTGTGCCCGGCGCTGCCGTGCAGGCCGTGGTGCTGTGCCCCACGCGCGAACTGGCCGATCAGGTCACGCAGGAAATCCGTCGCCTGGCGCGTTCGCGGCCCAACGTGAAAGTGGTGACCCTGTGTGGCGGGGTGGCGCTGCGCGGGCAAGTGCAAAGCCTGGAACACGGCGCTGACATCGTGGTGGGTACGCCGGGGCGCATTCTGGACCATCTGGAGCGCGGCTCACTGAGCCTGGCGGCGGTGAACACGCTGGTGCTGGACGAAGCCGACCGCATGCTGGACATGGGGTTTTTTGACGACATCGCCAAGGTGGTGCGCCAGTGCGCCCAGGACCGCCAGACCCTGCTGTTCTCAGCCACGTATCCGGAAGGCATCGCCAAACTGGCATCGCAGTTCATGCGCTCGCCGCAGACGGTCAAGGTCGAGGCGCTGCACAGCGCGCACAAGATCCAGCAGATTTTTGTCGAAGTGAGCGAGAGCGAGCGCCTGCACGCGGTGTCCATGCTGCTGGCGCACTACCGGCCCGAGCGCACGCTGGCGTTTTGCAACACCAAGCAGCAGTGCCGCGACCTGGTCGAGGTGTTGCAGGCGCAGGGCTATGTGGCGCAGGCGCTGTACGGCGAGCTGGAGCAGCGCGAGCGCGACCAGGTGCTGGTGCAGTTTGCCAACCGCAGCTGTTCGGTGCTGGTGGCCACCGATGTGGCGGCGCGCGGGCTGGATGTGGAGGGGTTGGAGGCGGTCATCAACGTGGATGTGACGCCCGATCCCGAGGTGCACATTCACCGCATTGGCCGCACCGGCCGGGGTGATGCCGACGGACTGGCCATCACATTGGCCAGCATGGACGAGATGGGGCGGGTGGGCAAGATCGAAGTGCTGCAGGGGCAGGCCTCGCAGTGGCAGGCGCTGGAGAGTTTCAAGCCCGCAGCCGGTGGCCGTTTGCTGCCGCCGATGCGAACGTTGCAGATTGTGGGCGGGCGCAAGGAAAAGATCCGGCCGGGCGATGTGATGGGGGCGCTGGCCGGGGAGTGTGGTCTGACCCGTGAGCAGGTGGGCAAGATCAATGTGAACGAATTTTCGACTTATGTGGCCGTTGTGGCAGAGCTGGCGCAGAACGTGGCGGTGGCGCTGGGCAAGGGAAAGATCAAGGGGCGGTCGGTCAAGGTGCGCTTGCTCTGACTTCTGCTTTTGGCGGGCGCCGGTGAGATGGGGGATGCGGCAGGTTCCTCATGGCGGGGTACCGCAAATCGTCACCCGGCCCCCACCCGGACAGAGACCCACCCACGACAATTCAGCGATACGGATTTTTAAGCCCGAGTCCCGCCAGAATCTCGATCTCACGCGCCTCCATTTCTTCGGCGTCCGCGTCCGAAGTCTCATGGTCCCAGCCCTGGGCATGCAGCGTACCGTGCACCAGCAAATGCGCGTAGTGGGCCGCCAGCGTCTTGCCCTGTTCCTTGGCCTCGCGTGCGACGACCGGGGCGCACAGCACCAGATCGGCCATGACCATCGGCTCCTGCGCATAGTCGAACGTCAGCACATTGGTCGCGTAATCCTTGTGGCGGTAACTCTTGTTGAGTTCGCGGCCCTCTTCTTCGCCGACGATGCGCACCGTGATTTCGGCGTCCAGATCGAGTGCATGGCGAATGGCGCGGGTCACCCCATGGCGGGGCAGTGCAGCGCGGTGGCGCGCGGCGTAGGGGATGTCGCCGAACTGGAGCGAAAGTTGCAGTTGTTTCAAAGCCATGGTCATTCCTCGCTGGAAGCTGGGCGGCGCGCTGCACCGCGGTCACGCAAAACGGCGCTGCCTTGGGCGTCGTAAGCATCGACGATGCGGGCCACCAGCGGGTGACGCACCACATCGGCGCTGGTGAAACGGGTGAAGGCAATGCCCTTGACGCGCTTGAGCACCCGCTCGGCATCGATGAGTCCGCTCATCTGCCCCTTGGGCAGGTCGATCTGGCTCACATCGCCGGTGATCACCGCCCTGGCGCCAAAGCCGATGCGGGTGAGGAACATCTTCATCTGCTCGGGCGTGGTGTTTTGCGCTTCGTCGAGGATGACGAAGGCGTTGTTGAGCGTGCGCCCGCGCATGAAGGCCAGGGGGGCGATCTCCAGGGCGTTGCGCTCGAAAGCTTTTTGCACGCGGTCAAAACCCATCAGGTCGTACAGCGCGTCGTACAGGGGGCGCAGGTAGGGGTCCACCTTCTGTGAGAGGTCCCCGGGCAAAAAGCCCAGCCGCTCACCGGCTTCCACCGCCGGACGCGTCAGCACGATGCGCTGCACCGCCGAGCGCTCCAGGGCATCGACCGCGCTGGCCACGGCCAGATAGGTCTTGCCGGTGCCCGCCGGGCCGATGCCGAAGGTGATGTCGTGGCTGGCGATGTTGTCCATGTAGACCGACTGACCCGGGGTGCGGGCCTTGAGGTCGGCGCGGCGGGTCTGCAGCACGGGGGCGCCGTTCTCGTCCTCCTGCAGGGCCGAATCACCGGCCAGCATCAGCTGGATCATGTCGGCCGCGATCGGTCGGTCGGCCCGTTCGTACAGCGCCTGCAGCAATTCCATGGCGCGCTGGGCCTGAGCCTTGGGGCCGTCGACCTTGAACTGCTCATGCCGGTGCGCGATGCTGACCTGCAGACCGGCTTCGATGCTGCGCAGGTGAGCGTCCATCGGGCCGCACAGGTGGGACAGGCGGGTGTTGTTGTGCGGGGTGAAGGTGTGGCGAACGATCAAGTGATAATCCTGCTTGAAGCTGATGCGGCCTGCCCAAGGCTGACCGTCAAAGCCTGATTTTCCTCCAGACCGCGCTTACCAAGGCAACCCCTTCATGATCGGCAAACTCACCGGCCTCCTTTGTGACAAGAACCCGCCCGAAGTCATCGTGGACTGCCATGGTGTGGGCTACGAGGTCAACGTGCCGATGAGCACCTTCTACAACTTGCCCGCCACGGGCGAGAAGGTCAGCTTGCTCACCCATTTTGTGGTGCGTGAGGACGCGCAGATCCTCTACGGTTTTGGCACGGCCGCCGAGCGCGAGGCCTTTCGCCAGCTCATCAAGATCTCGGGTGTGGGGCCGCGCACGGCACTCTCGGTGCTGTCGGGCATGAGCGTGGCCGAACTCTCGCAGGCCGTGACCAGCCAGGAAGCAGGTCGCCTGGTCAAGGTGCCGGGCATCGGCAAAAAGACCGCCGAGCGCCTGCTGCTCGAACTCAAGGGCAAGCTGGGCGCCGACATCGGCGCGCCCGCCGCGGCTGTGGGCGATGCGCAAGGCGACATCCAGCAGGCGCTGGTGGCACTGGGCTACAGCGACAAGGAAGCGGCGGCAGCCCTCAAAGGCCTGCCCGCGGACGTGGGCGTGAGCGAAGGCATCAAGCTGGCGCTCAAGGCGCTGGCCAAGTGAGCGTGCAGGCGAGGACCACCGGACCATGAGCATCAAGACCGACGATTTCGCCATGCCCCCCAGCCCCCGGGTGGTGTCGGCCGCACCCGTCTCCAACAGCGAAGAAGCGATCGAGCGCGCCTTGCGCCCCAAGCAGCTGGAGGAGTACGTAGGCCAGGCCAAGGTGCGCGAGCAGCTGGAAATCTTCATTGGCGCCGCCAAGAAGCGCGAGGAGCCGCTGGACCATGTGCTGCTGTTTGGCCCGCCCGGGCTGGGCAAGACCACGCTGTCCCACATCATCGCCGCCGAGCTGGGGGTGAACCTGCGCCAGACCAGTGGCCCGGTGCTCGAAAAGCCCAAGGACCTGGCGGCGCTCTTGACCAACCTGGAGCGCAACGATGTGCTCTTCATCGACGAGATCCACCGCCTCTCGCCGGTGGTCGAGGAAATCCTCTACCCCGCGCTGGAGGACTACCAGATCGACATCATGATCGGCGAAGGGCCTGCGGCGCGCAGCATCAAGCTCGACCTGCAGCCCTTCACCCTGGTCGGCGCCACCACCCGCGCGGGCATGCTGACCAACCCGCTGCGTGACCGCTTCGGCATCGTGTCGCGGCTGGAGTTCTACACCCCGGAAGAACTTTCGCGCATCGTCACCCGCAGCAGCGGCCTGCTCAAGGCGCCGATCGATGCCGAGGGCTCGTTCGAGATCGCGCGACGCTCACGCGGCACGCCCCGCATCGCCAACCGGCTGCTGCGCCGGGTGCGCGATTACGCCGATGTGAAGGGCGATGGCCGCATCACCCAGGCCATGGCCAAGGCGGCGCTCTCCATGCTGGACGTGGACCCCGAAGGCTTTGACCTGATGGACCGCAAGCTGCTCGAAGCGGTGATTCACCGTTTTGATGGCGGCCCCGTCGGGCTGGACAACATCGCGGCCAGCATTGGCGAAGAGCGGGACACGATCGAAGACGTGATCGAGCCCTACCTGATTCAGCAGGGCTATCTGCAGCGCACACCGCGCGGGCGCATTGCCACGCTCGCGGCCTTCCGGCATCTGGGGGTGACGCCACCCAAGACGGCGGGCGGCCTGTTCAAC
>Ga0255292_1000159_pt1 | contig 11356 bp, 12 predicted proteins | sample MistaT_35_FD_183690 | JGI IMG/M metagenome (GOLD analysis project Ga0255292, IMG submission 183690) | Metatranscriptome of freshwater microbial communities from Mississippi River, Louisiana, United States - Miss_Miss_RepB_8h (Metagenome... | ecosystem: Environmental > Aquatic > Freshwater >...
ACGACGACAATTCCAATCGTGAGGGCGCCATTGACGGGTGCGCAAGCGCCAGATGAAACAGTCATAGGTCGACCGGCGATGGTCGTAAAAATTGATAACCATCCAAAAGCGCGGCCGCAATGGGGTTTGAATCAGGCCGATATTGTCTTCGAAGAAAACGTTGAGCAGTTGACTCGTTTCGCCGCAGTCTTTCAATCACAAGGCAGCGACCCTGTTGGTCCGATTCGCAGTGGTCGGTTACAAGATATTGATCTGCTCGCATCTCTAAATGCTCCGTTGTTCGTCTGGAGTGGAGGTAACGCAAAAGTGACCTCTGAAATTAGAAAGTCCACGATGATCGATTTAAGTCATTCGGCAGCAAACGAGGCCGGAGGTTTTAGACGCGAGTCGAGTCGTGTTGCTCCGCATAACTTGGTCGCTGAGACCTCGAAATTATGGACACTCGCGCCAGCCGATGCCAAACCACCCGTGCCGCAGTTCGAATATCGTGCTGATGGTGAAACCGTGCCTGCAGGTTCGAAGCCAGCCGGAGCGGTAAAAATCACGATGGATGGTGTTGATGTGATGTGGGAGTGGAGCCCAGAGAACTTGACATTCATTCGTTCACAAGACGACAAACCGCACGTTGACATGGAAGATGTTCGAGTAAACGCGCCGAATGTCATCGTGATGTCAGTTGTCTACGGCAAGTCAGGTTCAAGTCCGGTTGCCAAGACGATTGGTAGTGGTGAAGTTTGGGTCTACACAGCAGGTTCTTTGATTCAAGGTTCGTGGGAGCGAACAGATCCGCTCAAGCCGTATGTGTTTAAAGACACAAAGGGTGCAGTCATCAAACTCACACCGGGTCGCACTTGGGTAGAGGTAATTCGGGCGAAATCAGCGGTTCATATTCCTGAGGGCATTGACACCGCCAGCGTTCCGTATCCGTAAAACTCAAAAGAGAACCCAAGATCGGGCTCGCTACGATAAGTCGTAGTAGTTGAAAGGTTTATTTATGGCCAAGCGTGAAAACGAAAATAAAGCTGTCTCTTCAACTGGGTCAATGATCGTCAAGCGTGGCCTGGCAGAAATGCTTAAGGGTGGCGTAATTATGGACGTCGTCAATCCTGAGCAAGCCAAGATTGCTGAAGATGCTGGTGCGTGTGCGGTTATGGCACTTGAACGTGTGCCTGCAGATATTCGTCGCGACGGTGGCGTAGCGCGAATGAGCGACCCCGAAATGATTTCAGGTATTCAGGCCGTTTGTTCAATACCAGTTATGGCCAAGGCACGCATCGGACATTTCGTCGAAGCGCAAGTGCTTGAATCGCTTGGTGTCGACTTTATTGACGAGAGCGAAGTTCTTACCCCGGCTGATGAAACTCATCACATAGACAAGTTGAAGTTCACTGCTCCGTTTGTTTGTGGTGCAACAAATCTCGGCGAGGCTTTGCGACGCATCAGTGAAGGCGCTGCGTTGATTCGCTCAAAAGGCGAAGCGGGCACGGGCAACATTGTTGAAGCAGTTCGCCACCTTCGTTCGATAATTGGTGACATTCGCAAGATCACCCAAGCAGACTCAGCCGAACTTTTTGATTGGGCCAAGAAATTGCAAGCACCGTTGCCGCTCGTGCAAGAAATCGCCGAGACTGGTTGGCTGCAGGTTCCATTGTTCTGCGCTGGCGGTATTGCGACGCCAAGCGACGCAGCTCTTGCAATGCAACTTGGAGCAGAAGCTGTTTTCGTTGGCTCGGGCATTTTCAAGAGCGATGACCCTGCGCCGCGAGCAAAAGCGATTGTCGAAGCAACTACTCACTTCCGTGATCCAGAGATCATTGCCAAGGTGAGTCGCAATCTGGGCGTGCCGATGACCGGCATAGGTATGGACAAGATTGAGCAGCGATATGCGGAGCGTGGCTGGTGAACGATTCGAGGCCTCCAGGTGGTTCGTGTATCACAACCTAAGTCGACGAAAGTTGTCGGTGTATTAGCTCTCCAAGGTGCTTTTAGTAGTCATGCAAAGGTTCTTGACTCGATTGGTGTAGCGACGCAAGAAGTAAGAACCCCACAAGATTTGTCGTCTGTAGATGCGCTTGTTATGCCGGGAGGCGAGTCGACAACGATGTCGCAATTGCTCGAGTCTTCTGAACTATTTGAGCCGATTAAGAAACTCATAGGTGAAGGTCTGCCTGTTTTCGGCACCTGTGCCGGAATGATTCTGTTAGCGAGCAAGATAATTGACGGTCGTGATGATCAGGTTTCCTTTGGCGCAATTGATATCGAAGTTCAGCGCAATGCCTACGGACGGCAAATTGACAGCTTTGAAGCTGATATCAATGTCGAAAGTTTTGACAGCCCGTTTCATGCGGTTTTTATTCGAGCCCCGCGAATCGTTAAAGCCGATGGGTCAGTTGAGATTTTGGCTGAGTTCGGTGACGACATAGTTTTGGCCAAACAAAAGAATGTGTTGGTCGCTTCATTTCACCCCGAACTTTCGCCCGATAAGCGAATTCATGAGATGTTTGTAAAGGAGATATAAAAATGTCGGGTCACTCTAAATGGGCAACAATCAAGCACAAGAAAGCAGCGATCGATAAAGTTCGCGGCAAGACATTCGCAAAGTTGGCGCGATTGCTCGAAGTTGCTGCGCGCGAAGGTGGTGGTGATGTTGCTGCAAACGCTTCACTGCGCACGGTTGTAGCAAAAGCGAAGGCTGCATCGATGACCAACGACGCAATCGACCGAGCGATCAAACGCGGCATGGGTGAAACCGACGGCAAAGCATACGAGTCGGTCACTTACGAGGCTTATGCACCTGGTGGTGTGGCGATGCTGATCGATATTTTGACTGACAATCGCAATCGCACTGCGGCAGATGTTCGCATCATTTTTTCGAAGCAAGGCGGCTCGATGGCCGCGCCTGGTTCTGTTGGTTGGCAGTTTTCTCGTAAGGGTGTAATTCTTGTGCCGAAGTCAGCAAGCGAAGAAGAGTTAATGACGATTGGTTTAGATCACGGATTAGAAGACATCACTGCAGAAGAAGAAATGTGGCATGTCACTTGCGACCCGAGCCAGGTTTATGAACTCAAAGCGGCACTCGAATCCGCAAAAATCTCAGTGAGCTCGGCGACTTCGACAATGCTCTCAGCTAATACAGTCACAATTAATGATCCCGACGAAGCGAAAGCGATATTAAAAATTATGAACGAACTCGATGACAATGATGACGTACAAGACGTCTACGCAAATTTTGATATCTCCGAATCACTGATGCAGGAAGTAGGTTAAATCGTGGCAACGCAAAAGCCTGTTGACGTCGGCGATCTTGCACCAGACTTCAATTTGCCGGGCACATCAAACAAGAATTATTCGCTGTCACAGTTTCGCGGACAAACTGTCGTGCTCGTGTTCTACCCAGGTGACAACACTTTGGTTTGCACCAAGCAACTGTGCGCATATAACAACGAGCTGAGTCAGTTCGCAAATGTGAACGCGCAAATCTTGGCGATTTCGGCGCAAGATATTGCCAGCCATGAGGCGTTCAGCGCTAAGCAAGGCTATAAATTTCCGCTTCTTTCCGATACTGACAAAACGGTTGCCGGTCTTTATTCAGTAGTTGGTCTTTTGGGTCTGCCGCGGAGAAGTGTTTTTGTGATCGATGCCGAAGGTGTCATTAAATATGCGCATCGCGCAGTGCTCGGAGTGACCTTTAGACCAGTAAGCGAACTAATCGAGGCAGTCGCCAAAGCGTAGATAGGCATCTACTAAGATGAACATATGTTCGCCCCCTGTGCAAGCATTGTTCTGGGCATTGATCCTGGTTTGACCCGTTGCGGTTATGCGGTTTTGCGTGTTTCCGGAAACACCGAAGTCTCGATGTCTGCACTCGGTGTGTTGCGAACAAGTCCTGAAAAAGACTTACCGAATCGTCTCGCTGAGATCGCCGGCGAGATTGAAGAGTTACTCGAAGAGTATCAACCATCTGCAGTAGCAGTCGAGCGTATATTTTTTCAATCGAATGTGCGCACGGCCATGAGTGTTGGACAAGTTAGCGGGTTGGTGTTGAGCGCTGCAGCCAGACGTGGGGTCGAAGTAGTTCAGTATTCGCCAAATCAAGTGAAACTTGCGATAACAGGTTGGGGTAGTGCCGACAAAGCGCAGGTTCAAAAAATGGTCAAACAACGACTGAAGTTAAATTCAATTCCGAAACCTGCAGATGCGGCAGATGCTGCAGCGATTGCGCTTTGTCACATTGCGTCGAGTCCATTATCCGCAAAGATTGCTCAGTCGACGATGGGTTCGACGTGATTGGTTCGTTGCGTGGGGTTGTTTTAGAGCGCACAAGCGACTCGACAGTTTTGCTTGAAGTCGGTGGTGTTGGCTATTTGGTTCATGTCACGCCGCGCACACTCGGTGAACTTGAGCCAACTTCCAAAGCTTTTTTGTACGTGCACCATCATGTGCGTGAAGATGCGCAAACGCTTTATGCATTTCTTGATCGCGACGAGCGCAAATGCTTCGAAGTATTAGTTGGCACACATGGTGTTGGGCCAACGATGGCGATGGCGGTCTTGGCAACCCATTCACCTCGCGCGCTGGTTGACATTGTCGCTGGTGCAGATATCGCCGCATTGACTCTTGTCTCTGGTGTTGGCAAGAAAACTGCAGAACGGTTGTTAATTGAACTTAAGAACCGTTTGCATTTGAATATTCTCGAACCATCAAATCAAGTTGGGGGTTCGTCAAGCGTCGGAGATGTGCGCGATGCGTTGGCTGGTCTGGGTTACTCGGCAGAAGAGATTCGAGATGTATTGCGTGAAATCAATGTTGGCACCGACCCAGAACTAATGTTGCGTGAAGCGTTGAACATGTTGGGGGCGCGTCGTGCGTGAAGAATTTACTGATCCTGCGATCACCACAGATCCGGCAGATCTTGACGACATTGGTTTGCGCCCCAAATCGCTCGACGATTTTGTTGGTCAGCGCGAACTCAAAGAACACCTTGGCATTGTTCTTGAGGCTGCTCGAAAGCGAGAACAATCTGCCGATCACATTTTGCTTGCAGGGCCGCCGGGTTTGGGTAAAACAACCATGGCGGGCATCGTTGCCAGTGAGATGTCGGCAAAAATCCACATCACTTCTGGTCCGGCCCTTGAACGAGCGGGTGACTTGGCGTCGATTCTCACCAAGCTTGATGTAAACGATGTCTTGTTTATCGATGAGATTCACCGGTTGTCACGCCAAGTTGAAGAGATTTTGTATCCCGCAATGGAAGATTTTCAGATCGACATCGTTGTCGGCAAAGGTCCATCGGCTTCGTCTATTCGACTAACTCTGCCAAAGTTCACATTGATTGGTGCCACGACTCGTACTGGCATGATCACTGGTCCGTTGCGAGATCGCTTCGGCCTGGTTGCGCGTCTCGACTTTTATGAAGTCGATGAGCTTGAGCAAATCGTCTTACGTACGGCACGAATTCTCAAAGTACCAATCGACAAGCATGGCGCAATCGAAATTGCGCGCAGGTCTAGAGGTACACCGCGAATTGCAAATCGTTTGTTGCGCCGTGTTCGTGATCACGCCGAGGTACGCGGCGATGGACAAGTTACAAAAGAGAGCGCACGACAGGCCCTATCAGTTTTTGGCGTTGACGAACTCGGACTCGACAAGGTTGATCGATCGATTTTGTCTGCACTATGTCGACAGTTTGCGGGCGGGCCAGTTGGCTTGTCGACGTTGGCAATCTCGGTTAGTGAACAGACAGAGACAATTGAAGATGTCTATGAGCCATTTTTGATTCAGCAGGGTTTGTTGGCTCGAACACCTCGGGGCAGAGTAGCGATGCCACTGGCATGGCAGCATCTTGGCCATACGCCACCTGAGACTGCTCCAGAATTATTTTAAAATAGTTCTTCTGTGCGAATTGAAGACTTTGATTACGAGCTGCCAACTGAGCTAATTGCCCAGACGCCAGTTGAGCCGCGAGATTCAGCGCGATTGTTGGTTGATCAAGGTTCGAGTCTTGCGCTGCATCGTCAAGTTAAAGATCTCGTTGAGTTCTGTCGACCCGGAGACGTTGTGGTTGTTAACGACACGAAGGTTATTCCGGCGCGACTGCGATTGGTGCGAGAGTCGGGTGGCGCAGCAGAGGTTTTGCTGCTCGAGCAAGATTCGGTAGCGCCTTCTAAATGGGAGGCGCTAATTCGCCCGGCAAAGCGTCTCAAGTTAGGTGAAACACTTTTTGCATCTGACAATTCTGAAGTTGTTCGCATTGGCGAACGCACCAAGGCTGGTGACACCTTCATTGTCGAGCTCGGCCAAACCCGTGACGATGTCGAGGCACTGCTTAAAAAATTTGGCGAGATGCCTCTGCCTCCATATATCGAAACACGACTCGGGCAGGCAGACAGATATCAGACGGTTTACGCCAACCGACCTGCGTCTGCTGCTGCGCCAACAGCAGGGTTGCATTTCACGCCAAAACTATTGTCAGATTTGAAAAGCTCAGGTATAAAAATTCTTGCTGTTGATTTGACAGTCGGCTTAGACACCTTTGCGCCGGTGACATCTGAAAACCCGTTAGATCATCCGATGCATAGCGAGCACTATCGCGTCACCGAAGAAACTCTCGAAGAGTGTGCTCGAGCCGAACGGGTTATTGCCGTTGGTACAACTGCTACTCGCGCACTCGAATCGGCTGCAACTAGCGGCGTTTTATCTGGTCGGACCAAGATGTTTATCTCTCGTGGGTATGAGTTCAAAGTTGTAGATCTGTTGTTGACCAATTTTCATATGCCACGCACAACTCTTTTGATGATGATCGAAGCATTTGTCGGCCCGCGTTGGCGTGATCTTTATTCGGTGGCGATTGCCGAGCGATATCGCATGCTTTCGTTTGGTGACGCCATGCTTTTGAATCGCCACCTGTAACGCCATCAATGTTTACAACTTGCAACTAGATACCGTGTAGTCGCATGTTCGCCGTCAAATTTCGTGAAACTGCGCGCGACCAATCGGCTCGCGCTGGCATCGCCACAACTCATAGAGGCGAATACGAAACACCCTGCTTTATGCCAGTGGGCACTCGTGGAGCGATTAGACATTTGAGTGCGCAAGATTACGAAGAACTTGGTGCGCGCATTGTGTTGGGCAACACCTACCACTTAATGCTTCGACCGGGCGCCCAAGTTGTCTCAGACTTGGGAGGCCTTGGCGCTTTTGCAGGCTGGAAAGGTCTGACTCTTACCGATTCGGGTGGCTTTCAAGTTTTTTCATTGAATCCAGATGTCGACGATGAAGGTGTTTCATTTAGGTCAACATATGACGGTTCAATACACAGATTCACTCCAGAATCTGCAGTGATTACCCAGCAACTTCTCGGCGCAGATATACAAATGGTTTTAGATGTCTGTGCTTCATTGCCTGCCACTGATGAAGTAATCAGGCTTGCGTTGAAGCGCACTTCGAATTGGGCAGAGCGAGCCAAGGCAACTCACACGCGACCTGACCAAAGTTTGTTTGGAATCGTACAAGGTGGCATTGACCCGGTGTTGCGTCAAGAGAGTGCAAAAATTACGGCGAATTTAGAATTTGATGGTTACGGAATTGGCGGCTTGTCAGTAGGCGAGACCCGTGAAGAAATGTTGGTTGCACTCTCTGCGGCGATTGAACATTTGCCGAAAGATCGTCCGCGATATTTGATGGGAGTTGGCGACCCAGCTTCATTGGTCGAAGCTGTCAATCTTGGTGTTGATCAATTTGACTGTGTGATGCAGACTCGAATTGGTCGCCATGGCACTGCACTCACCTCGGCGGGCAAACTAAATATCACCCGTGCCGAGTTTTCAACCAGTCAAGACCCGATAGATCTTCAATGTGCGTGTCCAGTTTGTAAGCGACACACGCGAGGTTATATTCGCCATCTATTTCAAGTCAACGAACCAACGGCAGCGCGACTGGTTTCGATTCATAACATCGCTTTCACTTTGAACTTAATGAAGCAAATGCGAGATGCAATCGCAATCGGTGAGTTCTCTAGTCTGCGAAAGTCATTATTGGCCGTGTGGGCAGACACTGCGAACGACAAGGCATAACCCCTAGACTTGCTTGCTATGTCTTTAACTATTAATTCGTTGTTTTCGACCATTTCACCAGGCCTCGTGGCCGCAGCGGCTGACGAACAAGCTTCAAATCCGATTCTCGGTTTTTTGCCTCTTGTTCTGATCTTCGCCGCAATGTATTTCTTGTTGTTGCGACCACAACGCAAGCGCCAGAAAGAAACTGCGAACTTGCAAAAGAGTATTGCTGAGGGCGACGAAGTGGTGCTGAACTCAGGCATTTATGGTTTCGTTTCTGCGGTCGAAGATGAATGGCTGTGGTTAGACATTGCCGATAAGGTCGAAATTCGGGTCGCCAAGGGTTCTATTGCTCGCAAAATTTCGGCGAATTCAAAGCCTGCCGAGTAACTCTCTGAGTTTTTGTAGACAGATTGCTCAAAAATAAATGAATAGACGCCGCCACATCGTTTCGCTGTCTCTACTGATCGCAGTCGTCCTATCTGGACTTGTCGCGAATCTAGTAGCCGGAAACACGCCGGCGCTCGGCCTCGACTTGCAAGGTGGTGCCTCTGTAACTTTGCAACCAGAAGGCGATTTTGATGCGACAGGTCTTGATGTCGCGGTTGAAATCATTCGAGCACGAGTCGACTCAATTGGCGTTGCTGAACCAGAAATTATTTTGCAAGGCAGCACTGTAGTTGTCAACCTGCCTGGCGTAAAAGATCAGCAACAGGCTCTCGACATAATCGGACGCACCGGTGAACTTCTGTTACGTCCTGTTTTGCAAACAGGCATCTTGAATCAAAACCCAGATACAAGTGTGCCGACGAGCGAAACGACGTTGCCGATAACTGAAACAACATTGCCCGAGTCAACTTCTGATTCAGTTGAAGATGGAGCAGGTTTAGTTTCGGGTGGTCCTGGTGCGTCAAAAGTAATTTCGACTGCTACAACTGTTGCTGCCAGCACGACGACAGTGGCCGAAACGGCGACGCCAGTGACTACCACTGAAACGCAAGAGGCCGACCCAGCGTCTGGTCTTGGTGATGATCCGAATGACCCGACACAGACCGTGTTGTTGCTCGATAAACAGGGTGTCGCTTATGTAGTTGGACCTGCGGGCGCATCGGGCAAAGTTTTCAAGAATGATGCGGTTGCAGATGTTCAATCGGGGCAGTGGGCTGTTGTCGTTGGTTTGCGAAGCGGACCAGATGGTGACCAATTATGGAACAGACTCGCCGCTGCATGTTTCAACAAGACTGCCGAATGCCCAACTGGGCAACTCGCAATGGTGCTTGATGGCACCGTTATCTCTGCGCCAACAGTAAACGAACCTGAGTTCACGGGCGGCACTGTGCAAATCACTGGTTCGTTCACGCCAGAAGAAGCACGTGATCTTGCCAAAATCCTCGAGTTCGGTGCAGTTCCTGTGCGCTTTGGTGTGTCACAAGCTCAGACAGTTTCGGCAACATTGGGCTCAGATTCGCTTCGCGCTGCTCTGATCTCCGGACTGGTTGGCATTTTGTTGGTTGCTTTGCTGTTGTTTGCCTATTACAGACTTATGGCTCTCTTTGTTCTTGCAGGTCTAAGCGTCTCAGTTGCGCTTTTGTGGAGCGTGATTTCTTTCTTGTCTCGCACCAATGGTCTTGCACTTTCGTTGTCGGGTATCGCCGGCATCATCGTTTCGATCGGCATAGCTGTTGACTCGTACATCGTGTTCTTTGAGCGAATTAAAGACGAGATTCGAGCTGGTAAGACTCTTAAAAATTCTGCATTGCGTAGTTTTGAGTCTGCATGGCGCACAATCGTCGCGGCCGATACGGTTTCTTTCATAGCCGCGATTGTGTTGTGGTATTTGACTGTCGGTTCGGTTCGCGGCTTTGCATTTTTCCTCGGTATTTCTGCGCTAACTGACATTCTTGTGACGTTCTTCTTTACGCGAAGCGCCGTTCTCCTTTATGCACGCTCAAAAGGCGCTCAAGGTCGCAAGATTCTTGGTATTCAAACAGTTAAGCCAGAGGTAATTTAATGCAAACTTTTTTCTCTGGTTTCGGTCGGCTCTATCGAGGTGAGACAACGTTCGACTTCATCGGTAAGCGTATTTTTGGCCTCACAGTCTCTCTAGTAATTGTTCTCGCAGGGGCGGTTTCGCTTGTGTTTCAACGCCTTGAACTTGGCATTGACTTTCGCGGCGGTGTCGCATGGGAAGTGCCTGCTGGTTCTCTTACCGATCAGGATGCACGAAATGTTCTTGACGCCAACAATGTTGAGGCGTCAAATGCCAAGATTCAATTTTTGACAGGCAGTGAGTTGCAAGTGATGCGAGTGCAAGTCGGCGATCAACCCGAAGCAGTTCGTCTTGCTGTTCAGCAATCTTTTGCCGAGCTGGCCAAAGTTGAAGTCGAAGAGGTGAGCGTTGCTTCGGTTAGTTCGTCTTGGGGACGCAGCATCACCGAAAAAGCAGTTCGAGCCTTGATTGCATTTTTTGTCATTGTTTCGCTTTATATATCTTGGCGTCTCGAATGGAAGATGGCGATTGCAGCATTTGTTGCGATGGTCCACGACGTATTAATCAGTGTTGGTGTTTATTCTCTATTCGGTTTTGAAGTAACGCCGGCAACTGTTGTTGCATTCTTGACGATCTTGGGATACTCGCTATATGACACCGTGGTTGTCTTCGATCGAGTTCAAGAGAATGCCGAAAAGTTCGCCACGTCACGTCAATCGTTTGCCAACATCGCAAACATCTCGACCAATGAAGTGCTTGCACGGTCGCTGAACACGACGCTCTCATCGGCTCTGCCAGTAATTTCTTTGTTGGTTGTTGGCTCATTCATGCTTGGGGCGAAGAGTCTCGAAGAGTTCGCAGTCGCACTTTTGGTAGGCATGTTGGCAGGCACTTATTCGTCGATTTTTGTTGCAGTTCCGCTTTTAGATTTGCTCAAGCGTGACGAAACGAGATATCGGCCATACAAGGGCCAGATCGCAACAGGTAGTGCGCTGTCAGAACTCATGGGCGCAGGTGAGAATTCAAAAATGGTCGCTGCGTCTTCGGGCACGGCAAATCTGGCGACAGGCACGAGTCAATCTGCAACAAGCAACACCGAAAAGCGGGTTACTGCTGTATTGACGCACCCACCGCGACCTCGAAAAAAACGCCGTTAGCACTACGCTTTAGACATGGCCACCTCATCAAGGGTGCTGCCGTGGCGGCGCCAAAATACAACGATTGCCGAAGAGCTCTCGCCGTTGCTGACTGCCTATAAGTCGAGGCATCCAAAGGGTTCGGTTTCGCTGATTAATACGGCCTATGAAATGGC
>Ga0255292_1000161_pt1 | contig 11258 bp, 10 predicted proteins | sample MistaT_35_FD_183690 | JGI IMG/M metagenome (GOLD analysis project Ga0255292, IMG submission 183690) | Metatranscriptome of freshwater microbial communities from Mississippi River, Louisiana, United States - Miss_Miss_RepB_8h (Metagenome... | ecosystem: Environmental > Aquatic > Freshwater >...
ATTTCTTCCGCGTCCGCCATCCCTGTGGAAATGATCATGGGCTTGCCGGTGCTGGCCGCGTACTTGATCAGGGGCAAGTCCACAGCCTCGAAGGAGGCAATTTTGTACGCTGGTGCGTTCAGGTCTTCCAGCAAATCAATGGCGGTGTTGTCAAAGGGCGAGCTGAAGATGGTGATGCCCAATTTGCTGGCGTGGTCAAACAGGGGTTTGTGCCAGTCCCAGGGGGTGTGCGCCCACTCGTACAACTCATACAAAGTGCGGCCAGCCCAAAGCCCGTCGTTGATCTGGAAGTCTGGTAAGTCACAGTTCAGCGTGAGCGTGTCTGCCGTATATGTTTGCATTTTGATCGCATCTGTACCGGCCATTTTGGCTTCTTCGATGATGCGAAACGCGGTTTCAATGTTGCCATTGTGGTTTGCCGACATTTCGGCAATCACATAAGGTGAATAAGCAGGCCCGATTTTTCGGCCCGCAATGCTGATTTCATTGCTCATTGGATTTCTCCAGCTTCAAGGTATAACGTTGTCCCAGGTGTTCAAAGTAGGCCGGGAATCGGTTCGGGTCGCAAACTCGAATCAAATCAAATTGCTCAGCAATGCTTTTGTGTGGGTCAATCTGGCTGTCTTTCGGTGTGCGCTTGGGGTAATACATGACTTGGTCAGTCTCCGTCTGCATTTGCGGGTTAACAAGTGCATAGTTTTGAACCGCGTAGTCGATCATTTCCATTTCGGCTGTAAACAAGAGGTGATTGATTTCGTCCCACAAAGCGTGCTTGGGGACGGTAATGTGCGCCTTGCGCCAAATGCGACCACTGTCCACCTTGTCTTCTGCTTCCAGCATGGCCAGAGTAATGACCTCTGCGCCTTGCACCAGCGCCCAAATGTGCGGGCTCCAGCCTCTGCCCTTGGGCAGGTCACTGGCGTGCAGCACAAGGCACGCTTTGTACTGCGCCCTGTCGTTGGCGTTGATGATCTCTGAGCAGGAAACCAAAAACAAAATCTCACCGCCAACCAGTTGTGATTTTTTCTGGACGATATCAACCTCATGCAAGCCCGCTTGCACTTGAGCCCAGCGCTGGATGTAAGCGTTCACCGGATGCTGTGGGTCACTGCACAAGATCGTGATTTTCATCTTTCACTTTCATGAAGTCGCACACCAGCGATGCACCATTACCCTCAATAACGCCACTTGCAGCCATTGAGACCGTGTAAAGCTTTTCTGCGCTGGCAATGGTGCTGATGAGGTCGGGTAGTGTTTGTTCGATGGGTTTACTTGTCAACAAGAGTGCCGCGCCAACGTGGCTCAGTGCGAGAGCAATGGCCTCCTGGTTTTGAGCAAGCACGACCTGAATACTCGGCAGCCCCAAGCAACACCGTTCCCACGATGTGCTGCCCGCTGCTCCAATGGCCAAGTCGCTCTCGGCCATTAGCTGGGCCATGTTGTTCACGCCCACCAACACCTCAGTGGGCCAAGGCATTTGCGTGGCTTGGGTCTGCACTTGTGCAAGCCAAGGAGCATGCGGTCCCATGACGACGGTCACGCGCAAGTCGGCTGGCAGGCTGCAACTTTGCAGCGCCGCCAGTACTTGTCCGGTAGCGTTGTCTTTGTCTACCCCGCCCATGGTGACGAGCAGGCGGCGCAGTTCTGGATTGTTTTGACGGCGGGCCAGGCTTTGTGTACGCAGCACCGCAAACTCGGAGCGCAACAGCGCATATTGCGGGCCAACCAAGGTGGTGATGTTGCCTTTGAGCAAGCCGCCATAGTCTGCCTCTGTGCGGCCCAAGTTTTGGTCTAACAATAAATCGCAAGCGTGCGGCCTGTCAGCCAGGTCATCAATGACCATAATGCGTTTGGCTTGGGGGCGCAGCGCTTCTTCCCAGCGGGCATCCAAGGCGTAGTGGTCCACCACCAGCCAATCCACCGATTGCGCGCCCAGCGCCTGCTTGGTTTGTTCGGCGTCTTCTGTCCAGCTTGCGCCCAGCCACGCGGCGTGGGCTGGGTCTGCCGGGGCGCCAAAGTTGGATTGCGGCTGCCCCAGAGCAAGCGCTTTGTGCCCGCGTTGCACCACCAAGTCGAGCAGGTGGCCTTCGTGTGGGCGGCAAACAAAGGTGCATTGCGCCCCTTGATCGCGCACCACGTCTGCCAGCGTCAGGCAGCGCATCACGTGACCTGTGCCAATTTGCAGCGATGCGTCAACCCGAAAGGCGATGTGCATCAGCCTAGGCCCTGTTCGTGTTGCATGGCTTTGAACAGCCATTCGGCGCGTTGCCAGTCCTCTGGCGTGTCAATGTCTTGTACGCGGTGGCGTGGCAGGGGCACGGGGACTGCATCTTGGCTGAACAGGGGCTTGCCCGCAAGCCATGCACTGGCTTTGCCCCAATAAAACTGCCCGGAGTCGTGCCAGGCTTCTTCCAGGTCTTGCGAGCGGGAGCCAAAGTGCTCGGGCTGGAACATTTCTACCCTTTGCTGCGCGTTGATGCGAATGGCCCGCTGGATAGGAAAGGCGTAACTAGTCACACTAAAAGCGTAGTCTGCCCCACTGCTTTGCAGGGTTTGCAGACCGCGCTGCAAATCTGCAGCCTGTACAAAGGGGGCGGTAGCATAAATGCAGCAAACATCTTCGGCCTGAGCCCCATGTTGGTTTTGCCAGGCCACGGCATGCGCGATGACGGGAATGGTGCCAGCGTGGTCGTCTGACAATTCGGGCGGGCGCATAAACGGTACATCTGCACCCAGGGCCTGCGCCACTTGCGCGATTTCGGCATCGTCGGTGCTGACAATGATGCGATCAAAGCAGCCGCTTTGCTGCGCAGCCGCTATGGACCAAGCGATTATAGGCTGGCCGCCAAAAGGCTTGATGTTTTTGCGCGGTATGCGCTTGCTGCCGCCACGGGCGGGGATGATGGCCATCCTCATGCAGCCAGAACCTTTTGCAAAGCAGCCACCACTTGATCCTGTTGTGAGTCGCTCAAGGTTTGGTACATGGGCAGGCTAATCGCCTCGGCGTAATACTGCTCGGCCTGTGGGTAGTCACCCACCTTGTGACCCATGCGCTGGTAATACGGTTGGGTGTGTACCGGTATGTAGTGCAGGTTGACGCCAATACCTTGCTCACGCAGCGCTTCAAAAACTTGGCGGTGGGTTTTGTTGATCTTGACCAGTTGCAGGCGCACCACGTACAGGTGCAGGCCCGAATAGCTGTCCGGGTGCTGCCAAGGTGTGGTCACCGGCAACGCAGCCAGCAGCTGGTCGTAACGCTGGGCCAGCTGGTGGCGGCGGGCCACAAAAGCGTCCAGTCGCTGCATTTGGCTCACACCCAGGGCAGCTTGCAGCTCCGTCATGCGGTAGTTGTAGCCCAGATCAATTTGCTGGTAATACCAAGGGCCGTCTGGCGTATGCGTCATGTGCGCAGTGTCGCGTGTAATGCCGTGGCTACGCAGTAGGGTCATTTTGTGGGCCAACTCATCGCTGTTGGTCAGAGCCATACCTCCTTCGGCAGTGGTGATGATCTTGACCGGGTGAAAGCTGAACACCGTAATGTCGCTGTAGCAGCTGTTGCCAATGAACTCACCTTTGTATTGGCCGCCAATAGCGTGCGAGGCGTCTTCAATGATTCTGAAGCCATACTTCAAAGCCAGCGCGTGGATGGCCGCCATGTTGCATGGCTGGCCGCACAAGTGCACCGCCACCAGTACCTTGGGCAGTTTGCCTGCTTTTTCTGCAGCAAGCAGCTTGGTCTCCAAAGCATTGGGGCATAGGTTGTAGGTGCGGGGGTCAATGTCCACAAAGTCCACTTGCGCGCCGCAATACAAACCGCAGTTGGCAGAGGCCACAAAGGTGACGGGGGTGGTCCAAAGCCAGTCGCCCTGCCCCAGCTCCAAAGCCATGCAAGCGATGTGCAGCGCCGATGTGGCACTGTTGACAGCCAGCGCATGCTTAGCGCCGACGTACCTAGCCACAGTTTGCTCAAACAAGGGGACTTGGGGGCCTTGCGTTAGCAAGTCAGACTGCAACACGGCCACGACCGCGTCTATATCAGATTTGCTGATGTCTTGGCGGCCGTATGGGATCATGCTTCTGCGATGCGATTGAATTCTCGAATTCCATCCACATCAAGAAAGTTAGGATTAGTGCCAGAGTGATACTCAAATCCAGATACTACTGGTTGACCACACTCACCATTTGCATTGATGGCATAATCAAGATCACGATTAAAAAATCGAATCGTCGGCTGCAAAACAAAGTGATCGTCGAATTCTAAAGTGAGATGAGAATCATCAGCCGGACACATAATTTCGTGCAACTTCTCCCCAGGCCTAATACCAACTATTCGCTGCGGCAAATCAGGCGCGATTGCCGTCGCTAGATCTACCACACGTATAGAGGGAATCTTAGGAACAAAAATTTCACCGCCGTGCATACGGACAAAGTTACTCAACACAAAGTCCACACCTTGTTGCAATGTGATCCAAAAGCGGGTCATTCGATCGTCAGTAATGGGCAACTCAGCAGCGCCCTCTACTAGCAATTTTCGAAAAAAGGGAACTACAGATCCGCGAGAGCCTACGACATTACCATAACGTACCACAGAAAACTTTGTACGATGACCCCCTGCCATATTGTTAGCTGCAACAAAAAGCTTATCAGATGCAAGCTTTGTTGCGCCGTATAGATTAATGGGGTTTGCAGCCTTATCTGTAGAAAGAGCAATCACTTTCTGCACTTCTGCAGCCAGAGCAGCTCGGATGACGTTTTCAGCACCATGGATATTGGTTTTGATACACTCCATTGGGTTATATTCAGCTGCGGGAACTTGCTTAAGTGCGGCAGCATGAATCACATAATCGACACCATTCATTGCCTGCGTAAGTCGCTCTGCATCACGCACGTCACCAATAAAGTAACGCATGCATGGATCATTGAAATCCTGCTGCATTTCAAATTGCTTGAGTTCGTCGCGCGAAAAGATGACGATCCTTTGAGGCTTGTACCGCGCAAGAATTGTCTTGACGTATTGCTTCCCGAATGAACCTGTGCCACCGGTAATAAGGATTGATTTATCATTAAACATACTCAGAACCACTTTTCTAATTTATCAAGTGCAAACCAGAAGCCAGCACCATCGTTTTTGTGACCTTGCCAAATTTCCGGAATAAATGAGGCCTTAGGAGCGCATTTATCCATAATTTCAGCAACCATTGCAAAATCGACCACTCCTTCGCCAATCTGTAAGCCCTCTCCATCCACACCTTCGGCATCAACCACATGCAGATGAGCTGAATAAGGCCCAACACGCTCGAGAAACTCTTTAAAAGAAACCTTAAAGTGTGTGCAAGCAAGCTGAGAATGCGAAACATCGAGGCAAACTCGATATCCATGAATTATGCAGAAATTCACAATCTCATCTGCCATCATGAATAAATTATGGAAACGCTGCCCACCAAAATGCCAAGGAAATGGAGGCATTGTCTGAGGAATAATCTCCACTCCCGATTGATCAACTTCAGATAAAGACTCCGCTATAAGATCATATAAAGCCCCCCGCTCCGAGACCGGCATTGCACCATTTTCCGAAAAGCCACCTGCATTGATAATAATGAGTGGACGTTTTGCACGCGCAAAGTAAGGAGTTAATGCACGCGTTACATCAATTACGCGTTGAAGCTCAGCGATCGATCTTTTTCTGTATTCAACATCATGCGAACACAAATCCATAACATGATCGCCCGCGAATAGCTCTGGGCTATGCACCACCAAGTCCATGTCATACTTGTTTTCACCCATGTGCTTGGAAATATCTTCTTCAAGATCCTTGTAACTAAGATGAAATTCAAATAGATCAAAGGGAGCTAATGCAGCTAGCTTCTTCGTGTCATGATAACGAACAGGGACACCGTACGGTCTGCGAAATTTGAATGCACGGGCATGCGAGGCGCTATCATCCAAATCTGATGGATAAAAGAAATCACCGGCCTTCATTGAACGGGCTGCTTTGCGCCCCAGTAATTCAGATTTACGATTGGGTGACAGCCCTTGTCCTGGACTTCGTATGTCAACCATGGAAGCACATACCACATCTCCAGCTGAAATGTCACATTTGGCGATCAGACTCTTAGCTAACACCTCTCGATTCATCATTTCGCCCTGAGTCACGCGTCGCATCTCTCCATTACCCAAGGCTTGCTCCACCTCGCGAATACTTTGCACCATTGCTTGAAACTCACTAGGAAGCAAGCTAACACGGTGATCATTACCCTCCCAACTTCGATCTAAAGTAAAGTGCTTTTCAATTACCTTAGCTCCTCGAGCCACCGCAGCAATGGGAACAGCTATACCACGCTCATGCCCCGAATATCCTACTATGCAATCGCCAATTCGCCGAAGACGATCCATGTACTCAAGATGAATATCTTTAAACGGCGCAGGATAAGTGGAATTACAATGCAAAAAAATGTAAGGAGCATTATAACTCTTAAGCAATTTTGCAGCTTCAACAATCTCACTTTCATTAGACATACCGGTAGAGCAGATCAATGGTTTGCCGGTACGCGCCATTGCCTCTAGTAGGTCATGATTAGTAAGATCAGCACTAGCTAGCTTATACGCCAGCATTCCATATTCCTCTAATCTTTGAAGGCTGTCATGATCCCATGGAGTGCAAAGAGGTAGGATTCCTTTTTCCTTGCAATAGTCAAATGCCTCGAACATCTCCTGAGTAGTCAGTTGAAAGCGCGAGAGCAAATCTAACGTATATTGCTCCCCCAAGTCAGCGCTTGCATCATTAGCATCGCCTGAATTTCGATAGAGATGAGACATATTGCGCATCTGAAACTTGGCGCAATCTGCGCCCGCCAGAACTGCCTCATCGATGAGCCTCTTAGCAACCGCCAAACTTCCATTGTGATTATTGCCGATCTCAGCAATAATGAACGATGCGGATGATGATCCAATCGCAAATTCACCGATTCGAATCTCCGCAGCACCTCGATGCGCCACAGCTACAAGATGATGGTGGCGATCAAGAAGTGGCACATAAGCTATTCGATCAGAAAATTGACGCTCAATCTCTTCATGAGAGGCATCCAAATGAGAGAAGGTGAACGATTTATTGGCAACTGAGATAACTGGCATACCCATATCAAATGACGGATGCTCTGTAATCCAACGTCGGAAGTCTCCATCGGTTAGTACACCTTCAAGTACGCGCTTGAAGATACACAAAAAACGATGCGCGCCTTATTTTCGCTAATTTTGCGCAATGCGTTATATAATGAGTCCTCTGAAAAAACAATGAACTTCGCCAGATTACGATCGAGAATCATGATTGGTGATCCATTTTCATTAGTGCCTCAACGATTAAGAAATCGGCGAGACTATCTATTTCCCATCCCTCTTCCTCATGCATTATGTGCATGTAAATAGGTTCACAAAGGCGATTGAAGTGCTTCAAAAATGAGCCTGTACGTGTAACGTAAATAGACCCATTTTCACGATACCAGCGATCTTCAGGCTTAATGTCTTGACGGCGAGGACGATTGCGATAATCATAAAGTGGCGTTGCCACTAGGCTATTGCGCCAAAAAAAATGATGATTTTCACAAACACCTAGCAAGGATTCTGCACCACTGAGCTCAAAAGCATCTAGCGCCGCCCCCAATGTTCCATGACGCCGTAAGGGAGAGGTAGGTTGTAGAAGCACGACAGCATCGAACTTTCGACCTGCTTTTTCGTACCAATCAAGAGCGTAAGCTATCACAGGCTCTGTTGATGTCGTATCTTGCGCAAGCTCGCTCGGACGCATATAGGGAACATCTGCACCATAAGCACGTGCAACTTCCGCAATCTCTGGGTCGTCTGTGGTGACATGCACGCAATCTATTCGACCACTTTCGAAGGCCTGATCTACAGACCATGCAATTAATGGCTTTCCTGCAAGCGTTCGGATATTTTTGCCTGGAAGTCCTTTTGAACCACCACGCGCCGGTATAACCGCTAAATACTTCATGATATCCTTCTATCTGGATTGCCCGTTTTTATCTTCAATAAGTAGTTCGTCAAAGTACTTAATCGTTCTTTTCAAGCCTTCTGAAAGATCTACTTTTGGTTCCCACCCATCCAACCATTCGCGAGCACGGCTGATATCAGGTTGTCGCTGCACAGGATCATCGTTAGGCAATGACTTAAATACGATCCTGGATTTAGAACCAGTGAGGTCAATGACCTTTTTCGCCAATTGAAGAATTGTAAACTCACCAGCATTTCCGAGATTGATAGGCCCAGGATACTCAGCGCATCCATCTTCACCCGATGGAATGTCCATAAATCGCAAAAACCCATCAATTAAATCATCCACATAACAAAAACTACGTGTTTGCGCACCTTCACCATAGACAGTAATATCAATTCCCTTTAATGCTTGAACAATAAAGTTACTCACTACTCTGCCATCATTGGGATGCATCCGGGGACCATATGTATTAAAAATGCGAGCTACACGAATGTCTACCGCATGCTGCCTGTGATAATCAAAAAACAGAGTCTCTGCGCACCGCTTGCCTTCATCATAGCAACTTCTTATACCAATAGGATTCACGTTACCCCAATAACTCTCTGGTTGCGGATGTATAGTTGGATCTCCGTATACCTCGCTAGTACTTGCTTGAAAGATTCGTGCACGAAGCCGCTTCGCAAGCCCTAACATGTTGATTGCTCCATGCACACTAGTCTTAAGTGTTTGGACAGGATCATGCTGATAGTGTACAGGGCTAGCTGGACATGCTAGATTGTATATTTGATCCACCTCAACATACAAAGGAAATGTCACATCATGGCGAATAAATTCAAAATGCGGATGATTAGTTAAATGCTCAATATTTCCCTTGGTTCCGGTAAATAGATTATCTACACAAAGAACCTCATCACCACGCGCAAGTAGGCGATCAATAAGATGCGACCCCAAAAAACCCGCTCCACCTGTTACGAGGATGCGTTTACGTTGGTAGTAGTTTTTCATAAAACAATCAATCCTTGCCAAAAAGGTCTCTTGTATACACCTTGCACTCTACATCACTGATCTGCTCAGCCAATCTATTAGCAATTATCACGTCTGATTGAGTCTTAAAAAGCTCAAGATCATTAACCACCATCAAACCCATAACTTGCATCTCACTAATCATCGGCTCATACACAATCACATCAACGTTACTAGCTTTTAGGGCCTCTATAACACCCAATACACTGCTGGCACGATAATTGTCAGCATCAGCTTTCATCACCAATCGATATACACCCACAGTTTTTGGATGGCGAGCAAGAATATCCTGTGCTATAAATTCCTTTCGCTTTGCATTCGCCTCGATGACAGCATCTATAAGAGCTTGAGGTATCCCTTGATAGTTGGCCTGTAACTGCTTCGTATCTTTGGGCAAACAATAACCCCCATACCCAAAGCTTGGATTATTGTAGTAATTACCAATTCTTGGATCAAGACAAACTCCCTCAATTATTTGCTGCGCACTAAGGCCACTCGCCGCCGCATATGTATCCAACTCATTAAAATAGGCAACACGCAACGCAAGGTAGGTGTTGGCAAACAATTTGATCGCTTCAGCCTCGTTACTATCTGTATACAGCACAGGGACATCTGTTCGAGCGGCCGCATCTTGAAATATATTCGCCAGCAATCGAGCACGCTCTGATCGCTCACCAATAATAATTCGCGAAGGATACAAATTGTCGTAAAGGGCACGCCCTTCTCGCAAAAATTCCGGGGAGAAAATTAGGCTTTCACATTGGAATTTTTTTCGAATTTTTTTAGTGTAACCAACTGGGATTGTTGATTTGATGATTATCATCGCACTCGAATTTAAAGCCATCACATCACATACAACCGACTCAATTGAATCTGTATTAAAATTTCCAGTAACACAATCATAATCAGTTGGCGTAGCAATAATCACCAAGTCAGCATTAGCGTAGGCAAAGCGCTTATCAAGTGTGGCTGAAAAATTAAGCGTTTTTTTACTCAAATAGTCTTGCAACATCTCGTCTTTTATAGGCGATTGACGGGATTGCAAGCCTGCTATTTTTTCAGGAACAATATCAAGCAAGACAACTTCATGCTGTTGAGCCAGCAATACAGCATTTGATAGACCAACATATCCGGCACCAACTACAGTTATTTTCATATAACCCTTACGCAATCAAACCATTAATCAAAAAGCAATCAATAAAAATGGCATTAGGTACAAAATCGCCAAACTGATCACCTACCATATTGATCTTCAAGCCGAACAATATCATCCTCCCCCAAATACGTTCCCGACTGCACCTCTATTATCTCTAGAGGTATCGTACCCGGGTTAGCAAGTCGATGCACTTCGCCCAGTGGTATGTAGGTTGATTGGTTTTCGGTCAAAGTAAGAATCTTGTCTCCGTTTGTGATCTCAGCGGTACCGTTGACAACGATCCAATGCTCTGCGCGGTGATGGTGCTTTTGTAAGCTGAGGCTAGCTTTGGGCTTTACCATAATACGCTTAACCTTGAAGCGGCCACCCTCGTCAAGGCTGTCATACCATCCCCAAGGGCGATGCACCTTGCGGTGTAGCATGTGCTCCTCACGCCTCGTGACCTGCAGTTGTGTGACTATGTGCTTGACATCCTGACTACGGGTTTTCTCAGCTACCAGCACCGCGTCTGGCGTTTCTACCACAATTAAGTTTTCTACACCCACCAAGCTCACTAGCCGACTGGTAGCGAGCACCAATGTGTTCTTGCTATCCGCAGTCATCACGTCACCTACATGCGCATTGCCACTGCTATCTTTAGGTAATAAACTCCAGACAGCATCCCATGCCCCCAAATCGCTCCATCCTGCATCCAAGGGAATCATCTTGATCGGAACATCGCTGCCGGGGCAATGCTCTATGGCTGCATAGTCAACAGACTCTGAGGGGATGGCAGCAAATTCGGCTTTTCCTGGACGGACAAATTTCTGATCTGAGCTTCGCTTGCTCCAAGCTACTTCTGTGGCGCGAAGGATGTCAGGGCGGAACTGACCTAGTGCTTTTAGCCATATCGAGGCCCTGAGCACGAACATGCCAGCGTTCCAGTAGTAACCTCCTTCACTTATGTACTCTTGCGCAGTGACTAAATCAGGTTTTTCCACAAAGCGACTAACAACGTGGACGGCAGCAGTTGATTCAGCTTGATCAACCTTGATATAGCCAAAACCCGTCTCAGGCCTGACGGGAACCACA
>Ga0255292_1000166_pt1 | contig 11070 bp, 10 predicted proteins | sample MistaT_35_FD_183690 | JGI IMG/M metagenome (GOLD analysis project Ga0255292, IMG submission 183690) | Metatranscriptome of freshwater microbial communities from Mississippi River, Louisiana, United States - Miss_Miss_RepB_8h (Metagenome... | ecosystem: Environmental > Aquatic > Freshwater >...
CTGGTGGAGTGCAGGTCCAGAATGTGATCGGCCGCGGCCACCACGCCACGCATCGCGCGGGCGCGCCGCAGTTCCACGCTGTCTTGCTCGCCACCCAGCCATTCTTCGGACCAGATGCGGTTGAAGTTGTGGGTGATCTGGCGGCTGTCGAAGGGACGCTGCGGGTCAAAGCTTTCGTAGGCGGCCACATTGGCAAAGCTCACGGTCAGCGTGCCGCGCAGCGGGCGTACGCCCGTGTCCAGCAGGTGGCAGGCCGCCACCATGCCGCAGAACTCGTTGCCATGCGTGAGGGCATTGACCAGCACATGCGGCCCGGGCACATCCGATTCGAAGCGGTGCACATACTCCACGCCCACATTGCCCTGCCGGTAGGCCGACAGGTCTCGGGGCATGACTTCGATGGCTGGCACAGGCGAGCTCATGGCAGAGGACTCAATGCGCCAGGATCTTGGACAGGAAGTCCTTGGTGCGCGGCTGGCGGTTTTCGGGGTGGTTGAAGAACTCTTCCTTGGAGCAGTCCTCCAGAATGCGTCCCCCCACGTCGATGAAGATCACACGGTTGGCCACCTTGCGGGCAAAACCCATTTCGTGGGTCACCACCATCATGGTCATGCCTTCCTGGGCCAGCTGCACCATCACGTCCAGCACCTCACCCACCATTTCGGGGTCGAGCGCGGAGGTGGGCTCGTCAAACAGCATCACCATCGGGTCCATCGAGAGCGCACGCGCAATCGCCACGCGCTGCTGCTGCCCGCCCGACAGTTGGCCCGGAAACTTATCCTTGTGGGCCATCAGGCCGACACGGTCGAGCATCTTGAGACCACGCACCTTGGCGTCATCCAGGTTGCGGCCCAGCACCTTGACCTGTGCAATCGTCAGGTTCTCGGTGACCGACAGGTGCGGGAACAACTCGAAACTCTGGAACACCATGCCCACCCGCGAGCGCAGCTTGGGCAGGTCAGTACGCGGGTCGTGCAGCGGCACGCCGTCCACGGTGATCTCGCCTTTCTGGAAAGGTTCGAGCGCATTGACGGTCTTGATCAGCGTGGACTTGCCCGAGCCCGAAGGGCCGCACACCACCACCACATCCCCCTTGTTGACCGTCACCGAGCAGTCATTGAGCACCTGCACCGGGCCATACCACTTGGACACGTTCTTGATTTCAATCATTTCTTCTTCCCCTCAGCGCACGATGGCGATCCTGGCCTGCAGGCGCTTGACACCCCACGACAGGGCAAAACAGATCACGAAATAAACGACCGCGGCCAGCAGATAGGCCTCTTCGGGGCGACCATAGATCTTGCCGGCGTTGGTGAAGCCCTTGAGCAGGTCATAGGCACCGATGGCATAGACCAGCGAGGTGTCCTGGAACAGGATGATGGTTTGCGTCAGCAGCACCGGCAGCATGTTGCGAAACGCCTGCGGCAGCACGATCAACCGCATGTTCTGCGCGTAGGTCATGCCCAGCGCCTGGCCGGCAAACACCTGGCCGCGCGGAATCGACTGGATGCCGGCGCGCATGATCTCGCTGAAGTACGCAGCTTCAAAAGCAATGAAGGTGATGATGGCCGACAGCTCGGCGCCAATCGGTTTGCCAATCAGGAACGGGATCAGCAGGTAGAACCACAGGATCACCATGACCAGCGGCACCGAACGCATGCCGTTGACATAGAAAGTCGCTGGAGCCGTCAGCGCTGGTTTTCCTGACAGGCGCATGAGCGCCAGCAGGGTGCCGAAGAAGATGCCGCCGAGGGTGGCGATGACGGTCAGCTGTACGCTGAAGACAAAGCCGCCGACGACAAACTTCTGCAGGATGTCCCAGTTGAGGAAGGTGAGGTCAAAGCCCGACATCAGTGCCCTCCCCCGGTGCCTGCGGCGATGAAGCCGGGCACGCGCATTTTCTTCTCGATGAAGGCGAACACACGGTTGATGGCAAAGGCAGAGCCCGCATACAGTGCCGTCACGGCCAGATAGATCTCGATGCCGCGCGAGGTTTCTTCCTGCGCCTGCATGGCAAACATGGTCAGCTCGGCAATCGACACGGCAAACGCCACCGACGAGTTCTTGAGCAGGTTCATCGACTCACTGGTCAGCGGCGGCAGGATGATGCGAAAGGCCATCGGCAACAGGACATAGCGGTACGACTGCCAGGTGGTGAAGCCCATGGCCAGGGCCGCATAGCGCTGGCCACGCGGCAAAGCCTGAATGCCGGCACGGAACTGCTCGGCGATGCGCGCCGATGTGAAAAAGCCCAAGCCCAGCACCACCAGCACAAAGCCAGGCACCTGCTGGAAAGCCGGGAACATCTTGGGCACCACGAAGTACCACAGGAAGATCTGCACCAGCAAAGGGATGTTGCGAAACAACTCAACCCAGGCATTGGCCAGACGCACCAGCCAGGGGCTGTCGGTCAAGGTGCGCAAGGTGCCCACCACGGCACCCACCACCATCGCCACCAGCCAGGCACAACCGGCCACCGCCAGCGTCCAGCGCCAGGCTTCCATCATCCATTCCAGATAGGTGCGGCCGCTGCCGTCATCCTGCAGAAAAACCTGCCAGTCCCATGTCATGGCTTCTCCCCATCACAGGGCGCAGACACGCGCCCGCGCCCTTGCCGCTGTTGAACCATCGATTGTGATCACCCAAAAAAAGAACCCCGACCAGGTCGCCCCGTCGGGGTCTGTTCTCATGCCCAGTCGCTTACTTCTTGGCGTACTCTTCGGCAGGCTTGTCGTTCAGGTTGGCCCAGGCGGCCTTGGTGGCGTCGCTGGCGGGCAGGCCCACACGGGTGTTCTTGGGCGGGATCGGCTGCACAAACCACTTGTCGTAGATCTTGGCCAGCTCACCGCTCTTGGCCAGGCCCGCCACGGTCTCATCGGCCAGTTTCTTGAAAGCCGGGTCGTCCTTGCGGATCATGATGGCGATCGGCTCGACGTTGAGCACTTCACCCACGATCTTGAAATCGGCCGGGTTCTTGCTGGTCGCGATGTTGCCTGCCAGGATCTGGCCGTCCATCACGAAAGCGTCGGCACGGCCGGATTCGAGCAGCAGGAAGCTGTCCGCGTGGTCCTTGCCGAAGACTTCCTTGAAGTCCACGCCGTTGGCGCGCTCATGCTTGCGCAGCAGCTGCACAGAAGTGGTGCCCGTGGTGGTGGCCACGTTTTTGCCGTTGAGCTGGGCAATCGAGGTGATGCCGGAGCTGCCCTTGACGGCAATGCGCACTTCTTCCACATAGGTGGTCACGACAAAGGCCACGTCTTTCTGACGGGCAGCATTGTTGGTGGTGGAGCCGCATTCAATGTCAACGGTGCCGTTTTGCACCAGCGGGATGCGGTTTTGGGAGGTCACGGACTGGTATTTGACTTCCAGCTTTTTACCCACGGCTTTTTCCAGGTTGCCGATGATGCGCTGGCACACTTCGATGTGGTAGCCCGCGTATTTGCCATCACCCAGGGTGTAGGACAGGGCGCCCGACGAGTCGCGCACCCCCATGGTCACGACGCCGGATTCCTTGACTTTGGACAGGGTGTCGGCTTGAGCGGCCACGCCAGTCAGGGCCACAGCGGCCAGGGCAAGCAGGTGTTTTTTCATCGGTTTCTCCTAAAGATGATGCACAGGGCAAAAAGCCTTCGCAGGAATCATGCCCGAAAAGACGCCCAAATATAGTCAGTTTGCTGTCAGGGCCACATCAGGGTGTTCCCGCAGCGTCATGCAAATTTTTCATAAAGCCATGCCCGCCGCTCAAATGTGCTGCTGGCGCTCGACCAGATAGTCCCAAAGTTCCAGTGCGCTGCGCTTGCTGCGCTGACCGGGCTTCTCGCGGTAGGCGCGCACCTCCATGGTCAGGTCCAGCCGTGCCACACCGGGGGCCGGCACCTGTACCAGCGTGCCGGCCGCAAGTTCCTTGCGCACCGCGCTGCTGGGCAGAAAGGCAATGCCATGGCCTTCAGCGGCCATCACCTTCAGGCCTTCGGCCATGTCGGTTTCGTACACGCGGTCCAGGTGGATGGGCATGTCGGCCTGCTTGAGGATGGCGTCGGTCACCCCGCCCAGATAGGCCCCGGGCGCATAACCCAGATAAGGCAAGGGGTGGCTGGCGCTGCCGGGCAAGGACAGCAGGGCTTGCCCGTCCGGCCCCGGTTTGGCGTAGGGCGCAATGGTTTCCTGGCCCAGCACCACCATGTCGTAACGGTCGGCATTGAGCTGCAGGGGCTGCGAAGCGTGGTGGTAGGCAATGAGCAGGTCACAACCGCCTTCGACCAGGCGCATGGCTGCATCGTGCACGTTGAGCGCCATCAACCGACTCTTGACCGGGCCGAAATGTGCGCGCAGATCCGCCACCCAGGCCGGAAAGAAAGTGAAGGCCAGCGTATGCGGGACTGCGAATTCAATGAAGTCCTGCCCGGCCGAGACATGGCCGCGCAGCATGGCCCGTGTGTTCTGCAGCGACTGCAGCAGCTCCAGCGCCTGCGCGTACAGGGTTTCGCCTGCAGGCGTCAGCGTGGTCGGGTACGAGCTGCGGTCCACCAGGTCGGCGCCCGCCCAGGCTTCGAGCGACTGGATACGGCGCGAAAACGCCGGTTGCGTCACGTGCCGCAGCTGCGCCGAGCGGCTGAAGCTGCGCGTTTCCGCCAGACTGACGAAGTCCTCAAGCCATTTGGTCTCCATGGCCCGATTATTCCCCGCTTTGCTGCAGCGCCCACATGCTGGCGTAACGCCCTTGCTGGGCCAGCAGCTGGGTGTGCGTGCCGCGCTCGATGATGCGGCCAGCGTCCATCACCAGGATCTCGTGCGCATCCACCACGGTGGACAGGCGGTGCGCGATCACCAGCGTGGTCTTGTTCTGCGCAGCGCTGGCCAGCTCGGCCTGGATGGCGCGCTCATTGGCCGAGTCCAGCGCCGAAGTGGCTTCATCAAACACCAGCACCGGCGGGTTCTTGAGCAGGGTGCGGGCGATCGCCACCCGCTGCTTTTCACCGCCCGAGAGCTTGAGGCCGCGTTCGCCGACCATGGTGCCGTAGCCCTTGGGCGTGGAAGCGATGAAGTCATGGATGCGGGCTGCGCGGGCCGCGTTCTCGATCTCGTCCTGGCTGGCACCGGGGCGCCCATAGGCGATGTTGTAGGCCACGGTGTCGTTGAACAGCACGGTGTCCTGGGGCACGATGCCGATCGCACGCCGCACGCTGGACTGCTGCACGTTGCGGATGTCCTGCCCGGCAATCCGGATGGCGCCTTGCTGCACGTCGTAAAAGCGGAACAGCAAACGCGCCAGCGTGGATTTACCCGACCCTGAAGGCCCGACCACGGCCACCGTCTTGCCCGCAGGGATGGTGAAACTGATGCCGTGCAGGATGGGACGGTCTGCGTCGTAGGCGAAGTGGACTCCCTCAAAGCGCACCTCGGGCGCACCTTGCAAGGCAAGCGGCTGCGCATCCACCCGATCGGCCACCTCGCGCTCACGGTCCATCAGCGTGAACATCTTGTCCAGATCGGTCAGGCTCTGCTTGATCTCGCGGTACAGCACGCCCAGGAAGTTCAGCGGAATGTAGAGCTGGATCATGAAGCCGTTGATCATGACCAGATCGCCCAGGGTCATGCGGCCATCGACCACCCCTTGCGTGGCGCGCCAGAGCATTGCCACAAGGGCCGCGGCAATGATGAGCTGCTGACCCGTGTTGAGCAGGCTCAGTGTGGTCTGGGCCTTCAGGCGCGCCCGACGCAGGCGCTCCAGGCTTTCGTCGTAGCGACCCGCCTCAAAGGCTTCATTGCCGAAGTACTTCACCGTCTCGTAGTTCAGCAGCGAATCGATCGCCTTGGTGTGCGCCGCCGAATCGAATTCATTGGCCTGACGACGGAACTGCGTGCGCCATTCGGTGATGCGCACCGTGAAGAAAATGTAGAACGCCAGCGCCGCGATGGTGATCCAGGCGAACCAGGCGTCAAACTTGATCGCCAGGATGGACAGCACCAGCCCGACCTCGATGAGTGTCGGCACGATGCTGTAGAGCGAGTAGGAAATCAGCGATTCGATGCCGCGCACACCGCGTTCGATGTCGCGGGTCATGCCACCGGTCTGGCGCGCCAGGTGAAAACGCAGCGAGAGGGCATGCAGGTGCTCGAAGGTCTGCAGGGCAATCGAGCGCGCCGCCCCCTGGGTCGCCTTGGCAAAAACCAGTTCGCGCAGTTCGGTGAACGCCGATGTCGCCAGCCGCAGCCCGCCGTAGGTGAGCAACAGGGCCACGGGCACCACCAGCAGGGCCTGGGGGTCGCCAGGCTTGAAGGACATGGCATCGACCAGTTCCTTGAGCAGCACCGGCACGCCCACGTTGGCCAGCTTGGCCCCCACCATGAACGCCAGCGCCAGCACGACACGCCATTTGTATTGCCACAGATAGGGCAGCAGTCGGCGCAAGGTGCCCCAGTCGCCACTGGCGGGGCCTGGAGGAACAGGGGCGGGGCTGGAGCCGGCGTGGCGCATGAGGGACAATCCTGAATCACTGACTAAACTGTGATTGTGCCCATGTCCGAAATCACCCGCCCCTCCGTTGCCCTGCCCACCGACCAGGAACTGGTCCTGAAAGTGGTGCCCATGCCGGCCGACTGCAACGCCAACGGCGACATCTTCGGCGGCTGGGTCATGGCCCAGGTGGACATTGCGGGTTCAGTGCTGCCGGCGCGCCTGGTGCGCGGGCGCATGGCCACCGTGGCCGTCAACCAGTTCATCTTCAAGCAACCGGTCAAGGTCGGCGACATCCTGTCCTTTTTCGCCCGCATCGCCAAGGTGGGACGCACTTCGGTCACCGTGCAGGTCGAGGTGTACGCCGAGCGCTACCGCTCGCAAGGGGAATACAGCAAGGTCACCGAGGCGCAGCTGACCTATGTGGCCATCGACGACCAGGGCAAGCCCCGCCCGATCGAACAAAGCGCCTGAACGGCGAGGGGGTCACCAGGCCGGCTGCAGGGCGGCAAAGCCCTTGGGCGCCTGGCTGGCGTTGTCGAAACTCACCACCTCGTAGGCGTCGGGCTGGGACAGCAGTTCGCGCAGCAGGCGGTTGTTCATGGCGTGGCCTGAACGGAAGGCGCTGTAGGCGGCCAGCAGCGGTCGGCCCACGACATACAGGTCACCGATCGCGTCCAGGATCTTGTGCTTGACGAACTCGTCGTCGTAGCGCAGCCCGTCCGAGTTCAGCACCTTGTAGTCGTCCATGACGATGGCGTTGTCCAGACCGCCCCCGAGCGCGAGGCCATTGGCGCGCAGCATCTCCACGTCGCGGGTGAAACCGAAGGTACGGGCACGCGCGATGTCGCGGGCATAGACGCCTTCGGACATGTCAAACACCACTTCCTGGCCGGTGTTGTCCACCGCGGGATGGCGAAAATCGATCTCGAAGCTCAGCCGGTAGCCGTGGTAGGGCTCCAGACGCGCCCATTTGACGTTGCTGCCCTCGCCTTCGCGCACTTCCACCGGGCGCAGCACCCGAATGAATTTTTTGGGCGCCGACTGCGTGACGATGCCGGCACTTTGCAGCAGATAGACGAAGGAAGCGGCAGAACCATCGAGGATGGGCACTTCTTCGGCGGTGATGTCGACGTAGAGGTTGTCGATGCCCAGGCCGCAGCAGGCCGACATCAGGTGTTCGATGGTGAGCACCTTGGCCTGACCGCGCGAGATGGTCGAAGCCAGGCGGGTGTCGGTGATGGCCTCGGCGTTGACCGGGATGCTGACCGGCTCAGGCAGATCGACACGTCGAAAGACGATGCCGGTGTCGGACGGCGCAGGGCGCAGCGTCAGCTCGACCCGCTGACCGCTGTGCAGGCCGACGCCCACGGCGGTGGTCAGGGTTTTGAGGGTGCGTTGGGCGAGCATGGTGCGTATTTTAGTTTTGAACCGATCCGTCTGTCGCCGTGCGGTCATTCGAGGCCTGACCAGCAAAAAAGGGCTGGCCGACCCTGGCGGGTCAGCGCAGCCCTTCAAAGCACCAGAGTGAGAAGACGGCGATCGATCAGTCGGCCTGCTTGCGCAGGAAAGCCGGGATCTCGATGTCGTCCATGCCCGCCGAGGACATGCCGTCCACGCGGGCAGCCGCGTGGGTACGGGCGGTGCGCCACACGGCGGGGATACCAGCGCCCATCGGGTTGGCCACCGGTGCGGCGGTGCCGACGGCGTCCTGGCCACCGACGGCAAACGGCACGTTGTCGGTACCGGTGCGCAGCACCTGCAGCGGAGGCGCCTTGCGTGCAGCGCCCTGGCGTGCCAGGCCGGTGGCCACCACGGTCACGCGGATCTGGTCGCCCAGGGATTCGTCGTAAGCGGTGCCGTAGATGACGTGTGCGTCTTCGGAAGCGTAGGCACGGATGGTGTTCATGGCCTGCTTGGACTCGGACAGCTTGAGCGAGCCCTTGGCGGCGCTGATCAGCACCAAAACGCCCTTGGCGCCGGACAGGTCCACGCCTTCGAGCAGCGGGCAGGCCACGGCCTGCTCGGCAGCGATGCGGGCGCGGTCCGGGCCGCTGGCGGCGGCGGTGCCCATCATGGCCTTGCCGGTCTCGCCCATCACGGTGCGCACGTCTTCAAAGTCGACGTTCACATGGCCGGGCACGTTGATGATTTCGGCGATACCGCCCACGGCGTTCTTGAGCACGTCGTTGGCATGGGCAAAAGCCTCGTCCTGGGTCATGTCTTCACCGCCGGGCAGTTCCAGCAGCTTCTCGTTGAGCACCACGATCAGCGAGTCGACATTGGCTTCGAGCTCGGCCATGCCGGCGTCGGCGTTTTGCATGCGGCGGCCACCCTCGAATTCGAAAGGCTTGGTCACCACGCCCACGGTCAGGATGCCCATTTCCTTGGCGATGCGGGCGATCACAGGAGCGGCGCCGGTGCCGGTGCCGCCACCCATGCCGGCGGTGATGAAGAGCATGTGCGCGCCTTCGATGGCATCGCGGATGTCGGCTTCTGCGCTTTCAGCGGCTTCGCGGCCCTTGTCGGGCTTGCTGCCGGCGCCCAGGCCGGTTTGACCCAGCTGCACGACACGGTGCGAAGCGCTTCGGCTCAGGGCCTGGGCGTCGGTGTTGGCGCAAATGAATTCAACACCCTGGACCTGACGCTCGATCATGTGCTCGACCGCGTTGCCGCCGCCGCCGCCCACGCCGATCACCTTGATCTGGGTGCCCTGGTTGAACTCTTCGCTCTGGATCATTTCAATGCTCATGGTGCTCTCCTACTTCAATGTTTGCAGTTGCCTGATTTCAATTTCTCATTTGTTTTTGAGGGGTGATGTTGCGGTCAACATCGACATCGCTCGGACCCCGGGGGACTGCCGCGCGCCAGAAAACGTTTTCGCCAGTCCATCAGAAGTTCCCCACGATGAAGTCCTTGAGGCGGCTGAAGGTGTTGCTCACCGAGCTTTTCTTCTGCGTGACCTTGAAACCCCGCAGACGCGCCAGACGGGCTTCTTCAAGCAAGCCCATCACGGTGGCGGCACGGGGCTGACCGACCATGTCGGCCAGCGCGCCGTTGTATTTGGGAATGCCGCGGCGCACCGGCTTGAGGAAAATGTCTTCGCCCAGCTCCACCATGCCGGGCATGACGGCGCTGCCTCCCGTGAGCACGATGCCCGAGGACAACACTTCTTCGTAGCCCGACTCGCGGATGACCTGCTGGACGAGCGAGAAGATTTCTTCCACACGCGGCTCGATCACGCCGGCCAAAGCCTGCTTGCTGAGCATGCGCGGGCCACGGTCACCCAGACCGGGCACCTCCACCTGGGCTTCGGGGTCGGCCAGCATTTGCTTGGCAAAACCACTTTCCACCTTGATGTCTTCCGCGTCCTTGGTGGGCGTGCGCAAGGCCATCGCAATGTCGCTGGTGATCAGATCACCGGCGATCGGGATCACGGCGGTGTGGCGGATGGCGCCACCGGCAAAGATCGCCACATCGGTGGTGCCCGCGCCAATGTCCACGCAGGCCACGCCCAGTTCGCGCTCGTCTTCGGTCAGGACCGCCAGGCTGGAGGACTGGGGATTGAGCAGCAGCTGCTCGACTTCCAGGCCGCAGCGGCGCACGCACTTGATGATGTTCTCGGCCGCGCTCTGCGCGCCGGTCACGATGTGCACCTTGGCTTCCAGGCGCATGCCGCTCATGCCGATGGGCTCTTTCACGTCCTGGCCATCGATCACGAATTCCTGCGGCGCCACCAGCAGCAGGCGCTGGTCGGTGGAGATGTTGATGGCACGCGCCGTCTCCATCACGCGGGCCACATCGGCCGGCGAGACTTCCTTGTCCTTGATCGCCACCATGCCGCTGGAGTTGAGCCCGCGGATGTGGCTGCCGGTGATGCCGGTGTTCACCCGCGTGATCTTGCAGTCGGCCATCAGCTCGGCCTCCTTGAGGGCCTGCTGGATGCTCTGCACCGTGGCGTCGATGTTGACCACCACGCCACGCTTGAGTCCGTTGCCGGGCGCAATGCCCAGGCCGGCGATCTTGAGTTCGCCATCGGGCAGCACCTCGGCCACCACCGCCATCACTTTGGAGGTGCCGATGTCCAGTCCAACCACCAGATCCTTGTACTCTTTTGCCATCTTGTTCCCCGTTTTATTCCTTCGCCCAAAGCTCAAGGCTTTTTGCGCACATCACCTTCTGTTGTCGTCACACCATGCAGACGCAGGGCGTATCCATCCTTGTGTCGCAGATCGGCCGCCGCCAGCGACTTGAGCGTGCGACCGTAGCGTGCTGCGATCTGCCCGACCGAGCGCAGAAATGCCTGCAGACGCTCGACCAGCTCCTGCGGCTGGCCGCGCCCGAGTTCAATCACCGTGCCCTGGGCGGTCAGCACGCGCCAGCTGCCACGCGCCGTTAGTTCCAGTTCGTCCATGTCCATGTCGACGGCCTGAAACACCGGGCGCAGGGTGCGGTACATCGCCAGCACCTCGCGCGACTGGCTGTCTGGACCCTTCAGGCGCGGCATGCTCTCGGCCTCGACTTCGCCCACATTCGCATCGAACACCTCACCTTGCTGGTTGAGCATGGTGCTGCTGCCCTCTTCGCCCCACAGCGCCAGCGGCTGCTGCTCC
>Ga0255292_1000170_pt1 | contig 11049 bp, 10 predicted proteins | sample MistaT_35_FD_183690 | JGI IMG/M metagenome (GOLD analysis project Ga0255292, IMG submission 183690) | Metatranscriptome of freshwater microbial communities from Mississippi River, Louisiana, United States - Miss_Miss_RepB_8h (Metagenome... | ecosystem: Environmental > Aquatic > Freshwater >...
CTGTGGGATGGCTGGTTTGAACAGGCCTGCGCCCTGGGCTGCGTGGCCGTGGTGTGCAACCATGCCTTGTGGGACACGGCCACGGTCAACAGGGTGCATGGCGCGGGCATGCGCGCCCTGAGCTACACCGTCAACGACGAATCGGTCGCCCAGCACCTAATCGCGCTGGGCACCGACGGCATCATCACCGACCGGGTGGACCTTTTTTGCCCGGCCTGATCAGCGCCGCAAAGGACGCAACAGCTCGCCCAGCCCGTTGTGGTCAATTTCCTGCATCAGTTGCAGCAGGCGACCGATTTCCCCGTTCGGGAAACCCTCGCGGGCAAACCAGTTGAGGTAATTGCCGGGCAAATCGGCGATCAGCACGCCCTTGTGCTTGCCAAAAGGCATGGGCGTGCTGACGAGTTTGAGCAGGTCTTCGGGCTTCAAAGTGCCTTGGCCAGACGCGAAACGCCTTCCAGGATCTTGTCCTCCGGCGCCGTGGCAAAGCTCAGGCGGAACGTCGCGTGGTCCGGGTTGGCGCAGAAGAACGGTGCCCCAGGCACAAAGGCCACGCTCTGCTCAATGGCGCGCTTGGCGTAGTCGTTGCCGTCCTTGACTTTGCCACCCGCGCCGGTCAGGCGCGCCCACACAAACAGGCCGCCCTGGGGCTGCACAAAGCTGACCGCATCACCGAGTTCCTTGCGCAGCGCGTCGCCCATGGTGCGGGCGCGCTGGGCGTAGACGCTGCGCACCTTGTCTAGCGTAGCGGGCATGCGACCGGCCTGGAGGTATTCGGCCGCCGTGGCCTGGGCAAAGGTGCTGGTGTGCGCGTCGCTGAACTGCTTGCACATGGTGGCCTTGGCCAGCAATTCGGCCGGGCCAATCATCCAGCCCACGCGCAGACCGGGCGACAGCACCTTGGACAGCGAGCCGCAATGCACCAGCAATTCACGGCTGCCCGGCACCTGCGGGCTCATGGCCAGCAAACTGGGCGGCGGCGCATCGCCAAAGTACAGATCACCGTAGGGATCGTCCTCCACGATGATCGTGTTGTATTGCACGGCCAGTTCGAGCACGCGCTTGCGGCGTTCGGCGCTCAGCATGGCGCCGCTGGGGTTGCCAAAGGTCGGGATCAGGTAGACGAACTTGGGCTTGTGCTCGGCGATCAGCTGTTCGAGCTTGTCGGTCTGCACGCCATCGCCGTCGATCGGCGCGCTGATCAGCTGCGCGCCATACAGACGGAAGCACTGGATGGTGGCCAGAAAGGTCGGCCCTTCCACAATCACCTTGTCGCCGGGGCCAATCAGTGTCTTGCCCAGCAGGTCCAGCGCCTGCTGGCTGCCGGTGGTCACGATCAACTGGTCCGGGGCCACATCCTGGGCGCCCTTGCTGGCCATGAAAGCCGCCAATTGTTCGCGCAGCGGGTTGAAGCCTTCGGTCGCGCCGTACTGCAGCGCCGCGCCCGGGTCTTTGGCCAGCGCCGCGTTGCTGGCTTCGCGGATGCCGTCCACGTCGAACATGGCGCTGTCGGGGAAACCGCCTGCAAAACTGATGATGCCGGGCTTGCCCAGCAGCTTGAACAGCTCGCGGATGGCGGAAGTTTCAACGTTGTTCAGACGGTCGGCAAAAGGAATGGCCATGAAGCAAAATCCCGGGCATGAAAAAGGAATTCATCGAGCCGTTTTTCGCCACCCTCAAGGCGGCCAATCCGCAGCCCAATACCGAGCTGGAGTATACGAGCGTGTTCGAGCTGCTCGCCGCCGTTTTGCTGTCCGCGCAAGCCACCGATGTGGGTGTCAACAAGGCCACCCGGCGCCTGTTTCCGGTCGCCAACACGCCGCAGAAAATCCTGGCGCTTGGGCTGGGTGGCCTGGAGGGTTACATCAAGACCATTGGCCTGTACCGCAGCAAGGCCCGCCACCTGATGGAAACCTGCCGCATTCTGGTGGAACAGCACGGCGGCCAGGTGCCCCGCACCCGCGAAGCGCTCGAAGCCCTGCCCGGCGTGGGCCGCAAAACCGCCAACGTGGTGCTCAATGTGGCCTTTGGTGAGCCGACCATGGCGGTGGACACCCACATCTTCCGGGTCGGCAACCGCACCGGTCTGGCGCCGGGCAAAACGCCTTACGAGGTGGAAATGCAGCTGCTCAAACGCGTGCCACCTGCCTACCTGGTGGACGCACACCACTGGTTGATCCTGCACGGGCGCTACATCTGCCAGGCCCGCAAGCCCCTGTGCAGCCAGTGCGGCGTGTCCGCCTATTGCGACTTCAAGCCCAAAACAGCCTGAATCCGGCATCCAGAACGCCCCGTGCTGCATCCTTTTGGATTCACATGAGGTCCGGACGCCTGCCGCCCCCCGGATAAAATCAGGCACCCTCCTTTCGCCGGAGACCGCCCCGCAGGGTGCATGACGCGCCCTGACGTGCAGGCCGTCCCGGCCTTTCATTTTTTCGAGCCATCCTGTCCATGACGCGAGTGTTGCCGCGTGCCCGCCTCCACAGTTCCGAACTGCTGCGCTTTCTGGCCAGCCAGGGGCTGGTCGACGCCAGCGCGGACGTGGGGGACGTGGGACAACGGCTGGGCGACTGGCTCGATTTTCGCCAGGCCATTGCGCTGCAGGGCTTCATTGGCGCGGTGGACGATCCTTCGGCCACACCGGCCCGCCCCACGGCGCGGGTGGACGCTGAAGTGCTGCGCCGCCGCTTTGCCGAAGTGCGTGCTGCGCTGGAGCGGTCCATCCTGGAGGGCACCGTCCCGGCGCTGGGGCTGGTGCGCATCGAGCTGCCCGCTGCCGAGCTGGAACACCCGATCGACCCGAAAACCGCTTTTGACCCCTTTCGGCGCTACGCCACGGGCCACCAGCGGCAAATGGACAACATCATCCGCTCGCTGCGCTCGCAGCTGCGAGGCATGCTGGACAAAGGCACCACCGCCGACCGGCAGCTGTCCACCCTGGACGCCATTTTTGAAAATGTGCTGAGCGCACGCGAAGCGCGATTGCTCGGCCACATCCCGGCCGAATTTGAAAAACGCTTCGCCAAGGCCCTCAAGCAACACATGAAGCAGCTGGTGCAAGCCGCTGAAACCGACGAACCCGCCCCGCGCAGCGAACCCTGGCTGGCACCGCTGCGCGAAGACCTGCGCGCCGCCCTGCTGGCCGAGCTGGACCTGCGCCTGCAACCCGTGCTCGGGCTGATCGAAGCCCTCACCCAGGAAAAGTCACCACCACAATGAAAAAACACGCCTTCAACCTCGCATTCGCCCTGGGCGCCCTGGCCCTTGTCTGGGTGGCCGCCGCCGTGGCCAGCACCCACCTGCTGGTGCTGGTCATGACCGTCGTGATCGGCGCCGTGTATGTCTTTGGCGCGCTGGAGTTGCGCCAATACCGCGCGGCCACCGCCCAGCTGAGCCAGGCGCTCAACGAGGTGCCAGGCGAGCTGACGCAGCTGGGTGACTGGCTGGTGCGCGTGCCCGCTTCGTTGCAAAACAGCGTGCGCCAGCGCATCGAGGGCGAGCGCAGCGCCCTGCCCGGCCCGGCCCTCACGCCCTACCTGGTGGGTCTGCTGGTCATGCTGGGCATGCTGGGCACCTTCTTGGGCATGGTGGTCACACTCAACGGCGCGGTGTTCGCGCTGGAGGGCACCAGCAGTGTGCAGGGCATGCGCGCCGCGTTTTCCGAACCCATTCGCGGCCTGGGTCTGGCGTTTGGCACCTCGGTGGCCGGTGTGGCCACTTCGGCCATGCTCGGGCTCATGTCGAGCCTGTCGCGCCGCGAACGCGCCCAGGCGGCCCAGGCACTGGATGGGTTGATCGGCCACGGGCTGCGCCACTTTTCTCTGGCGCACCAGCGCCTTGAAACCTTCAAGGCGCTGCAGCAGCAAACACAGACCCTGCCGCTGGTGGTGCAGCAACTGCAGCAGCTGATGGGGCACATGGAACGCCACAGCCAGCAGCTGGGTGAACGCCTGCTGGCCAACCAGGACAGCTTCCACCGCGAGGTCAAAACCGTCTACACCGAACTGGCCCGCTCCGTGGACCAGTCCCTGCGCAGCAGCCTGAGCGAGAGCATGCAGTTGGCCAGCGACAGCATCCGCCCGGTGGTGCAATCGACCCTGAGCGAGATGGCCAAACAGGCCCTGTCCCAGCACGAGCGCATGGTCGACAGCACCCGCGAGCAGCTGAGCGGTCTGAACCAGGAGTTCAGCACCAGTGCAAACGCCGTGGCGCAGACCTGGACAACCGCCCTGGCCCAACACGAAGACGCCAACACCCGGCTGCTGGGCGACGTGGAGCGCACCCTGCAGCAATTTGCCCAGACTTTTGACGGCCGCTCGCAGGACCTGGTGGCCGAGGTGCGCAGCGCCTGGGCGCAGCAGCAAACCCAGCAAAGCAGCGCCGACCAGCAACGCCTGGAAGGCTGGACCGCCTCGTTGCAGGCCATGGCCAGCAGCCTGCAGGCCCAATGGCAAGACACCGGCGCCCAGACCCTGGCCCAGCAGCAGCAGATCTGCGACACCCTCACACAGACCGCCCAGGCCGTCACCGAGCAGGTGCAGACCCAGGCTCGGCAAACGCTGGAAGGCCTGCAGCGCGTGCAGGAACTGCACGAGCGCAGCGACGAACAACGCCTGGCGACCTGGCAAGGCAGCCTCGAAAGCATGGCGGCCACGCTGCAGCAGCAATGGCAGGCCACCACCAACCAGACCCTGGCCCAGCAACAGCAGGTCAGCGATGCCCTGAGCCAGACGGCGGCCCAAATCCGCGAGGACAGCCAACAGCACAGCACGCTGACGCTGGCCGAAATCACCCGCCTGCTGGCCAGCAGCGAAGAGCTGGTGCGCGCCCGCATTGCCGCCGAAGCCGAATCGGCCACGCAGCACACCCGGCGTGCCGAAGAACTGGCTCAGCTGCTGCGCAACGAGCTGTCCGCGCTGCGCGAGCAGGAAGCGCAGCGCGGTGAAGCCGCGGTGGCGCGTCTGGCCGAGCTGCAGAGCGCCGTCACGCAGCACCTGACCACGCTGGGCACCGCACTGGAAAACCCGATTGCCCGCCTGATCGAAACCGCCTCCGAAGCGCCCAAGGCCGCCGCCGAAGTCATTGGCCAGCTGCGCCAGGAGATTTCGGTCAGCGTCGCGCGCGACAACGCCCTGCTGGAAGAACGCACCCGCATCCTGGGCACACTCAGCACCCTGCTGGACGCGATCAACCACGCCTCGACCGAGCAGCGCGGGGTCATCGATGCCCTGGTCACTTCCAGCAAAGACACGCTGGCCCAGGCCAGCGCCGAATTCCACGGCCATGTGGCCGCCGAAACCGGCAAGCTCGGCGACATCGCGGCGCAGGTCACTGCCAGTGCGGTGGACGTGGCCAGCCTGGGCGAAACGTTCGCCTTTGCCGTGCGCTCGTTCAACGAGACCAATGAAAAGCTCATGGCCAACCTGCAGGGCATGGAAGCGGCCATCGCCCAGTCCATGACCCGCAGCGACGAGCAACTGGCTTACTACGTGGCCCAGGCCCGCGAGATCATCGACCTGAGCATCGGCAGCCAGAAAGATGTGCTCGAAGCCCTGCAACAGCGTCAGGCTGAAAGGACCGCCTGATGCTGGAGATGGAAGCCGAAAGCGAAGCCACGACCCCGACGTGGATCTCGTTTGCCGATCTGATGACCGGCCTGCTGGGCGCGTTTGTGCTGCTGCTGGTGGGCGTCATGGCCACCCAGCTGGAAATGGCCTCCACCCTGGAAGCCGAAGTCCAGAAACGCCAGGCCGAAGAGCAAAAGCGCCTCTCGCTGGAGCAGGCGCTGGCCGTGCCGCTGGCCTCGGGCCGCATCACCCTGAGCAATGGCCGCATCGGCATCAGCGGCAAGCTGCTGTTCGAGCTCAACTCCGACCAGCTGCAGCCTGAGGGCCGCAAGCTGCTCAAAAGCCTGGTGCCGCCGCTCAAGAGCTTCCTGGCTTCGCGCGACGAAATCCTCATGGTCAGCGGCTTCACCGACGACCAGAGCATCCGCAGCCGCAACAAGAAGTTCGAAGACAACTGGGAACTCTCGGCCCAGCGCGCCCTGACGGTGACCCGCACCCTGATCGAAGAAGGCATGCCGTCTTCGCAGCTGTTTGCCGCAGCTTTCGGGCAGGAACAGCCGCTGGTGCCCAACAGCAACGACAAGGCGCGCGCCCAAAACCGGCGGGTGGAAATGGCCCCTGTGCCCAAAGCCTCCAGCACGGCCAAGCCATGAGCGAAACCCTGCCCACCGCCAGCTTGCTGCAGACCCTGAAAGAAGCCGGGGCTGCACACGTGGACGCCGTGGGCTGGCACTACATCGAGACATTGGCAGCGCGCACCCGCGCGCAGACCGGTGCTGCGCAGCGCCTGCTGCAAGGCAAGCTGCAACGCGCCCTCAGCGACATGCAGCAGCGCATGAGCACGGCCCCCCAGCCGAGGCCCCAGGCCAAAGCGCAGACCCCCCCCTCGCCCATGGCCCAACTGCTGAAGGACATGACCCCGGTGGCGCCTGCTGCATCGCCCGCCAGCCTCACGCCGCGAAGCACCGAAAGCCCGCGTGTGCGGCAGTTTCGTCGGCAGCTGCGCAAGATCAGCGTGCAAAAGCAGGTCTCCCGGGCCATGGCGCAGGCGCCGCTCAATGCCGGACCGATCAACTCGCACATGCTGGTGCTGCGCGCGCTCGGCCTGATGCGCGACATCTCGCCGGACTACCTCAACCGCTTCATGGCGCAAGTGGACACCTTGCTGTGCCTGGAAGACGCCGAAAAAGCCCGGCTCGCACCGCGCAAGCCCCCCGCCGCCTCGCGGACCAAGAGCAAGTCCTGATCGGCCAGGGCTAGGCTGCAGCGGGCGCCGGAAAGCCGTTGCGCCCCGGAAACTCGGGCGCCAGAACCCGCGCGTTCGGCATCTTGAGCCACAGACGCAGCATCTTGCGGTTGAGCTCATGCACGCCGTGGTCTTCAAATTCGTTGCGCGAGTGAAGCACCGCATAGTTGTTGGCGAACTGCAGATCGCCGGGCTCCAGCATCATGCTCAGACGGAAGTCTTCGCGGTGCATGATCTCGTCAAACAGATCCAGCGCCTCGACTTCAACCCGCGACAGCGGCAGATTGCGGATTTCATGCCCCAGTTCGATGTACTGGCGCAGGTAACGGCAGCTGAGTTTGCCCTGGTGGTGACTGAAAATCGGTGACAGGCTGGGCAGGTCTTCACACAGGTGCGAGAAATACCAGCATCTGTAATACAGCCCCAGATACTCCGGGTGTCTGGCCAGAATTTCGTTGTAGATGGCCGCCACACTCACCAGACTGCTCAGCCCTCCCTGTTTGGCCTTGCGTATGCACAGCAAGCCCACCACATCCGACGGGTCCGAGTGGTACGGCAAGTAAAGGTTGGTTTCGTAGACCCGGGTGGTTTTCTGGGTCACATCGCCCACATTCATCACGATGCCCAGCAGGTCCCCGCGCGGGTTTTGCCGCACTGGCACGCCCATGTGCAGACCGATGCCGTAGTAAATGATTTGAATGTCTTGTTCGCTGTAGCGCGTCACCGGCAGACCGCGTAGCACCATGAATCCGCGACCGTTTTCCAGTTCGTGGCTGTGCCTGGCCAATGCCGCAGCCCAGTCGTCGCCGATGGGGAAATCGCTCTTGCCGAAGTTGGGAAAGGTCAGCCCGCGCGCCTTGACGTGAGCCAATGCCGCATCCAGGGCGGCGATCTGCGCAGAAGTCAGCGGGTGCAGCCAGGACGTATCGCCCGCCATGTCGGCGCCCTTCCAGGCGGCCGGTCCGGTGATCGGGGTTTTGAGAAGAATGCTCATCTGAACTCCTGAGTCGTCTTGAAGGACAGCTTAGTCGCTTTTGGGCTGGCCACTCTTTGCCTCAATACCTTGAGAGACCAAGCCATTCAGAAAGCCTGCACTGAAATGCTGCTCGATGTAATCGGCCAGCCCCTCAAACACCGTTTCAAGCGTGGGCACCTGGGCCCCGAACAGCGCCTGCAAGAGGGCCGGGTTTTCAAACAGACCGTGCAGGTACGTGCCCAGCACCTGCCCATTGCCGCTTTGCCAGGCCAGCCCCGCCATGACTTCATGCAGCACAGCCCCGGCAGCCAGCATGGCCGGATGGGCCTGGGTCTGGCCGTGGTGGATTTCATAGCCGCGCACGGCCACACCGCTCAGGGCGGACCAATGGCCCTGCACCTGCGCAAAGCGGGCTTCGGTCGGGGTGACGGTCTTGTCAGGGGCAAACTGGGTCACCAGCGGCAGCAGGCCCAGCCCCGGGGCATTGCCGTCGATGCCGTGGGTATCGATCAAGGCTTCGCCCAGCATCTGCAGCCCCCCACAAATGCCCAGCACCGCCCCGCCCTGCTGCACATGGCGCGCGATGGCGGCGTCCAGCCCCTGCTGCCGCAGCCAGGCCAGATCGCTGCTGGTGTGCTTGCTGCCGGGCAAGATGATCCAGTCATCGCGCCCCAGCCCAGCCAGATCGGTCGGGCTGCGCGCCCACAGCAGGCGCAGACCGGGCACGTTGCGCAGGGGCTGAAACTCGTCGAGGTTGCTGATGCGCGGGTAAGCCACCACCGCCACCGTTTTTCGGCACTCGCCGGATGCCCGGGATCGGTCGTCAAAAACACCGTCTTCCTCGGGCAAGCCATGCTGCCACCACATGGGCAAGGTGGCCACGGTGGGCACGCCTGTGAGCTGCTCCAGCATCTGGGGGGCGGGGGCCAGCAAACGGGCATCCCCCCGGAACTTGTTGAGCACAAAGCCGCGAATGCGCGCCTGGTCTTCGGGGGGCAGCAAGGCCCAGGTGCCATACAGGTGGGCGAAAGCCCCGCCACGGTCAATGTCGGTCACCAGCAGACACCGGGCCCGGGCATGGCGGGCCACACGCAGGTTGACGATGTCGCTGGCCATCAGGTTGATCTCGGCAGGTGAACCGGCCCCCTCGATCACGACCACATCGTTTTCGGCGATCAAGGCGTCCAGCGCCGCCGCGATCTGCGGCCAGACCTTGTCGCTGCGCTCGTGCCAGGGTGTCTCGCCCAGTTCGGGGTTCACCTGCCCGAGCAGCACCACCTGACTGCGCGTGTCGCTTTCGGGCTTGAGCAGCAGCGGGTTCATCCGCACATCGGGCTCGGCCTTGGCGGCCAGGGCCTGAAAGTACTGGGCGCTGCCGATTTCGCCCATGCCCTGGTCACAGGCCACGACGCGGGCGTTGTTGCTCATGTTCTGCGCCTTGAAGGGGGCCACCTTGAGCCCCTGGCGCGCGTAATACCGGCACAGCGCCGTCGCCAGCCAGCTTTTGCCTGCACCGCTGGAGGTGCCCAGCACCATGATGCAGCGTGCACTCATGCGCTGCGGGGCACCACCACCCACTGGCCGTCCAGCGGCAGGATGCGGATGCGATTTTGAAACACACGCTCGATCGCGCTGCGCGTGGCGCGATCGTCACAAGGCCCATGGTGCACCACGCGACCCTGATCCATCACCACCACATCGTCGGCATGCAGGGCCATGCCGATCTCGTGCAGCACGCTCACCACCGTGGTGCCTTGGGCCTTGAGGCATTGCACCTGTTCAAGCCAGTCCACCTGGTGCGGCGGGTCCAGATTGGCCAGTGGTTCGTCCATCAGCATGATGGGCGCATTGCCCGCCATGGCACGCGCCAGCAGCACACGCTGACGCTCTCCGCCAGACAGTTCGCCCAGACTGCGCTCACGCCACGCCCAGGCCTGGGTGGCCTGCAATGCAGCTTCCACCATGGCATGGTCTTTCGGGCTGGGGGCGGACAGCCAGTCCTGGTGCGGCAGCCGACCGAGCATGACCACATCGCGCACGCGCAGGTCCAGCGAGGTCGCTTCGCCCTGCCCCAACCATGACAGTTGCTGTGCGCGCTCACGGCGCAGGATGTCTGGCAAGGCTCGGCCTTGCCAGTGAACGTCGCCCTGGCAGGGTAAAAGTCCCGCCAGTGCCTTGAGCAAGGTGGACTTGCCGGCTCCGTTGGGGCCGACCACACAGGTCCATCGACCCGACACGAGCGCCAGGTCGATGCCGTGCAAGACCTCACGCCCGCCCAGCGAGACCCGGAGTCCACGGGTTTGCAGTGCCGCGCTCATGAACGGCCTCTGGCAGCGGGCTTCATGCGCCAAAGCAGGTAGAACCCGCCCAGCACTGCCGTGAGCACGCCCACCGGCAGGTCTTGCGGCGCCAGCAGACCACGGGCCAGCACATCGGCCAGCAAGAGCAACGCCCCCCCCATCAAGGCCGAAAGCACAAGCACCCCGGCATGCTTGCAGCGCACCAGAGAGCGCACCGCATGCGGTGCGGCCAGGCCCACAAAAGCGATCAAACCCATTTGCGCCACCGCCGCTGCCGTGGCCAGCGACATGGCTGCCACCAGCAGCAAGCGGGCCTGACGCAATGGCATGCCCAGACTGTGTGCCGTGGCTTCCCCCAACGTGAGGGCATCCAGCACACGCGCCAAGGCCCAGGCCAGCGCCAGCGACAGCAGCAGCGCCAAGGCCATCAGGCCGCAGGATGTCCAGCCCACCAACGAGGTCGAGCCGAGCATGAAACCCTGCATGGCCTGAAGGACCTGGGGCTCAAACAAGGCCACCTGCGAGGCCAGCGCCCCCAACACCACGCCCACCACCACACCGGCCAGCAGCAGGCGCAAGGTCTGCTGAACGCCACGCGACAAGAGCAAAGTGAGCACCACCGCCAGCACGGCGCCCGCAAAGGCCGCCCCCGTCATGCCCAGGCGCGGCCACCAGGCAGACGCCATCACAGAGCCGCCAAACAGGCTCAGGTACACGCTCACCCCCAGCGAAGCGCCAGAGGCACTGCCCAGCAGGTAGGGGTCCGCCAACGGGTTGCGAAACAGGCCCTGCGCTATCGCCCCTGCCAAGCCGAGCAGGGCCCCGCCCAGCCAGGCCCCCAGGCTGCGCGGCAAGCGGATGTCCATCACGATCTGCTGCATGACCGGGTCCTGCCCGGCCTGCCACCAGACTTCCCAGCCCTGGCTGCCCACGGCTGTGCCCAGCAGCAACCCCAGACCC
>Ga0255292_1000173_pt1 | contig 10949 bp, 8 predicted proteins | sample MistaT_35_FD_183690 | JGI IMG/M metagenome (GOLD analysis project Ga0255292, IMG submission 183690) | Metatranscriptome of freshwater microbial communities from Mississippi River, Louisiana, United States - Miss_Miss_RepB_8h (Metagenome... | ecosystem: Environmental > Aquatic > Freshwater > River...
AAAAACAAAGGGCAGGAAGCATCATGCCCCCTGCCCTTGTGTGGATCAGCCATCCACGCGACAGTGCATCAAAGCACTTCGAAGATGCCGCAGGCGCCCATGCCGCCGCCGATGCACATGGTCACGGCCACGCGCTTGGCGCCGCGGCGCTTGCCTTCGATCAGGGCGTGGCCCGTCAGGCGCTGGCCGCTGACGCCGTAGGGGTGGCCCACCGCGATCGCGCCGCCGTTGACGTTCAGGCGGTCGGCCGGAATGCCCAGCTTGTCGCGGCAGTACAGCACCTGCACCGCAAAGGCTTCGTTGAGTTCCCACAGGTCAATGTCATTGACCGTCAGGCCCAGACGCGCCAGCGCTTTGGGCACGGCAAAGACCGGGCCAATGCCCATCTCGTCGGGTTCGCAACCGGCCACGGCAAAGCCCAAAAAGCGGCCCAGCGGCTTGAGGCCTTTCTTTTCGGCCAGGCTTTCGTCCATGACCACGCAGGCACCGGCGCCGTCCGAGAACTGGCTGGCGTTACCGGCGGTGACCAGGCCGCCAGGCAGCGCCGAGCGCAGGCCGCTGATGGCTTCGACCGTGGTGCCTTCGCGCAGGCCTTCGTCCTTGCTCACCGTCATTTGCTTGGTGATCAGGCCCAGGGTCTTGTCGTACACACCGGCGGTGACGGTGATGGGGGCGATCTCGTCGTCAAACTTGCCCGCAGCGGCGGCCGCGCAGGCCTTTTGCTGGCTGGCGGCGCCGTACTCGTCCATGCGGTCGCGGCCAATCTTGTAGCGCTTGGCCACCTGTTCGGCCGTCTGGAGCATGTTCCAGTAGATCTCGGGCTTGATCTTGTCCAGGCTCGGGTCGCGCAGCATGTGCTGGTTCATTTCCTGCTGCACGCAGGAGATGCTTTCCACGCCACCGGCCACATAGACCTGGCCTTCGCCCGCGATGATGCGCTGGGCGGCCAGGGCAATGGTCTGCAGGCCCGAAGAACAGAAACGGTTGACGGTGAGGCCCGAGACCGAAATGGGCAGACCGGCCTTGAGCGCGATCTGGCGGGCGATGTTGGCGCCGGTGGCCCCTTCGGGTGTGGCGCAGCCCATGATCACGTCTTCGACTTCGGCGGCGTCGATGCCTGCACGCGCCACGGCGTGCTGCACCGCATGGCCGCCGAGCGTGGCGCCGTGGGTCATGTTGAAGGCGCCCTTCCAGCTCTTGGCCAGAGGGGTGCGGGCGGTGGAAACGATAACGGCGTTGGTCATTTTGAAAATCCTTGCAAAGCCTGTGCTCAGTTGAACGTCTTGCCTTCGGCCACCAGGCGCTGCAGCAGCGGCGCGGGTTGCCAGAATGCGGCGTCATCCATCGGGTTGCGGGCGAAGCGCTTCATGGCTTCGGCCACATTGAACAGGCCCAGTTCGTTGGCGTAGTTCATCGGGCCACCGCGCCAGAACGGGAAGCCGTAGCCCATGATGTAGACCATGTCGATGTCGCTGGCCTTGTTGGCAATGCCTTCTTCCAGGATGTGGCAGGCTTCGTTGACCAGGCTGAACACCAGGCGCTGCACGATCTCTTCGTCAGACACCTTGCGCGGGGTGATGCCCAGGTCCTGGCGGTGCTTGGCCACCATGTCTTCAACCAGCTTGCTGGGAATGGCGTCGCGCTTGCCCGCCTGGTAGTCGTACCAGCCTGCGCCGGTCTTCTGGCCAAAGCGGCCCATTTCGCACAGCAGGTCGGCGGTCTTGCTGTACTTCATGTTCGGCTTTTCCTGGTAGCGGCGCTTGCGGATCGCCCAGCCAATGTCGTTGCCCGCCAGGTCGCCCATGCGGAACGGGCCCATGGCAAAACCGAACTTCTCGATGGCCTTGTCCACTTGCGCGGGGGTGCAGCCTTCTTCGAGCAGGAAACCGGCCTGACGACCGTATTGCTCGATCATGCGGTTGCCGATGAAGCCGTCGCACACGCCCGAGACCACGGCGGTTTTCTTGATCTTCTTGCCAATGGCCATGACGGTGGCCAGCACGTCCTTGCCGGTTTTCTCGCCACGCACCACTTCGAGCAGTTTCATGACGTTGGCCGGGCTGAAGAAGTGCATGCCCACCACGTCTTGCGGACGGGCAGTGAAGGCAGCAATCTGGTTGAGGTCCAGCGTGGAGGTGTTGGACGCCAGGATGGCACCGGGCTTCATCACCTTGTCGAGCTGCTTGAACACGGCTTCCTTGACGCCCATGTCCTCGAACACGGCTTCAATGACCAGGTCGGCCTGGGCAATTTCGTCGTAGCTCAGGGTGGTGCTCAGCAGGGCCATGCGCTGCTCGTACTTGTCTTGCTTGAGCTTGCCCTTCTTGACCTGGGCTTCGTAGTTCTTGCGGATGGTGGCGATGCCGCGGTCCAGGGCTTCCTGCTTCATCTCCAGCATCTTGACGGGGATGCCCGCGTTGAGGAAGTTCATGGAGATGCCGCCGCCCATGGTGCCTGCGCCAATCACGGCCACGCTCTTGATCTCGCGCTTGGGGGTGTCTTCGGGCACGTCCGGAATCTTGGAAGCAGCGCGGTCGGCCATGAACAGATGGCGCAGCGCACGGCTCTCGGCGGTCCACATCAGGTTGATGAAGATCTCGCGCTCGGCGGCCATGCCGTCATCGAACTTCTTGGTGGTGGCAAATTCCACCGCGTCCACGCACTTGAGCGGTGCGGGCAGGTTCTTGGCCGTGGCCTTGACCATGTTGCGGGTGAACTGGAAGTAAGCGGCGCCCTGCGGGTGCTTGCACGGCAGGTTGCGCACCAGCGGCAGCGGCGAACCGTCGGCATGGGCTGCGGCCACCTTCCGGGCCATGGCCAGGGCTTCGTCCATCAGGCTTTCGGGCGACTGGGCCATGGCCTGCCACAGTTGCTGGCCGGGCAGCATGGCCAGCATTTCGGCCTTGACGCCTTCACCGCTGACGATCATGTTGAGGGCGGCTTCGACGCCGATCACGCGGGGCAGACGCTGCGTGCCGCCAGCGCCCGGAATCAGGCCCAGCTTGACTTCGGGCAATGCGATGTTGGTGCCCGGTGCGGCAATGCGGTAGTGGCAACCCAGGGCCAGTTCCAGACCCCCGCCCATGGCCACGCTGTGCACGGCGGCCACCACCGGCTTGCGGGAGTTTTCGCAGGCGCGGATGACGGACAGCAGGTTGGGCTCCTGGATCGCCTTGGGCGAACCGAATTCCTTGATGTCGGCACCGCCCGAGAAGGCCTTGCCCGCCCCGGTGATGACGATGGCCTTGACCGCGGGGTCATTGTTGGCCTGCTCCAGCCCGCTGGTGATGCCGATGCGGGTGGCCAGACCCAGGCCGTTGACCGGCGGATTCATCAGGGTGATGACCGCCACGTCGCCGTGGACTTTGTATTCAGCTGTCATGCTGCAATTCCTTCGAGTGTTCAGGAGTTCAAGAAAAATAGAACGACCGTTCGTTTTTAACACAAACCAGCGGCTTGCCTGGGGCATGGAAACCCTGAGAAGGTCACTCAAGTGACGCACGTCACAAAAGTGCCATCCAGCGACAAACGGACAGAACTCGCAGGCACGACGCCCTCTTTTTATCTCGCAATATTTATCGCATAATTTCAATATTTCTCAATCATCACAATCATTTAGATGCCATGGAAAAGTCGCAAAAATTCCAGCTCTATGACCATGCTGCCCAGATGGAGCCCATGCTTCCTTCGGAACACAAGCTCGGCCCCGTTCTGGAACGCGCCAGCGACCTGATACGCAAAGCAGACCGCCTGGCTGGACAAAGCCCCTCTGGCAACCTGCCTGGCCTGCGGCAATTGCTGAGAGCCATGAATTCGTACTACACCAACCGCATAGAAGGCCAGCACACTTTACCGCTCGAAATCGAGCAGGCTTTGCGCAACCAATATGCCGAAGATGAGGACAAGGCCAGGCGCCAACGTCTGGCCTTGTCGCACATGGCCACCGAAAGCCAATTGGAAACACTCTGGCCACAGTGGTCGATGCAGCACATCTGGTCAGCCCGCACGGTACAGGACATCCACCAGGACCTGTTTGCACGCCTTCCAGAAACCGATCGACAGCAGGGCCAAGGTGCCGAAGCGCAACGCCTTGAACCAGGGCAATGGCGAAACAAAGAGGTCAGTGTGGGACGCCATGCCGCCCCTGCGGCCGCGGCCGTGCCCGCATTCATGACCCGCTGGGAGCAGGTCTACGGACAAAGCCGCCGAGGAGAAATGCAGATCGTGGCCATGGCCGCAGCACACCAGCGCCTGGCATGGATACACCCGTTTCTGGATGGCAACGGACGAGTTGCCCGTCTGCACAGCCACCTGGTGCTGGGGCACATGGGTCTGACCAACGGCCTGTGGTCACCGCTGCGCGGTTTTGCCAGAAGCCAAGAGAGCTATTACGCACTGCTGTCCGGTGCCGATGAGCCGCGCGCTGGAGACCTGGACGGACGTGGCAACCTGTCCGAATCGGGTTTGCTGGCCTGGATCAATTACGTGATCGATGTGTGCATGGATCAGGTTGAGTTCATGACACGGCAGTTGGCACTGAACTCCATGAAAGACCGCATGGCCGCGTGTCTGGCCTACGAAGAGCAGGTGGTGCGTGAAGGCGTGCGCATCCAGGCGCTGCGGGCGCTGCATTATCTTTTTGCCAGCCAAAGCGAACTTGACCGCGCCGACTTCAAGGCCATGCTGGGCCTGGGTGAAAGACAGGCCACGGCTCAGGTGTCTGCGCTTCTCAAGCGTGGCCTGCTGCTGACCGACTCGCCCTACGGCAAGCTGCGCCTCGGTGTGCCACAGCATGCGCTGCGGTTTTATTTTCCCAACCTCTGGCCAGAAGCCGAAGCCACACCCTAGGACAGGTCAACCGCTGGCCAGGCGACGCGTCAGACTTCCAGCCATTCCTTGCGGATGTAGGTGTTGGCGCGCAGTTCGTCGGGTGTGCCTTCAAACACGATGCTGCCGTGGCCCATGACCAGCGCACGGTCAGAGATGTTCATGGCGATGGTGAGTTTTTGCTCGATCAGCAGCACCGAAATGCCGCGGTTCTTGAGCTCCTTGAGGTACTCGCCCACCAGCTCGACGATCTTGGGCGCCAGGCCCTCGGTCGGCTCGTCAATGATGATCAAGTCAGGGTCGCCCATGAGGGTGCGGCACAAGGTCAGCATTTGCTGCTCACCGCCAGAGAGCACCCCGGCCTCGGTGTGCTCGCGCTCCTTGAGGCGCGGGAACATGGCGTACATGTCGTCAAACGACCAGCGCGCGCCCTTGCCCGAACCTTTTTGCCCCAGCAACAGGTTCTGCTGCACTGTGAGCTTGGGAAAGATGTCGCGGTTTTCCGGCACATAGCCAATGCCCAGGTGGGCGACTTCGTAGGCTTTTTGCCCCTGAATGCTCTGGCCTTTCCAGTCGATGCGGCCCTGGCAGTCCACCAGGCCCATGATGGCCTTGGCGGTGGTCGAGCGGCCCGAGCCGTTGCGGCCCAGCAGCGCCACGATTTCGCCGGGACGCACTTCGAAGTTCACGCCATGCAAAACATGGCTCTTGCCGTAATAGGCATGGAGGTTGTCCACTTTCAACATCTCAGTGTCCTCCTGCCTGGGATTCTGCGACCGAGGAGCCCAAATAGGCCTCCTGCACGCGGGCGTTGGCGCGCACCGCCTCGGGGGTGTCAAAGGCCAGTACCTCGCCATAGACCACCACGGCGATCTTGTCGGCCAGGCCGAAGACCACGCCCATGTCGTGCTCCACCGTCAGCAGGGTCTTGCCTTCGGTGACCTTGCGGATCAGCGAGATGAAGCGCGAGGTTTCGCTCTTGCTCATGCCCGCCGTGGGTTCGTCGAGCAAGATGACCTCGGCGCCGCCCGCGATGGTGATGCCGATTTCAAGGGCGCGCTGCTCGGCGTAGGTCATGTTCATGGCCAGGGTGTCGCGGCGCTTTTCCAGGCCGATCATCTCGAGCAGCTCTTCGGCGCGCTCGTTGGCGTCCTTCAGCCCCGACAGGAACTTGAGGAAGGTGTATTTGTAGCCCAGGCTCCAGAGCACCGCGCAGCGCAGGTTCTCGAACACGCTGAGCTTGGGAAAAATGTTGGTGATCTGGAAGCTGCGCGAGAGGCCCATGCGGTTGATCTCGTAGGGCTTCTTGTGATCGATGCGCTGGCCGCCCAGCAGGATTTCGCCGCTGGTGGGACCAAAGCGGCCGCTGATCAGGTTGAACAGCGTGGACTTGCCCGCGCCGTTGGGGCCGATCACGGCCACCCGTTCACCGGCTTGCACGGCCAGGTTCACGCCGCGGATGATTTCGGTCTTGCCGAAACTCTTGCGCACGTCTTTGAGTTCAAGGGCGTAGGCACTCATACTGCAGTCTCCCGACGCTTGATTTCTTTTTCGATCTCTTCCTGGATCACGCCCCATTCGATGACGTACTGGCGGCGCGCCAGTTCAAACAGGCCCAGCCCGGTCAGCAGCACAAAGGCGGCGCCGACCCAGCTGTCCACGCTCTTGGCGTTGAGGGGCACGCCCATGAATTTGACAACATCACCCAGTGCCGTGTTGAGCTGCAGGTGGTAGACCATTTCGATCATGGCGCCCGCCCCCACCAGCATGACGATGGCCGTCATGCCCAGGCCCAGGTAGCTGGTCCAGATCTGGCGCAGCTTGCCGAACTTGGCCACGCGCAGATTCATCATGATCAGGCTGGCGATGCCGCCCGGTGCATACATGACCATGAACAGGAACACCAGCCCCAGGTACAGCAGCCAGGCTTTGGTCAGCTCGGACAGCAGCACAAAGGCGATGATCATGAGCACCGCACCGATGATGGGGCCAAAGAAGAAGGTGGCGCCACCCAGGAAAGTGAACAGCAGATACGCCCCCGAGCGGTGGGCGCTGACCACCTCGGCAGTGACGATTTCAAAGTTCAGCGCGCCCAAACCGCCCGCAATGCCTGCAAAGAAGCCCGCGATGATGAAGGCGAAGTAGCGCACCCGCTGGGTGTTGTAGCCGATGAACTCGACGCGCTCGGGGTTGTCGCGCACCGCGTTCAGGATGCGACCCAGCGGCGTCTGGGTGAAGGCGTACATGAGCGCCACACACACAAAGGTGTAGATGGCAATCAGGTAGTAGATCTGGATCTGCGGGCCAAAGGTGATGCCCATGAAAGGCTGACCCGCCACCCGGTTGCCGGAGATACCGGCCTCCCCCCCGAAGAACTCGGAGAACATGAGCGACATGGCGAACACGAGTTCGGCCACGCCCATGGTGATCATGGCAAAGGGCGTGCCGGACTTGCGGGTGGTGACCCAGCCCAGCAGCACGGCAAAGCCCATGCCCGCCACACCGCCCACCAGCGGCAGCAGGCTGACCGGAATGCCGAGCTTGCCTGCACTGAGGGCATTGAGTGCGTGCATGGCCATGTACGAACCCAGGCCGGTATAGACCGCATGGCCGAAGCTGAGCATGCCGCCCTGCCCCAGCAGCATGTTGTAGGACAGGCAGGCAATGATGGCGATGCCCATTTGCGCCAGCATGGTCACGCTCAGGTTGCTGGTGAACAGCAGGGGCGCAAACAGCAGCACCAGGGCAAACAGGCTCCAGATGATCCAGCGGCCGACGTTATAGGGTTTGAATTTGTAGACGGATGCCATGGCTTAACCCTCCCGCGTGCCCAGCAGGCCCTTGGGCCGGAAAATCAGGATCAGCACCAGGAACAGGTACGGCAGGATCGGCGCCACCTGGGACACCGTGAGCTTGGCAAAACTGTTGTCTTGCGCGGCGGCAGACAGCTGCCAGCCCATGTCGCGCGCAAAGGCCAGGAAGGAATAGTCGATGGCCACAGCAAAGGTCTGGATCACACCGATCAGCACGGAAGCCAGGAAAGCCCCCGACAGCGAACCCATGCCGCCGACCACCACAACCACAAAGATGACCGAGCCCACCGTGGCGGCCATGGCCGGTTCCGTCACGAAGGTGCTGCCCCCGATGACCCCGGCCAGACCGGCCAGACCCGTGCCCGCGCCAAACACCAGCATGAAGACCCGCGGCACGTTGTGGCCCAGCGCCTCCACCATTTCAGGGTGCGTGAGCGCCGCCTGAATCACCAGGCCGATGCGGGTGCGGGTGAGCAGCAACCACAGCGACACCAGCATCAGCAGCGCAATCACCATCATGAACGCCCGCGTGGCCGGGAACGGCGTGCAGACCACACGCACGGCAGCGTCGGCGGCGCTGCACAGCTCGGGCGTTGCCGCGCCCCAGACCAGGCCCAGGCCGTTGCTGGCGTGGTTGATGAGGGTGAAAGCGGCGCCGCGCAGCAGCTCGGGCGGCTGGAATTCAACCGCCGTGCGGCCCCAGACCAGCTGCACCAGCTCCAGCACCACGTAGGACAGGCCAAACGTGACCAGCAATTCGGGCACATGGCCGTAGGGGTGGACCTTGCGCAGGCTCAGGCGCTCAAAAAGTGCCCCCAGCGCACCCACGCCCAAAGGCGCCAAGATGAGCGCGGGCCAGAAGCCAATCAGGCCGCCCAGGGTGTAGCCGAAGTAGGCGCCGATCATGTAGAAGCTGGCGTGCGCGAAATTGAGCACACCCATCATCGAAAAGATCAGCGTCAGCCCCGAGCTGAGCATGAAGAGCAACAGCCCGTAGCTCAGGCCGTTGAGCATGGAGATGAGGAAAAACTCCATCGGGAGGACCTTCCTGGCTCAAAGCGTGGGCTTTGGCCGGTACTGCAAGAAAGGAACAGTGGAGAGACTGTCAGGAAAAAAAGGGCCCGACAACAAGGGGGTCATCGGGCCCGGCCAGAGGCTCAAGCCGGGGATCAGCCCGGGCGCTTCATCTGGCAGCTGGTGGGCGTGCTGGCCACATAGGCAGGGAACTCCTTGACCAGGGCCAGCGTCATGTCGGTGTTTTCGGCGGTGTAGGGGAACTTCTTGTCCGCCTTTTGCCAGACCGTCAGGTACAGCGGCTGCTGGATCTGGTGGTCGGTCTTGCGCATCTGCAGCTCACCGTTGAAGCTCTTGAATTCCAGGCCTTCAAGCGCGGCGGCGACCTTCACCGGGTCGGTGGACTTGGCCTTGGCCATGGCGTCACCCAGCGATTTGTAGATGTGAATGACCGAGCCGGTGTAGAAGTCGTCGTTGAACTTCTTCTTGAACTCAGACTGCCACTTGCCGATGTCGCCACCCATGTTGTAGTGCTGGTAGGACACCTGGAACACGCGGCCAGCGCCGCCCGAGCCCAGGGCGGTGGGGGTGCCGGTGACGCCGGTGTAGTAGGTGTAGAACTTGCCGTTGTAGCCGCCTTCGTTGGCGGCCTTGATCATCAGCGCCAGGTCAGAGCCCCAGTTGCCGGTGATGACGGTGTCGGCACCCGAAGCCTTGATTTTGGCGATGTAGGGCGAGAAGTCGCGCACTTGGGCCAGAGGGTGCAGGTCTTCACCCACCACCTGCACGTCGGGGCGCTTGCGGGCCAGGTTTTCCTTGGCGTACTTGGCGACCTGGTGGCCGTGCGAATAGTTCTGGTTGAGCAGGTAGACCTTCTTGATGTCCTTCTGGTCGGCCATGAAAGTGGTCAGGGCTTCCATCTTCATGGACGTGTCGGCATCAAAGCGGAAGTGCCAGTAGCTGCACTTGCTGTTGGTGAAGTCGGGGTCAACGGCCGCGTAGTTCAGGAACACAACTTCCTTGCCAGGGTTGCGTTCGTTGTGCTTGTTCACAGCGTCAAGCAGCGCACCAGCCACCGACGAACCGTTGCCCTGGGTGATGTAGCGCACGCCCTGGTCCATCGCGGCCTTGAGGGCGTTGAGGCTTTCAGCCGGGCTGAGCTTGTTGTCAAAGGACACGATTTCGAACTTGACGCCCGCAGGGTTGTTGGCGCCGCTGAACTTTTCAGCAAAGAACTGGAAGCTCTTGAGCTGGTTGGTGCCCACCGGGCCCATCAGCCCGGACAGCGGGTCAATGTGGGCGATCTTGACGGTCTCGCCCTTTTGGGCAAATGCGCCCGTGGCACAGGCAGCCAATGCGGCCACAGCGATCATCCGGAATGCGTTCTTCATGTGTTGTCTCCTGCGGGTTGAAATCAGAACCATGTCAGCGTAACTTTCTTGCCAGCAAAACCGCTCGGGGTTTGCACCTAGCGGGTATCGCGTGCGCGACTGACACATGTCAAGAGACACACGCCCGTCGCGCTGAAAACGGTCACAGCCCAGGAAGTTTGTAGTCCTTGAGCTGTTCGCGCAGTTTGGTCTTGAGCATTTTTCCTGTCGCGCCCAAGGGTATTGCTTCCACAAAGACAGCGTCGTCCGGGATCTGCCATTTGGCGGTCTTGCCTTCGTAGAACTTCAGCAGCTCCGCGCTGGTGACTTCGGCGCCGGGTTTCTTGACCACGCAGACGATCGGACGCTCGTCCCACTTGGGGTGGAAGACGCCAATGCAGGCCGCCATGGCGACGGCCGGGTGGGCCATGGCGATGTTTTCAATGTCGATCGAGCTGATCCACTCGCCACCGGACTTGATCACGTCCTTGCTGCGGTCGGTGATCTGCATGAAGCCGTCAGCGTCGATGGTGGCCACATCCCCTGTCGGGAACCAGCCATCCACAAGCGGGCTGGCGCCCTCTTGCTTGAAGTAGCTGCCGATCACCCAGGGGCCCTTGACCAGCAGGTCGCCTGCGGCCTTGCCGTCGTGCGGCATTGCCCTTCCCTCGCTGTCAACGATCTTCATGTCGATGCCGTAGATGCAGCGACCCTGCTTCATGCGGATCTTCATCTGCTCCTGCGCGGGCAGTTTCAGGTGCTTGTTCTTGAGCGTGCAGACGGTGCCCAGCGGGCTCAGCTCGGTCATGCCCCAGGCGTGCAGCACGTCCACGCCGTAGTCTTCGCGGAAAGCGTCGATCATGGCGGGCGGGCAGGCCGAGCCGCCAATCACCGTGCGCCCCAGGGTGCTGAACTTCAGGCCCGC
>Ga0255292_1000175_pt1 | contig 10907 bp, 12 predicted proteins | sample MistaT_35_FD_183690 | JGI IMG/M metagenome (GOLD analysis project Ga0255292, IMG submission 183690) | Metatranscriptome of freshwater microbial communities from Mississippi River, Louisiana, United States - Miss_Miss_RepB_8h (Metagenome... | ecosystem: Environmental > Aquatic > Freshwater >...
CCCTGATCGAGACCACCTTGGCCACCGAAAAAGAACTTTCGGACTTCCTCAAGCAAGCTGAAAAAAAGGCTTTCAAACGCACTTACTACCATGTGCGTGACGAGGACGCTGCGCTCGACATCCTGCAAGACAGCATGATCAAGCTGTCCACCCACTACGGCGACAAACCCGTCGCCGAACTGCCCCTTCTGTTCCAGCGCATCCTGTCCAACACCACACTGGACTGGTTTCGGCGGCAAAAAACCCGCAACAGCCACTTCACCCGCCTGTCCGACTTCTCGACCCACGACGACTCGGACGGGTTTGACTTGCTCGAAGTCAATTCTGGCGAAAACGACGAACAGCTGGGTGAGAGTGCCGAACAGTGGACGGGCAGGCTGCAAACCCTGCAACACATCGAATCGGCCATCATGAGCCTGCCTGCACGTCAACGCGAAGCCTTCCTGCTGCGTTACTGGGAGGAGATGGACGTTGCAGAAACCGCTGCCGTGATGGGCTGCACCGAAGGCAGTGTCAAGACGCACTGCTCCCGCGCCATCCAGGCCCTGCACAGAATCCTGGCCGCCCAAGGGATGAAACCATGAAAAAAACCGCCACTTTCACTTCACCGGAACCTATGGATCACCTGGGCCAGCAGTTGGCCCAGGTGCTGACCCAGGCCAGCGGCGAATTGCCCCACGACCTGTCACAGCGGCTGCGGGTGGCCCGCCAGCAAGCCTTGGCCGTACGCAAGCCCGAGCCCACAGCCCATTTGCAGATGGCCACCCAGACCAGCGGCATGACCCTGACCGACCCGCCCACCGAAGGACTCGGACTGTGGAGTGTGCTGGGCTCGGCACTGCCTTTGCTGGCCTTGCTGGCTGGCCTGGTGACTGTTCAATGGCTTGACCGCCAGCAAACCGTGTCCGAACTGGCAGAAATCGATACCGCCTTGCTGGTGGACGACCTGCCGCCCGCGGCCTACTCGGATCCGGGTTTTGTCCAGTTCCTGCGGCAAACGGGTGACGAAGCCGCCCGACAGGACTGAGCCATGCCCCTGCTCTTGCGTCAGACGGCCCTTTTGTTGCTGTGCAGCGCCCTGGCACTGCCCATCACCAGCCCGGCCCAGACCCGCACCGACGCCCCCCCGAAGGCGCAGACAAGTGGCCACTGGCGCCAGCTCAGCGCCCGCAGCAAGGTTGCCCTGGCCCCGTTGGCCGAGCGCTGGGATGAGCTCAGCGATACCCAGCGCAGCAAATGGCAAGCCATTGCGCGCAATTTCCACCAGCTTTCAGAGGCAGAACAGCAGACCATGCAAGCGCGCATGCGCGAATGGGTGGCGCTGAGCCCCACCCAGCGCAACCAGGCCCGGTTGAATTTCAACAGCCTGCAAAACGTTTCCAAAGACCAGAAAAAAAACCGTTGGGACGAATACCAAAGCCTGAGCGAAGACGAAAAACGCAAGCTGTCGGCCGGGTCTCTGGCGCCGGCCAAAACCACAGCGCCCAGCGCCAAGCCGGTGGCCGCAGAACGGTTGGTGCAGCCCACCGTGCGCTCGGTGCCCTCGGCCGCGCTGCCGGTGCGCCAGCCGATTGACCCCAACACCTTGCTGCCCGTGCCGCCAACGCCTGCGGCAGCGCCAGCCGAAACGCCTGTGGCGCCCCAAGCCGAGCCGGAGGCGTCCGCCTCGTGAGCAAGCTTCCCGACACTCCCGACGACGCACTGGCAGCCCCATCCCTGGCCCGACGCATGGCCTGCTGGCTGTACGAGGGCATGCTGCTGTTTGGCGTGGTTTTCATCGCGGGCTACCTGTTCAGCGCGCTCAGCCAGACACGCCACGCCCTGGACAACCGTCCCGGCATGCAGGCCTTCATCTTTCTGGTGCTGGGCATTTACTTCACCTGGTTCTGGCACCGGGGCCAGACCCTGGCCATGAAAACCTGGCACATCCGGGTGGTCGATGCCCAGGGGCGCGCACTCACCCAGTCCCGCGCCCTGGCACGCTACCTGGCCAGCTGGCTGTGGTTTGCCCCGCCTTTGGTGCTGACTTGGCCGCTGGGCCTGCCTGCGCTGGAGGTGACCGTCCTGACCCTCGGGTGGGTGGCCATCTGGGCGGTACTCAGCCGCTTTCACCCGCAGCGGCAGTTCTGGCACGACGCACTGGCAGGCACCCGGCTGGTTTCGCACCGCTGAAGCTGGCGGCAGCCCGTCCTCGGCGACAATGCGGTCATGACGGCACCGCAGCAACCCCACCCCACCGAAGTCAACCCCCAGAAATCCCGCAAGGGCCTGTCGCGCGTGCTCCACGCGGGCGGCTACTCGGTGCAAGGTCTGCGTGCCGGCTGGGCAGAAACCGCCTTCCGCCAGGAGGCGATTGCCGCATTGGTGCTGGTGCCTCTGGCCTTTTTCATTGGCCAGGACTGGGTGGAAGTCGCCCTGCTGGTGGGCAGTGTCTTGCTGGTGATGATCGTCGAACTGCTCAACACAGGCATCGAATCGTGCATCGACCGCATCGGCCCCGAGTGGCATGACCTCTCCAAGCGGGCCAAGGACATGGGCAGCGCCGCGGTGCTGCTCAGCCTGCTGCTGTGTGGCGGCATCTGGATCGCTGCACTCTGGCCTTTCTTCGTGTACTGAGACCCGACATGAAGACCCCGGCTTTTTCCGTCTGCGTCTACTGCGGCTCCAAACCCGGCGCCGATCCTTCCTATGCAGCCCTGGCGACCGAAGTGGGCCACTGGATCGGCAGCCATGGCGGACAGCTGGTCTATGGTGGCGGGCGCAACGGCCTGATGGGCATCGTGGCCGACAGCACCCGGGCCGCGGGCGGGCGGGTGGTGGGCATCATCCCCCGGGCGCTGGTCGAGCGGGAATGGGCGCACGAGGGCTGCGATGAACTGCACATCGTGGACACCATGCACGAACGCAAGGGCATGATGATGGCGCGCGCCGATGCGTTTGTGGCACTGCCGGGCGGCATCGGCACCTTTGAGGAGCTGTTTGAGGTCTGGGCCTGGCGTCAGCTGGGCTACCACGACAAGCCCATCGGCATCCTCAATGCCGGTGGCTATTACGAACAGATGATGGCCTTCATGCAGCAGGTGGTGCGCGAAGGCTTCATGGGCGAATGGCAGATGGACCTGGTGCAGGTGGGCGCACAAGCTGCGCCGCTGCTGCGCGATCTGGTGCAGGCCGCGGGCTTCAACCCACCCGCGCACCCCGAGCGGCTCTGAAAGCAGACACAAAAAAGCCCGGCACAGCACCGGGCTTGTGAGTCAAAACGGCGCCGATCAGATCGCGCTGTCGTCCTGTTCACCGGTGCGGATGCGCACCACCCGGTCCACCGAAGTCACGAAAATCTTGCCGTCACCGATCTTGCCGGTGCGTGCGGCCTTGACGATGGCGTCCACGCAGGCGTCCACATCCTGGTCCTTGACCACCACCTCGACCTTCACCTTGGGCAGGAAATCCACCACGTACTCCGCACCGCGGTAAAGCTCGGTGTGGCCCTTCTGGCGACCGAAACCCTTGACCTCGGTCACCGTCAGACCGGTCACGCCGCATTCGGCCAGGCCTTCCCGGACTTCTTCCAGCTTGAAGGGCTTGATGATGGCGGTGATTTGTTTCATTTTGAGGATCCTCGGAAAAATCAGGCACGGAAACGGTTGGTCATAGGATAACGCCAATCCTTGCCGAAACTGCGGTGCGTCACACGGATTCCGACCGGGGCCTGGCGGCGCTTGTATTCGTTGAGCTTGATCAGCCGGGTGACTTTTTCCACATCGGCGGGCTCAAAACCATCGGCAATCAGGGCGGCCATGCCTTCGTCGTTTTCCATATAACGCTCGATGATGGCGTCCAGCACCTCGTAGGCCGGCAGGCTGTCCTGGTCCTTCTGGTCCGGACGCAGCTCGGCGCTGGGGGGGCGGGTGATGATCCGCTCGGGAATCGGATTGCTGCCCGTGCCGTAAGGGTCGTTCTGGTTGCGCCAGCGCGCCAGGGCAAACACCTTGGTCTTGAGCACGTCCTTGATGACCGCGAACCCGCCAGCCATGTCGCCGTAAAGTGTGCAGTAGCCGGTGGCCATTTCGCTCTTGTTGCCCGTGGTCAGCACAATCGCCCCCGTCTTGTTGGACAGGGCCATGAGCAAGGTGCCGCGGATGCGGGCCTGGATGTTCTCTTCCGTCGTGTCCTCGGGCAGACCGGCAAACTGGCCTGCCAGCGCGCTGCGAAAGCCTTCAAACAGCGGCGCAATGGCGATTTCATCGTAGCGCACACCCAGACGCCTGACCATGTCGCGGCTGTCGATCCAGCTGATGTCCGCCGTGTAGGGCGAGGGCATCATCACCGCATGGATCTTGTCGGCGCCGATCGCGTCGACCGCAATCGCCAGCACCAGGGCCGAATCGATGCCGCCCGACAGCCCCAGGATCGCGCCCTTGAAACCGTTCTTGCCCAGGTAGTCGCGCACACCCAGCACCAGCGCGTCCCACAGCTCCGATTCAGGGGTGGGCAAAGGCTGCAGCGCCTCGGGCCTGGCCCCCAGCAGGGCCCGGCCACCGTCCAGATCCAGCGCCACATCCATGGCGGCTTCGCGAAAACCGCTGGCCCGCGCCACCACTTCACCGGCATCGTTCAGGGCAAAGGAGCGCCCTTCAAAAACCACCTCGTCCTGCCCACCCACCAGGTGGGCGTAGATCAGGGGCAGCCCGGCATCGCTCACCCGCTCGCGCATGCGCTGCTCGCGCTCTGCACTTTTGCCTGCATGGAAAGGCGAGGCGTTGAGCACGGCCAACACCTGCGCCCCGGCGTCGCGGGCCAGACGGGCGGGTTCTTCGAACCAGGCGTCTTCGCAAATCAGCAGGCCCACGCGCACGCCGTCGACGTCGAACACCCCTGCCCCTTCGCCGGGGGTGAAGTAACGCCGCTCGTCAAACACCTGGTAGTTGGGCAGCTCGCGCTTGTCGTAGTGGGCCACGACCTGGCCCTCGCAGAGGACAGAGGCGCGGTTATGGCGGCGGGTCACGGCCACACTGCGGGTGCGCAGCCCCCCACCCTCAGGATGCCCGACCACCACATGCAGACCTTTGAACCCTGCCAGCTCGCGGGCAATGGTTTTCAGGGCATCATCGCAGGCGTCGATGAAGGCCGGACGCAGAAACAGGTCTTCGGCGGCATAGCCGCAAATCGACAGCTCGGGCGTGAGCACGAGCCGGGCCCCGCGGGCATGGGCTTCGCGGGCAAAGTCGATGATCTTGCGGGCATTGCCCGCCATGTCGCCCACGACAAAATTGAGCTGGGCGACGCTAATCTGGAGAGTCATACAGGTGCAGGACGGTGTGAGCGGCAATTATGTCACCCGAGTCTTCAATGACATGGGGGCCATCGCGCCCGAAGTCTGGGACGGTTTGCTGGCGCAGCAGGCCAGCCCCACCCCGTTCATGCGCCATGCCTATCTGCAGGCGCTCACCGCCAGCGGCTCGGCCGTTGCCCACACCGGCTGGAACCTGCGCCTGCTGACCCTCTGGCAGGACGCTGCGCTGGTGGGCGCCTGCCCGCTCTGGCTGAAAACCCATTCGCGGGGCGAGTACGTGTTCGACTGGGCCTGGGCAGAGGCCTATGAGCGCCATGGCCTGCCCTACTACCCCAAGGCCATCGTCGCCTCGCCCTTCACCCCCGTGCCCGGCACCCGGCTGCTGGCCCGCTCGGCCGCGGACCGCATGGCCCTGCTGCAGGCCCTGACCGACTGGTGCGGAGCCGAGCATCTGCCCTCGCTGCACATCCTGTTTGGCGATGACGCCGATCTGCACGCCTGCCAGCAGGCGGGCCTGATGCTGCGGCGGCAGGTGCAGTTTCATTGGCAGAACCAGGGCTGGCGCGACTTTGACGACTTTCTGGCCAGCCTGAACCAGGACAAGCGCAAGAAAATCCGGCAGGAGCGGCGCAAGGTGCGCGAAGCGGGCGTGGTGTTTCGCGCCGTCACGGGCCACGAGGCCAGCGATGCCGATTGGGCTTTCGTGCAGCAGTGTTACGAGCAGACCTATTGGGAACACGGCAACCCGCCCTACCTGCAGCCGGGCTTTTTCGCGGCCATGCGGCGCGACCTGCCCGAGCACTGGCTGATGTTCATCGGAACCATCGAAGGTGAGCCGATGGCCATGAGCCTGATCGGATTGCAAAGCGACGCCCAGGGTTCACCTCAGGTGGCCTATGGCCGCTACTGGGGCGCCACCCGCCGGGTCGACTGCCTGCATTTCGAAGCCTGTTACTACCAGCCCATCGAATGGTGCATCCGCCACGGGGTGCAGCGCTTTGAAGGCGGCGCCCAGGGCGAACACAAGATGGCACGGGCACTGATGCCCGTGCAGACGGCCAGCGCCCACTGGATCGCCCACCCCGGCTTTGCCGAAGCGATCGGGCGCTTTCTGGAACACGAGCAGGATGGCGTGGCCGACTACCTGGACGTGCTGACGCAGCACAGTCCGCTGCGCAAAACGCAGGCTGATCAGGCCTGAGCGGCGGTCACCACCACTTCGATGCGCCAGAACGGATCGGCCAGGGCGGCCTGCACGGTGGCCCGCGGTGGCGCGCTGCCCGCTACCACCCAGGCGTCCCAGACTTCGTTCATGGCCGCGATGTCGCGGATGTCGGTCAGGTAGATCTGCACCCGCAGCAGGCGCGTCTTGTCGCTGCCCGCTTCCAGCAGGCGCTGATCGATCTGGTGCAGCACATCGGCGGTCTGGCTGCGGATATCGCCCTCGGCGCACTCGGGCACCATGCCCGCCAAATACACCACCCCGTTGTGCACAGCCGCTTCGCTGTAGCGGGCTGCGACATGCAGGCGCTGGATCTGGCTCATGACTTCTTGCTCCCGAGTTTCGATTCGGTGCCTGCCAGCAAACGGTTGATGTTTTCGCGGTGGCGCCAGACCAGCAGCACCGCCATGACCGAGAGGCACAGCACCTCGGCCCCGCTGGCCTGCCAGGCCACACCATCGCCAAACAGATAGAACACCGGCGCAAACACGGCGGCCACCATGGACGCCAGTGACACATAACGGCTGAAGTACAGGATGATGGCAAAGCTCAGCACGGTCGCCAGCGCCAGCAAACCATTCATGCCCACCAGCACGCCCACGGCCGTGGCCACGCCCTTGCCCCCCGCAAAGCCGAAGAACACCGGATAAAGGTGCCCCAGAAATGCCGCCAGCCCCGCCATGGCGGCCGTGCCCGTGCCCAGGTCGTGCACAGGACCTTCAGCAAGCACCAGCGCCACCGGCACGCCACCCTTGAGGGCGTCGAACAGCAGCGTCAGGATGGCCGCCTTTTTGCTGCCCGAGCGCAGCACATTGGTGGCGCCGGGGTTCTTGCTGCCGTAGCTGCGCGGATCGGACAGGCCCATGAGGCGACTGACGATGACGGCAAAGCTCAGCGAACCCAGCAGATAGCTGCAGAGCACCACGGCGACAGGTAAAAGGTTTTCCATGGCAATGATTGTGTTGGAAGGTGGGGGATTTTAGGAGGGATGCCGGTCACGAGGGGGGTGCGCGGTTTCATCGCGCTCGGCGAGCGCTCCTACGGCTGGGCGCACTGGACGACTTGGGCCCCTAGCAACTGCACGCAGACCTGGGGATCGATGCCCACCAGATAACCGCGCCGCCCGCCGTTGATGGCGATGCGCGGCAAGGCCAGAATGGTCTCTTCGATGTACACCGGCATCTGCCGCCGGGTGCCGAACGGCGAGGTGCCGCCGACCAGGTAGCCGCTGTGGCGGTTGGCCACCTCGGGCGTGCAGGGCTCGACCGATTTGACGCCGATCTGCCGGGCCAGGTTCTTGGTCGAGACCTTGCAGTTGCCGTGCATCAGCACCACCAGGGGCTTGGCGTCCTGGTCCTGCATGATGAGGGTCTTGACCACGGTGAATGGATCAAAACCCAGCACGGCGGCGCTGTGCTGGGCCCCACCGTGCTCCAGGTACTCATAGGGGTGTTCGGTGAAGTCGATCCCGTGCTGGCGCAGCAGCGCCGTGGCCGGGGTTTCGCTCACCCTCTCCTTCTTGGCCATCGCGCTCAGACTCAAAGGGCCGGGTCGCGCAGTTCCCAGCGGATGGCGTCGATCTTCTGCAGCAGCTCGGGGCTGAGGGTGATGTCCCAGGCCTTGAGGTTTTCATCGAGCTGCGCGGCCGAGGTCACGCCGATGATGGTGCTCGCCACGCTCCAGCGGTGGTAGCAGAAGGCCAAGGCCATCTGGGTGGGGGTGAGGCCGTTGTCGCGCGCGAGCTGGTTGTAGCGGCGCGCGGCCACCAGGGCCTCTTCGCGGCCCCAGCGCTGCTTGCGCACCGACTCGTAGCTCGAAATGCGGGCATCGGGGGCCTGGTCGCCCGTGAAGCCGCTCTGGTCGTACTTGCCGGTCAGCGCGCCAAACGCGAGTGGCGAGTAGGCCAGCATGGAGACTTTGAGGCGGTAGCAGGTTTCGTCCAGGCCGTTGTCGTAGAAGCGGCTGGTCAGGGCATAGGGGTTTTGCACCGTCATGGCACGCGGCAAACCGTGCTGCTCGGCCAGACGGATGAATTCGTGCACGCCGTACGGGGTTTCGTTGGACAGGCCGATGTAGCGCACCTTGCCCGCCTTGACCAGCTGGGCCAGGGCTTCGAGCTGTTCGTGGATCGAGGTGACCGACTTGTCCTTGGCCGGATCGAAATAGCTCATGCCAAAGACCGGCACATGGCGCTCGGGCCAGTGGATCTGGTAGAGGTCAATGACGTCGGTCTTCAGGCGCTTGAGGCTGCCTTCGCAGGAGTTCAGGATGTCCTGCGCCGTCATGCCGCTGCCTTCGCGGATCCAGGGCATGCCGCGCGAGGGGCCTGCCACCTTGGTGGCCAGCACCAGTTTCTGGCGGGCACCGGGGTTCTTCTCGAACCAGTTGCCGATGATGGTCTCGGTGGCGCCACAGGTCTCGGCCCGGGCGGGCACCGCGTACATCTCGGCGGTGTCGATGAAGTTGATGCCCGCGTCGAGTGAGCGGCTGAGGATGGTGTGGGCGTCGGCCTCCTGGACCTGTTCACCAAAGGTCATGGTGCCCAGACAGATGGGGGTGACGTGCAGATCGCTGGTACCGAGTTGAACCTTGTTCATGTGTGTCTCGTGGGGTAATGCTCAGGGAGCGGTGATTTTGTCATGCCCGGGATCAGGATCGCGCGGCCGCTCGGGCGCGCTCTTCTTCCTGCAGGCGCAGCACGCGCCGCTGCACCTTGCCCGTAGTGGTCATGGGCAGCTGGTCAATGAATTCGATGTCCTTGGGGTATTCGTAAGGGGCCAGCAGACCACGCACATGGGCCTGCAGGGACTGGCGCACCTCGTCCTCGTAAGCCGCAGCGCTGGCCGCACGCTGGCGCGCAGCCAGGGCATCGGGCGAGAACACCACATAGGCCTTGACCAGGGCGCCGCGCTCGGCATCGGGCTTGGGCACCACGGCCGCGTTCTGCACCGCGGGGTGCTTGACCAGGCAGTTCTCGATCTCGCCGGGGCCAATGCGGTAGCCCGCGGCCTTGAACATGTCGTCGGTGCGGCCCTGGTACCAGAGGTAGCCGTCTTCGTCGCAGAGCGCCACATCGCCGGTGCGGCACCAGTCGCCGGTGTATTTGTTGCGGGTCGCCTCTTCGTTATTCCAGTAGCCCAGAAAGAAGACCGGGTCGGGGTGACCATGCACATCGAAGCGGTTCACCGCCACCTCGCCCGGCGTGCCGCGAGGGCACTCCTGGCCGTTTTCATCGATCACGGCCACCCGGTGGCCCGGGTAGCCCTTGCCCATGCTGCCAGGCTTGGGGGGCCAGAAAAGGCTGCAGTTGCCCACCACGTAGTTGATTTCGGTCTGTCCGAACATCTCGTTGACCGTCACGCCCAGTTGCTGCTGGCAGTAGGCAAAGACCGCATCGCCCACGGCCTCGCCCGCGCTCATGATGGCCTGCAGCCGCAGGCCATAACGGCTGCGCGGCTCGGGCACGGCCTTCATCATGGCCTTGAGCGCCGTCGGAAACAAAAAGGTGTGCGTGATGCCATGCGTGTGCAGGATCTCGAACGCCGCCTCGGGCGAGAACCGTCCGTTGAAGGCCACGATCGGCCGCCCGAAGTACAGGCTGGGCAAGAGCGCATCCATCAAGCCCCCGGTCCATGCCCAGTCGGCCGGTGACCAGAACACCGCCTCCGACGTGCTGCCTGGGCGCGCAGGGTCAAAGCCGAACCAGTTCTGGCTGCAGACAAAACCGGTCAGGTTGCCGATCAGGGCCCGGTGCGGGATCAGGGCGCCTTTGGGGTTGCCGGTGGTGCCGCTGGTGTAGATCAGCACGGCGGGGTCATCGGCCCGGGTCTGCACCGGCTCGAAGGCATCGGGCATGCGGCGCAAGGCGGTGTGGAAATCCAGGTCGCCCTCGGGTCCGGCCTGACCCACGCCGATCACGGTGCGCAGGCCCGGACACTCTTTTCGGGCCTGCTGCAGGGCGCTCCAAGCCGATTCATCGGCAATCGCCACCCGGGCCTGACTGTCCTGGATGCGAAAGGACAAGGCCTCGGGACCGAAGAGCATGGACAGCGGCATCGCCACCGCCCCCATCTGTAGCACCGCCATGTAGGCCACGGCCGTCTCGAAGCGCTGGGGCAGCACGATGGCCACCCGGTCGCCCTTTTGCACGCCCTGGGCATCGAGCACATGGCTCAGGCGATTGGCGGCGTCCTGCAGCTGGGCAAAGCTCCAGCTGCGCCCCAGGCCCTGCCCGGCCACGTGTTCGCGGATCGCCACGGCCTCAGCGGTTGGCGGCTGGGCGGCCCATCGCCCGCAGCAGGCGTGCGCCATGTTGAAGTGGGTCGGCACCTGCCAGCCAAAGCTGCGGTGCAATCTGTCGTAGGGGTCTGTGGCCGGGGCAGTGCCCGAGTC
>Ga0255292_1000176_pt1 | contig 10902 bp, 8 predicted proteins | sample MistaT_35_FD_183690 | JGI IMG/M metagenome (GOLD analysis project Ga0255292, IMG submission 183690) | Metatranscriptome of freshwater microbial communities from Mississippi River, Louisiana, United States - Miss_Miss_RepB_8h (Metagenome... | ecosystem: Environmental > Aquatic > Freshwater > River...
ACGGGTCCACAGGGCGCTGGCCTGGTTGATGGTTTCCCACTCGCCGGTCTTGACCATGGCGCCGGGCTGGCGCCCGCCCTCTTCGTTGTTCGGATCGATCAGCTCGCCGTCCTTCCACTCTTCCTTTTCCATGCGAATGGGCAGGCTGATGTGGTCCGAATACTTGCCGACGATGTCCTTGAGTTTCCAGGCGTTGGCATAGTCCAGCGCATCTTCGCGCAGGTGCAGGATCACGCTGGTGCCGCGCTGAGGCAGCGTGATGGCTTCGACTTCAAAGTCGCCCGTGCCGCCGCTGATCCAGCGCACGCCTTCCTCCGCCTTGAGCCCGGCGCGGCGCGACTCGACGGTGATCTTGTCGGCCACGATGAAGCCCGAGTAAAAGCCCACGCCGAACTGGCCAATCAGCTGGGCGTCCGCTTTCTGGTCGCCACTGAGCTTGCTCATGAAGTCCTTGGTGCCGCTCTTGGCGATCGTGCCCAGGTGGTCGATCGCTTCCTGCGCGCTCATGCCGATGCCGTTATCGGTGATGGTCAGGGTCTTGGCGTTCTTGTCATAAGCCAGGCGCACCTGCAGCTCGGGCGCATCCTCGTACAGGGCGGCGTTGTTCAGCGCCTCGAAACGCAGCTTGTCGCAGGCGTCCGACGCGTTGGAAATCAGCTCGCGCAGGAAGATTTCCTTGTTGGAATACAGCGAGTGGGTGACCAGATGCAGGAGTTGGGCCACTTCGGCCTGGAAGGCATGGGTTTGCTTGCTCATGAGGCTTGTTATCGAAAAAGAAAAACCAAAACGCCCCTCAATTGGGGACGTCAAAAAACATTTCAAGAGGGGGTCAGAAGCGCTCGTGCGGCGCCAGGTAACGCCACTGGCCGGCCGGCAATTGACCCAAGGTCACACGCCCCATGCGGATGCGCTTGAGCCCCACGACCTTGAGCCCCACCTGTTCGCACATGCGGCGGATCTGGCGCTTCTTGCCTTCGGTGAGCACAAAACGCAATTGCTCGGGGTTTTGCCACTCCACTTTGGCAGGCTTGAGGGGCTTGCCGTCCAGGCTCAGGCCGTGGCGCAGGCGCTCCAGTTGTGCCGCCGGGAACACGGCCTGCACATTGGTGCTGACGCGATCGTGTTCACCGATGGCGCTCAGTTGGCCGGAAGTCTTGCCACCGTAGGTGGCCGAGGCCCTGGAGGCCGCTGCGGTGTTTTCGTGACCGGTGTAGGCCACGCGCACCAGATACTCTTTTTCCATGACCGAGTCTTCGCCGATCAGCTGGCGCGCCACGCGCCCGTCCTGTGTCAGCACCAGCAGGCCGGTCGAGTCGATGTCCAGCCGCCCGGCGGGGGCCAGGCCGCGCAGCTGCGCAGGGGAAAAACGGGTGCGAGAAAGGTCCCCGTTCCAATGGTTGCGCGCCTGAATCAGCGTCACAGCAGGCTGGTGTCCGTCTTCGGCCTGGCCACTGACGTAACCCATGGGCTTGTGCAGCAGGATGGTGACCTGTTGCTGCTGCTGCGCCTCGGCGGCTTTTTCGACGGTGATGCGGTCTGATGGGCTGACCTGCATGCCCATGCCCGCGACTTGGCCGTTCACACGCACCCAGCCTTGCTCAATCCAGGCATCGGCCTCGCGGCGCGAGCACAGGCCCAGCTCGGCCATGCGCTTGTTCAGGCGCGAGGTGGCCGGTGCGGCGCCCGGCAATGACTGGGCTTCCTCACGGGAAACACGGCGGATGGACAGGGTCTTGGGAGGAGGCGTTGGCATGCGGTCAAGAAACTCAAACGTTCAGCGATTGTCGCCGCTTTGCTCGAACAGGGAGCGCCGCAGCCCCTGCATGTCCAGAATGCGCAGGCCACCATATTCAATATGGATGAGCTGCTGCTGCTCCAGATGGCGCAAGGCCTCGTTGACCCGCTGGCGCGACAGCCCCGCCAGGTAGGCCAGCTCCTGCTGGGTGATGCGCAGCACCTCGCCCACCCCCGGAAACAGCACCGGATTGAACAAGGCCGCCAGGTGCCGGGCCACCTTGATTTCGGGGTTGGTGAGGCGGTCAATCTCGCGCGCCGCGATGAACTGGCCCAGACGCTCGTTGAGCTGGTTCATGATGAAGCGGTTGAAGCCCAGCGAATGGTCGATCAACCAGTGAAAGGTGTCCACCGGCAACCCCGCCACCACGCTCGGGCGCAGCGGCTGGATGTTGTAGCGGTAGCTTTCACGCTTGAGCACGGTGCCTTCACCAAACCAGCCCCCGGGCGGCACACCGGTGAAAGTCATGGTCTGGCCGTTCTCGTTGTCGCTGCTCATCTTGAGCAGCCCCGACACCACACCAAACCAGTAGGTCACCGGACGGCCAATGCGGCAGACATAGTCGCCGGGCTGCGGATCGGACACGACGATGCGGGGCAACACCTCCGCACGTTCTTCTGCACTCAGCAGCTGCAGCCAGGGAATCTGTTGCAGCTCTTCCGGGCGAGCCGCGCGCCGCCGCTGGAATACGGAAGGTGAAATATCTGCCATGTTTTTGTCAGCCAACGGTCAGTCATGCTAGGGGTCTACCCTGAATTGTCGTCGTAACGACAACCAGACGTCAAACTGGCGCCTACGATCGCTGCAAATTTGACCCTCTTTCCACGGAAAGTCATTTTGGAGACGGCTGAAGTGACACAAACAACCTTTCCCCAATTGCTGCTGCAACACGCCAAGCAGCGCCCCCAGGCGCCAGCCTTGCGCGAGAAGGAATACGGCATCTGGCAAACCACCTCCTGGGCCGAACTGGCCCAGCTGGTTGCGCAGGTCGCCTGCGGCCTGCACCAGGCTGGCCTGCACCGTGGCGAGCACATGATCGTGGTCGGTGCCAACCGCCCACGCCTGTACGCCACCATGCTGGCTGCGCAATCGCTGGGCGCCATCCCGATCCCGCTGTATCAGGACGCGGTGGCCGCAGAATGCGTGTTCCCCATCAACAACGCCGAAGTGCGCTTTGCCGTGGTCGAAGACCAGGAACAAGTGGACAAGATGCTGGAAGTGCGCGAGCAATGCCCGCAACTGCAGCACATCTTCTACGACGACCCGCGCGGCCTGCGCAACTACACCGAAGACGGTCTCGGCTCTTTTGACGAGCTGCTGGCTGCCGGCAAGGTGTTCAGCGAACAGCACCCGCAGTTCTTCCACCTCGAAGCCGAAAAAGCCGTGCCTGAAGATGTGGCGGCCATGTTCTTCACGTCGGGCACCACTGGCAACCCCAAGGGCGTGGTGCACACCCACCGCTCGCTGATCGATCGCGCCAACGCTGGCGCCGAGTTCGACAAACTGACCGACAAGGAAGACGTGCTGGCCTACCTGCCACCCGCCTGGATTGGCCAGAACATCTTCAGCTACGCCCAGTGGCTGGTCTGCGGCTACGTGGTCAACTGCCCCGAGTCGGGCGCCACCGTGAGCATCGACCTCAAGGAAATCGGCCCGACCTACTACTTCGCGCCGCCCCGCGTCTTTGAAGGCATGCTCACCAGCGTGATGATCCGCATGGAAGACGCGGGCAGCTTCAAGCGCAAGATGTTCCACCACTTCATGAACGTGGCCAAGCGCGTCGGCCCCGCACTGATGGATGGCAAATCGGTCGGCCTGCTCGACCGCCTGAGTTATCAGTTGGGCGACTGGATGGTCTACGGGCCTCTGCGCAACAACCTGGGTTTCAGCCGCGTGCGCGTGGCCTACACCGCCGGTGAAGCCATCGGCCCGGACCTGTTCACCTTCTACCGCTCCATCGGCGTGAACATCAAGCAGCTCTACGGCTCCACCGAAACCGCCGTGTTCGTCTGCCTGCAGCCCGACCATGAAGCGCGCGCCGACACCGTGGGCGTGCCCTGCAAGGGCGTGGAGATCAAACTGGCCGACAACGGCGAGATCCTGGTCAAGTCGCCCGGCCTGCTCAAGGAGTACTACAAGAACCCCAAGGCGACCGAAGAAGTGCTGACCGCCGAGGGTTGGTACCACACCAGCGACGCCGGCTTCATCGACAGCCACGGCCACCTCAAGATCATCGACCGCGTCAAGGACGTGGGCCGCCTCAAGGGGGGCGCGCACGACGGCGCCATGTTCGCGCCCAAGTACGTCGAAAACAAGCTCAAGTTCTTCCCGCACATCAAGGAAGTTGTGGCCTACGGCGACGGCCGCGAAAAGGTGTGCGTGATGATCAACATCGACTTTGACGCTGTGGGCAACTGGGCCGAGCGCCGCAACCTGCCCTACGCAGGCTACACCGACCTGGCGGCCAAGCCCGAGGTGTACGAGCTGATCAAGGACTGCGTGGAAAAAGTCAACGCCGACCTGGCCGAAGACACCATGCTGGCCGGCAGCCAGGTCAGCCGTTTCCTGGTCCTGCACAAGGAGCTGGACGCCGACGACGGCGAACTGACCCGCACCAACAAGGTGCGCCGCGGCTTCATCGCCGAGAAATACCAGCCGCTCATCGACGGCCTGTACGGAGGCATGAGCCAGCAGTACATCGAAACCGTGGTGAAGTTCGAGGACGGCCGCACCGGCAAGGTCAGCGCCACCCTGAAGATTTCCGACGCAAAGACATTCACCCCTGTGAAGGCAGCAGCATGAGCAAAGTGATTGGCGACGTCATCCTCGACGTCCAGAACATCAGCCTGCGGTTTGGCGGCGTCAAGGCGCTGACCGACATCTCTTTCAATGTGAAAGAGCACGAAATCCGCTCGATCATCGGCCCCAACGGCGCCGGCAAGAGCTCCATGCTCAACTGCATCAACGGGGTCTATACCCCGTCTGAAGGTTCGATCACCTTCCGTGGCCAGCAGTTCGACCACATGAACAGCCGCCAGGTGGCCGAGATGGGCATTGCCCGCACCTTCCAGAACCTGGCCTTGTTCAAGGGCATGAGCGTGATCGACAACATCATGTCGGGCCGCAACCTCAAGATCAAGAGCAACATCTTCATGCAGGCCTTGCGTCTGGGTCCGGCCCAGCGCGAGGAAGAAGCGCACCGCGAAAAAGTCGAACACATCATCGACTTCCTCGAAATCCAGGCTTTCCGCAAGACCCCTGTGGGCCAACTGCCCTATGGCCTGCAAAAGCGTGTCGACCTGGGCCGCGCACTGGCCATGGAGCCGCAAGTGCTGCTGCTGGACGAGCCGATGGCCGGCATGAACCTGGAAGAAAAACAGGACATGAGCCGCTTCATCCTGGACGTGAACGACGAGTTCGGCACCACCATCGTGCTGATCGAGCACGACATGGGCGTGGTGATGGACATCTCTGACCGCGTGGTCGTGCTGGACTACGGCAAAAAGATCGGCGACGGCAGCCCCGATGAAGTGCGCAACAACGAAGACGTGATCCGGGCCTACCTGGGCACCTCTCACTGAACGCGCGAAGGACAAGCAACATGGCATTCTTTCTTGAAACCCTGTTTGGCGGCCTGATGGCCGGCATGCTGTATTCCCTGGTGGCACTGGGCTTTGTGCTGATTTACAAAGCCTCTGGCGTGTTCAACTTCGCGCAGGGCGCGATGGTGCTGGTGGCCGCACTGTGCATGGCGCGCATGGCCGAATGGATTCCGCTGTGGACCGGCATCGACAACAAGGTGACGGCCAACATTCTGGCCTTCGCTGTTTCCGTGGCCTTCATGTTCCTGCTGGCCTGGGTGATCGAGCGGCTGGTGCTGCGCCACCTGGTCAACCAGGAAGGTGTGACCTTGCTGATGGCCACGCTCGGCATCACCTATTTCATCGACGGTTTCGGCCAGACCCTGTTTGGCAGCGACATCTACAAGATTGACGTGGGCATGCCCAAGGACCCGATCTTCGTCCTCGACGGTCTGTTTGAAGGCGGCGTGCTGGTCAACCAGGAAGATGTGATCGCCGCCGTGATCGCTGCGGTTCTGGTGGCCTGCCTTTCGCTGTTCTTCCAGAAGACCGGCACCGGCCGCGCCCTGCGCGCTGTGGCCGATGACCACCAGGCAGCACAGTCCATTGGCATCCCGCTCAACCGCATCTGGGTCATCGTCTGGTGTGTGGCCGGCATCACCGCCCTGGTGGCCGGCATCATCTGGGGCTCCAAGCTGGGCGTGCAGTTCTCGCTGACCACCGTGGCCCTGCGTGCACTGCCCGTGATCATCCTGGGCGGCCTCACTTCGGTGCCCGGCGCCATCATCGGTGGCCTGATCATTGGCGTGGGCGAAAAACTTTCCGAGGTGTACCTGGGCCCCCTGGTGGGCGGTGGTATCGAAATCTGGTTTGCCTATGTGCTCGCCCTGGTATTCCTGCTGTTCCGTCCGCAGGGTCTTTTCGGCGAAAAAATCATCGACCGCGTGTAAGCCCTTCGACCAGCTCACGATGAACGGATAAATCATGTTTTACAGAGAAAACGGTCAGTTCAAGACCTCCTACCAAGCCGATCAGCAGATCTTCCCGATTGCTCAGGACCGCTGGGCCATCCTGGCCATCATCGCGTTCGCCGCCATCGGCGTGCCCTTTCTGGTCGACGAATACCTGTTTCGCGCCATCCTGATCCCCTTCCTGATCCTGTCGCTGGCCGCGCTGGGTGTGAACATCCTGGTCGGCTACTGTGGCCAGATCTCGCTGGGCTCGGGCGCCTTCATGGCGGTGGGCGCCTACATGGCCTACAACACCTACATCCGCATTGACGGCATGCCGCTGATCCTGGCGCTGCTGTCGGGCGGTTTCTTTGCCACCCTGGTGGGCATCTTCTTCGGCATTCCCAGCCTGCGCGTCAAGGGTCTGTACCTGGCGGTGGCCACGCTGGCCGCGCAGTTCTTCTGCGACTGGGCCTTCCTGCGCATCAGCTGGTTCACCAACAACAACGCTTCCGGCTCGGTGTCCGTCTCCAACCTCAACGTGCTGGGCTGGACCATCGACACCCCACTGCAAAAATACTGGTTCTGCCTGGGCTTCCTGGTGGTCTTTGGCCTGCTGGCCAAGAACCTGGTGCGCAGCGCCATTGGCCGCGAGTGGATGGCCATCCGCGACATGGACGTCGCCGCGGCCGTGATCGGCATCCGTCCGATGTACGCCAAGCTCAGCGCCTTTGCCGTGAGCTCCTTCATCGTCGGCGTGGCCGGCGCGCTGTGGGGCTTTGTGCACCTGGGCTCCTGGGAACCCGCCGCTTTCTCGATCGACCGCTCCTTCCAGCTGCTGTTCATGGTGATCATCGGCGGCATGGGCTCGATCATGGGCAGCTTCTTCGGCGCCGCCTTCATCGTGGTGCTGCCGATTTTCCTGAACCAGTTCCTGCCGGCTCTGGGCGGCATGTTCGGGGTCGAAATCTCCACCGCTGCGGTCTCGCACACCGAATACATGATCTTTGGAGCCCTGATCGTGTGGTTCCTGATTGTGGAACCCCACGGCCTGGCCAAACTCTGGTCCATCGGCAAGCAAAAGCTTCGCCTGTGGCCTTTCCCTCACTGATTTTTCCTCGTGCTTCAAACCAACCTTAGGAGACAAACCATGAAGCTTCGTCAACTCGCCCTCGCCACCGCTGTGGCTGCTGCCGGCCTGTCCAGCGCACTGGTCCCCACTTTGGCCACCGCCCAGGCCAAGGAACAGTTCTTCCCGGTGCTGGTGTACCGGACGGGCGCCTACGCCCCCAACGGCATCCCGTTTGCCAACGGCTATGTGGACTACCTCAAGCTGGTGAATGCCCGCGGCGGCATCAACGGCGTCAAGCTGTCCTTTGAAGAGTGCGAAACCGGCTATGCCACCGACCGCGGTGTGGAATGCTATGAACGCCTCAAGGGCAAAGGCGCCACCGTCTTCCAGCCCCTGTCGACCGGCATCACCTTCGCCCTGACCGAAAAAGCCCCCAACGACAAGATCCCGCTGATCACCGCTGGCTATGGCCGCAGCGAATCGCAGGACGGTGGCGTGTTCAAGTGGAACTTCCCGATCGCTGGCACCTACTGGGTGGCCGGTGACATCATCATCCAGGACATCGCCAAGAAAAACGGCGGCGCCGACAAGCTCAAGGGCAAGCACATCGCGCTGGTCTACCACGACAGCCCCTTCGGCAAGGAAGCCATTCCCATCCTGCAGGAACGCGCTGCCATGCACGGCTTCAAGCTGAGCCTGCTGCCGGTGACCCATCCGGGCGTGGAACAAAAGTCGACCTGGCTGCAGATCCGCCGCGATCGTCCCGACTACGTCGTCAACTGGGGCTGGGGTGTGATGAACTCCACCCTGATCAAGGAAGCCCAGGCCACCGGCTACCCGCGCGACAAGATCTACGGTGTGTGGTGGGCCGGTGCCGAGCCCGATGTCAAGGACATCGGCGAAGGCGCCAAGGGCTACAACGCCATCACCATGCAGCACGGTGCCGAACCGAACGCCGACTTCGTCAAGGAAATCATGCAAAAGGTCCATGGCAAGGGCCAGGGCACCGGTCCCAAGGACGAAGTGGGCCAGGTGCTGTACGTTCGCGGCGCTATGAGCGCGATGTTCGCCGTCGAAGGCGTGCGCCGTGCCCAGGAACGCTTTGGCAAAGGCAAGGTCATGACCGGTGAGCAAGTGCGCTGGGGCCTGGAAAACCTGGATCTGCCCCAGGCCAAGCTCGACGCACTGGGCTTCAAGGGCGTGATGCGTCCGGTTTCCACCAGCTGCCAGGACCACATGGGCGCCAACTGGGGCCGTATCCACACCTGGAACGGCAGCAAGTGGGAGTTCTCCAGCGACTGGTACCAGGCCGACGAGATGATCATCAAGCCGATGGTCAAGAACGCCGCCGACAAGTACGCCGCAGAGAAGAAACTGTCGCGCCGCACTCCGGCCGACTGCCAATCCTGATCGGACCCACCCCCTCCCGCCCAGCGGGAGGGGCAGCGGCCCTCCCGGGCCGCCAGATGAAAAGGCCTGATGGGTCTTTTCATCTGGTCACAAAAGACAAGGTTCACACCATGGACACGAAAAACATCGTTCTGAACGTCAACGGCATCGAGGTCATCTACAACCACGTGATCCTCGTGCTCAAGGGCGTCTCGCTGCAGGTGCCCGAGCAGGGCATCGTTGCCATCCTCGGCGGCAACGGCGCCGGCAAGACCACCACACTGCGCGCCATCTCCAACCTGCTCAAGGGCGAGCGGGGCGAGGTGACCAAGGGCAGCATCGAGCTGCGTGGCGAACGCATCGAAAACCTCTCGCCGGCAGATCTCGTCAACCGGGGTGTGGTGCAGGTCATGGAAGGCCGTCACTGCTTTGCCCACCTGACCATCGAGGAAAACCTGCTGACCGGCAGTTACACCCGCACCGACAAGGGCGAGATTGCCGCCAACCTCGACAAGGTCTACACCTACTTCCCGCGCCTGAAAACCCGCCGCACTTCGCAGGCGGCCTACACCTCCGGTGGCGAGCAGCAGATGTGCGCGATTGGACGCGCGCTCATGACCAACCCCAACATGGTGCTGCTGGACGAGCCGTCCATGGGTCTGGCGCCGCAGATCGTCGAAGAGGTGTTCAACATCGTCAAGGACCTCAACGAGAAGGAAAAGGTCACTTTCCTGATCGCCGAGCAGAACACCAACATGGCCCTCAAGTACGCCGATTACGGCTACATCATGGAGTCCGGTCGCATCGTGATGGACGGCGAAGCCGAATACCTGCGCACCAACGAGGACGTCAAGGAGTTCTACCTGGGTGTGGGCGGCGGCGAACGCAAGAGCTTCAAGGACGTCAAGAGCTACAAGCGCCGCAAGCGCTGGCTGGCCTGACCACCGCCCGAGGCGGCTGCGCCGCTTCCCCCTCAAGGGGCCGTTCCAATGGCCCGGCCGAGCCGGGGCACGGAACGCTGACCTCGTACCGTAACCCTCTGCCCCAACACCCATGAGCCAGCATTACGACGCCCTGGAAACCCGCAGCCAGCAAGAGCGTGAAGCCGCCCTGATGGCGGCGTTGCCCGCACAGATCGCCAACGCACAGCAAAACAGTGCCGCCTTTGCCGAAATCCTCAAAGGGGTGGACGCCTCATCGGTCACCAGCCGTGCCGCGCTGGCCCAGTTGCCCGTCACTCGCAAGTACGAACTGCTCGAACGCCAGCAGGCACAGCGCGCCACCGATCCCTTTGGCGGTTTTGCCACCATCGGCTGGAAAGGGCTTGTGCGAACCAGCGGTGCGCGCCGTGTTTACCAGTCCCCTGGTCCCATCTACGAACCCGAAGGCAGCGCCACCGACTACTGGCGTGCCGCCCGCGCCATGGCCGCTGCAGGCTTTGAAGCCGGCGACCTGGTCCACAACTGCTTTTCCTACCACCTCACCCCCGGCGCCTGGATCATGGAAAGCGGCGCGCATGCGCTGGGCTGCACCGTCATTCCCGGCGGCGTGGGCAACACCGAGCAGCAGCTCGCCGCCGTGGCCGATCTGCGCCCCGTGGGCTACAGCGGCACCCCCAGCTTCCTCAAGATCCTGATCGAAAAAGCCACCGAGGCGGGCCAGAAGCTGTCCATCACCAAGGCCCTGGTCTCGGGTGAAGCCTGCCCGCCCTCGCTGCGCGACTGGTTCACCCAGCAGGGCGTGGCCGCCTACCAGTGCTATGCCACGGCCGATGTGGGCCTGATTGCCTACGAAACCGCAGCCCGCGAAGGCCTGGTGCTCGATGAAGGCGTGATCGTCGAGATCGTGCGCCCCGGCACAGGCGATCCGGTGGCCGAAGGCGAAGTGGGCGAAGTGGTGGTCACCGTGCTCAACCCCGACTACCCCCTGATCCGCTTTGGCACCGGCGACCTCTCCGCCGTGCTGCCCGGCCCCTGCCCGACAGGCCGCACCAACACCCGCATCAAGGGCTGGATGGGGCGCGCCGACCAGACCACCAAGGTGCGTGGCATGTTCGTGCACCCGGGCCAGATCGCCGAGATCGTCAAACGCTTCCCCGAGGTCAGCAAGGCCCGC
>Ga0255292_1000181_pt1 | contig 10668 bp, 6 predicted proteins | sample MistaT_35_FD_183690 | JGI IMG/M metagenome (GOLD analysis project Ga0255292, IMG submission 183690) | Metatranscriptome of freshwater microbial communities from Mississippi River, Louisiana, United States - Miss_Miss_RepB_8h (Metagenome... | ecosystem: Environmental > Aquatic > Freshwater > River...
GTTTCGCGCAGGGACAACACCCGCGCGTCATTGAAATTGCCCTGGCGAATGGCGCCACCCACCGCGTCAATCTGTCCATGGAGCGCCGCAGACAAGCCACCGACAATCGCGCTCGCGATCTGCGCGCGCACCCCGCCGCGGTCGATGGCCAATCCGCAATCGACCACGGCAACCACGCGAAGCACCCGTATCTCCGCTCCCTCGACCTCAGCCTCGACCGCCTGCGCGGCGATCGAACCGAAACTTTGCACAATGGCAACGCCCCGCCCACCCCGGGCACCACGCCGGGTCTGGACAGGCCGGCCCCAGCCGCTCAGCCTGCCCACCTCCTCAAGCACCCGCAATGCGCGCGGCTGCTTCTGAAGGAGCCTGCGTCGATACTGAAAGGGATCGTCTCCGGCTGCGTGGGCGCACTCGTCGATGAAGCTTTCAACAAAAAAACTGTTGACGCCGTAACCCACGCTGCGCCAGAAACCGATCGGCAGCGGGCTGTCGATCCGTGCATGGCGAACGCGCAGTTCATCAAGGTCATAAATGACGTCTGATACCCCGTCGTGGCAGCTCCGGTCGGGCATCCAGTCGAGCGGCCAGCCGAACTGCCGCCTCATGTATTGCGCAGCCACCGAGGGGCCGGACAGCGAGCACTCCAGCCGCACAATCTCGCCACGCCCCCCGAGGCCGACCTCGAACCTTGCGGCAGCAGCGGGACGGTACATGTCGCGGCGAGTGTCCTCTTCACGCCGCCACTGCACCTGCAAGGGCACACCGCGCCCCAGCGCCTGCGCAATACGAACCGCCTGCGCTGCCAGATCAGTCTCGAGTCGCCGGCCCAGCCCGCACCCAATCAGACACGGATGAACCAGCACCTGGGAAGCCGACAGGCCGGCGACACGAGCGACCGTGCGCCGAACCAGATCGGGCACCTGAGTACCGATCCATACTTCGCATCGATCCTGATCGAGCCGGATCGTGCAGTTCATTGGCTCCATCGTCTGATGCGCAACGAACGCGGCGTCGTAGTCGGCCGTCAGCGTCTTTCGGACCGGCACCGGCCGATCGGGAGGGTCGCTGCGCACGGCGACCTCGCGCCCTTCCCTGCGCTCGGCTGCAGCACGGAGCGTCTGCAGATAGCCCGACGAACTGACCGCTGTTGACGACGCTCCGGCCCAGCGGGCCTCCACGCCCGCGGCATGGCGATCAGCCAGCCACCAGGAACTGGCCACCACAGCGAACCACTGATCGCCCATCACAAGATCTGCACCCGCCGGCGCCGCGCCCGCGGCCCAGCCGGCCGAGGTCAGAGTCTCGCCCAGGATGGGCGCATGCCGGACGGAGGCGTAACGAAGACCGGGCAGCCGAATGTCTGCGGCAAAGCGTGCGCTGCCGTCCGTTTTTGCACGCGAGTCGACGCGCCGGATTCCCCGGCCGATCAACCGGTACTGCTCGCGAGGTTTGGGTTCAACCCGACGGGGTTCCTCCTGGGCCGCATCCACCGCCAACTCGCCAAAGCCGAATGACTGACCGGTTACCGGGTCAACCACCCTTGAGGACAGCGTACGCAGCCGATCAGCCGGAACACTCCAGCGCCGTGCCGCCGCCGCCAGCAGCGCAGACCGGGCCCCCGCGCCCGCGCGACGGGCAGCAACCCAGCAGTTTCGGGCCGACGTGGAGCCGCCTGTCATCTGATCGCCGGCAAGCCGCAGCACCGCCTCGAGGGTCCGGTGCGCAACCGACCCGAGCGCGTCCTCGCCCCGCTTGATCGAAAGGGAATCAAGAACCGGAAGCGGATTGGAATACGACAACCCAAGCGGCGCCGGCCTCGCGGTAATGGCGGACGGATCGCAATCGAGTTCTTCGGCGACCAGCAGCGCAACCAGGGAAAAGACGCCCTGGCCCATTTCCTGGTGCGGCACCGACACCGCAACACGCCCAGCGCGATCAATCGTGACCCAGGCGTTGAACGACGACTCGGCCTCACCCGCCGGCGCACGATACCGGCCGAGCTGCCAGCCGCGCCATGCCCCGGCACCGGTTGCCACCACCAGACCACCGCCGGTGAGGGCGGCGAACGCAATGAAGGCTCTGCGGGCGAGCCGGCGGGGACCCGAGGGCTTGCGGATGAGCGGCGCCTGCGAATTCATGTCAGAACGACAGCGCGCTCACGAGAGAGGCCTCCTCGGCGAACGGGGTCTGCCGAGGAGGTGACGGGGACAAGGATCAGGAATTCAGGCCGCTGCGACCTGCGTCGCCCGACGCTTCGCGACCTCGAGCAAGCCGCTGCAGGCGTCCTCGATGTAGTCGAGGACCTGCTCGAAGTTTTGCGCAGAGCCGTGGTAGGGGTCGGGTACGGTCGCGGTCTCATGCTCGGTGGCAAACCGCATGAGCAGTTGAAGCTTGTGATGGAACCGCTTGGGGGCGGTCTGCTGGAGCAGGGAGAGGTTGTCCCAATCCATGGCCAGGATCAGGTCGAACTCCTCGAAATCACGCTCGGTCACCTTGCGGGCACGGATGTCGGCAGCGTTGTAGCCACGCTTCTGCAACGATGCCTGCGCGCGCTTGTCGGTGGCTTCGCCTTCATGAAACGCGTGCGTGCCGGCCGATGCGACCCGAACCACATCATCCAGGCCAGCGACCCGGACGGTGTGCCGAAACACGCTTTCCGCCATGGGCGAGCGGCAGATGTTTCCCATGCATACGAACAGGACTCGTGTACTCATGGCAAGGGATGTGGGTTCTCTTTTAGCCATTTCAATACCTTTTTGGTTTGGAGGAGGGAAGGAATGAATCGGTCAGGCCGCCCGCCCGGCGGCAAAAGGAACAACGTTTTGGGTGCCATCGGCGCCAAGCACCCGCTGCTTGAGGCGCGACAGCCGGTCTCGCACTTCGGCCGCTTTCTCGAACTCGAGGTTGCGCGCGTGCTCGAGCATACGTTTCTCGAGCGCACGAATTTCCCGGGACAGCGCCTTCTCGCCCAACTCAAGCGGCTCGCTGTCGGCGACTGCCTGTGCTGCCCGCGCCACCCGCGCACTGTCGGCGTCATACACACCATCGATCAGTTCGCGCACCTGCTTGCTGATGCCACGCGGCGCGATGCCGTGCGCGGTGTTGAACTCGACCTGCTTCTGGCGTCGGCGTTCAGTCTCGGAGATGGCGCGCCTCATGGACTCGGTGATGGTGTCACCGTAAAGGATGGCGGTTCCGCGCAGATTCCGCGCAGCCCGCCCGATCGTCTGAATCAGGCTGCGCTCCGAGCGCAGGAACCCTTCCTTGTCGGCGTCGAGAATGGCTACCAGCGACACTTCCGGAATGTCCAGGCCTTCTCGCAGCAGATTGATGCCAACCAGCACATCGAAACTGCCCAGACGAAGATCGCGGATGATCTCTACCCGCTCCACGGTGTCGATGTCGGAATGCAGATACCGGACGCGTACGCCCTGCTCGCCTAGAAAATCGGTGAGGTCCTCGGCCATGCGCTTGGTGAGGGTGGTGACCAGAACGCGGTCGCCAAGCGCGACCCGTGACCGGATTTCGGACAACAGGTCTTCGACCTGCGCACGCGCCGGCCGAACCTCGATTGCAGGGTCGATCAGACCGGTGGGCCGCACCACCTGCTCCACCACCTGGCCTGCCGTGCGGTGCTCGTAATCGGCGGGCGTGGCCGAGACGAAAACGCACTGCCGCATCTTGTGCTCGAATTCATCGAAGCGCAGCGGCCGGTTGTCGAGCGCAGAGGGCAGACGGAAGCCGTACTGCACCAGGGTTTCCTTGCGCGAACGGTCGCCTCGGTACATGCCGCCCAACTGGCCGATCGTGACGTGGCTTTCATCGATGATCATGAGCGCATCAGCAGGCAGGTAATCGACCAGCGTGGGGGGCGGATCGCCCGGCCGCGCCCCCGACAGATGACGGGAGTAGTTCTCGATGCCCTTGCAGAACCCCAGCTCCTGCAGCATTTCGAGATCGAAGCGCGTGCGCTGCTCCAGTCGCTGCGCCTCAAGGAGCTTGCCCTGGGACAAGAAAAATTCAAGCCGCTCGGCGAGTTCGGCCTTGATGGTGTCGAGCGCGCGCAGAATGGTGGCCCGGGGGGTCACGTAGTGCGACGACGCATACACCACGAAACGCGGAATCTTCTGGCGCACGCGACCGGTGAGCGGATCAAAGAGCTGCAGGGACTCGATCTCATCGTCAAAAAGTTCGATGCGCAGCGCGAGCTCGGCGTGTTCGGCAGGGAAGATGTCGATCGTGTCGCCGCGAACACGGAAGGTGCCTCGTGCGAATTCGGCCTCGTTGCGCCGGTACTGCATGGACACGAGCCGCTGCAGCAGCTCGCGCTGCCCGATGCGATCGCGAACCCGCAGCATGAGCCGCATGTCATGGTAATCGGCGGGATTGCCGATGCCGTAGATGCAAGAGACTGTCGCAACAATGATGGTGTCTCGCCGCTCAAGCAGCGATTTGGTTGCCGACAGCCGCATCTGCTCGATATGGTCGTTGATCGAGGAATCTTTCTCGATGAACAGATCGCGCTGGGGAACGTAGGCCTCGGGTTGGTAATAGTCGTAGTACGAGACAAAATATTCGATTGCGTTTTCCGGGAAGAACTCGCGCATTTCTGCATAAAGCTGCGCAGCCAGCGTTTTGTTCGGAGCGAGGATGAGAGCAGGCCGCCCCAACCGGGCAATGACATTGGCCATGGTGAAGGTCTTGCCAGAGCCGGTCACCCCGAGAAGCGTCTGAAAACTGAGACCGTCCCGCAGGCCCTGCTCGAGCGCATCGATGGCAGCGGGCTGGTCGCCAGCCGGCGCAAACGGTCTGGCCAGCCGGAATGGGCTACCCGGGAACGTGAGCAGATTCGAGCTGTCGTGAGCGAGATCGACCATCAGAAAAGAACCGTTCCTCTACCGTGATAGACTGCCTTGGACGCGGTTGGCCGGTGGCGCACCGCCCGGGCTCCGCGTTGTCACATATGTCAGACCGCCCGTTCGCGCGCTTCAGTGTTCGGACATCTGTTGTCCTGATTGACCGAGCCATGAACCGAACCCTGCTTTGCCGCATTGCAACAACGTGCACTGCAACACCCGTTTTCTGCGCTGCAACAATGCTTTGTGTGCAATCGGTGAGCAAAACCTGCAAATGCGCTTCGCCCGACTATCTGACCAATCAGTAATTATCGCGCGCGCCCCCCCAAAAAGCTAGAGTAGTGCACAATTCTTGTGCAGTTTCTGTAGGGTTAATTCTTTTCAACTCAATCGAATCAATCACTTAGACCTCATCATGACATCCTCCATGTTCGCCGCGGTCGAAATGGCCCCGCGGGATCCCATACTCGGCCTCACCGAAGCGTTCAACGCCGACACCCGCCCCGCCAAGGTCAACCTCGGGGTGGGCGTTTATTACGACGACGACGGGCGCGTGCCCCTTCTTGAGGCAGTGCGGGAGGCGGAAAGACAGCGCCTGGAGAAACAGCCTGCCCGGGCGTACCTGCCCATCGAAGGGTTCGCCGCCTACAACCAGGCGGTTCAGGGACTGCTCTTTGGTGGCGCCTCACCGCTCACCGCGGCAGGCCGTGTCGCCACGTTCGAGGCACTGGGCGGAACCGGTGGCCTGCGCATCGGTGCCGATTTCCTGCGTCGCCTGTTGCCGACCGCCGAAGTCTGGATCAGTGATCCAAGCTGGGAGAATCACCGGGCACTGTTTGAAGCGGCGGGTTTCAAGGTCAACGCCTACGCCTACTACGAGGCCGCCAGTCACGGGGTCAATTTCAGCGGTATGAAGGCATCTCTGGAGGCCCTGCCGGCCGGGTCGATCGTGGTACTGCACGCGTGCTGCCACAACCCCACCGGAGTCGACCTCACGGCCGACCAGTGGTCGCAGGTCGTCGATACGGTCCGGGCACGCGGCCTGGTCGCGTTTCTCGACATGGCCTATCAGGGATTTGGCGATGGCATTGCCGAGGACGCGCTCGCGCTCAACCTCTTTGCCGCGTCGGGCCTCAACTTTCTGGTTTCAAGCTCGTTCTCGAAATCGTTTTCCCTGTACGGCGAACGGGTAGGGGCGCTTTCCGTCGTTACCTCCGATCGAGACGAGACGGCTCGCGTCGTGAGTCAGGTGAAGCGCACCATCCGCACCAATTATTCGAGCCCACCCACACATGGGGCTGCGGTGGTGGCGGCAGTGCTGTCAACGCCCGCGCTGCGGGCCACCTGGGAGCGCGAGCTTGCCTCCATGCGCGAGCGCATCCGGTCCATGCGAAGCGGCCTGGTCGACCGCCTCAGGTCCCGAGGCGTCAACAGGGATTTCAGCTTCGTGATCCGTCAGCGCGGCATGTTTTCCTACTCGGGCCTGAGCCGTGATCAGGTCGACGTGCTCCGCGAGCAATATGGCATTTACGCGATCAGTACCGGTCGCATCTGTCTGGCTGCACTCAACTCGCGAAATATCGACTATGTGGCGGATTCCATCGCCAAGGTCCTGAGCAACCCCTGACCGGTACCCGTTCCCATGATGGCTGACCAGCCTGCCCCGCTTTCCCTGTCAGCCGCCGTCTCCGCCTGGCTTGACCAGCTGAACATCGTCGCCCACCTGGGTGATCCGGCCAGCGTGGCTTGCCTCTTTGATGAGGACGGACACTGGCGAGAGGCGCTTGCGCTCACCTGGTCGCTCACCACACTCAGCGGCCGCCAGGCGCTTGCCGCCCCCCTCGCCCGCGGTCTGGCAAGCATGCGCGCGAGAAACTTCCAGATTGACGAGAACCGCACCCCACCGCGCGTGGTCGAGCGGGCAGGCGTGCGCGCGGTCGAAGCCATCCTGAAGTTCGATACCGAAACCGGGGCGGCTTGCGCGCTCCTGCGCCTTCGCGTGCTGCCGGACGGCGGCATCTCGCGCACCGCCTGGACCCTTCACACTGCGCTGGAGGCCATTCGGGATCACGACGAGCAGACGCTTCGCGCTCGTCGCGAGGAACCCGTTTACCAGCGCGAATGGAACGGCCCCAACTGGCTTGAGCGCCGCAACATCGCCTCGCGGTTCGAGGATCGTGAACCGACTGTGCTGATCGCCGGAGGCGGCCACGCAGGCCTGTCGGTCGCCGCGCGGCTCAACCAGCTGGGCATCGACAATCTGGTCATCGACCCGATGGAAAGAATCGGTGACAACTGGCGCAAACGTTATCGGGCGCTCAAGCTCCACAACCAGTTTCACAGCAATCACCTGCCCTACATGCCGTTTCCATCCACCTGGCAGCGCTATCTGCCAAAGGACCGGATCGCCAACTGGTTCGAGGCGTACGTCGATTGCATGGACATCCATTTCTGGACACGCACGCGACTGACCCATGCCAGACGCGTTGACGACTCGGGGCGGCCAGGCGGATCGTCGGGTGGCCACTGGGAAGCACATGTTCGGCGGGCCGACGGAACCGAGCGCGTGCTGCGGCCTCGTCACATCATTCTCGCAACCGGTGTGAGCGGCGCTGCAAAGATCCCTGACATCCCGACGCTTGATCGGTTCGCGGGCAAGGTGGTGCACAGCAGCGCGTTTGCCGACGGCGCGGCCTGGCGCGGCAAACCGGTGATGGTGATCGGCACCGGCACCAGTGCGCACGATGTGGCGCAGGAGCTTCATGGCCAAGGCGCACGCGCGGTGATGGTGCAACGCAATCCCACCATGGTGATCGAGATCGAGCCCAGCGCCCAGCTCTACGACGGTGTGTTTCTGGGTGAAGGTCCCGCCATCGAAGACCGTGACCTGATCAATACCTCGATGCCGCTGCCGATCACGCTGCAGGGCCACCGCGCGCTCACCAGCCAGGCGCGCGTGCAGGACCGTCCGCTGCTCGACGCCCTCGAGAAGGTGGGATTCCGGCTTTCAAGTGGCGTCGACGGCACCGGGTGGCCCTATCTGTTCCGCTCACGCGGTGGCGGTTACTACTTCAATGTGGGCTGCTCCAACCTGATCGCATCGGGCGAGATCGGCCTCATTCAGTACAACGACATCGAGTCCTTCGAAGCAAACGGCGCCCGGATGAAAGACGGCTCACTGGTCCAGACCGAACTGATCGTGCTGGGCACCGGTTATCACGGGCTGGAGCACACCGTTGCCGGCTTTTTTGGCGACGAGGTGGCTGCGCGCGTGGGGCCTGTCTGGGGTTTCGATCCCGATACTGCGGAACTGCGCAACATGTGGACCCGCACCGCGCAACCCGGCCTGTATTTCACGGGCGGCGCGTTTTCGCAATGCCGGGCCTATTCGAAATACCTTGCGTTGCAGATCCAGGCGCAGGAACTGGGACTGCTGGAATCCGGATCGCCGCATTGACAGGGTCTGGCCCCGATGAAACCATCAATGCCGTTCCGCCGACCAAGGACGACATGCCATGGCCCTTCTCGCGCCTGATGCCAAGCCCAATCAACTCGGACCACGCCTCCCGCCATCGACCCGGTCAGGCCTGAACATCAAGCGGGCCGGCAAGGCCGACAAGGCCGGGATAGCCGATCGCCGGGGCGCCGACTCCCACTGTAGTCACCTCGGCTTGGCCGGTTGCCTGATGGGCATCGCGCTTGCGGTGGCAAGCCCGACATCCGCCGCGCAAACCACCGACTATCCGAACCGGCCGATCCGCGTGATCGTCCCCTACGCGCCCGGTGGAACCGACCACCAGATTCGTGCGCTCGCGCCCACCTTCGCCCGGCTGCTCGGTCAATCGCTCGTGATTGAAAATCGCGAGGGGGGCGGCGCCACGGTGGGCACTGCACTCGTGAAGCAGGCCAAACCCGATGGCTATACCCTGCTCTACACCGGCACCGGCGCGCTCACCGTCGCCCCCAACGTGCGAAAGCAGGCGTACTCGCTCGACGATTTCGCGCCAATTGGCAACGTGATCGGAACGCCCTACATCATTGCTGCAGGTCCTGGCGCGCCCTACAAAACACTTGCCGACATGATCGCCTGGGCGAAGCAGAATCCGGGGCAAGCCACCTTTGGGTCGGCCGGTCAATCGACCGGCACACACCTTGCCGGCGAGGCCATGGCCGCCGCTGCCGGAATCCGGGTGCTGCACGTGCCCTTTCAGGGCATTGCGCCAGCGGTCACCGCAGCGCTGGGTGGCCATGTCCACATGGCACTTGGCTTGCCTGGCGCAATCATGCCCCAGGTGAATGCGGGCAAGCTCGTGCCACTGGCCACCACCGGGCCGCAGAAGCTTGCCCTGCTGAACAACATTCCGACCCTTGCCGATCAGGGTGTCACCTTTTCGAACCTGAGCAGCTTCGGTCTGCTTGCGCCAAGGGATGTGCCCGAGGACATCCTGCAGAAGCTGTCGTCGGCCCTTGCCCAGGCGGTTCAGCAACCCGAATTTCTGGACGCCGCCCGCAAGGGATTCAACAGCCCGCTCTATCTTGACCGTCAGGGGTTTCGGGCGGCGCTCGTCGAAGAAGACCGACTCTACAAAGGCATGGTCCGGGACCTGAAGCTGATCGAAAACTGATCACGCCTGCAAATCAATCGCGGGTCTGCGCCGGCACAAACTCGCGCCAGTGATCGGGCCTGAGCGGCTGCTCGGCAAACGTTTGCAGGCGATCTGCGGCGACCCCGATCCAGTCCTCCGGAAGTTGCGCCTTTCGCTGCGCATACAGACGAACCGATTCGACCGCTGCCGTGATGACCTCAAAGCCACCGGTCATGACCGCGGTGCACAGCTCGACCGCGCTGGCACCGGCCAGCATCATGCGCAGCACATCGTCACCGCTGCGCGCGCCATTGGTGCCAATCAATGGAAAGTCGGGCCCAAGGCGCTTGCGGCTGCGCGCAAGCCAGTAACAGGTGAGCGGCAAGGCCCAGCCCCCGCCATAACCGAGATTGGTGCCCAGCATGGGCGACTGGGTCTCCAGGTCGGGCAGCATGCCTAGCGACCGACCGATCATGATCACCGACGCCGCGCCGCCATCGCGTGCGGCCTGCGCGAGGGCTGCCACATTCTCGCTCTGGCCGGTGAGCTTGACCCAGACCGGAACGTTCACTGCCGAGCAGACGGCTGATACCTGCTCGCGAACCCGATCCGCAGCACGTTCGGTGACGATCGCGCCCGACGCTGCCTCATCGCCGTAGGGTGCCCCCACATTGAATTCGATCAGCCTGAGCCCGGCCTGCTCCATGCGGCGGGCAATCGTTACTGCTTCGTTGAGGTCGGCCAGGATCAGGCTGCCGGCGACGTAGGCATCGTGCGACTGTGCCTCGCGGTCCAGACGTGCCATCCGGTCGATCCAGTCATCGGTTGCGAGTGGCTGCAGACCCGATCGACAGAGCAGGTTTGCACGTGGCCAATCGGCACCCGGCCACGCCTGTGGCGCCCATCGGGCATCGAAGAGCGCATAGTCGGTACGCGCGAGCTGCTCGCGCGCGGCGCGGGTCTCGTTGACCGACTTCGCCACCACCACGGCGGCACCTGCAGCAAGCCCCGCGCGCACGCCAGCCTCGGTGAGCACGTGTTCGCCGGAGGCACAGATCACCGGATTTTTCAGTTCGAGCCGTCCCAGCCTGACCGAGGATTGCGGCATCGCTCATCTCCAATCCATCGCCGGCACCAGCGCCGGCCTGGCTCAGAGGATACCCGGCTGCTCGACCGAAGGGGGCATGGCCTTTCGGGCAGCGTCATCAGGAGGAAGCGCTGCA
>Ga0255292_1000182_pt1 | contig 10666 bp, 11 predicted proteins | sample MistaT_35_FD_183690 | JGI IMG/M metagenome (GOLD analysis project Ga0255292, IMG submission 183690) | Metatranscriptome of freshwater microbial communities from Mississippi River, Louisiana, United States - Miss_Miss_RepB_8h (Metagenome... | ecosystem: Environmental > Aquatic > Freshwater >...
AAAACCAGTCCACTTACATCCCCCTAGGCGAGGTACATCGCCTGTCCAACCCCGGTCGCATCCCGCTGGAAATTATCGAAGTTCAATCGGGTAGCTACTTGGCCGAAGATGACATTGTTCGTTTTGATGATAATTACGGACGTAATTGAAAGATAAATTAGATGAATTCTAAAGTCGCTTTAATAACTGGAATCACGGGGCAAGATGGATCTTATCTTGCTGAATTTTTGCTTAATAAAGGTTATGTAGTTCATGGCATTAAGCGCCGAGCTTCAAGTTTTAATACGGCACGTATAGATCATATATATCAAGACCCTCATGTTGATAATGCAAAATTTAAACTTCATTATGGTGATTTAAGTGATACCAGTAATTTAGTTCGAATTATTCAAGAAACAAAACCAGATGAAATCTACAATTTAGGTGCTCAAAGTCATGTTGCTGTTAGCTTTGAGAGCCCTGAATATACGGCAGATGTTGATGGTGTTGGTACTCTGCGTTTACTAGAGGCTATTCGAATTTTGGGGCTTGAAAAGAACACTCGTTTTTATCAAGCATCCACATCTGAGCTTTATGGTTTAGTTCAAGAAACACCGCAAAGCGAAAAAACACCTTTTTACCCTCGTAGTCCATACGCAGTAGCGAAACTTTTTGCATATTGGATGGTGGTGAATTATAGAGAAGCCTATGGATTTTATGCTTGTAATGGAATTTTATTTAACCACGAAAGTCCTCGTCGTGGTGAAACTTTTGTTACTCGCAAGATCACCAGGGGCCTTTGCAACATTGCTCAAGGGTTGGAACCATGCTTATACATGGGTAATATTGACTCACTGCGAGATTGGGGGCATGCAAAAGATTACGTACGGATGCAATGGTTGATGTTGCAACAAGAAAAGCCAGAAGATTTCGTCATTGCTACTGGGGTTCAGTACAGCGTGCGTCAGTTTATTGAGATGGCGGCCAAACAATTGGGTTTCACCATCGCGTGGCAAGGACAAGGCGTGGACGAGGTGGGCTTGGTTGATCGGATTTCACCTGACGCCATTGTAGAACGATGCCCCGCATTGCGGTCCGGCATGGTCGTCATGCGAATCGATCCACGTTACTTCCGCCCGACCGAAGTTGAAACCTTGCTTGGTGACGCGACCAAGGCTCGAGAGAAACTAGGCTGGTCTCCTGAGATCACCCTCTCCGAGATGGTGGCCGAAATGGTGGAGTCAGACCTGCTGGACGCACGTCGTGCCGTCATGCTCAAGAAGGCTGGTTTGCAGAAATGAGTGCGGCCCCTTTTAAGGTCCTGGACACCACCGCTGTACGTCGACAAGACAGTCGAGGCCATCTCGACGTCCTCTATGAGCAAGGGGAGGTGGTGCTAAAGCGATCCTTTTCCAGAGCTGGCGTGTTCCGCGGCATGCATTGGCAATGCGCTCCCCATGCTCAGACCAAACTCATTCGTGTGGCATCTGGACGTATTCTTGACTTCGTGGTCGACCCAGCGGAAACTCCGCCGCGATTGCACAGGCGCGAACTGGGACCGGCAGACGGCTGGGTTCAGATCGACGCCCACCTAGCCCACGGTTTTTACGCCATGGAAGACACGGAATTCGAGTACCTCTGTCTTGGTGCCTATAACGAAGCAGCTGAGTCGAGCTTCTCGATTGTTGATTTTTTGCATTCCAAACTCGGCTTGACGCGCTTGACCCTGTCGGCCAAAGACACAGCGGCAGAACCCTTAGAAGTGGTCGACGGTGGACTGCACATCTAAGCGAATGTATTGACACGGGAGCGGCATGACAAAACAACACAAAATCTCCATCATTACAGCGTCCTTTCGGAGCGAATCCACCATCAAGGACACCCTGGAGTCGGTCAACATCCAGACCTACCCCCACATCGATCACATCATCATTGATGGGGCGTCAAAAGACGGCACTCTGGCCTTGGTCAAAGATCATGGCAAGAGAGTGACACACGTTACCTCCGAGCCGGATAAAGGCATTTTTGATGCGTACAACAAGGGTTTGGCTGTTGCGGATGGAGAGATCATCGGCATTCTGAATTCCGACGACTTCTACGCAACACCCCATGTCATTGAACATGTGATGCGTGCCTTCGAGGATCCCAGTGTCGAAGCCGTTTACGCGGATCTGGTGTATGTGGACAAGGACGATACCAACAAGATCGTGCGGCACTGGAAGTCACGCCCCTACCGTCAGGGCGATTTCACTCGCGGTTTCTCCCCAGCGCATCCTACCCTGTTCCTGCGCAAATCCGTTTACAACCGCACAGGTGGATTCAATCCAGAATTCCGATTCTCGGGCGACTATGAGTACATGTTGCGCGCCTTTCATACCCACGGCGTGAAGTCCGTTTATTTGCCCGAGATCGTGGTTCGGATGCGTACCGGCGGTGCCACCGGCGGTTCATTGCCCTTCATCAAGAAACAGAACCTGGAAATCCTGCGTGCCCTGGACAGTCAAGGAGTGAGTATCTTCAAGCCGACCTTTTTTGGCCGCAAGATTGTCGATCGACTGATGCAACGTCTGTGTGCACCGTTCGTCCATATGCCGAGGTCTGAGTCGTGATCGGAAGCGCCAAAGTCCTGGCCTTGATTCCTGCTAGGGCGGGCTCAAAAGGGCTGCCTGGAAAGAATATCCGTCCCTTACACGGCAAACCCCTACTCGCGTGGCCCATTGCAGCGGCCAAGGCATCCCAGTATGTGGACTGGGTCATCGTTTCCACAGACAGCGCGGAGTTTGCCGAGATTGCCCGAGCACATGGTGCCGACGTGCCCATACTCCGCCCTGCAGAGTTGGCCGCGGACACCTCGCCCAGCAGTGCCGCGGTGATCCATATGTTGGACCACCTTGCAGCCCAGGGCGAAGTCTTTGATTACTTGCTGCTCTTGGAACCGACGTCCCCGCTGACTGAAGGCAGTGATATCGACGCCGCCATTGAGACGCTCCATACCAATCGTCAGGACGGTGACGCTCTGGTCAGTGTGTCCGAGTTGGTGACCACGCATCCCGCGTTCGCGGTCAAGCGGGACGAGCACGGCCGCATTGAGCCCTATGCTGCTGTCGACTTCACAAGGCTGCCACGACGGCAGGACATCGACGCCTTGTATGCGCTCGATGGCAGCCTGTACATCTCAGCGGTTGATCGATACCGCGAGACCTTGAGTTTTTGCCACGATCGCACCCTGTCCCACGTGATGCCCGCTTACAAGGCTCACGAAGTCGACAGTCTGATCGATTTCATCTGCATCGAAGCCATCTTGAGTCACTACGACCAAGTCCGCCTCGCCCCCTGAACCCGAACGCCCCCTGAACCCGAACGCTCCCGGAGACCGATCATGAAACGATGCACCCGTTGCCTGACCAAAGAAACTGTTGACACAATCACCTATGACGAGTTTGGCGTCTGCAGTGTCTGTCGCCAAGTCGAATTCAAGAAAGAAAAGATCGACTGGGAAGACCGCGCGCAGCAATTAGAAACCATCGTCAACCAGCACCGTGGCAAAGGCCTCTACGACTGCATCGTGCCCTACAGCGGTGGCAAAGACAGCGTCTTCCAACTCTGGTACATCGTGAAGAAGCTGAAGCTCAAGCCGCTAGTGGTTCGCTACAACCACTGGGGCTACCGTCCGCTGGTTGAAGAAAACAACACCAAGGTCTTCAAGCAACTGGGCGTGGACGTGGTGGAGTTCACTCCCAACTTCCATGTCGTCAGGGAACTGATGCTGGAGTCTCTGAAGCGTCGCGGTGACTTCTGCTGGCACTGCCACACCGGCATCTATGCCGGTGTGATGCACATGGCCCTGCGCTTTGAAACGCCCCTGCTTTTCTGGGGCGAATCGACCGCCGAATATCACTCCTGGTACACGTTCGAAGAAATGGAGGAAGTGGATGAGAAGCGCTTCAACCGCTTGATGAACCAGGGCATGACCGCCGACGACATGTACGAATTCCTGGGAGGACGTGTTGAGCGCCGCGATCTCTGGATGTTCGACTACCCTAAGCGCAAGGACTTGCTCAAGCTGCGGGTGCAGTCCATCTGCCTGGGCAACTACATCGAGTGGAACACCAAGGCCCAGGTCGAGATCATCAAACAAGACCTCGGATGGAAGGGCCAAATGGTCGAAGGTGTCCCCCCCCAATACGATTACGAGAAGATCGAATGCACCTTCCAGGGCATGCGGGACTATGCCAAGTTCGTCAAGCGAGGCTATGGACGAGCCAACCACCTGTTGAGCATTGACATCCGAAATGGACAAATGGATCGGGAGACAGCCCTCGCCCTGGAAGACCAGTTCGACGGCAAGCGCCCTGCTTCCATTGAATGGTTCCTGAACATCCTTCAGATCACCGAGGATGAGTTTTACGCCTTGCTTGAAAAACACCAAGTTCACCCCTGGAAATTCGACCGCGCCAATGTCGAGACCGGTGCCGTCCCTCCTGACATGGACCAGTGGGATAACACGGTCATCGACAAGCCAGTCGGCCCTGCAAAGGATGAGAGTGGTAAGACGGTCAAGTACGTATGATCGCCATCGTCGACTACGGCATGGGGAACGTCCGTTCCCTGTCCAATGCCTTTGAGTACCTCGGTGAGGATGTCGTCGTAACGGACGACGCGCAAGTTATGGACGATGCCGACCGCATCGTCCTGCCGGGTGTCGGAGCGTTCGGCGATGCCATGCAAGCCATGCATCAGCGTGGCGTCATTGCGCCATTAAACCGTCAGGTTCACGAGTTTCGCAAGCCGGTACTCGGCATTTGCCTTGGCATGCAATTGGTGGCCAAGGAAAGCGTCGAGCACGGTCAACACCAAGGTCTCGGCTGGGTAGATGCCCGCATTGAGCGCCTGACGCCTGCGGCGCCGCTGAAAGTCCCACATGTTGGCTGGAATTCCCTGGACTTTCCGGCACAGGATTGGCTGTTCGAAGGCATTCGACAAAAGGAAGCCAACTTCTACTTCGTGCACAGCTTTCACATGGTGTGCTCCAACCCACAGGATCGATTGGCCACCACGGATTACGGCGGTGACGTCACGGCCGTAGTCCGCCACGACAACATCGTGGTCATGCAGTTCCACCCGGAGAAGAGCCAGGACAACGGCCTGCGTTTGCTGCAGAACTGGGTGAATTGGAGCGCTTAATGCTGAAGAAGCGGATCATTCCAAAGTTCCTCATCCGTGGTGGCCGTCTGGTCAAGGGCGTGGGCTTTCACCAGAACTTCCGTGAGGCCGGCAATCCGGTGTCGACGGCCAAGGTCTACGACGCCTACGGTGTAGACGAGCTCATGTTTGTGGACATCGATGCCACGGTTGAAAACCGCCCCGCGACCGGAAGCATCATCGAACGAGTGTCCGAGGAAGTCTTCATGCCATTCACGGTCGGTGGTGGCATCCGATCCCTTGAGCACATTGCGTCTTTGCTGCGCAGTGGCGCAGACAAGGTGTCCATCACCTCTGAGGCCGCCCTCAACCCTGATTTCATCCGGTCCGCAGCGTCGAGATTTGGTGATCAGTGCATCGTGGTGGGGCTGGATTACGCGCGTGGAGATGACGGGAAGCTTCGTCTCTTCACGCACGGAGGAACGCGGGCCACAGACCTGGATCCGGTCGAATACGCTCAACGAATGCAAGATCTGCATGCCGGTGAGATCCTGCTGTGCTCGATCGACAGAGACGGCACGATGTCAGGTTACGACCTCGACTTGATCCACACGCTGTCCGGGAAGCTCGACATTCCCCTGATTGCTTCCAGCGGAGCAGGCTCACTTGCCCACTGCGCGGAGGCGTTGAATGCCGGAGCCTCCGCGATCACCATCAGCAGCATGTTCTTGTTTTCGGATCACAGCCCCATCAAAGTGCGAACTTACCTCGCTACCAACGGTCTGCCAGTGAGATCCCAACAAGGTAGCCACAGCTAACTGGTTTGTAAGATGAGAATGCCTAATATTTTTTCTAAACAGGCTCTGGGTCGCAAAGTTGTATCCGCTGTCATCGTCGGCGGCATGCTGGCCTCGTGCGGGGGTGGCGGCAGTGAGAGCCCCTCTGCGGCCGCGCCCCCAGTGAGCCCAAACCCACCGGCGACCCGCCTTTCAGTCGACCTCATCGAGGACCCTACAGTTTGGGAGTACAAGGCGTCTCAGGGCGGGCGAATACTCAATTTCGGCCGCTGGTATAACTACGTCCAGTCTGACCAAGTTTGCCCGTCCGGCATTGGCTTTGGGCTCGGCCCGCTGAGCCCGGCTGCGTGCTGGAACTTCCTGACGGACTACGCCGGCCCCAAAGCTGATGACTGGATCGCATCGGAGGGCCCGTGGTGGATTGATCCCAACCACCAGCAACTCCCTGGCGGCAATGGCTTTGGTTTGATCAACGTGATTGCGTTCATGAGCCTGCCATCGGCTGTAGATTCCCCAGCAGATCTGACCAACGCCGTGGTGAGTTTCGATACCGTTACTTATCCCACGTTCTCGACCGTCACCGCTCCCAGCAAAATCGGCCTGCAAAAGTCCCACGTCTGGCTATGGTTCCAGACCGCGCCACGACCAGTAGCCAACTGCACACCCGACCCACAGATCGGCGAAAACTGCACCCGCCAGAGTGATTACATTCTCACGGGCGACCTGAGCCCGACCTACCAGATCGACGGTCCCGCGACCGGTGCTGCCATTCCCCGAAGCTTCACGATCGACCCCACCCAAAGCAGCGACTGGACCTGCCTGGGCGCTGGCTTGAACGTTAAGTACGATTGCCTGCCTTTTGAGGAGGCCATCAAACAAGTCAGTGTCATGGGATTTATCGCAGGGCCGGTGCTGCCCTGCCCCGTCCTGGAAGGATCGCAGCCGCCGGTTTGCGACATGGCCGCTATCCGTGCAGACACTGCTCGCTACTTCAATGTCGGCCAGATCGCTTTCCGTAACTTCAACATCAAGCAAGGCTATAAGCGTAACTCAGCGCTGTATCAGATGGTTTGGGAACCAGTGCCGGACGCAGCCGTCTCGTCACTGGCAGATTGGTCAGCGATCACCTATGGCCAAGCGACCACCTTCAAGCCCGGTACAGGTTTGCGACTGCAACCGGGTGAAGGTTCAACCCGCTTTGGTATTGCCAGTCGCAACACCACGCAGAACTTCAGCCTGACTGGCCCTCAAGTCTATGTGGCAGATTGGGAGCCTTTACCGGGCATAGGAGGCGGACAGATCCGCGTCGTTTCTGAAGATGCTTCGGGTGAGTTCACCGTGGATCGATTCGCGGCCACCTACAACGTCGGTGACGCCGTGGGACTACTTTTCACGACCGACGCGTTGGTGGTTTTAAAGAATGGGGAGGTCGTACATCGCTTCCCGCTTCGGTGCCCCACCGAGTGCAGCTACCGCCCTTTTGCCTCGCAGCTGAAACGCAGCCCTGGGCGCTTACCGCTGCGCTTCTAATGATACCCCTGAAGCCGATGCCCCGACTCCGTACCTCGCTCGACATCCCGGCGCTGTGTCGCCTCGCTGCGGGCCAATGCAACGCACTGTGGCCCGACAGCGATGTACTTGACCCTTCGGCTATGCGCGACAGCGCCGACCGGGCCATGCAACGGCTTGAGCATTGCTTCTCCTACGTCAACAACCACTATTTTTTTGACGGCACACAGGTCATCTTTGATCACCTGCACGGCGATCAATATGCCATGTGGCTGTATCTGCTAAGCCATCAACTCCACCTTGACGGAGCCCCCGAGAACTGGTGCAAAAAGCTTTTCTTGCTCAACAAATCACTACATGGTTGCGACATTTTCTACGGCGTCACGCTCCCATCGATTTTTCTATTGGTTCACCCCCTCGGCACGGTACTGGGGCGAGGGGTCTATAACGACTATTTCTTAGCCTATCAACGTTGCGGCATTGGCAGCAACCACGATGTCTATCCAACCCTGGGTCGACATGTGACCCTGAGACCCGGCAGCGCAGTGCTCGGCCAATGTGAAATTGGCGACAACGTGGCCATCGCCGCCGAGTCCTTGGTGCTGGACCACTCGGTTCCAGCCGATTCCGTTTATTTCGGCAACCCACGTGACCACTGGACACGTGCCAAAACATCTCCGGAGAGCATATGGCGCAACTGACCCCCCCCACCCTGGACGCCGCCGATTGGCGGGCGCGCTTGCACAAGGCCATCCCTGGCGGGGCACACACCTACTCGCGTGGCGACGACCAGTTTCCTCAGAACGCCCCCCCCATACTGAGCCGAGGCAAGGGCGCCTACGTCTGGGATGCAGACGGCCGTCGCTACCTGGACTACGGCATGGCGCTGCGGGCAGTGACCCTGGGTTACGGAGATCAGCGGGTCAACGCAGCGGCTGCAGCAGCGATGGACGATGGCGTCAACCTGACCCGTGCCACATGGACGGAGTTGCAGGCTGCGGAAACGCTCATCAACCTGATCCCGTCTGTGGACATGGTGAAGTTCGCCAAAAACGGCTCCAACGTCACCACGGCGGCAGTCAAGATTGCGCGCGCCTTCACCGGCCGTCGTTTTGTCTGCGTTCCACGCCAGCAGCCGTTTTTCTCCTTTGACGATTGGTTCATCGGCACTACCAATCTGAAACGTGGCATCCCTGGTGAGCACGTCACACACACGCTGGTATTCGACTATGGCGACGCCAGCAGCCTGCAAGCGCTGTTTGACGCCCACCCTGGTGAGATTGCAGCGGTAATGCTGGAGCCTGCCACGACCATGGTGCCGTGTGGCCGAACCTGTCAGCAACCCACTGAATGGCCCCAATCTTCCTGTGCCACTTGCCCTAACAACGCAGGCAACTTCCTGCATCAGGTGCAGGCCATGTGTCGCCAGGACGGAGCGCTGTTCATCCTGGACGAAATGATCACAGGCTTCCGCTGGCATGTGGCGGGAGCTCAGACCTTTTTCGGCGTCACCCCCGATCTGTGCACCTTCGGAAAGGGAATGGCCAACGGCTACTCAGTGGCCGCCGTTGCCGGACGCCGGGATGTCATGCAAGTTGGTTCGATTGACCAGCCGGGCATGGAACGGACCTTTTTGCTGTCTACAACCCATGGCGCCGAAATGCCGGGACTGGCTGCCTTCATTGAGACCGTGCGCATCTACCAGGCCGAGGCCGTCACGGACCATCTCTGGAGTTACGGCAAGCGACTTAAGGCCGGACTCAGCGAAGTGGCGGCGCGCCATGGCCTAGCACAGCACTTCGTCATGGATGGCCCCGCCATTTCACTCAATTACCTGACGCTGGACGGAGACAAGAAACCGAGCATGGCCTTGCGAACCCTGTACGCCCAGGAAATGATCCGGCATGGTGTTTTGATGCCCTGGGTGGCCGTTTCCCAATCCCATGGCGATACCGAGTTGGCGCTCACCCTAGATGCGGCCGACAAGACCCTGGCCGTCCTCAAGCAAGCGCTGGACTCCAAGGTGGAGGACTTCCTGCTGGGCCCCGCCATCAAACCCGTGTTCCGCTCCCACAACTAAGCCAGCGATGACCACATCCCCATTGAACAGCTTTCGCTTGGACGGCAAGACAGCCCTCGTGACAGCAGGTGCGGGCATTCTTGGCCAGCGCTTCGCGCAAGGCTTGGCCAGTGCTGGCGCGAAAGTGGCGGTGGTTGATCTCCACGAAGCCAGCGCCCTTGAGGTCGCCGCCAGCATCGGTCCGGAAGCACACGGCTTTGGCTGCGATGTTGCCAACCCTGTTTCAGTCCAGGCCTGCGTGGATGCAGTCGTCGAGCGTTTCGGGCGCATCGATATCCTGCACAACAATGCTGCCACCAAAACGGCCGATCCTCGGAAGTTCTTCACTGCATTCGAAGACTATCCCTTGGACGTCTGGCGAGACGTCATGTCCGTGAACATTGATGGCATGTTCCTGATGGCGCAGTCGGTCGGAAGACAACTGCTGCGCCAAGGACAAGGTGGTGCAGTCATCCAAACCGCTTCGATCTATGGATTGGTCGGCCCGGACCCTCGTATCTACGAAGGCTCGGAGTATCTCGCTGGCCCCATTAACACGCCCGCTGTGTATGCTGCCTCCAAGGCGGCCGTGGTCGGTCTGACGAAATGGCTCGCCACCCACTGGGCGCAATCAGGCATTCGCGTGAACTGCTTGGTGCCCGGCGGTGTTTCGAGCGGTCAGAACTCGACATTCTCAGAGCACTACTCCAGTCGGGTGCCTATGGGCCGAATGGCCAAGTCTGATGAGATGGTCCCTGCGTTGCTGTACCTGGCATCTGACGCCTCCAGCTATGTCACCGGACAAGTCCTAGCCGTCGATGGCGGATGGACCTGCTGGTGAAGCGACTGCGCTGATGCGTCAACGCTATTTGGTCGGCACCAAGATGCTGGAGACCCTCTCCCGCGGCTTGTTCGTGCTGGTCTGCACCTACCGGCTCCCTCTCGAAGAGGCTGGCCGGTTTGGTCTGCTTGCCACTGTCATCGGGCTGCTGTCTTTCGGCCTCGGCTATGAGCGCCAAATCGACATGCAGAGACAAATTGCAGGCCGATCGCCCTCGGCCGTCCGACGGCGCATGGCCGACACACTGCGCTTCTTCCGTGCCCACTATCTGCTTGTCCTGCCCATCGCGATGATGTGCGCCACCTGGGCCGGCGTCTCAGCTTGGCCCCTTGCTTTGGC
>Ga0255292_1000184_pt1 | contig 10642 bp, 10 predicted proteins | sample MistaT_35_FD_183690 | JGI IMG/M metagenome (GOLD analysis project Ga0255292, IMG submission 183690) | Metatranscriptome of freshwater microbial communities from Mississippi River, Louisiana, United States - Miss_Miss_RepB_8h (Metagenome... | ecosystem: Environmental > Aquatic > Freshwater >...
AACTTTTCAATCGCCTCAAACACCTTGCCTTTTTTTCGCAAGCCTGCGGTGTCGATCAATTCAAACTTTTGCCCGTTGCGCTCAAAAGGCACCGTGATGGCGTCGCGCGTGGTGCCAGGCATGTCAAAGGCGACCAAACGCTCTTCGCCGAGCCAGGCGTTGATGAGGGTGGACTTGCCGGCGTTGGGACGCCCTGCGACCGCCAGGCGGATCGCGCCGCTGTCTTCGGCGGTGTCGTCGTCCTCGTCTGCGTTCCAGCCGGGGACTTGTTCAAGCGCCAACTCCAACATGGAGCGCACGCCCTGACCATGGGCCCCGGACACCGGGATCACCTCGCCCAGACCCAGCTCAAAAAATTCGACCAACTGGGCGCCCTGCTTCATGCCTTCGGCCTTGTTGGCCACCAGCAGCGTGGGTTTGCCCAAACGCCGCAGGTAGTTGCCAATGTCGTGATCCTGAGCGCTGAGGCCAGCGCGAGCGTCCACCACAAACACCACCACATCGGACTCGGCCACCGCTTGGCGCGTTTGTTTGGCCATTTCCCGGTAGATGCCGTCGCTGGCGTCGGGCTCAAAGCCGCCAGTGTCGATGACGATGAACTCTTTGCCCGATAGCTTGCCACCCCCATAGTGGCGGTCACGGGTGAGGCCAGCGTAATCGGCCACGATGGCGTCACGGGTGCCGGTCAGGCGGTTAAAGAGCGTCGACTTGCCCACATTGGGACGCCCCACCAGGGCAATGACCGGTTTCATCGGTGTTCTCGTTTCTGTTGTTATTCGGGCAACCAGGCGAACACACCGCCGTTGCGGGTCTGCACCACCAAGGTGTTGCCGGCGACCACCGGTTCAGCCACAGGGCCCGAGGCGTCGGTGTTGAGCCGCGCCATTTCCGAGCCGTCTTCGCGCGAGATCACGTGCACGGGGCCACTGGCGTCGGCCACCACCACCACCCGACCCACGGCCAACGGCGCCGACAGGTTGCGCAGAGCGAAACGCTCGGTTGACCACAGCTCGCGCCCGTCGGTGCGCGACCAAGCGCGCACCCTGCCGTTGCTTTCGGCAGCGTACACAGCGTTGTCATTGCCGGCCACACCCGCTGCACCGGCCGAGACCTGACTCCATTGCAGGGTACCGTCGCGCGCGTCCACACAGGCCACCGCGGTGGCGAAGGCGCGCACACAGAGGCTGTCGCGCCGCGCGGCGGGGCCCACCACATCAACCAAGCGTTCCACCTCATTGGTGCCCCGCGGGCTGGCAATGGCTGTGGACCAGCGCTGACGACCGCTCAGTGGGTCAAGCGCCAACAGGCGTCCACCCACCCCCACCACCAAGGTGTCACCCACCGCCTGCAACACGCCGGGATGGCGCAACACCAGAGCGTCGGCGCTGCGGCTGTTGGCCCACAATTGGGCACCATTGGCCGCGTCATACGCCGCCACAGAGCGATTGGCCAAAAGCACAAACACCCGCTCACCGGCCACCAGCGGTGGCGTGTAGCTCGGTGCCGGCAGCCGCACCCGCCAAGCGGCGGCACCGGCTCGCACCGCGATCAGCTCGTTGCTTTGCGACACCACGGCGGTGGTTTGCCCGTCCGACCCTGGGCCGGTGAGCAAGGGTGTGCCGAGGTCGACGCGCGAGCGCAATGCACCATTGGCGGCATCGAACTGCCAGAGTGTGCCGGCGGCGTTGGCCACCAGCAAAGCATCGCGCAAAGCCAGAGGGCGCTGCCCCGCCAAGGTGGGTCCCACCTGGGCCGTCCACGCCAGCCGGGTGGCCATGATCGGGGTCAGTGGCGCCAGTTCGGGCGCCTTGGGTGCCCCGCTGGTGCAGCCCACCAACGCCATGGCCAGTGCCAAGGGCCACACACATTGCCTCAGACGATGCAGCTGTGGCTTCATCGAGCAGCTCCTTCAGACGGTGTCTCCACCACCACACCCAATGCCGCCAGCTTGACGGCGATCAATTGGCGGTATTCATTGGTCTTGTCCATGCCTTCCCAAGCCTTGCGGTACTCGGCCACCGCTTTGTCGGCCTGACCTTGGAGCTTCCACACATCGCCTTGTCGATCGGCTGCCATGGGTTTGAACGCCTCAGGGAAATCGAATGTCAACCAACGGCCAGCCTCGTCCCACTGCTGGGCGTCCATGGCCAATCCGGCCAAGCGCAAGCGGGCTACGCCTTGGTAGGCCGCGTCTTTGCTTGATTCGGCCACCCACTGCAAAGCCGCCTTGGCTTTGTCGAGCTGGCCCAGCTCGACATAACTGCTGGCCGCAATCAAGGCCGCTTGAGCGGCTGGGGTGGTCTTGCCAAACTGAGTGCGGATGTCGCTCAGGGTGCGCTCAAGCTTCTCGGCGTCTTTGGCTGCAGCGGCTTTTTCCACCTCGTCAAAGAGCACCGCCGCCTGGCTGGCTTGGTTGCGTTGCCAGTAGTTCCAGCCGTTGAACGCTGCAATGCCGCCAAACACCACGATCAACACCGAGGCGATCAGGTTGCCGTAGCGGTTCCAGAAGTGTTTGATTTGAGCCAGTTGCTCTTGTTCTTCCAGATCGTAATGGGCCATGTTGTGAAAATCGGTTCAGGAAAAAAGAGGATTGTAGGTGGCGGCTTCAGAGCAAGCGTGAGGCCCACTCGGCCGCTTGCGCCAGTGGCAGCAGCTGCTGGGCGTCGATGTCGCCGCCCGCATCGGCCCGCAGTGGTTTGACCGCCACGCACCCTTGGGCCAGCTCGTCGGCGCCAAAAATCAGGGCGAAGCGCGCCCCACTGGCGTCCGCCCGTTTGAATTGCGACTTCATGCTGCCCATGCCCTCGGCACCGGCGGTGTGCATCAGCACAGAGACGCCAGTGGCGCGCACCGCGCGCAACACCGGCAACACCGATGCCATGGCGCTGGCGTCGGGAATCACGGCATAACAGTCGGGCACTGGCGTGGCCGGCAGGCGGTTTTGCTCCTTGAGCAGCTCCAAAATGCGCTCAACACCCAAGGCCCAGCCCACAGCGGGCGCCGCCTTGCCACCGATCTGCTCGAACAGGCCGTCGTAGCGGCCGCCGGCGCACACCGTGCCCTGTGAGCCCAGCTGGGTGGTCACAAACTCGAACACACTCAGGTTGTAGTAATCCATGCCGCGCACCAAGCGCGGGTTGATGCGGTAGGCGATGCCCTGCACCTCCAGCAACTCACGCAGGCGGTTGAAATGCGCCAGCGAGGCCTCGCCCAGATAATCCATCAAGCGCGGTGCCTGGTTGACCATGTCTTGCATGGCGGGATTTTTGGTGTCCAAAATGCGCAGGGGGTTGCTGTGCAGGCGCCGCTTGGCGTCTTCGTCGAGCAAGTCCGCGTGCGACTCCAGGTAGGCGATGAGGGCTTGCCTGTGCGCTTGGCGCTCGGCGGGCTGACCCAGACTGTTGATTTCCAGTGCAATGCCCTCAAGCCCCAACTCGGCCCAGAGCTCGCAGGCCATGGCGATGAGCTCGGCATCCACGTCGGGGCCCACAAAGCCCAATGCCTCAGCACCAAACTGGTGAAATTGGCGGTAGCGGCCGCGCTGCGGGCGCTCATGGCGAAACATCGGTCCCATGTAGTACAGGCGTTTGCCACCGTCGTAGAGCAGGCTGTTTTCCACCGCCGCACGCACCACACCAGCGGTGTTTTCTGGCCGCAGGGTGAGGTGCTCACCATTGAGCCGGTCTTCAAAGGAGTACATCTCCTTCTCGACGATGTCGGTCACCTCGCCCAGGCCGCGCACAAACAAAGCGGTGGGCTCCACGATGGGCGTGCGCAGGTTGCGGTAACCGTAACGGCGCATGAGCCCACGCAGCGTGTCTTCTAACCACTCCCAGTGCGCAGACTGGGGAGGCAGGATGTCGTTCATGCCTTTGACGGCGGTGATTTTGTCGGCCATGGTGCAAAAAGGGTTCGCGCCCCGAAGGGCGCGTGAATCAATGAATCAGTGGGGCTGCGCGGCGCCGTAACGGCGCCGGATGTAGCTCTCAACAATGGACTGGAACTCGGTGGCAATGCCGTCGCCGCGCAGGGTCAGCGCTTTTTCGCCATCAATATAGACGGGAGCGGCCGGCGCCTCGCCAGTGCCGGGCAGGCTGATGCCAATGTCGGCGTGTTTGCTCTCACCCGGGCCGTTGACAATGCAGCCCATGACCGCAACCTTGAGGTTTTCCACCCCCGGGTACTGGCTGCGCCACACCGGCATGGACGCCCTCAAATAGTCGTCGATTTGCTTGGCCAACTCCTGGAAAGTGGTGCTGGTGGTGCGGCCACACCCCGGGCAAGCGGTGACGCTGGGCACAAAAGCCCGCAATCCCAGCGCTTGAAGGATCTCGGAGGCAATCACCACCTCTTGTGTGCGCGCCTCGCCAGGCTGCGGCGTCAAGGACACACGAATGGTGTCGCCGATGCCTTGCTGCAACAACACCGCCAACGCAACCGACGATGCCACCGTGCCCTTGGTGCCCATGCCGGCCTCGGTCAAACCCAAGTGCAAGGGATTGTCGCAGCGCTGCGCAAGCGCTTGGTACACCGCGATCAGGTCTTGCACGCCGCTGACCTTGCACGAAAGCACAATGTCTTCGCGCGCCATGCCCATGGCCTCGGCTTTGGCCGAAGAATCGAGCGCCGAAGTCATCAGCGCTTCGTACATCACCTGCTTGATGTCCCAAGGCGATGCGCGCTGGGCGTTCTCGTCCATCAAACGGGCCAGCAAATCCTGATCCAGACTGCCCCAGTTGACGCCAATGCGCACCGGCTTGGCGTAACGCAGCGCGACCTCAATCATTTGGGCGAACTGCCGGTCGCCCTTGTCGCCTCGGCCCACATTGCCCGGATTGATGCGGTACTTCGACAAAGCCTCGGCACACGCCGGGTGGTCGGTGAGCAGTTTGTGGCCGTTGTAGTGGAAATCGCCAATCAGCGGCACCGACACGCCCATGCGATCGAGCTGCTCGCGGATGTAAGGCACGGCCTGGGCCGCCTCGTCGTTGTTGACGGTGATGCGCACCAGCTCAGAGCCAGCCTGCGCCAGCTCCTTGACCTGGATGGCGGTGGCCACAGCATCGGCGGTGTCGGTGTTGGTCATGGACTGCACACGCACCGGCGCTGAGCCACCCACGGTGACCACGTTGTCACCCCACACCACCCGCCCCATGCGGGAGCGCCGAGGCAACGCCTGGCCCAGTGGCACGGGGTCGCATGCTGTGTTGGTCTCGCTCATCATTTCACCTCAAAACGGGCCACGCTGTTGCGAGCAAAGGGAGCCGTATCAAACGCTTTGCCCCGCACAGCGACCTGTGCGGCGTCCGCGTTGCCTAGCAACACGCGGTAGGGAGGCTGGGTGTTGAATCGGTGCACCTCGCCGGATCGCAACATGCGGCGCAGCAGCACCTGCCCTTGGGCGTCCACCACTTCAAGCCAAGACTCCCCAGTGCCCACAATCACCAACAGATCATTGCCTGCCACTTCTGGCAACGACACCTCGGCAGGGGCAATCTGGACAGGCGCCGTTGGCTGCGCAGGGGCCACCGGGTCCGATGCCGTTGCGGGTGCCGATGGTGAGGAAGGCAATGACTGCGTCGTCACTTCAGGAACAACCGCAGGCGTCTGCGGCGGCACTGAATCCACTGCGACAGGGTCTGCGGGCCGGACGACGGGCGCCACGGGATCGGACTGGGCCGCGTCGGGAGCCGGCTGTGGTGCCGGCCAGAAATACACGGTTGTCGCCACCACCAACAAACCCAATGCCAGCCATGACGAGGGACGCCGCAACAGAGCGGGCGCTTCCAAGCTGGTCCATACGCTGTGCCCCGCCGGCCGAAAGGCGGGCTTGTCGTCGCCCGCCATCTGCACCAGTGTGGCTGGCCGTGCGCCCGGCAATTCGGCCAAGACCGGTTCTGGATCGATTTTGAGATGGCGGCACGCACTCGAGGCCAAGGCTCGGGCAAACGTGATGTCGGGCAACTCATCAAAGCGGCCATTCTCCAGCGCATCGAGTTTGCGCACAGGCACTTTGAGCATGGTCGCCAAGACGGCAATATGCAGGCCTGCGGCCTCTCTGGCCTGGCGCAGACGGCCTGGGGTAGACACAGTTGTGTGGGGCTGGATCGCCGAAAAATCGAGCTCACTCATTGAAGGCTCCCCGCTGGTAGGCTCGCCATTCGGGCGACTGGCCAAAACGCCGCTGCAATTGCTGGGCCAATTGCTCCATCGCCACGTTGTCACCCATGCGCCGTTCAATCTTGATGCCCAGCCACAACGATTCCGCATTGGCCAGCTCGGAGTTGTTCAGGCGCCGGATGATGAACTGCGCACGGGCGCCCTCCCCTTTCTGGTACATCAGCTGGGCGAGGTTAAACGCGGCAATCGGATTGCCTGGGTCGAGTTCATAGGCCCGTGCCAAGCTGGCCTGCGCCTCATCCGGCTGCCGGCCACGCAACTGGCAAATGCCCTTCGCCATGTGCGTTTTGGCCTGAGAACCATACACTGGGCTGCTCAGCGCCCGATCGAACAAATCGACGGCCTGCGCCAGCTGCCCCTGCTGGCACACAAACCATGCATAGTTGTGCAGGGCGTCTGGATCACGGGGGTTGAGCTGCAATGCCCGGCGAAAACTCTCGTCGGCCAGCCGGTTGTCGTTGAGCCGCATGAACACCAGGCCACGCAACACATAGGCCGGGGCGTAGCCCGGGTCGGCCGCCAGCGACTGCTTGAGCTCATCAAGAGCCACCTCAATCTGACCTTGCTCAAAATACCCGCTGGCGAGCTCAAGACGGATGCGAGCGCGCTTGCGGGCCTCTGGTTCGTCGGATTCGGTGACTAGGTTGTCGGGGCTGCTGCTGGGTGCCGTAGCGCAAGCCGACAACAGTCCGGTCAATGCCACACACACGAGCAACAAGCCCCTCAGAGCGGTCCAGCGAAAGGTGTTCATGCGTGAGAGTCCTTGCGAACGATGCGAATCACTTCGCCAGAGCGGCGCTGGGCCATGCGCTGGGCCGCGCGGGTGCGATCCAGCACATCACCGGCCAACTGGCCACAGGCGGCGTCGATATCGTCGCCCCGGGTTTTGCGCACCGTGGTCACAACGCCCGCAGCCAACAGTGTCTGCGCAAAAGCCTGTACCACGGATTTGGACGAGCAAGTCAGCCCCGAACCCGGAAAGGGATTGAAAGGAATCAGGTTGATCTTGACCGGCAAGCGATGGCGCTGGATCAACTCCAGCAACTCGCGCGCGTGCTCTGGCTGATCGTTGACGCCATCGAGCATGCAATATTCAAAGGTCAAAAAATCGCGTGGTGCCGCTGGCAGGTAACGCAGACAGGCTTGCATCAGCTCGTCGAGCGGATACTTTCGGTTCAGAGGCACCAAGTCGTCGCGCAGCGTGTCGTTGGGCGCGTGCACCGACACGGCGAGCGCCACCGGGCAATCGGCGGCCAGCCGGTCCATCATCGGCACCACACCCGAGGTGGACACCGTGACCCGCCGCCGCGACAAACCGTAGCCATGGTCATCGAGCATGACCTTGAGCGCCGGCACCAGGGCGTGGTAGTTCTGCAGCGGCTCGCCCATGCCCATCATCACCACATTGGTGATGACTCGCTCTGAAGTGCCCAAGTGCTTGCGCAGGAAATGCTCGGCGTGCCAGAGCTGGGCAAGGATTTCGCCGGTGCTCAGGTTGCGCGAAAAACCCTGGTGGCCGGTGGAACAAAAACGGCAGCCCACAGCACAGCCAGCCTGCGACGACACACACAGAGTGCCCCGGTCGGTCTCTGGAATAAACACGGTTTCGACCGCGTTGCCATCGCCGACATCAAACAGCCACTTGATGGTGCCGTCAGCAGAATCTTGGCGCGACAACACCGGCAGCGTGTTGACCTCACACACCGAGGGCAACTTGTCGCGCAGGCTTTTGGCCAAATCGCTCATCTGAGCAAAGTCGGACGCACCGCGCTGGTGGATCCAACGGAACAGCTGGGTGGCGCGAAAGCGCTTTTCACCCAGCTGCTCACACCAGGCGGCCAAACCGTCGAGGTCGAAGTCGAGCAGGTTGACCGTCATGGCATGGGAAACGCGCCCAATCAGCGCGAGTAGACGTTCATGCCAGGGAAGAAGAAGGCCACTTCCACGGCAGCGGTTTCAGGAGCGTCAGAGCCGTGCACCGCGTTGGCGTCGATGCTGTCGGCGAAGTCGGCGCGAATGGTGCCAGGAGCGGCCTTCTTGGGGTCGGTGGCGCCCATCAGGTCGCGGTTCTTGGCGATGGCGCCTTCACCTTCCAGCGCTTGGATCATCACTGGGCCGGAAATCATGAAGTCCACCAGATCCTTGAAGAAAGGACGCTCTTTGTGCACAGCGTAGAACTGCTCGGCTTCACCGCGCGACAGGTGCACCATTTTGGCGGCCACCACTTTGAGGCCAGCGGCTTCAAAACGGGCGTAGATTTGACCGATCACGTTTTTGGCAACGGCGTCGGGCTTGATGATGGACAGGGTGCGTTCGATGGCCATGGTATTCCTGAGAGGTTTTTACTGAATAAAACGGGATTTTGCAAAGATTTTGCAAAGCTTTGGATTCTACAACGGCCGTGTGTCTACACGGCGACTTGACCCGCCTCAGCCTCGGGGTGGGCGCTTGCCGGCGGAGGCTGGACGAGCGGCCTTTTTGTCCCGCCGCCGCTGCAGAGCGTCTTGCCCGATGTAACCGACACTGGTTTTCATGGGATCGGGTTGAGCGCCCCCTGGCGTTCGGCGGCGAGGGGCATCCTCTTGCCGAACAGCACCCACTGGCGGACGGGCCGGACCTCGCCCCACCGCTCGGCGCGCCGTCGCAGGTTTTTTGCTGGCGGGTTTGGGACTTGGCGCTTCGCGCTCAATGCCCGCGGCTGAGCTGAGGCGATCCACATCCCGGCCATCGAGTTCTAGCCAAAAGCCGCGTTTGAGGCCGCGTGGCAGCACCACAGCACCATAACGGATGCGAATCAGGCGGCTCACCGCATGCCCAACAGACTCCATCATCCGGCGCACCTCGCGGTTGCGGCCCTCTGCGATGGTGACCCGATACCAACAGTTGGCGCCCTCCCCGCCACCGTCTTCAATCGATCCGAACTGGGCCACGCCATCGTCCAGGGTCACCCCGTCGAGCAAACGTTGTTTTTCTTCGTTGGACAAAGCACCCAGCACCCGCACAGCGTACTCACGCTCCAGCCCGAAACGCGGGTGCATCAGTCGGTTGGCCAACTCACCCGAATTGGTGAACAGCAACAGACCTTCGGTGTTGAGGTCCAAACGCCCCACCGACTGCCATTTGCCATTGGGGATTTTGGGCAGACGCCGAAACACCGTCGGCCGGTTTTGCGGGTCGTCGTGGGTCACCACTTCGCCAGCGGGCTTGTGATACGCCAACACACGGGGCAGCGGCGGCGTCAGGCGCACCCGAATGGGTTTGCCGTTGATTTTGATGCTGTCGCCGTACTGAATACGCTGGCCAATGTGGGCGGGCTCACCGTTGACCGAAATCCGGCCCTCCAGAATCAGCTTTTCCATCTCTAACCGCGAACCCAGCCCCGCTTGAGCCAGCACCTTGTGCAGCTTGGGCGCGTCGCTTTGCGGGCTGAGCACCCGCTTGGTGCCGGTGTCGGCGGGGGATTCAGACTGGCTCTCCTGGGCCTGATCAAACAGACCACTGACGACTTCTTCAAAGGCCAGGGCCTGACGCAACAGGTCGTCATGGCCTGTCGATGTGTCGCTTGGCGGGGTGCCGCTGGCCGGGGAAGTTGGGGAGATATTCATGATGTGCTCAGGCGCCCGGCTCAGGGTCGGCGTGGGATGGGTGGTCGGATGCCCCATCGGCGACGGCTGCCGCCATGGGATCGGATACCGTCGGGGCGGTGGGCTCGTCGTCCACCAGGCTGGCTTGCAGGCTCTGGCTCAAAACGTCGAGGTTCAAGGTGTCGAGCGACGACTCTTGCACGCCAGAATCTTCCAGCGGCGGCAACTGATTGAGCGAGCTCAAGCCCAGATCGTCCAAGAACTGCCGGGTGGTGGCAAAGAGCGCTGGGCGGCCCACCGTCTCTCTGTGGCCGATGACCTCAATCCAGCCACGGTCCTCCAGCTGCTTGATGATCAATGAATTGATGGTCACACCGCGAATGTCCTCCATATCGCCCCGGGTGACGGGCTGGCGATAGGCGATGATGGCCAAGGTCTCCATGGCCGCGCGGCTGTATTTGGGCGGTTTTTCCGGGTGCAGACGGTCCAGCCAAGGCCGCAACTCGGGACGGCTTTGGAAGCGCCAACCACTGGCCACAGCCACCAATTCCACCCCTTTGCCGGTCCACGCCATTTGCAGGTCGGCCAGCAAGTCTTTGAGCGAATCTGCACTCAGCTCGCCGTCGAACAGCGTGCCCATGTCGCGCAGGGTCAATGGCTGAGTGGCACAAATCAGCGCGGTTTCGAGAATGCGTTTGGCGTCTGTGGTGTTCATGGCAAAGCGGTGGCCAACGGGGCCCGGGCTTGGGGTGTCCAACCCCATGGGGCTTGTGTGATAGGCGTCTGGCGGATGCCGCACCGCATCCATGCCCCATTCACACCGGCGTGTGACAAGGCACCAACTGCCAGCCGAGACACGCCCGTCAGGCCTTGGCCAC
>Ga0255292_1000196_pt1 | contig 10382 bp, 10 predicted proteins | sample MistaT_35_FD_183690 | JGI IMG/M metagenome (GOLD analysis project Ga0255292, IMG submission 183690) | Metatranscriptome of freshwater microbial communities from Mississippi River, Louisiana, United States - Miss_Miss_RepB_8h (Metagenome... | ecosystem: Environmental > Aquatic > Freshwater >...
CGGCGTGATGGGTGACCGGCAAGCCATTGCCGCTTCCTTCGCCTTGCAGTGGGCTGCGCTGGTGAGCGGTGCGGTCCCCGAGGTTTCAGCCCGTAAGGCTGAAGACGCCGCGGATGGTGAGCCTGGAGGTTCGGAGAACACCGCCTCCAGCGGCGATGCCGGCGCCGGCCTCGGGCCCATCTCGGCGGAAGGTGCTTGGGCTCAACCGTCGGGCCTTGCCGCGGCCTTGGTGGCTTCTCCCCCGGTTCCCACCGGTTCAACGGTCGGATCGTTCCAGGGCCCTGAAGCAGTGTCTCCCGGTGCATCGGGTGGTGTCTTGCCCGCTGCCTCCGCCACGCCCCTGGCGGCTGCAGCGGTGTGGGCTGATGGGCCCCGGAGCGCGCCGACGGTGCCGGCCTTGGTGGCGGTTCAGATCAGCCCCCAGTTGTCGGTGATCACGCCAGCCGACGCGACCGCCGCCTCGGATGACGCCTTGGTGGCATTCGCCGCCGGTCAAGGCTTTGACGCGGTGGCCTTGCAGCGGATGTTCGGCCGCGAAGTGGCCACGGCTGCATCTGAATCCGGCGAAGGTGCTGCACGGAGCCCAAATGGTCAGCCCGGGACAGTGGTCGGGGTCCATCCCCAACCAGGCCTTGGTGCTGAACCCCGGTTGGGAAGTGCGCTTGGACCAGTGACAACGCACCCGGCTCCTGTCGCGGTGGGTAGCGGTGGCCTGGCGGTTCCCAGCGGTGCGGAGAAGGGCGTGATGCCTGCCGTGGCTGCGGCCGTGGCATCGGCTGGGACAACATCGGCCGCGCCCACCATTCAGGGGCTGAGGGCCTTCGGATCTACTTCTGCAGTCCAAGCAGTCAACGCGACGGCCGCTTCCCCAATCGCGCCAGGCGCCGCCGTGGCGCCTTCGCCCCTGCCACCCGCGGCCGCCATGGTGCCGGTTGGCTCATGGGAGAGTCTTTCGCAGCGAGGCGGGCTTCAGGTATCGGTGGAGCCTGCCACATCCACGGCGTCTCCCGCCGGGATGACCGCGTCGGCGTGGATGACCATGCAGTCCCGCAGCCTGGCCTTGACGGCGACGGAAGCCGGGCCCAGCACCGGTTCGGCGTCCGCCATGGGATTGTCTTCGGGGGAGCGCGCTGAGCGGCCCTCCGCGCCAGTTGCAGCTTCGGTGGGCAGCGCGGGCACGGCGGCATGGGGTGCCGTCGAGGGCCCCTCAGTGCCCGCCCCACGCACGGAATCGACGCCGCAGGTCCTGGCGGATGCACAGCCCATTGACCTGCGAGACCACCTGGAGCAGAGCCGAGACGCGCTGTCCCGCCGCCTGGGGGAAGCCTTGGCTGCCAGGGTACTTTCCCAAGTCGAGCGGGGAGAGTGGCAGGTTCGCCTGAGCGTGGCGCCGCAACACTTGGGCCCCATCGACATTGAACTTCAGATGCGGGGTAGCCGCCTGGAAGCCCAATTCCAAGTGGCCAACGGGCAGACCCAGGCGCTGATCCAAGACAGCATTCCACGCCTACGCGAAGCTGTCGGGGCATCCGGCATGGACCTTGCTTCAGCTTGGGTATCCGGTGGCTTGGCCGACCGCAATCGCGGAAATCCGACACCGGGACAGCCGGATGGTCCCGCACCGCAATCCCTGAATGAAGGGGGCGGTGACGAGCAAGCGGTCAGCGGCGTCGAGTCGGTCGAATCAAGAGGACCGGGCTGGACGCCCAGGCCAGGCGCGGTGGACATCCTGATCTAGTCCACCTGATGAGGTCCCGTCATGGCCACCGCTGAAGAGACTGAAGTCGAAGAGAAGCCCAAAAAACCCATCCTCAAGATCCTGCTGTTGGTGTTGCTCGTGCTGCTGTTGATCGGCGGCACCGTGGGCGCCACGCTGTTCTTCAGTGGTTTCTTCAGCAAGAAGGCTGTTGCCACTGCCGAGGAAGAGCTGGAAGGCGCGGAACAGGCTGCCAAGGGTGGCGAAGGTGCTGAAGGTGGCGCCAAGGGCGCGGCCAAGGCGGCCGACAAGCCCGAGAAGAAAAAGAAGGAATCACCCGAGATGGTTCGCTTCGAGTACACCTACAAGCAGCTGGAAAAGGAACTGCTGAGCAACCTGACGGGTACCCGCAAGGTCATGCAGATCCAGATCGCGTTCATGACCAGCTACGACGAACGGGTTTTCAAGAACGTCGAAAAGCACGAGTTCGCCATCCGCGGTGCGTTGCTCGATGTGATGCGCCAGTACACCGAAGCGGATGTGAACCGGCCAGAGTTCCGCAAGGAGCTGGCCGAGAAGCTCAAGGAAGAAGCCAACAAGGTGCTGACGCAGTATGAAGACTTCGGCGGCATCGACGCGATCCATTTCACCAGCTTCATCATCCAGTAAGGCTGGTCAGGAGCTCTGTGCATGAGTGCAAGCAGCGGCAATCTGCTGTCTGAAGACGAGCTGCAGGCCCTGGCTGAAGGGGTCGCTGACGGCTCGGTTGCGGTGGACACGGGCTTCAACACCGGGGCCCGTGTGCGCAAACACGACCTGGCCAGCGAAGACAGCAGCCTGGGGGTGAACCTCGCCTCGATCGACATGATCAACGAGCGGTTCATCCGGCTGTTCCGCCTGGGCATGTTGGAGGTGCTGCGGACCAGCCCACGGATCAATCCCACGCGTGCGAGCATCCTGAAGTTCGGAACCTACCTGCAGGATCTCCAGCCGCCGCTGTCGGTCAATGTGGTGCGGGTGAAGTCCCTGCGCGGCTACTCAACGGTCGTGATCGAGCCCGGGATGATCTTCTCATCGCTGGACAGCTTCTTCGGAGGCTTCGGCAAGACGGTCGTGCAACTGCCGCCCGGACGCCTGTTCACACCGACCGAAAGTCGAATCATCAAGCTGATCTTGGAGATCCTGTTTCGGTCCCTGCGCGAAGCGTGGTCGCCGCTGATGCCGATGGAATTCGAAGTGGTGAGCTCGGAAATCAATCCTCAGTTCGCCCAGATTGCCGACGAATCCGACCTGGTGGTGTTGAACCGTTTCGAGACCGAAGGCCCGGAGAACAAGAGTTTCATCGATGTGGTCTACCCCTACGCCTCGCTCAAACCTGTTCGGGAGCTGCTGCGCAGCCGCGTTCAGGCGGGTGACGGGAACGAGGAATCGGACAAGACCTGGCGCGAAGACCTCAACGACGCTTTGGGTGACTCCACGGTGGAGGCACGCGCGCTGATGGGCAAGGTGGAGCTCAGCCTGGATCAGTTGGAAAGCATGGCTCCCGGCGACACCTTCTTCTTCCGCAAACCGGACATGGCCACCGTGTTGGTCAACAAGGTGCCGGCCTATCACGCCACCGTGGGGGTGCTGGGCACCCAGACGGCGATCCAGGTCCGCCGCGCACTGAAGCCGGGACAGGTCTAACGGGCGAATACCGCCATTTCTTCATGAACACCCCGCTCAATACCCACACGCACTGAGCCGAGCACCACCCAGGAGCCCCATCATGAGCAACCCCAACACCGACGCCGTGGCTGAACAAAGCCCGGAAGAGCTGCGCCAGATCAACCGCGAGATGATCCAGAACGTTGCGGTGACCTTGGCCATCGAGGTGGGTCGCGCACAGATCAAGATCAAGGACCTGCTGCGACTCACGCAGGGCAGTGTGGTCGAACTGGACCGGCTGGCGGGTGAGCCTCTGGACTTGCTGATCAATGACACGGTGATCGCCCAGGGCGAGATCGTGTTGGTGGGTGAGCGTTACGGCGTGCGCCTCACACGGGTGGCGCCGGCGGCCGAGCGCATGAAGAACCTTTGAGCGCCTCGCAACCCTTCTCTGAGCAAACTGGCCATGTCCTCCCACACCGCCGCAGCCCCCATCGATTGGGTGTCGCTGACCGGAAACTTCCTGCTGGTGCTGGTGCTGCTCGTGGCCGTCCTGTGGCTGCTGCGGCGGTTTCAGGGTATCAAGGGTCTGCAAGGCTTGCGGCCTGTGGCGCGTCGGCTTTCCGTGGTGGAGGCCCTGAGCGTGGGCCCACGCCAAAAGCTGGCGATCGTCAAGGTTGACGACCGCGAGGTGCTGGTGGGCGTGAGTCCGACAGGCTTCACACTGTTGGATGCCTGGCCCAAGGGCCGCCAAGCCGCTGAAGCCGGCCAGGCAGGAATGCCACCACCGCCGGCAACTCCCGGGGGCCTGGCGTGATGACCTTGGCGTGGGTTCCTCGGTTCTCTTGGGCGCGGCTGAGGCTCTTGGCCGGCATGGTGGCCCTGGGACTGCTGCTGTGGGGGGTGCCGATGTGGGCCTTCGCGCAGCAAGGCATTCCCATGGTGAATGTGAAGACCACCGGGGGCGGTACCCAGTACAGCCTGACGCTGCAGCTGTTGGCGCTCATGACCGCCCTGACGCTGCTGCCCTCGCTGTTGTTGATGATGACGTCGTTCGTACGGATCATCGTGGTGCTCTCGCTGCTGCGCCAGGCCTTGGGCACGGGCCAGACGCCACCCAACACGGTACTCGTCGGGCTGGCGCTCTTTCTGACCCTGTTCATCATGTCGCCGGTGCTGACGTCGGTGTACCAGGAGGCGGCCGTGCCTTACATGGACAACAAGATCAACGCCCAGCAGGCCCTGGCCGCGGCGGAGAAGCCGGTTCGCGCCTTCATGCTGGCCCAGACACGCGAAGACGATCTGGCCACCTTCATGGAAATTGCACGCAAGCGTGAGGTTGCGTCGCCGAACGATGTGCCGTTCACCACCTTGGTTCCGGCCTTCATCATCTCTGAGCTCAAGAGCGCCTTCACCATTGGCTTTCTGATTTACATCCCCTTTGTGGTCATCGACATCATCGTCTCGAGCGTGCTGATGTCGATGGGCATGATGATGCTTTCACCCATGATGATTGCCATGCCGTTCAAGCTCATGCTGTTTGTGCTGGTGGACGGTTGGGGTTTGATCATGGGCTCGCTGGCGGCGAGCTTTGCCGTGCCCTGAAGCCCTTCGAAGCAGAGAGCCACTGAATTCTTCCGATCGAGACCAGACCCATGGACACCGCCACCGTCATCGAACTCGCCCGTCAGGCCCTGTGGATGACCATCCTTGTATCCGCGCCTTTGCTGGTGGTGGCCTTGGTGGTGGGTGTCACGGTGGGTATCTTTCAGGCGGCGACCTCCATCAACGAGATGACGCTGAGTTTCATTCCCAAGGTGGTGGCCATGGCCGCCACGCTGGCCGTGGTGGGTTCTTGGCAGATCGGCACGCTACTGGATTACTGGCGCGCCATCTTCGCGCGCATTCCGGGCCTGTTTCTCTGAAACGCGCCATGCTCGACCAAGGCGAAAGACGAGAAACCCACCATGGACCTCCTGGCTGCGGACATCGTTGACCGGTTCTACAGTTTCATGTGGCCGATGCTGCGCATCTCGGCCCTGTTGTTGACGGCTCCCCTGTTCTCCATCTCCGCGGTGCCGCGCCGCATTCGGGTCCTGATGGCCTTGGCCCTGACTTGGTTCATCTATCCCCTGCACGAGTGGCCATCGATCGATCCCATTTCAGCCCCCGGATTGGTCGAGATCGTCAACCAGATCTTCATTGGCTGCCTGATGGGCCTGACCCTTCAGGTGGTGGTGGCGGCGGTGGTCACCGCAGGCATGGCGATTTCGAATGCGATTGGTCTGACGATGGCCACCCTGATCGATCCCACGCTGGGCAATGTGCCGGTGCTGTCGCAGTTTCTGCTGATCATGGCGGTGCTCATCTTCGTGGGCACAGGCGGACACCTCCTGCTGATCGGACTCTTGCTCAAGAGTTTTTCCGCCGTTCCCATCGGCGAATCCCTGCTCAACCAGGTGACCTGGGGGAAGCTCATTGCCTGGAGTTCGATGATGTTCACAGGGGCCGTATTGATCGCCTTGCCGGTCATGGCCGTGCTGCTGCTCATCAACGCGGGATTGGGCGTGGTCACCCGGGCTGCTCCTTCGCTGAACATCTTTGCGGTTGGATTTCCCGCCATGATGATCGTGGGCATCGTGGCCTGTGTATTGACCATGGAAAGCATGGGCCTGCGAATGCAGTGGCTGTGGGTGCAGGCCTTCGGTGTGCTGGATGATGTCTTCGGAGCACGGTGATGGCCGAGAGTTTTGGTGACAAGACCGAACAGCCGACCGCACGTCGACTTCAAAAGGCGCGTGAGGAAGGGCGTGTTGCGCGCTCGGTTGACCTGCCCGCAGCGGCGGTCACGGTCATTTCGGTGATGGCTTTGTCGCTGACGGGGGTTTGGTTCGTCAACGGGATGGCAGCCCTGTTCAAGGGCGCCCTGTCGATGGATCGAAGGGCACTGGTCACCCCGGAGATCATGATGGTTTCAGTGGGTGAGCAGATGATGACCGGCTTTGGCTACGCGCTGCCGATCATGCTGATCACCATGGTGGTCGCCTTCCTGTCGTCGACCGTCACAGGAGGATTCCTGTTCTCGGTCAAGGCGGCGATCCCGCATTTCGAAAAGCTCAATCCCATTCAAGGTTTGAAGCGGATCTTCGGGACGCACGCGCTCATCGAGTTGGGCAAGGCCATCCTCAAGTTCCTTTTGGTCGGCAGCGTGTTGGTCACCGTGTTGATGTCGCATGTGGAGGAATTGGCCATGCTGGGCCGTATGGGCCTGGAGCCGGCGCTTGCCGCCACGGGCAAGCTGGTCATGGATGCGGCCCTCTGGGTGACGCTGGCGCTTGTATTGATTGCCGCCATTGATGTACCGCTGGCGCGCTACCAGTTCAACAAGGGCATGCGCATGACCAAGCAGGAAATCAAGGATGAGATGAAGGAAGCCGAGGTGTCACCGGAAGTCCGGGGCAAGATCAAGGCCCGCCAGCGGGAGATTGCAACGGCCCGGATGATGCGCAGGGTCAAGGATGCCGATGTCATCATCACCAACCCGGAACACTTCGCCGTCGCGCTGGCCTATGACCCGACCGCTGATGCGCCACCCGTATTGGTGGCCAAGGGAATCGACCATCTGGCGCAGCGCATTCGGGAAGAGGGTGCTCAGCACGGGGTGATGGTGTTTGAAGCACCCCCTTTGGCGCGCGCGCTGTACTTCACCACCGAGCTCGAGCATCCGGTTCCCGAAGAGTTGTATTTCGCTGTCGCACAGGTCATCGCCTATGTCTACAGCCTTTCGGATGTGAAGCCGGGTGAGCCTCGTGCGCTTCGACCCGTGCCGCGTGTACCCCGGTCGATGTGGTTCGACACCCAAGGCCAGAAAATGAATGAACAGGGAGTGGCTGCATGACCCGCACCGATGAATGGATCCAAGATGGTCCGCCGGATGAAGTCCGCTTGTGGCCGGAGGCCGCGCGGGAATTGGGATCTCTGGTGCACGCCCTTTGCGCCCAGCGGCGCAGTGCGCTGCTTGCGTGTGAGGATGCCCAACAAATGGACCTCATCAGCCTGCACCTCTGGCGGCTGCTGCGTCGGCAAGCGGGGCTGCGTCTTGAATTGATCCAGCCCACCGGTACCGAATCACTCCTGGATCGCTTCAATGAAAGGATGATGTCGATGCCCATGGATGCGGCGCGCCTTGAGCCAGCGCCCTCCGAGCCCTTGCTCCTTTGGGTGCTCAAGCTCTCGCGCAGACTGGAACTGCCCGAGATTCGGTTGCTGCTGAAACTGATTCAGGACTTCCCTGGCGCCGGTGTCCGCTTGCTGCTGGTGTGCTCGGGTGAAGCCGCGCGTCACCGGGATGCAGCGGATTGGGGCTCGCGTATCCATCGCTGCACGGTGGCGGCTCCGGGGACCCGTCTTCCGGTCCAGGAGGCCAATCAAACGGCGGTAGCCCCGGTGGCTGCAGGGTGGCGCGGGCGGATCAGGTCCTATCCTGGGCTTGAACGGGTCGCTCGGCTGACGCTGACCGCACGGCGGTGGTGGGGGGCGGTTAGGACCAGTATGGCGCCTCGGGTGGTGCGATGTCGCATGGCCCCTTTGTCACGACGCCGTTGGGCCATCGGCCTGGGGAGCGTGCTGGTGTCTGTCTCGGGAGCGGCGGCGGCCTGGTGGCAAGCCCGAGCCGATGAGGGCGCTGGCGCAGCGCCCGCGCTTCGGCGACCGGTTCCTGAGGTGGTGGAATTGCTCGAGGATGTCCGACCCCGATCGATACGCGAGGACCGTACATCATGAGCCAGGAAACGCCGAAGCCGGCGGGAGCACCGGCCGTGCTGCGTCAGGATGGCCCGCACCGGGTGACCGTGGCGCCGGGCGCCCATTCGGCGCTGGCACCGTCTGCCGGGGTGGGCACCAAGCGTCTGCGACCGGCAGTTGGCGCGGCGCCCCTACCGCGGCAGGATTCGAACGATGCGCAGGCCACGGCAGCGCTGGATGGACGGCGGCGTTCCCCGCGGGACAGCTCAAGCACGGAAATCAGGCGCTTGCCTGGACCTGCCGCCGTGAAGGGCCGGTTTGCGCCTGGCCAGGAGGAGACCCTATCGCCAGCGCCTCGCCCGTCAACCGCCGCGCTGGAAGCGCGCCTGGCCTCTCTGGCTCGGCTGAACCAGGAGACCTCAGCGACGGTGACCGCATTCGAGCAGCAAATCACAACCCCGTTACAGGACCCAACTGCGCCGGCCACTGGTCGACTAAGGGGACTTTTTAGGAGGAGTTCACCATGAACGACCAGACCAAACCAGATGCCGAGGGGCAGGAACAGGACGCCACGCCGATGCACGGTGCAGAGGGTGCCGAGAGCACGGCTGCTGCCTCCACGCCAGCAGGCGAGCCTTCAGCCCCGGAACCGCCGGAGAACCCGTCGGCCGAACATGGGCCTGAGCCGGTGTCGGCCGCTGTGGCGGAGGCGCCGGAGCCCGACGAGGCGCATGAGGCCGAGCCGCATGACGACCACGCCGAGATCGAGCGCCAGGCACGCTTGGCCACTGAGGCGGCTTTGGCGGCGGTGCTTGCTTCCGCGGCATCGCAGAAGATGGACACGCTGTCTGGCGTGGTGCTGGATGCGGCGGAGTTGGCCAACCGTTCTGCGGCGACCGCCGCAGCGGCGGGCGCGAAGCTGCTGGAGACACAGAGCGCTTTGGAGACCGAGTTGGCCCAGTCGCGCCGGCAGGCCAAGATCGTGCTGGGCGTGGCCGGCGGGATTGCTGTGGTCAGCGTCGTGCTGACCGCAGCCATCGTGACCCAGGTGGCCAGTCGGATGGCCAAACTGGATGCGACGGTACTCGCCGTGGGCAAACGGTACGTGGAATTGGCGGCTGGCCTTGAGAACCTCACCCTCCTCAATGACAGCTTGGCGGAGATGCAGGTCAAGCAGGATGCTTTGGCGCAGTTGCAGACCAAGCTTTCTGGCAACCTGGAGGAGGCCAACAAGGCCTCGCAGGGTTTGGTGACGCAGGTGCCGCAGGCCACGGCCAAGGAGGTGCAGTCGCGCACGCAGGCCCTGATGCAGCAGGTTCAGTCGGTGGATTCGCGTGTGCAGGCCCAAGCGGCTGCCATGAAGAAGATGGCCGACGAGGTCAAGGCGATGCAGGGCCAACAGGAGGGCTTGACCGCGCTCAAGCGTGATGTGGAAGCCCTGGTGGTGTTGCAGCGCGAGCGCTACCTCGAAGCCGCCAAGACCTCGGGCGTGGCACCCGCCAGCAAAGGCCCCGTGGTGCAACCGCCCCCGCGAACCGTGCAGTACCCGCGGCCCCAGCCGCCGGCACCGGAGGGTGCAGCCCCCTCGGGCACGGCGGGAACGGGTGGTGCATCAGCTGGGCGCTGACGCGGTATTCGAGGGAACACTGCCCGTCACTTCAAAAAAACAAGCGGCCCCTAGGGGCCGCTTGTTTCATGCTCCTCTACATTCGGTGCGGATGTTCGGCCGTCAATTCTTGTGCAGCACCGTCACACTGATGCGGCGGTTGCGTGGGTCGGCCGGGTCCTTGGAGTTGTAGGGCAAGGTATCGGCCACCCCCTCGATCTTGGCAAACCGGCTGGCCGGAATGTTGCGCTTCTCCATGGCCGCCCGCGTCGATTCGGCACGCTCGGCCGACAGCGACCAGTTGCTCCGGTCATCACCCGGGCCGAACGGAATGCTGTCGGTGTGTCCGCGCACGGCCAGCTTGTTGTCCAGTTTGGAGACGGCTGCCGCCACTTCGGCGACCAAGGCCTCCGAACGGGGCAGCAGCTTGGAAGTGCCCAGGCCGAACATCGAGAAATCCGCCTTGTCGATGATGTCGATGCGCAGGCCGTCCTTGTCGCGGGTGAACTGCACCTGGTCCTTGATGTTCTCAAAGCGCTTGCTCTGGGCGAGTTTTTCCTTCAGGTCGCGTTCGATCTTGTCGAAGGACTCCTGCTCTTGCTGCTCCTGGGCGGCCTTGCGCTTGGCCTCCTCGTCGAGACTGCCGGAACCGGTGCGGTCGGCCGGGTTGTTCTCCGTGGGGCCGCCTTC
>Ga0255292_1000198_pt1 | contig 10283 bp, 10 predicted proteins | sample MistaT_35_FD_183690 | JGI IMG/M metagenome (GOLD analysis project Ga0255292, IMG submission 183690) | Metatranscriptome of freshwater microbial communities from Mississippi River, Louisiana, United States - Miss_Miss_RepB_8h (Metagenome... | ecosystem: Environmental > Aquatic > Freshwater >...
CGAGACGACCTTCTGCGTCAAGCCCCGACCTGTGCACCTGATTGACCTCGTCCACCACTGTTTTGGCCAGGGTGTCCAATGCGCCGCGTGCCTGCTCCAACACCTGCTCGCGAAACATCAGCAGTCCGCCCATCTTGCCGTTGGTCAACGGCGGCATGGTCTCGGGTTTGCCATAAGGGTCAATGCTGAACCTGGGTGCGCCATCAATGAATTCCAGCCCCACCGCACGCGCTTCTGTGCCGTCGACAAGCACGCCTTGATTGATGGTGTCCCCCACACTGAGCTTGACCGCTCCGTTGGCGGCAAACGCCGTCTTGACTTCGATGAGCGACGACATCTCTCGCAACAGTAAGTCTCGTTGGTCCAGCAACTCGGACGGCTGCTTGCTCAGAGTCGCGTGCTTGCCCAACTGCCGGTTGAGCTGCGCCAACTGCGTGGTCAAAGAATTGAGCTGACCCACATCGGTTTCGAGCGCTTGGGCGGTTTCATTTTCAAGCAACACAAACTGACTGTCGAGCTGACGAAATCGCGATGCCAAGCCATCGGCATCTCGCATAAAGATGCTGCGTTGGATCACCGACGCAGGATCGGTGGCCAGATCACGCGCCGACTCAAAGAATTGCTTCATAGCGGCCGTCAGACCAATGCTCTCGTCACCCATGACATCGATCAAACGGTTGACGTAGGACAACAGGGGCTCTTGGGTTTTAAGCGCGCTGTTGCTGTTGCGTAGGTTGGACTCGACAAACGCATCGTACTGCCGCTGCACACCATCAAAATAGGCCCCAGTGCCCATGTAGGAGCGACCCATGAGGCGTGGCTGGTTCGACGAGATAGAGATATCTTGCCGGGTGTAGCCGTCGGTGTTGACGTTGGCGATGTTGTTCGAAATGGTGGCGAGCGCGCGCTGGTAGGCGCTGATGCCACTGCTGCCGATGCTGAGCAAATCACTCATGGCGCGGCTCCTTCACCGACATCACACCTTCGAACTGGTAGGCCTTGCGGGCGGCTGTCGGCATGGGCATGGCGGTTGGCTTGCCATCGGCCAGCGGCATCGGATTGGCCGTTGGCTTCAGCGGCATGGGCTCTTGGGCTCCTTGGGCTGGCTGGCGCTCGGCGGCCTGGCGCTGCTCCCATTGGCGCATGATCATGTCGGCCAGTCCCATGCTGCTGCGGCTGGCCATCTGAGTGGCCACCTCTTTGTCCATCATGTCCTGAAACATATCGGCCGATCCGCTGTCGACCAGATCGCTTTTCTCCACCGCCGCGCGCATGGTTTGCATGGTCTGCTGGATGAAATGCGCCTCGAACTGCTCGGCCACCTTGCGCATGGCAGCCCTTTCGTCCTTGCCCGCGTGCGCGCGCAGCTGGCTCAGGCCTGCAAAGTCGTGATAACCCCGCGGGCTGGCAATGGACGAAGTGCTGTCGCTCATGGCAAGTGGCCTCAGATCACCACCAGCTCGGCGCGCAAACTGCCCGAACTCTTCAAGGCCTCGAGTATGGCAATCAATGCCGACGGGCTGGCGCCCACTTGGTTGACCGCGTCCACGATCTGGCGCAAATCCACCCCAGGCTGGAACAGGAACATCGGGTTGCGTGGCTCTTCAATGGCCACCTGTGCGTTTTGTTGGGTGGTGGTTTGGCCACCGGCCAAGGTGTTGGGCTGCACCACTTCGTTGGTGACGCTGATGGCCACCGAAATGGTGCCGTGCGACACCGCGGCGGGCGAGACCCGCACCGCGCGGTTGATGACCACGGTGCCGGTGCGCGAATTGACAATCACCCGCGCCGGCGGTTCGCCAGGCTGGATGGTGATGTTCTCGATCTGACTCACAAAGGCCACGCGGCGCGACACGTCCTGCGGCGCGCGCACCGCCACCGACATGCTGTCGAGCGCCTGCGCCACGCCGGCACCAAACTGCTTGTTGATGGCGTCCACAATGGCGCTGGTGGTGGTGAAGTCGGCCTGGCGCACATTGAGCACCACATGCTCGGATTTGTCGAAGGGGTTGGCCACCTCGCGCTCCACCTGCGCACCACCAGGAATGCGGCCCGAGGTGGGCACACCGATGCTGACCTTGGAATCGGCGTTGTTGCCGGTGAGGTTGGACGAGGCCTCTACACCGGTGGCGCTCAGCGGTCCCTGTGCCAGGGCATACACCTCACCGTCCACGCCGCGCAGCGCGGTCATGAGCAGGTTGCCACCCTGCAGGCTTTTGGCTTTGCCGATGGCCGATACGTTCACGTCGATTTTTTGGCCGGGCTTGGCAAACCCTGGCAACTCGGCCGTCACCATGACGGCCGCCACGTTCTTCACATCGATCAGCACCTCTTTTTCGCGGTTGCTGCTGGTGGCCCCTGGCACCTGCAGCGCCTGGTCACCGGCGGCGCCCAGCTGATTGAGCAGGGTCTTGAGCGTTTGTTGGGTGATGGAGTCTTTGGCGTCGTCGCCGGTGCCGGGCAGGCCCACCACCAGTCCGTAACCGATGAGCTGGTTGGAGCGGACAGCGGCGACCGAGGCCACGTCTTTGATGCGATCGGCCGACGCGTGCTGCATGGCCAACAGGCCCAGACACAGCGCGACACCGATGTTGCGAATACTGTTCATGGTCGTGTCCTTAGAAAGGCCAGATCTTCATCAAGGCGCGGGTGCCCCAGCCAGGTTTGCTGGAGTTGGCCAGATCGCCGCTGCCTTTGTAGTTGAACTGGGCGTTGGCCAGCCGACCGGACTGCACCGTGTTGTTGTAGGACACGTCGGTGGGCCGGATGATGCCGGCGACTTGGATGGCCTCGGCGCCGTCGCTTAGGCTGAGCTGCTTTTCGCCCCGCACCACCAAATTGCCGTTGGGCAGCACCTCAAGCACATGCACCGACACCGCGCCACGCAAGCGAGCGCCTTTGGTTTCCACGCCACCGCCCGAGCTGCCAATGGTGCCGCCGTCGAGCTTGAACCCACCCAGCATGCCGCCCATGGCCGCCACCTTGCCGGCCAGACCGCCAGGCATGACGTTGTTGTTGCCCGTGCGCTCAATCTCGGTGTTCTGTTCGCGCTCGGCCTGGGTGAATTCGTCGAGCAGCACGGTGATCACGTCACCCACCTGGAACTGGCGCCCACGTCCGAGCAAAGAACTGCCACGGCCCGGGTTGTAGATAGCGCCTGTGGCGGCCACCGGCGCGGGCTGCACCTGGGGCGCCACTGGCGCGTATTCGGCCACTTCGGCCAAGGGCGCAGCGGGCGTGGCACAGCCACTCAGCACGAGTGCGATGCAGGCCATCAGCCAAGAACTCAGGGTCTTCATGACGGTGCTCACATGTTGTTGTTGAGGAAGCGCAGCATGCCGTCCACCGCCGAGATCGCCTTGGAGTTGATTTCGTAAGCGCGTTGGGTTTCGATCATGTTGACCATTTCTTCCACCACGTTCACGTTCGACGCTTCCAAGGCGCCCTGCATCAACTGGCCGGCGCCCGCTTGGCCAGGGTTCTGCACTTGGGGTGCGCCACTGGCTGGTGTTTCCCTAAGCAAGTTTTGGCCCAGGGACTGCAGGCCCGCCGGGTTCACAAAACGAGCGATCTGGATCTGCCCAATCTGCTGCTGGCCACCCCCGTTGGTCAACTCCACGTTCACCATGCCGTCCTGGGCGACGGTGATGGCCGCCACGTTGGGAGGAATGGTGATGCCGGGTGCCAACAAAGCGCCATTCGACGTCACGATCTGTCCGGTTGCCGACACCTTGAAAGCGCCATCGCGTGTGTACGCGGTGGTGCCGTCGGGCTGGTTGATCTGGAAAAACCCGTCACCCTGGATCGCGATGTCCAAGGCGTTTTTGGTGGTCATCAAACTGCCCTGGGTGTGGCTTTTTTCGGTGGCCACAATGCGCACACCGGTGCCCAACATCAAGCCGGTGGGCGACTGGGCGTCGGCCGCCACCTGACCACCGGGCTGACGCACGGTTTGGTAGAGCAGGTCTTCAAAAGCCGCACGGTCGCGCTTGAAACCTGTGGTGTTGACGTTGGCCAGGTTGTTGGAGATGACCGACATGCGCATCTGCTGCGCGTCCAGGCCAGTCTTGGCAATCCACATCGAAGCGTCCATGGTCGGGCTCCTTTCAGTCGTTCAATCGGTCAGGCCTGGGGTCAGGCGTTTCTCATCATGGAAGAGCCGCTCTCGTCGAGCGACTTGGCTTCCTTGATCACACGGATCTGGGCTTCAAACGTCCGGGAGTGGTCCATCAGCTTGACCATCGTGGTCACCGCGTTGACGTTGCTGCCTTCGAGCGCTTGCGGAATCAAACGGGGCGCTTCGGGCCCGCTGGCGAAATCGCTGCCCGGAGGCTGCCCGTCCACCATGAACAAACCGTCGGCGCGCCGTCGCAGATCCACTTGGCTGGCGTCTCTGAGCAACAACTGATCAATGAACACACCCGGCGCAGCCGGTTGTGCAGGATCGTTAGCAAAAATGGTGCCATCAGGATTGACACTGACCAAAAACCCGGGGGGCACGGTGACGGGGCCGCCCTGACCCAGCACCAGTCGCCCTTGCCCGTCTTCCAAGGTGCCGTTGACACCCAGGCGCAAATCGCCCCTGCGGCTGAAGGCGAGCTCGCCGTTCTCGGCCTGAACACCCAGCACGGCTTTGCCCGTGATGGCGATGTCCAAGGGTCGACCGGTGGCCATCACTGGCCCAGGGTTGAGCTGGATCATCTGGTCGGCCACCGCCTGCGACTGATAGCGGGTGTCGAAGCCGTCGCCCTCGGCCTTGACCGAGCGCAGCGCCACTTCGTAGCTGCGCTTGAAGCCGGTGGTCGCCACGTTGGCCAGCTCGTTGACCAGCGACTGGCGCACGGTGGCCTGCTCGCGGATGGCGGCGCTGGAGTTGAAAACGAGGCGGTCCATGGTGGGCTCTCCGGTTCAGGGTCGGCGCCGTCGATTACGAGCGGATGTTGATGATGGCCTGGGTCATCGTGCTGCTGGTCTCGATGGCCTTGGCGTTCGCCTGGAAGTTGCGCTGGGCGGTGATCAGGTCCACCAGCTCCTGCGTCAAGTCAACGTTGGCGCGTTCGGTGGCGCCAGCGCGGATCGAACCGAAACCGGCGGAACCGGCTTCACCGATCTTGGCCACACCCGAAGTGGCGGAGGCCAAATAACTGGCGTCGCCGATCTGACGCAAGCCAGTCGGGCTCGAGAAGTTGGCCAACACGATCTTGCCCAGCGAGACCTGCGAGCCGTTGGAGTAGGTGGCATTGACCAGACCGTCCACACCAATGTCCAGCCCCATCAGTTCACCTTCGGGTGCGCCATCCTGGGCCTGCGACAGCACGGCAAACGCACTGGAATACTGCGTGGACTGGGTGAAGTCAATCGACATGGTCAACGCGCCTTTACCGCCGTCCAAGAAGGCCGTCTCAAAGCCCATGGGCTTGATGGGTGACACGGGTTTGCCCGTCAAATCGAAAGTGAGTTCGCCGCGGTCCAGAAAAACAGGCCACCATTCGGTCTTGGTGTTGAGGTCACTGATGTCCTCGGTCTGCTGGCCATTGCGCACATACTGCAGCGCGCCGTTGTCGGTGTATTGAGCCAACTTGATCCACTCGGTGGTTTGGCCGAAGCGCATCTCGGTGTTGGCCAAACCCCAATCAGGGTGACCGGTGACTTGTATGGAGGCGGAATCACCGGTGGTGCCGGTGGTGAAAGTGAGCTGTTTGGCACGCGAATCCCAAGCCACTTTCACGCCGGCCACTTTGCGACCCGACACCGGATCAACAATCGTATTGATCTTGTCCTGAAGCTTGGAGGCCACCGTCTCCATGGAATAGGTGCCGGTGTCGATACTGATTTTGGCGGTGATGCCGTCAACGGCCACCGTAAAGTCGTTATTGCCCTCTACAACACCGACGTTCCCGGTGGTGTTGATGGTCATGGTTTCACCGCTCAGCACAGCAGGGTAACTGGGCTTGCCGCGGTTGGCGTCTTCAAGGGAGCTCGGGGTTGCCAGACCGCCAACACCGGTGTCGACGTCCACTGTGATGCCCAGCAGATTGTTGGCCACTCGGTGGGCATCGGTATCAGCAGCGGTGCCCAAGGTTGTTTCAAGGCTGATGCTGGATGTGTCGCCAGTCGAGCCAGAGTTGAAGGTGAAACGGCCAGAATCCGGATTGAACTCCACTGTGATGCCATACCGCGCATTGACCTTGAATTCGTTTTCAGCTGTGCTTGGGTTGTCTGGTGTGTTGGCCAACTGCCCCATCACGTTGTTGATCTCGATTTGCAGATGTCGCGCCAGCACGGCGGGGTCTTTGTCTTCCGCTGTCAATTCGTAGCTGATGGTGGTCAGCGGAGACTCATCCACCGACAGTCGAAACTCTAGGCTCGACCCGACGGCAAAGCCGTTTGACACCCCCGTTTTGTACATGCTGGTGGTTGAATCGAAGTGGCTGTTGTTCAGCGTCTCTCCCACAGCCGGGGCCGGTGCGGATTTGCGCACGTCGGTCAATTGATCTAGGGTGTACATCGCCACTGTGCCGCTGGGCGGCGTGACCGAAGAGTCGCTGCGTGGCTTGATGTCACCATACTTGTTCACATAGAGCTCAACACCGGTGTTGGTGGTCGCTTGCTGCAGCGACGGTTTGACCTGGGTGTCACCGACATAGAAATACGTCTGCCATTTGGAGAACGGGCTACCCGGACTCGCGTTTTGGGTTTTGACGTAATACACGGTGGCCAGATATCCGTTGCCCCCGCTGTCGTACACCGTCAGGGCGGTGCTCTTGTTGTACGTCAGGGGGTTGTTGCGATCAAAGTCGGCCAAGATCACATTCGACTCAGCTGGCAAATTCAAGCCAAGCTGAATGCTGGTGGTTTCACGGGCTTCACCCGAAGTCTTGGGAGGAATCACCAAGGGCGACATGCGTTCCAAATCGGCTTTGCCGGACGAGTCGACCGACGCGGCCAACAAACGCTGCCCTGTGGAATTGACCACGTTGTTCTGGTCGTTGAGCATGAACGAGCCGTTGCGGGTGTAGATCTCCTGCAGGCCATCGGGCGAGCGCAGCGGAAAGAAACCGTCGCCGGTGATCGCCAGGTCCAGCGAGTTGCCCGAGGTGGTCACGTTGCCCTGGCTGAATTCCTGGCTCACCTGCTTCAGGGCCACGCCCTGGCCGATGTTGCTCGACGACTTTTGCAAAGGCGATGTCGAAAAGATGTCACCAAAGTCGGCGCGCGAACGTTTGAAGCCGGTGGTGCCCACGTTGGCGATGTTATTGGACGTGACGCCGAGCTGCGCGGTGGCCGAGTTCAGACCGGTGAGGGAGGTATAGAACGACATGGTGTCCGGCTCCTGTGAATATTTCGAAAAAAAGGTGGTGAATGAGCGTCAGAGGCCAACGCGCTTGACGTCGGACATGAGCACCGACTTGCCACCGTCAAGCTCCAAACTGACGCTGCCATCGCCTGGGTTGGTGGACAAGGATTGAACGGTCGCCAAGGTGTTGACCGACACATCGGTGGTCTTTCCGTTGACCACTGCAGTGGCCTGTAGGCGGTAGAGCCCCGATGGCACAGGTGTGCCCATGGCATCTGTGCCATCCCACTGAACGGTGGCCGTACCGGGGGTTTGTGGACCCGCCAAGAATTCCTGTACCAGACCGCCTTGCTGATTGAACACATTGATCTTGATGCCGCTGGCGCCCATGGGCAAATCGATCTGTCCCTCCATGACCCCACCTTGCTGCAAACGGGTCAAACTGTCGGCCACAGAAACCTTCTTGCCAATGAGCGTCGCCCCGTTGAGCATGCGCTCGCCAGACATGGTGTTGACCAGGTTGTCCATCGAACCTTGCATATTGGTGAGTGCTTCGAGCTGCGAGAATTGCGCAAGCTGCGCCACAAAGGCCTCGTTCTTCACCGGATCGAGCGGGTTCTGGCTTTTGAGCTGGGCGGTGAACAGGGTCAGGAAATCCTGTTTGCCCATGTCTTCACCTCCACGCCCCTTGGCGGCGCTGGTCTCCTCATACCGAGTGACATTCCCCAGCAATTTGGCTGAACTCAGGGTATCAACGGACATGGTGTGTTCCTTTGGGCTCAGGCCTTGGTGATATCGAGCGTGCGCATCAGCAACTGGCGCGCGGTGTTGATGACTTCGACGTTGTTCTGGTAGGACCGCGCGGCGGCCATCATGTCGACCATCTCGGCCACCTCACTCACGTTGGACTGGTAGACATAACCCTTGTCGTCGGCGAGCGGGTTGTTCGGGTCCCATACCAGGCGCGGCTCGGCCGGGTCGTCGACCACCTGGTCGACCTTGACGCCGCCGACATAGGGCGCGCCGCCATGGGTCATGCGCTCTTCGACCAGGGCCTTGAACACTGGGCGCTTGGCGCGGAAGGCCTCTTCGGGCGAACTCGCGGTGGTGCCGGCGTTGGCCAGGTTAGAGGCGGTGGCGTTCATGCGGGTGAGCTGCGCATTGAGCGCGGTGCCTGCGATGCCGATGATGCTGTCGAGTGCCATGCTCACTCTCCTTTCAAGGCCTTGCGGATGCCGCTGATGCGGTTTTCCAGGAAGTTCAGCGTGGCCTGGTAGTCGGCCGCGGCCTTACCGTACTGGGCCTGCTCGACACTGATCTCAACCGTGTTGCCGTCGAACGAGGTGTTGAACGGCGTGCGGAAACGCATGCCGTCGGCGTCTGGCCCCTGGGCCATGTCGAAATGGCGGTTTTGTGTGCTGACCAAGGCGTTCTCTTGGCGACCCACGTCGCTGAGCACCGCGCGAAAGTCGATGTCGCGCGCCTTGTAATTGGGGGTGTCGGCGTTCGCAATGTTTTGCGAAAGCACCTCCAGACGGCGGCTCCTGACCTGCAGGGCCTGCTCGTGGATGCCGAGGGCGTTGTCCAGCAATTTCATGATCACTCCGTCAACAGGGGTTCACTGTGGCGCGGTGCTGCCGATACATCGACAGGGACCACGCCGCGGTGGGCTATGACGACCATGTATGCAAGGACCGTGCCACGTCGATTTATCGCCGCCCACGCTGGACAAACATCCCGCCGGTGACCTCGCTTGACCGGCTCAGGCGGCAAGCTTTTGCCGCTGGGCCACGCCCCACTTGCCGCTCAGGGTGTGGGCGGCGGTGACTCGGGGCCGCGGGCCACCTTCGGGGCCGCTGGTGCGTCTGCGCCAAGGCGGGCCATGGCGTGTTGCACCAGGCCTTGCACGATCGACTGGCGCGTGATCACACCTGCGCGGTTGCCCCCCACATACAGCTTGGTGGCTTGTTGTCCGGCGATGTCCAGGGGCACATGGGCCTGTTTCTCTCGGCGCGCCGATGGCATCAACACCGACAGGTACAGGTCGTCGAGCTTGACGCCGCCGGCCTGGGGTCGCAAGCCAACGTCATCCAAATAGCGATCCACCAAATCCAGCTGCTGGACCACACTCAGCCCCAAGATATCGCGTGCGTTGCGCCCGAAACCCACACTGTCGGCGCCACGCCCTGGCCCGCCACAAAACTGGATGATGCCGTGGCAACTGCCGTTGGTCGCCTTGGGATTCATGCCATCGCTCTCCATCAGCGACACCTTGGCAAAGTCGTCCGGGCTGAAGCCGTATTTGTCGGCCATGTCAAGAATGCGTCGATGCACCGACTGCGCCTCATGCGCTGGCACGAATCCTTTTTGCACCGCACGCTGCAAGGTGCGCTCCAGCACAGGGTGCGCAGACGAGCCCGACTGATAAATGTTGGACGATGCCACCGACGCTCTCGATGGCGCGGTCGGCAGGCTTTGCGTCGAACGCGAAGCCTGCGTGGCCCCCAATGCCTGTGCGGCGGTCAGCGGAGCTTGCCGTGGCGGCACGCTGGCCACCGCCTCGTCTGTCAGCGGCCACGACGCTGTCTGCGGCTGTGCCGGCAAGCGGTCCAAGAACAGGCGCTGCCCCGGCACGATCACGTCGGCGTCCGGAATGCCGTTGTGCTTGGCCAGCTGTTGCGCCAAGCGATAGGCTTGCCCCTCGCTCACCGACTGCCCTTGGGCGGCGTAGTGGCGTTTGACGATGCCAATCAGGGTATCGCCCGGCTGCACGGCCACGGCGCCATGCTGCACTTGGCGCAAGACCCCACCAAAACGGCCGTCGGACGTGGGCGCAGCGCTTCCCGCCGGGGCCATAGCCACCGGCGCAACAAGCTTGGCGCCTTGAACCGTTGTGTCCGTCATGTCCTGTGGGGCGACGCCCAAAGAGCGTTACCGAGCTGGTATTGATATTGCATGGTCTGGTGAAACGTCCGAAGTGTCGAAC
>Ga0255292_1000206_pt1 | contig 10092 bp, 10 predicted proteins | sample MistaT_35_FD_183690 | JGI IMG/M metagenome (GOLD analysis project Ga0255292, IMG submission 183690) | Metatranscriptome of freshwater microbial communities from Mississippi River, Louisiana, United States - Miss_Miss_RepB_8h (Metagenome... | ecosystem: Environmental > Aquatic > Freshwater >...
GGAGGGGGCTGTCAGATCGTTTATAGTTCGATACCGTGCTCAGCGTCCGTTGCTACCATTGGTAGCAAATCAGGGCGTAGAGTGAAGATAGAGTGAAATGCTGCTGTTTCTAGCATTCATGCGGTTCCTAGAAGGGTTTTGGTTGGGTCCCGTCCACTCCGCCAAAAGATAAAAAGCCTTCTAAGTCGTTGATTTAGAAGGCTTTTTTGCTTCTAAGGTACGTAGAGTGATTTTCGAGTTGGTAGCAGATTTGGTAGCAATCTGACCATGGCCTACCTCCCCAGCACTTTTCGACAAGCCTGGCGAGATGAGAGTTGTGATAAAGTAATTAATGAATTACCAAATCATGTAGATCTTCTCCGTGCGATCCAAACTCAAATCCGAAGACCGACAGGCTGAGCTGGTCGCAGCCGCCTTGGATTTGGCCGCAACGCAAAGTCCAAGTGAAATCACGACGGGTGATCTGGCCAAAGTCATTGGCATCACCCAAGGCGCTGTGTTCAAGCACTTTGACAGCAAGGAGGGCATCTGGCTGGCTGTCGTTGATTGGGCACATCAAGTTTTGATGCTGAAGCTCAGGCAAGTTGCAGAGGGTGAAAATCAAACCGCCTTGCAATCATTGCGCGCTGTATTCATGGCGCACATCTCATTTGTTGAGCAGTACCCGGGCGTTCCGCGGTTGATATTTCAGGAGCTACAGCACCCCAAGCGCACTCCTTTGAAAGACAAGGTGCAGTTGCTCATGACGGACTATCGACAGCTGCTGATGGGTTTATTGGCTCAAGCGCACAAGGAAGGAGTCATCGCTCCCGAGGTGGATATGCAGGCTGCAGAGGTCTTGTTTATTGGGGCCATTCAAGGGCTGGTGATGCAGTCTCTCATGACTGGCAGTCTCGAGAAGATCAAGCAGCAAGCAAAAACGGTGTTCAGTATTTACGAAGCGGGACTTCTCGTGTCCGCACAGCCGAAAGTTAGGAAGCTCAAATGATGGTTCTGAAATTTAACAAGCGGGTAGCCCTGATGGTCGCTGGAAGTGTTGTTTTGCTGACCGCCATTGGTTTCATTGCATTTCGAATGGGACCTTTGGCACCAACCAAAATCACAGTGAGCCAAGTTAAAACAGAGAGCCTCACGCCTTCGGTGTTTGGAATAGGGAGTGTGGAAGCTCGCCAGAGTTGGCTCATGGGTCCAACTGTGGCTGGTCGTGTGCTGCGGGTTCATGTGGATGTGGGGCAGGAGGTCAAGGCGGGGCAGTTGCTGGCTGAAATGGATCCCGTCGATTTGGACCAACGGCTGCATGCACAAGAGGCGGCATTGTCTAAAGCGATGAACGTTGAGATGGCAGGCAAAGCGCAAGTTGCGGATACCAAGGCACGACGCGAGCTTGCGCATGCAAATTTGAAACGTCAACAGGAATTGGCACGACAAAATTTCATCAGTCCTGCGGCTTTGGAGGGGCGAGATCAAGAACTGCAATCTGCGGATGCGGCGTATCAAGCAGCTCAAGCTAACCTGCAAGCAGCCAAGCAAGATACCTCGCGCTTGCAGGCTGAGCGAGCCGCAGTAGCTCTGCAAAAGCAAAATACCAAACTGGTGGCGCCAGCTGATGCTGTTGTGATCAGCCGGGATGCTGAATCAGGGAGCACGGTGGTTGCAGGCCAGCCTGTTCTCAAGTTGGCCAATCCATCCAGTTTGTGGATCAAATTACGTGTAGACCAAGGGCGATCATCCGGGCTTGAAGTTGGCTTGCCCGCGCAGATTGTTTTGCGATCTCGTCCTCAGCAGACGCTCAAGGGCAAGGTGGAAAGGGTCGAATTACAAGCCGATGCTGTGACTGAGGAACGAATTGCTCAAGTTGCTTTTGATCGCATCCCGTCAGCTTTATCCATCGGTGAAATGGCTGAAGTGACACTGGGCCTCAAGGCTGCAGCTGATGCGTTGACTGTACCGCAGGCCAGTGTGCAAACTTACCAAGGTCGTTCTGGTGTCTGGCGCGTCACTGACAGCAAACTGGAATTTGTGCAGGTGCAATGGGGTGCAGCTAGTCTTGACGGGCGTGTGCAGGCGATGGAAGGGTTGAATGCGGGTGACACCGTGGTGGTTTATAACGAGAAGCCATTGTCGGTAGGTGCCAGCTTTCGTGTGGTGGATGCATTGGTGAAGAAGACCAAGCCATGATTAACCTTGCAGCACGCGACATTCAGCACAGTTGGACCAAGTTTGTTCTAACTGGCTTAGGGCTAGGGTTGCTGATTGGCGTCACACTGACCATGGCGGGTGTGTTCCGTGGCATGGTTGATGATGCGCAGGCCCTGCTCAACAACAGTGGTGCTGATTTATGGGTGGTTCAGAAAAACACCCAAGGGCCTTATGCAGAGGCGTCCAGTCTCAAAGATGATGTGGTTCGAAGCATCGTGGGCATGCCGGGTGTCGGCATGGCGTCCAACATCACCTACTTCACCATGCAAGTCAAAACGGTTGGCGGTAAAGAGGCCAGAGCCATGGTGGTTGGCATCGAGCCGGGCGCTGGTGGATTGCCGGGGCAGCCCAGTTTTTTGTTGGCAGGACGTCACCTCATACGTAGCCACTATGAGGCGGTTGCGGACATCAAAGCGGGCTTGTCTTTGGGGGACAAAGTCGAGATTCGACGTCATACCTATGAGGTTGTCGGACTGACACGTCGCATGGTGTCATCGGGTGGGGATCCGATGATCTTCATTCCTTTGAAGGATGCGCAAGAGGCGCAGTTTCTCAAAGACAACGAGGCCATCGTCAATGACCGTATGCGAACGGCAGCAAACAGTGCGTTCAACAGGCCGGCAGTACCCGGCTTGCTGGAAGCGGTACAAAACCTGCAAACCAGTAGTCGCAATGTTAACGCTGTACTGGTGCGAGTGGCGGATGGGTGGACTGCCGATCATGTGGCTGAGCCGATCCGTCGCTGGAAGCATCTGACCGTATTCACCCGCGCGGAGATGGAAGAAATCCTTGTTGAAAAATTGATTGCAACATCTGCCAAACAAATCGGCATGTTTCTAGCCATTCTTGCTGTGGTGAGTGCGGCGATTGTGGCTTTCATCATTTACACGATGACGCTTGGAAAAATTCGAGAAATTGCTGTTCTGAAATTGATCGGGACACATAACGTCACCATCGCCGCAATGATCTTGCAGCAGGCCTTGGGCTTGGGTGTGATCGGGTTCGTAGTGGGTAAAGTGGCTGCCACGATTTGGGCACCGGTGTTCCCTAAGTTTGTTTTGCTCCTGACGCAAGATGCGATTGCAGGTTTTGGGGCAACGATGCTCATTTGTGCGTTGGCCAGCACCATGGCCATTCGTGTTGCCTTGCGTGTTGATCCGGCGCAGGCCATCAGTTGAGGTGTACGAGATGACCGATAAAACAGGCGGTATCCGAATCGAAAATCTCCGCAAAGTCTATGGGCATGGAGATACTGCGGTCGAAGCCTTGAAGAACGTCAATATGCAAGTTTCGCCGGGCGAGGTGGTTGGACTGGTTGGCCCTTCTGGTTCAGGTAAAAGCACATTGCTCAAATGTTTGGGAGCCATCATTGAGCCTACGTCGGGGCGGATGACGTTGGGTCATGATGTGATCTACGATGATGGCTGGAAGATCCCCGACTTGCGAACCTTGCGCCGTGATCGGATTGGCTTTGTATTCCAAGCGCCGTATCTCATTCCCTTTTTGGATGTCACGAATAATGTTGCTTTGTTGCCCATGCTGGCAGGTGTCCCTAACGAACTTGCCAGACGAAGAGCGTTGGAGTTGTTGACATCTTTGGATGTGTTGCACCGTGCCAAGGCCGAACCATCGCAGCTATCAGGTGGCGAGCAGCAACGGGTGTCCATCGCACGTGCGCTGGCCAACAAACCGCCTGTGATTCTGGCCGATGAGCCCACAGCACCTCTTGACAGCGAGCGTGCGCTGTCCGTGATTCAAATTCTCAATGACATGGCGCGTCTTGCACAGACCGCCATCATTGTCGTGACGCACGACGAAAAAATCATTCCCACCTTCAAGCGGATCTACCACATTCGTGATGGGCAGACGGTGGAAGAGGCGGGTGAGGGTCGCTCGATCAGAGAGTGATGCATTACGAAAAAATCCTCAGTATCGAGGCCATCACTACAATAAATTAACCACTGGAAGTCGTAAGGGGTACCCAATGATCCCGGGTCAACGATTCCTTTGCAGATAACGCCAAAAGCATCCGCGTCGAGTGTGGAGGTACCTGTTGTCGTAGCGCAGCAATCCGCCGTTGTAGTAAAGCAGCCAGTCGTGTACCAGACTCTGTAAGTGTACAACCCTGCAGTCCGGATTTATTGGGGGGCTGGGTCGTTGGCCAAATGGGAGCGTACATAGGTGGTGATCTTCGATCGAGACAATTTTGAATTGGGTCGATTAACAGCATGACAGAGGCAATGCTGCCAAGGGTATTTGAATGGAACGTCTCTAGTTTCAAACTGTCCACTTGACAGAGAAGTCTACGAATAAAGGGCAAGCCGTGTTGACCCAGACTCAATCCAGCACTGAAAAATATTGCTCCAATGCCGGACGAGCCCGGGGTGTGCGCTGGTCCCGAATGTGGCCCATGTTGATGAAGCACAACGCTTGTTCTTGAGGGGGCAGCTTGAACAAGGTACGCAGGGCGTGGGAGGACATGGCTTTGCCACTGGTCAGGGCGCTGCCCAGTCCCATGGCGGTGGCCATGAGCAGCATGTTTTGAATCGCTGCGCCTGCACTGAGCAATCGCTCTTGGGCACCTATCTCAACAGGTGCACCCTCCGTGCGAACCACGGCCAGCAAGAGCCATGGTGAACGCATCGCTTTTTCATGGGCCTGAGCGCGCTCTTGCGCCCCTGCATCGGGGTCGCGTTCAAGCAAGGCAGCTTCGAAAGCCTTTCCCAAGACACTGCGGGCGTGGACGGGAATTTCCACGAAACGCCAGGGTAAGAGCTGATCATGGTCTGGCGCTGCAGACGCGGCTTGCAAAATGGCAGACTTTTGTGCTGCATCAGGCCCTGGACCCGTCAGGCGTTTGGGTAAAGTGGTTCGGCGACTTTGAATCAGGGTCTGTGCCCATGCGGGCGCATCGGAAGTGCTGGTGCTCATGCCCACACTGTGCCTGTATTTGCTGGGTCTGTACATCCTTCCAAAGACCGTTGAAGGTGCAAGACTGTGCTTGTCCATACTCCTTTAGAACTATGTCCGTAAGGCTGGCATAGGCGCGCAAGGCGCTACCATGCACACCATGAAAACACGCCAGCGGTTGTCTACCAAATTCTTCAGTTTTGGCTTGGGGTTATTGATCCTGGCCCTGTTGTCCATTGGCTTGACGATGTGGGTGACGCGGCAACTCGATGGGGGAGCCGCAGCTGTGAACGAGGCGGGGCGACTGCGTATGCAAACCTGGCGACTGGCCAGCCTGGTGCAGGCGCAGGCCCATTCGCAAGAGATTGCTCAGCGTGTTGCCGAGTTTGACCACAGTCTGGTGTTGCTCGAGCAGGGCGATCAAAACCGTCCCCTGTTTGTCCCCTGGAACAAGGTGACCCTGGCCAGTTTTGAACGCTTGCAGAAAAGCTGGAAAGTATTGCGTGTGCATTGGACCACATCGCAAGCGGTTGATCGGGTGGAAGTGGCTAACGACGCCGAGGCTTTTGTGGTCCATGTCGATGAATTGGTCGGTGCCATCGAAATCACCTTGTCCCGTTTGACGGCTGCCCTGAATCTGTTCCAGTTTGTCATGATGGCGCTGGCGGTGGGCGCGGCCGTAGTCATGCTCTACATCGGGTACTTGTTTGTGTTCTTGCCACTTAGGCGGTTACAGGGTGGGTTGCGGCAGGTGGAAGAAGGGGATTTTTCCACGCGGGTGGTGACTGACTCTTCCGATGAATTTGGTGAGCTGAGTGCAGGCTTTAACCACATGACGTCGACGCTACAGGAGCTCTATCAGGGGCTTGAGCGCAAGGTGGACGAAAAAACACGCGATCTGGAGGCGGAGCGGGTGCGACTGGCTGCTTTGTACGAAGTCAGCCATTTTTTGACGCAGGTGCACACCCTGGAGGATTTGGCGCAGGGCTTTGCCCAGAAGGTGCAACGCATCAGCAAGTCTGATGCCGTGGCGGTGCGTTGGTCTGACCAGGCCAGTCAGCGCTACCTGATGTTGGCCAGCGAGAATTTGCCTCAGGAAATTGTCAGCCGGGAGCAGTGCGTCGAGCCTGGTTCTTGTGCGTGTGGACAGCCGCCGGAGAGTGCGCGCACGCGTGTCATTCCGATCGTGGCCGATAGCGAGACAAGCCTGGGCATGTGCGTGCGTGCGGGCTTTGGGGCGTTGGTGAGTGTGCCCATACGCTATCAAAACCGAGTGCTCGGCGAAGTGGATCTGTTTTACCGACTGCCCACCACATTGACCACGCAAGATCGAGATCTCTACGACGCTTTGGCGGGACACCTGGCCCACGCGGTGGAAAACCTGCGTACCGATGCGTTGTTGCGCGAAACGGCGGTGAGTGAAGAGCGGACGATGCTGGCGCGTGAGTTGCACGATTCCATTGCGCAGGCACTCGCGTTTTTGCGTATCCAGGTGAAACTGTTACGTCAGGCCTTGCAGGCCGCACAGGCCGACCGAGTGGGCCAGATTCTGGATGAAATCGATGTGGGGTTGAAAGAGAGTACCAGCGATGTTCGAGAGCTGTTGCTGCACTTTCGTACCCGTACCAATGTGGATGATATCGAACAAGCCCTGTTGACCACCTTGCAAAAGTTTGAGCATCAAAGTGGTGTCAAAACCCAACTGGAGATGCACGGCCATGGGGTCGCCTTGCCCTCGGATGTGCAGCTGCAGGTTTTGCATGTGCTTCAAGAAGCGCTGTCCAATGTCCGCAAGCACGCCCAAGCCGATCGGGTGCAATTGTTGGTGCAGCGTGGTCCGCAATGGGTCTTCACGGTGCGCGACAATGGCAAAGGTTTTGATGCTCAGTCCTCGCGTGAAGAGGACACACGGGTGGGCTTGCACATCATGCAAGAACGTGCCCAGCGCATCGGGGCCCAAGTGACCATTGAATCCGTCCCAGGCACGGGAACCGAAGTTCGTATTGCATTGAATGTCTGATGAGCCAGAACGCGCAAAAACCCATTCGTTTGCTGGTGGTTGATGACCACAGCCTGTTTCGTCGTGGCCTGATTGCTTTGTTGTCCCAGGACGATCGTTTTGAGGTCGTGGGCGAGGCAGGGGATGCCAATGCCGCGCAGGTGGCTGCACGCAAACACCAGCCGGACCTGATCTTGCTGGACAACCACATGCCGGGGGTCCAGGGGATCGATGCCATTGCGGGCCTCAAGGAAGTGTCTCCACAAGCGCGTGTGCTGATGTTGACCGTCAGCGAAAACGTCGAGGACATGGCTGCAGGCCTGCGCCAGGGGGCGGACGGTTATTTGCTCAAGACCATCCACACGGAAGACCTGTGCGATTCGATCTGCAAGGTCTGGGAGGGGGACTCGGTGGTCAGCCCCGAGATGATGGGCAAGCTGGTGGGTTTGCTGCGCCAGCCATCCGGTGCCGGCGATACATCTCAGGTGTCTGTGCCTTCAACCATGGTCAACGACGCGGCTTCAGTCTCCAGTGCTACGGTGGTGCCTACGCCGGACGAACCGATCCACCAACTCTCGCCACGAGAGCGAGAGATTCTGATGCTGATTGCCAAAGGGGACAGCAACAAGCACATTGCGCGTGAACTGGACATTGCCGAGACCACAGTCAAGATCCACGTTCAGCATATCTTGCGCAAGCTTGGCTTGACCAACCGCGTGCATGCCGCTGTCTATGCCACCGAGCGTGGCCTGATCTGAGCATCTTCAGGTTCGAGGCCTACAGGCCACGGCGCAAACGCATGGCCTGCCCGATGTCCTTTAAGGCCTGATCTCCCAACAGCCGTGCGGCTACGGGCAGCAGCTCCTGGTCTTCGCGCTGGATGTGGCCACGGTAGGCCTGGGTGAAGGCCTGCACCTGTGGTGCAGACAGCGTGGTGGGCTGACCCTGCGCCACTTCCAGCAAGGTCAATCTCAAGACATGCCAATGCTGTTCAAGTTGACGATGCTCCACCATGAGCGCCATGGTCAGCTCGCGCAGGCATACGGCATCACTGCCGGCCATGGCTTCCAGTACTGCAGGAAACAGATCCTGCTCTTCGTCTTCATGGTGGTGCCGTGCCGCAGTGTCAAAGTACCGAAGAATGGCCTGCGCCGCTTCCTGGGCTTGCGTGTCGCTGCCGTGCAAAGGCAGGTGCGCTTGCAGTCGCTCCAGGGTTTGGCATTGTTTTTCTACGCGCGTGTGGCAGGCGGACAGCATGTCCAGAGGGGCCTCAGGCCCCGCAGCCGGACTGCTGAAACCAGGGAAGGATGTGGGAACGTTCATGGCGCCATGGTACGGGCACGGTTGAGCGAAAACCAGGGAGTAGTTCTTTAGGAGGATACCTGTCGCCAGCTTCGTGCCCGTGCATCGTTCTTTTGCCGCACCGGACTAGTCGCTCTGAAGGATACCCAAATGTGCCTTGAAAAAGCACCATCGTGAGTATCTCAATGGAGCTAACTATGGCCACAGAACTTCAACACAAACGCCAGGCGTGGTCGGTGCTGATCGTCAGCACCTGGGCCTTCACCGTCTGTTTCATGGTCTGGATGATGTTTGGCGTGATCGGCATTCCGATCAAGAAAATGCTGAACCTCAACGCGACGGAATTCGGCTTGCTGACGGCCACGCCAGTGCTCACTGGTTCGCTGATCCGTGTGCCCTTGGGCATCTGGACCGACCGATTTGGTGGCCGTATTGTCATGGCGCTGCTGATGCTGGCCACCGTACCCGCGATCTGGCTGATGGCCTATGCCACCAAGTTCTGGCACTTTCTGGTGATTGGCCTGTTCGTTGGCCTGGCGGGTGGCTCCTTCAGTGTGGGCACGCCTTATGTGGCGCGCTGGTTTCCCAAGAGCCAGCAGGGCATGGCCATGGGCGTGTATGGTGCGGGCAACTCGGGCTCTGCCGTCAACAAGTTTGTGGCGCCGGTGATTCTGGTCGCCTTTGGCTGGGCGGCTGTCCCTCAGGTGTACGCCGCCATCATGGCTGGCACGGTGATCCTGTTCTGGCTGTTCAGCCACAGCGATCCCTCGCATCTGGTGTCGAGCAACGTGAAATTCACTGACCAGCTCAAGGCTCTGAAGGATCCAAAGGTGCTCAAGTACTGCCAGTACTACAGCATCGTGTTCGGCGGCTATGTGGCACTCGCCCTGTGGATGGTGCAGTACTACATCGGTGAATATGGCCTGGACATCCGCGTGGCCGCCCTGCTGGCTGCATGTTTCTCGCTGCCCGGTGGCGTGTTGCGCGCTGTAGGCGGGGTGCTCAGCGACAAGCATGGCGCACACCAAGTCACTTGGTGGGTGATGTGGGTGTGCTGGATCTGCCTGTTCCTGCTGTCTTACCCGCAAACCGATTTCACCATCAAAACTGTCAATGGCCAGCAGACTTTTCACATCGGTCTGAACGTGTATGCCTTCACCGCACTGATGGCTGTGCTGGGCATCGCCATGGCCTTTGGCAAGGCCAGCGTCTTCAAGTACATCGCCGACGACTACCCGCACAACATCGGCACGATCAGCGGCATCGTGGGTCTGGCCGGCGGCTTGGGGGGCTTTGTGCTGCCCATCATTTTCGGCGCCTTGCTTGACCTCACCGGTATTCGCTCCAGCGCTTTCATGCTGATGTACGGCGTGGTCTGGGTCTCGCTGATCTGGATGTACTGGACCGAAGTGCGCCGCACCGACGTGGTCAGCGGACAGCCGGCTTGAACATTTTTCTAAGGACTTCATCATGAGTACGAACACTTCTGTGGCCACCAAGGATGGCACCTGGCTGGAACGCTGGGAACCCGAGAACGCCACCTTCTGGCAAAACGGCGGCTCCAGCCTGGCCTGGCGCACGCTGACCATTACCACCCTGAACTTGACGATGGCCTTCATGGCCTGGTTCCTGGTGTCTGCACTGGTGGTGCGTTTGCCACAAATCGGTTTCAAGTTCTCGCC
>Ga0255292_1000207_pt1 | contig 10091 bp, 7 predicted proteins | sample MistaT_35_FD_183690 | JGI IMG/M metagenome (GOLD analysis project Ga0255292, IMG submission 183690) | Metatranscriptome of freshwater microbial communities from Mississippi River, Louisiana, United States - Miss_Miss_RepB_8h (Metagenome... | ecosystem: Environmental > Aquatic > Freshwater > River...
CCGGCCCGGCCAGTTACCGGCGCGGTGGCCCGCTGTCAGTCACCGATGCCAACGTGATGCTGGTCAAGATCCAGCCCGCCTGGTTTCCCAAAGTGTTTGGCCCTCAGGCCAACGAGCCGCGGAGTGCCGAGCCGGTGCGCGAAAAGTTCGATGCGCTGGCGCGGCAGACCGGTCGCAGCGCCGAGGACGTGGCCGAGGGCTTCATCCGCATCGCGGTGCAGCAGATGGCCAACGCCATCAAGAAGATTTCGGTGGCGCGGGGTTACGACGTGACGCGCTACACCCTGCAGTGCTTTGGCGGCGCAGGTGGCCAGCACGCCTGCCTGGTGGCCGATGCCTTGGGCATGACCCGCGTGCTGGTGCACCCGCTCGCGGGCGTGCTGTCGGCTTACGGCATGGGCCTGGCCGACCAGAACCTGATCCGCGAGCAGGCGGTGGAATTGCCGCTGGAACCCGCTGCGCTGGCGCAGATGGCGTCGCAGCTGGACGCGCTGGCCACGCAGGCCAGCCAGGCGCTGCAGGCCCAGCAACTGAGCCGCGCCGAGGTGCTGGTGCGCCGCCGCGTGCATGTGCGCTACGAAGGCACCGACTCGGCCCTGATCGTGCCTTTTGGCGATCTGGCGGCCATCCAGTCGGGCTTCGAGGCGGCTTACCGCCAGCGCTTTGCCTTCCTCATGCAGGGCAAGCGCCTGATCGCGGAAGCCGTGTCGGTAGAAGCGGTGGTGGCAGGCGACGCCCCTGCCGAACCGCGCCACGCGCTGCAACCGCTGCGCGAGGTGCCCCGGCGCGAAACAGTGCGCCTGTACAGCGGCGGCGCCTGGCACGAGGCCGCCCTGGTGGTCCGCGAAGACCTGCGCCCCGGTGACGAGGTGCACGGCCCCGCCATCATTGCCGAGAAGAACGCGACCACCGTGGTCGAGCCCGAATGGACGGCGCGCCTGAGCGAACTAGACCACATCCTGCTTGAACGCCGGGTGCCGCGCGCGCAGACCTTTGCCGTGGGCACCACGGTGGACCCGGTGCTGCTGGAGGTGTTCAACAACCTGTTCATGAACATTGCCGAGCAGATGGGCCTGCAGCTGCAGAACACGGCCTACTCGGTCAACATCAAGGAGCGGCTGGATTTTTCGTGTGCGCTGTTCAGCGCCGAAGGCCAATTGATTGCCAATGCGCCGCACATGCCGGTGCACCTGGGCTCCATGGGCGAGAGCATCCAGACCGTGATCCGCGAGAACGCTGGCCGCATGCAGCGCGGTGATGTGTATGTGCTCAACGACCCCTACCACGGAGGCACGCACCTGCCGGACGTCACCGTCATCACGCCGGTGTTTCTGGATGGCGCTGCCGAGCCGGTGTTCTATGTAGGCTCACGCGGCCACCATGCCGATGTGGGTGGGCTCACGCCGGGCTCCATGCCGCCGTTTTCCACGCGCATCGAAGAAGAGGGCGTGCAGATCCAGAACTTCAAGCTGGTCGAGGCAGGCCGTCTGCGCGAAGCCGAGATGGTGGCGCTGCTGCAAAGCGGCCAGTACCCCAGCCGCAACCCGCAGCAGAACCTGGCCGACCTGAAGGCGCAGATCGCCGCCAACGAGAAAGGCGTGCAGGAACTGCGCCGCATGGTGGATCAGTTCAGCCTGCCGGTCGTGCAGGCCTACATGCGCCATGTGCAGGACAACGCCGAGGAATCGGTGCGCCGGGTCATCACGCGCCTGAAAGACGGCCAGTTCACCCTGCCGCTGGACAACGGCGCGCAGATTCAGGTGGCGGTGCGGCTCAACGCGGCCGCGCGCAGCGCCGAGATCGACTTCACCGGCACCAGCGCCCAGCTCGCCAACAACTTCAACGCACCGCGCGCGGTCTGCATGGCGGCGGTGCTGTACGTGTTCCGAACGCTGGTGGATGACGACATCCCGCTCAATGCCGGGTGCCTCAAGCCGCTCAAGGTCACCATCCCCGAAGGCTCCATGCTCAACCCCTTGCCACCGGCTTCGGTGGTGGCGGGCAATGTGGAAACCTCGTCCTGCATCACCAACGCGCTGTTTGGCGCCCTGGGTGTGATGGCGGGCAGCCAGCCGACCATGAACAACTTCACCTTCGGCAACGCGCGCTACCAGTATTACGAGACGATCTCGGGCGGCAGCGGCGCGGGCGGCCGTTTTGACGAGCACGGCATGCTGGCAGGCGGTTTTGACGGCACTTCGGTGGTGCAGACGCACATGACCAATTCGCGCCTGACCGATCCGGAGGTGCTGGAGTTCCGCTTTCCGGTGCGGCTGGAGAGTTATGCGATCCGCCAGGGCTCGGGCGGGCAGGGGCGCTGGAAAGGCGGTGACGGCGGTGTGCGCCGCATCCGCTTCCTGGAGCCGATGACGGCGGGCATCCTGTCCAACGGGCGGGTGCACCCGGCGTTTGGCGCCGCGGGCGGGCAGCCGGGCCAGCCGGGCATCAACCGCGTGGTGCGTGCGTCGGGTCAGACCGAGGTGCTGGGCCACATTGGCCAGACCGAGATGGCGGTGGGCGATGTGTTCGAGATCCACACGCCCGGAGGCGGCGGTTACGGCGCGGTCTGACCCCTACGGCGTGATCAGCGCGGCGTTGTCGTTGGGTAAGGCTGGCCCTGCACGCGCAGGCCTTGCTCGGACAGCTGCGCCGCCTTTTTCGGGCCGATGCCCGGGGTGCGCCGCATCAGGTCCTGCCAGTCCTTGAAAGGCTGACGTTCGCGTTCCTGCAGGATGAGGCGGGTGGTGGCGGGACCGAGCCCGCGCAGGCCATCGAGGTCGATGTCTCGGGCGCTGGCCAGATCCAGCGTCTGAGTTGGCATCTGGCTGAACACGAGCGTGTGGGCGGCCAGCAGGCCGATGGCGAGGTGCGCTTTCATCTTCTTCTCCCTGGGGCCGGGCAAGCCCTGGTCGCATTGTGCGCAGCCTGTGGCCGCAGGGGAAGGGGTCAGAGCTCTTCGACGCGCCGGGGCGGGTAGCTGTCCCAGGCCTGGCAGCCCGGGCAGTGCCAGAAGTGCTCTTTGGCCTCGAAACCGCAGGCCGCGCAGCGGTAACGCGCCAGGGGGCGGGCGGCGGTGTCCAGCGCCTTTTGCACGGCAGGCGGCACGGCGTCCTGCGATGAAGCACCCGCCAGCCAGCGGGAGGCGGCCAGCAGCGAGGGGTGCTTCTGCAAATGCTGCAGGAAGGGCTGGCGCGCATCGCTGCCGGAAGACGCTGCCAGCGTGACCATCGCTTCGAGCACGTCCAGGCTGGGCTGCTGCTGGTAAAAATCCTGCAGCCATTGCAGCACGGTCGCTTCCTGATGGCTGGCCTGGGCCGCCTTGGCCAGCGTGGCGGCGGCCAGCGGTGCGGCAGGGTCGTTTTGCTCGAACAGGGGTCGCAGCATGTCCAGACTCTCGCGGGCCTGCTGTCGGGTCAGCAGCAGCTGACCCAGCAGGATGCGGGCGCGCGGTGCCTGCGGAATGTCCCGCACGGTGTCCTGCAGCAGTTGCACCGCGCGGTCGGCGTCGCCCTGCGAGAAGGCCTCGCGCGCCTGTTCGCAGCGGTAATGGGCCTGGCGCACGCTGAAGTTGGCCTCGCCCGAGCGCTCCAGCAGTTCGGCCACCTGGGCAGCCTGCGGCCATTCGCGTGAGCGTTCGTAGATCGCCAGCCGGGCCAGTCGGGCCTGGCCTTCGTAAGTCGTGCCTTCGAGTTTACGCAGCGCATCTTCGGCCCGGTCCAGCAGCCCGGCCTTGAGGAAATCCAGTGCCAGGCCGTGCTGGGCGCGCTGGCGGTCGGCGCTGCTCAGGTCGGCGCGGGCCAGCAGGTGCTCGTGCACCCGCACGGCGCGGTCGTACTCACCGCGGCGGCGAAACAGATTGCCCAGGGCGAAATGCAGTTCCGAGGTGTCGGGGTCGTTCTGCACGGCCTCGATGAAGGCGTCGATGGCCTGGTCCTGCTGCTCGTTGAGCAGGTAGTTCAGGCCCTTGAAATAGGCGCGCGGGGCCTGACGGTTGGCGATGCGCAGCTGGCGCAGGTCCAGACGCGAGGCGATCCAGCCCAACGCGAAAGCCAGGGGCAGACCGATCAGGATCCAGGTCAGGTCAAGTTCCAACGGGGGGCTCCTGCGTGGGGGGCGTGGCGGGTGTCTGGGGGTCCTGAGCGCGGCGCGCGGCCTGACGCTGGCGCCACCAGCGCGGCACCATGCCCAGCACACCCACGGCGATGCCCAGCGCAAAGGAAGTCAGCACCACCAGCACGGTTGGCGCCTGCCAGTGGGTGCCGAAAAAGAAGTTGACGCGGGTGTCCTGCTGATTGTTCAGGGCGAACGCGAACAGGGTGAAGAAAACGGCGGCTTTCAGCAACCACTGAAGCAGCCGGAGCAAACGTTTCATGCAGGGCCTCGCATTCGTCCAATTCTAGCGGGACGCCGGGCCACAGCAGGGGGCTCAGGCAGCGTTTTGGGCCTGGGCGGTGGCGGCATCGACCGCTTCACGCAGGGCCTTGCCGGGTTTGAAATGGGGGACGCGTTTTTCCGGGATCATCACGGTCTCGCCGGAGCGCGGGTTGCGGCCCACACGGGGAGGGCGGCGGTTGATGGAGAAGCTGCCGAAACCGCGGATTTCGATGCGGTGGCCTCGCACCAGGGCCTCGCTCATGGCGTCCAGCACCGTCTTGACGGCCAGTTCGGCGTCGCGGTGGGTCAGCTGCGTGAAGCGGGCAGCCAGTTCTTCAACCAGATCGGAGCGGGTCATCGCGTGTTCCTAGGATGCGGCGGGCGGGATCGTTGCGGGCTTCGCACTCAAAAAAGCCTGCCCCGAAGGGCAGGCTTGTCGAGGCTGAAAGCGTCAGGCGATCAGTTGTTGTCCAGCTTGGCGCGCAGAGGGCGCCCAGGCTGGTGGTACCGGCGTTGCCGGTGTTCTGGCTCAGGTTGGCCATGGCTTCTTGCTGGTCAGCCTGGTCCTTGGCGCGGATCGACAGGGAGATGCTGCGGCTCTTGCGGTCCACATTGGTCACCACGGCGTTGACTTCGTCGCCTTCCTTGAGGACGGAACGGGCGTCTTCCACGCGGTCAGCGGAGATTTCCGAAGCGCGCAGGTAGCCGATGACGTCATCACCCAGGTCGATTTCAGCGCCCTTGGCGTCCACGCTCTTGACCTTGCCGGTCACGATGGAGCCCTTGTCGTTCACCGAAGTGAAGGTGCTGAACGGGTCGCCGTCGAGCTGCTTGATGCCCAGGGAGATGCGCTCGCGCTCGACATCGATGGCCAGCACGATGGCTTCCACTTCCTGGCCCTTCTTGTACTCGCGCACGGCTTGCTCGCCAGCTTCGTTCCAGGACAGGTCGGACAGGTGCACCAGGCCGTCGATACCGGCAGCCAGACCCACGAACACGCCGAAGTCGGTGATCGACTTGATCGGGCCCTTGACGCGGTCGCCGCGCTTGGTGTTCTGGGCAAACTCTTGCCAGGGGTTGGCACGGCACTGCTTCATGCCCAGGGAGATGCGGCGCTTGTCTTCGTCGATCTCGAGGACCATGACTTCGACTTCGTCGCCCAGGGACACGATCTTGGAAGGGGCCACGTTCTTGTTGGTCCAGTCCATTTCAGAGACGTGCACCAGACCTTCGATGCCGGGCTCGAGTTCCACAAACGCGCCGTAGTCGGCGATGTTGGTGATCTTGCCGAACATGCGGGTGCCGGTGGGGTAGCGGCGGCCAACGCCCATCCAGGGATCGTCGCCCATCTGCTTGAGGCCCAGGGACACGCGGTTCTTCTCGGTGTCGAACTTGAGGATCTTGGCGGTGATTTCCTGACCGGCCGTGACCACTTCGCTGGGGTGACGCACGCGGCGCCATGCCATGTCGGTGATGTGCAGCAGGCCGTCGATGCCACCCAGGTCCACGAACGCACCGTATTCGGTGATGTTCTTGACCACGCCGGTGACGATGGCGCCTTCACGCAGGGTTTCCATCAGCTTGGCGCGCTCTTCGCCCATGGAGGCTTCGATCACGGCGCGGCGGCTCAGCACCACGTTGTTGCGCTTGCGGTCGAGCTTGATGACCTTGAATTCCATGGTCTTGTTCTCGTACGGCGTCAGATCCTTGGTCGGACGGGTGTCGACCAGGGAGCCCGGCAGGAAGGCGCGGATGCCGTTGACGAGGACCGTGAGGCCGCCCTTGACCTTGCCGCTGGTGGTGCCGGTGACGAAGTCGCCGGATTCCAGGGCTTTTTCCAGCGACAGCCACGAGGCCAGACGCTTGGCGGTGTCGCGCGACAGGATGGTGTCGCCGTAGCCGTTTTCGATGGAGCCGATGGCCACGGAGACAAAGTCGCCGACCTGGACTTCGATTTCACCCTGGTCATTCTTGAATTCGTCGATGGAAACGTAGGACTCGGACTTGAGGCCGGCGTTGACGACGACGAAGTTGTGCTCGATGCGCACGACTTCAGCGGTGATGACTTCACCGGGGCGCATTTCGGTGCGTTGCAGGGATTCCTCAAAGAGGGCGGCAAAAGATTCGGACATGAAATTTCCTAAGCTCACAGACAGGATGTACGGACGCGACATGCGCCGTTTGTGAAAGCTGACTGTGGCGGTTTGCGGCAGGGGCCGCGGTTGGGTTGAACAACCCACACCGCCAGTGTGCAAGCTGCACGGAGGGAGCGGTGTGGACCGAGGGTGGAACCGAAATCAGTTCCTGCCTTGCCACCAGGCCAGCACCTGATCCACCGAAGCTTCGATGGACAGCTGCGAGTTGTCCAGTTGCAGGGCATCTTGCGCGGGCTTGAGTGGCGCAACTGCTCGGGACATGTCCCGCGCGTCGCGCGCTTCCAAATCAGCGCGAAGACTGTCGATATTAGCCGAAAAACCCTTTGAAATCAACTGCTTGTAGCGTCTTTCGGCCCTCTGGGCGGCGCTGGCGGTCAAAAACACCTTCAAAGGGGCCTGCGGAAAGATCACCGTGCCCATGTCGCGGCCATCGGCCAGCAGGCCCGGCAGGCGGCGAAAGGACAGCTGAAGGTCGACCAGGGCCTCTCGCACGGCGGGCAGCACCGACACTTTGGACGCGTTCATGCCGCCTTGCTCGCTGCGGATGGCATCGGTCACATCCTGGCCGCCCAGCAGCACCTGTTCGCCTTCAAAACGCACCGGCAGGCGACGGGCCAGCTCGGCAATCTTCATTTCGTCGCTGGCTTCGAGCGTCAGACCCGCTTGCAGGGCCGCGTGGGCGGTGACGCGGTAGAGCGCGCCCGAGTCCAGGTAGTGGTAGCCCAGTTGTGCGGCCACCCGGCTGGCCAGCGTGCCTTTGCCCGAAGCGGTGGGGCCGTCGATGCAAATCACCGGGATGCGCTGGGCATCGGCGCTGGCCACTTCGAACAGGGTTTCGAAGTAGTCGGGGAAGGTCTTGGCGACGCATTTGGGGTCTTCGATGCGCACCGGCACACGGTCGGCGTTGAAGGCCGCCAGTGAAAAACACATGGCCACGCGGTGGTCGTCGTAGGTGTGGATGCTGGCGCGTTGCCACTGGCTGGCGGGCAAAGGATGGACCTTGATCCAGTCCGGGCCTTCTTCCACCGTGGCGCCGAGCTTGCGGCATTCGGTGGCCATGGCCACGATGCGGTCGGTTTCCTTGACACGCCAGCTGGCGATGTTGGTCAGCGTCGTCGGCCCGTCGGCGTACAGCGCCATCACGGCCAGCGTCATGGCCGCGTCGGGGATGTGGTTGCAGTCCAGGGTGATGCCCTTGAAGGGCCAGGCACCGCGCTGGATTTCCAGCCAGTTGGGGCCGCTGGTGACTTGGGCGCCCATCATCTGCGCCGCTTCGACAAAGCGGATGTCGCCCTGAATCGAATCCGCCCCCACGCCGTTGACGCGGATGCCCGAACCCTGGGCGATGGCGCCCAGCGCGATGAAGTAGCTGGCCGAAGACGCGTCGGCCTCGACGTGGATGCTGCCGGGCGACTGGTAGCGGCTGCCGGCCGGAATCACAAAGCGTTCCCAGCCCTGGCGCTCCACGGCAATGCCGTAGCGTGCGAGCAGGTTGAGCGTGATTTCGATGTAGGGCTTGGAAATGAGCTCGCCCACCACCTCGATGGTGATCGCGCGATCAAGCGCTGCCAGCGGCAGGGCCATGAGCAGGGCGGTCAGGAACTGGCTGGACACATCGCCGCGCACGGGAATGGGTTTGTCCAGCTGCAGGGCGGGCTGACGCACGCGCAGGGGCGGGTAGCCTTCCTGGCCCAGGTAATCGATGGCACAGCCCAGCTCGCGCAGGGCGTCCACCAGGTCACCGATCGGGCGCTCGTGCATGCGTTGCACGCCCTTGAGCGTGAAGTCGCCACCGTGCACCGCCAGCGCAGCCGTCAATGGGCGCATGGCGGTGCCTGCATTGCCCATGAAAAACTCAATCGCCTCGGCAGGCCAGGCGCGGCCACCCAGGCCGGTGATGGTGACGGTGGTGCCTTGCACATCGACCCCGCAGCCGAGTTGGCGCAGGGCGGCCAGCATCACGCGGGTGTCGTCCGAGTCCAGCAGGTCGTGGACCACCGTGGTGCCTTCGCACAGGGCCGAGAGCAGCAGCACGCGGTTGGAAATGCTTTTGGAGCCAGGCAGGGTGACGGCGCCAGAGGCGCCAGTGAGCGGAGGCAGGTCCAGGAAGGGGATGGCGTACATGGTCTGGGAACAAAGCAGGTCAATGCCCGGCCAGGGGCCAGGGCGAAACCGTTATTGTCCCCGATGCCTGCCCGTTTTCTGCCGAATCAGCGCTTGGCGCCCAGCTTGCGCAGACGCAGGAACAGCCAGGCGGCAATCGACAGGTTCAGCAGGTTCCAGCCGATGCCATTGATGAAGGCCGCCTTGTAGCTGCCGGTCAGGTCAAACACCAGACCCGACAGCCAGCCGCCCAGCGCCATGCCCAGCAGCGTGGCCATGATGACCGAGCCCACACGGGCGCCTGCCTCGTGGGGGTCGAAGTGTTCGCGGATGATGATGGCGTAGGACGGCACGATGCCCCCCTGAAACAGGCCGAACATGGCCGAAACCACGTACAGCGGCACCAGCCCGTCGAAGGGCAGAAACATCAGCAGGGCAATGCCTTGCAGGGCAGAACCCAGCAGCAAGGTGCGAATGCCACCGATGCGGTCGCAGACCATGCCCGAGACCAGGCGACTGACGATGCCGCTGGCCAGCATCAGCGACAGCATTTCGGCACCCCGTGCCGCGCCAAAACCCAGGTCGGTGCAATACGCCACGATGTGCACCTGCGGCATGGACATGGCGACACAGCAGGCGACGCCCGCCACAAACAGCAGCAGCTGTGCCCGGCCAGGGCTGAGGCCAAACGGACGACTGCGGTCTTGCACCAAGGTTTGCCCGGCGGGTGTGGCGGCGCTGGTCTGCACCATCGGTGGCCGCTGGCGCATGCGCAAAGCCAGCAGCGCCATGCCGATGCCGCAGACCAGTCCCATGCCGGTGTAGGTGTGGCGCCAGCCGATGGTGTCGATGCCGTACTGCACCAGGGGCGGCCAGAAGCTGCCTGCGATGTAGTTGCCGCTGGCGCAGATCGCCACCGCGATGCCGCGCCTGCGGTTCCACCACAGCGCGGTGTCGGCCATCAGGGGTGCAAAGGTGGCGGCGCTGCCAATCAGCCCCATCAGGCCGTGCGCCAGCCCGAACAGCCAGATGCTGCTGGCCATGCCCGCGCCGACAAAGCCCGCGCACACGGCGGCAGCGCCCAGCAGCAGCACTGGCGTGAGGCCGTGGCGGTCGGCCATCTTGCCGGTCCACAACCCGCCCAACCCGAGGCAGATCATCATCAGTGTGTAAGGCAGGGAGGCGTCGGCGCGGCCGATGCCGAATTCGGCCTGCACCGCTGGCAGCACCACCGACACCACATACATGCTGCTGTTGCCCAGCACCACCAGACCGAGTGTGGTCAGCAGGCGCCAGGCGGCTGTGCGGGAGTCGATCAGGGAAGGGTCTGCGGGGGCGGTGTTCATGTGCACCACTCTAGTGCCTGCGTCCGGGGTGGGACGTCATGCAGGTGACCGCAGATCAAACGTCCGAATCGGCGCCACCCAGGCGCCAGCGGCTGCGGGTCTGGCTGGCTTC
>Ga0255292_1000211_pt1 | contig 9978 bp, 9 predicted proteins | sample MistaT_35_FD_183690 | JGI IMG/M metagenome (GOLD analysis project Ga0255292, IMG submission 183690) | Metatranscriptome of freshwater microbial communities from Mississippi River, Louisiana, United States - Miss_Miss_RepB_8h (Metagenome... | ecosystem: Environmental > Aquatic > Freshwater > River ...
CCCGCCCCTTACACTGGCAAGCGGCCCTGCGGGGCCGCTTTTTTGTGCCCTGGAGACCGCCTTGAACCACCACCCCGAAGCCCCCATCGGTTTGATGAGTGCCATGCACGAGGAGCTGGCGCTGCTGCTGCAAGCCATGCCCGATGAGCGCAAAGTCACGGTGGCCGGACGCGATTTCTGGCCAGGCCACTGGCAGGGTCGCCCGGTGGTGGCGGTGCTCTCGCGCATCGGCAAGGTGGCGGCGGCCACCACGGCCACAGCCTTGGTGGAACGGTTTGGCGTTTCGCGCATCGTGTTCACCGGGGTGGCAGGGGGCATCGGCCCGGGCGTGCAGGTGGGCGATGTGGTGCTGGCCGATGCTTTTGTGCAGCACGACATGGACGCTTCACCCTTGTTTCCTCGCCATGAGGTGCCTTTGTACGGCCGCAGCCGTTTTGCCACCGATGCCAGCTTGTCGGCGGGCCTGGGGCAGGCGGCCCGCCAAGTGCTGGCGCAGGTGGCGGCCCACGTCGGTGAGGACGCTGTGCGCGAGTTCGGACTGCAGGCGCCGCGTTTGCACACCGGCCTGATCGCCAGCGGCGACCGTTTTGTGTCCACGAGTGCCGAATGCCGGGCCCTGCAGCAAGCCTTGCCCGAGGCGCTGGCGGTGGAAATGGAGGGGGCGGCCGTGGCGCAGGTGTGCGCCGATTACGGCATCCCGTTTGCAGCGTTGCGCACCATCTCGGACCGGGCCGATGACGATGCCCATGCCGATTTCAGCCGGTTCATGGGCCAGGTGGCCAGTCGCTACAGCCTGGCCATGCTGTCGGCCTGGCTGTCGCTCGCCATCACTTGAGCCAGCCGCGGCGGCGGAAGTACCACATCGGCACCACCGCGCTGGACACCATCAGGGCGATGGCAAAGGGGTAGCCCCAGGTCTGGCTGAGTTCGGGCATGTACTGGAAGTTCATGCCGTAGATGCTGGCGATCAGGGTAGGCGGCAGCAGGGCCACGCTGGCCACCGAGAAGATCTTGATGATCTTGTTCTGGTTGATGTTGATGAAACCGACGGTCGCATCCATCAGGAAGTTGATCTTGTCAAACAGGAAAGCCGTGTGCGAGTCGAGCGAATCGATGTCGCGCAGGATCTGGCGGGCCTCTTCAAACTGCTCGGCATTGAGCATTTTCGAGCGCATCATGAAGCTCACGGCACGGCGCGTGTCCATCACGTTGCGGCGGATGCGTCCGTTCAAGTCTTCCTGACGGGCAATTGCGCCCAGCACCTCGCCAGCCAGTTCGTCGGTCACATCGCCCGACAGCACCAGCTTGCTGGCTTTTTCCAGCTCGTCGTAAATGCCTTCGAGCGTGTCGGCCGAGTACTCGGCATCGGCGTCAAACAGCTTGAGCAGCACTTCCTTGGCGTCTTCGATCAGGCCCGGCGCGCGGCGTGCACGCATGCGCAGCAGCCGGAACACCGGCACGTCTTCGTCGTGGATCGAAAACAGCACGCCGCGGCTTTTGAGCTCGGCGTTGTGCTGGTTCAGGATGAAGGCGCAGCGCACGGTGCGCGGTTCGTCTTCCTGGGCAATCAGAAAGTCCGAGCGGATGTGCAGCTCGCCGTTGTCTTCTTCGTAAAAACGGGCGGACTCTTCGATGTCCTCGTCCATCGCGTCCTCAGGGATGGACAGACCGTAGTACTGCTTGATCCAGCGTTTTTCCTCGACCGTGGGGGATTCGAGGTCCACCCAGATGGGCTGGAAACGGGAGAGTTCTTCCAGGGATTCGATTTCTTCCTGGAACAGGCGACCGTTGACAAGGGTGAAGATGTTGAGCATGTCGGGACTCCGCGGGGGCCGAAAGCCAGAGGTTCAAAAAAGGCGGCGGTGTGATGGCTGGCGCTTTCGAACGTCTGGCGGCATGCTCCAACGTCCGAAAGCTACCGACTCGGGTAGCTTTCCATGTCGTGGTCTCCGAAAAAGGGGATGGGCGGATTATGGCATTGCACAGGCAAGCACCGGCCAAAAGCCGGTAGGCGCTGTCTGCCAACTTCAGCACCTTAGCAGCCCGCATCGGGCTTCCCAAGGCTTGTCCAGGAAATCCCTGGTTTTGCACGGCGGATGCTTGCCTTTGCCTGGCAGCAGGCGCATAGTGGTTGCAACAGCCCGGCTTTTGGTGGGCTGTGACACCCCCGCCACCTGGTGGCGGTTTGCGTACACCCGTTCAAGGAGGTCTGGATATGAATCTGACGATCAGCGGTCACCATCTCGAAGTCACCCCCGCATTGCGCAGCTATGTGACCGGAAAGCTCGATCGGATCACCCGACATTTCGACCAGGTGGTCGATGTGAAGGTGCTGTTGACGGTTGAAAAGCAGAAGGAAAAAGAAAAACGGCAACGTGCCGAATGCAATATCCATGTCAAAGGCAGTGACCTGTTCGCCGAAAGCGCCCACGAGGACCTGTACGCTGCCGTGGATGAGCTGATGGACAAGCTCGACCGCCAGGTGGTCAAGCACAAGAGCCGCCTGACCGATCACCACCACGACGCCCCCAAGCGCATGATGTGAACGCCCCCGTGTGGAGCGTCAACTGGCAAGGCTGCTTCGGCAGCCTTTTTCATGTGAACGTCCCGCAAGAGGTCGTTATTGCTTTGAAAACAAATTTTCTGGCGGGCCGGGCTGGCAGGTGCATAATCCGCCCTCGAACATGAATCGTCTCGCGTCCATCCTGCCTGTTGCCCAGGTTCTTGTGGGGGTTGAAGCCACCAGCAAGAAACGGGCATTCGAAGAAGCCGGCCTTCTCTTCGAGAACCTGCACGGCCTCTCCCGCGCTCTGGTGACGGACAGCCTGTTTGCGCGCGAGCGCCTGGGCTCGACCGGCCTGGGCCACGGCGTGGCGATTCCCCATGGCCGCATCAAGGGCCTGAAGGCGCCGATGGCCGCTGTGTTCCTGCTGGGCCAGCCGATCGGCTTTGACGCCCCTGACGAGCAGCCGGTCAGCCTGCTGATCTTCTTGCTGGTGCCCGAAGCAGCCACCCAGAAGCACCTGGAAATCCTGTCCGAGATTGCCGAGCTGCTCAGCGACAGCGCCCTGCGCGAGAGCATCAAGGCCAGCACATCGCAGGACGGGCTGCACCAGCTGATTGCCGGCTGGCGTTCCACCCAGGCCGCCTGAACCCCCGAAAACACGCCAGGACCACATGAAACCCACCGTGGTCAGTGCCGACGTCCTCTTCGAGGACCACCGCGCCCAGCTCAAGTGGCAATGGGTGGCCGGTCTGGGGGCGTCAGAGCGCCGTTTTGACGAAGTCGCCGTGCGCGAGGCCACCTCCGGGGCCGACCTGGTGGGCTACCTGAACTACATCCACCCCTACCGGGTGCAGATCCTGGGGCCGCGCGAAGTGGCCTATCTGACCAATTCCACCCCTGAAGACTGCGCGCGCCGCATTGCCCGCATCGTGACGCTGGAGCCACCCGTGCTGGTGCTGGCAGACGGTCAGGTGGCCCCCGATGCCCTGCTGTCCATGTGCGAACGGGCGCAGATCCCGATGTTCGCCACCCAGGAATCGTCGGCCTTTGTCATTGACGTTCTGCGGGCCTACCTGTCCAAGCACTTTGCCGACCGCACCACCATGCACGGCGTCTTCATGGACATCCTGGGGCTGGGCGTGCTGATCACGGGCGAGTCCGGTCTGGGCAAGAGCGAGCTGGGGCTGGAGCTGATTTCGCGTGGCAACGGTCTGGTGGCCGACGATGCGGTGGACCTGTACCGCATCAACCAGACCACCATCGAAGGGCGTTGCCCGGACCTGCTGCAGAACCTGCTCGAAGTGCGCGGCATCGGTTTGCTGGACATCCGGGCCATCTTTGGCGAAACCGCGGTGCGCCGCAAAATGCGGCTCAAGCTGATCGTGCACCTGGTGCGCAAGGAAACGCTGGAGCGCGAGTACGAGCGACTGCCCACCGAGCCGCTGACCCAGGACATTCTGGGCATCCCGGTGCGCAAGGCGGTGATTCAGGTGGTGGCGGGCCGCAACATCGCCGTGCTGGTGGAAGCGGCCGTGCGCAACACCATCCTGCAGATGCGGGGCATCGACACGTTCCAGGAGTTCATGGACCGCCAGCGCCGCGCCATGGAGTGAATGGCCGCTGGCCGGCGGCGCGCGTCAGCCTTGGCGGTGCGGGCAGGGCTTGCGGGTGCAGTGGGCGTACAGGCTCAGGGCGTGGTCGGCAATTTCAAAACCCTTGGCCTGGGCGACCGCCTGCTGGCGGGCCTCGATTTCAGGGTCGTAAAACTCCTCCACCCGACCGCAATCCAGACACACCATGTGGTCGTGGTGCTGGCCTTCGTTGAGTTCGTAGACGGCCTTGCCGCTTTCAAAATGGTTGCGATGCAGCAGGCCGGCCTGCTCGAACTGCATCAACACCCGGTAGACGGTGGCCAGGCCGATGTCGGCACCTTCCTGCAACAGCTGGCGGAACACGTCTTCGGCCGTCATGTGGCGTTGCACACCGCGCTGGAAAACCTCCAGGATTTTCAGGCGGGGGCCGGTGGCCTTGAGGCCGCTGCTCTTGAGGTTGTCGATGTGCATGGGGTGTCTGGTTCGGCATGAAGCGGGTGGCTGGCGTCCAGGCTGTGGGCCGCTACAATGCCCCGATGATATCGGGCCGCCTTCAACCATGACAGTCACTGTGATTTTCCGGGGGGCGTTGCTGTCCTTGCTCATGCTGTCCGGCTTGTCGGGGTGCAGCATCGGCCAGGGCTGGAGCAGCGATGTGTTCAAACCCTACGAACCCGATGTGGTGCAGGGCAATTTCGTTTCGCGTGAACAGCGCCAATACCTGCGCCCCGGCATGAGCCGTGCGCAGGTACGCGATGTGCTCGGAACGCCCCTGGTCACCAGCCTCTTTCATGCCGACCGCTGGGATTACGCTTTCGCCATCCGTCGCCAGGGGGTGCCGGTGCAGCAATTCCAGCTGACGCTGTTTTTCAGCAACGACGTGCTCAGTCGCATCGAAGGCGATGAACTGCCCAGCGAAGCCGAGTTTGTACAGCGCCTGACCCGTTCGCGTCCGACTGGCAAGGTGCCGGCGCTGGAGGCCACCGAAGAGCAGTTGCGCAGCTTCCCCTCGCGCCAGCCGGCGGCAGCCCCTGCGGCACCTGCCGTGCCACCACCGGCGACCTACCCGCCGCTGGAGTCCGCCCCCCGTTGACCGCCTGCGCGTTGTTGCGCAGGCCCCGATCCTGAAACGACCATGACCGCTTCCAACCCTTCTTCGCTCCTGCCCATCGCCGTTGCCGGCGCCACCGGCCGCATGGGGCACATGCTCATCGAGGCCATTGTGGGCACCGACGACTGTCGCCTGTCGGGCGCGCTGGACATCGCGGCCAGCCCGGCCCTGGGGCAGGATGCCGCGGCCTGGCTGGGCAAAACTTCGGGCGTGGTGGTCACCAGCGAACTGCGCGCAGGGCTCCAGAACTCCGGGTTTCTGATCGATTTCACCCGCCCCGAAGGCACGATGGCCCACCTGAAGGTTTGCCGCGAACTGGGCGTGAAAGCGGTGATCGGCACCACCGGCTTTTCGGAAGCGCAGAAGGCCGAAATCGCCGACATCGCCAAGGACATCGCCATCGTCATGGCGCCCAACATGAGCGTGGGCGTGAACGTGACCCTCAAGCTGCTGCAGATGGCCGCGCAGGCGCTGGCCACCGGCTACGACATCGAAATCATCGAGGCGCACCACCGCCACAAGGTCGATGCCCCCAGCGGCACCGCGCTCAAGATGGGGGAGGTGATCGCCGAAGCCATTGGCCGTGATCTGAAAGAGTGCGCTGTGTACGAGCGTTATGGCCACACCGGCGAGCGTGACCCCTCCACCATCGGTTTTTCCACCATCCGCGGCGGCGACATCGTGGGCGACCACACCGTGCTGTTTGCCGGTACGGGCGAGCGCATCGAGGTGACGCACAAGTCGTCCAGCCGCGCGACCTACGCCCAGGGCAGCCTGCGCGCGGTGCGCTTCCTGGCCGGGCAGCAGCGCGGCCTGTTTGACATGTTTGACGTGCTCAACCTGCGCTGACCCATGAGCCTGGCCGACTTCTGGCTGCACAGCGACGCCTTCAGCCTGTTTCTGGCCCTGGTCCTGCTGGGGCTGTCGGTGGCCAGCTGGGTGGTGATCTTCTGGAAGTGGCGACTGCTCAGCCGCGTTCAGGCCGATGTGCCTCGCAGTGTCGCGGCCTTCTGGCATGCCCCGCATCTGTCGGCAGCACGCGAGCAGCTGCCGGCTTTTGACCGCGACCGCAGCCTCCTGCCTCTGGTGGAGGCGACCGAGCAGCCTTTGATGGGCACCCTGGCGGGTGCCGGTCTGCGCCACGAACAACTCACCCGCACCCTGCGCGACGCCCTGCATGGCGTTCTGCGCCGCCTGCAATGGGGTCAGACCGTGCTCGCCACCGCCGGTTCGATTGCGCCCTTTGTGGGCCTGCTGGGCACGGTGTGGGGCATTTTCAATGCCCTGACCGGCATGGCCGAGGCGGGTCAACTTACGGTCGACCGGATTGCCGGTCCCGTGGGGGAGGCCCTGGTCATGACCGCTTTGGGGCTGGGTGTGGCCATTCCGGCGGTGCTGGGCTACAACCTGCTGGGCCGCCGCATCGCCCAGATCGAAGCCGAGCTGGAAGGTTTTGCCCACGACCTGCGCGGCCTGCTGGCCGGCAAGGACTGACATGGCGTTCGGTCGCCTGGAACGCCGCCCCGAGGCCCAGCCGATGAGCGAGATCAACGTCACGCCGCTGGTGGACGTGATGCTGGTGCTGCTGGTGATTTTCATGCTGACGGCGCCACTCCTGACGAGCGCGATCCGGCTCGACCTGCCGCAGGCCGAGGGGCTGCAGTCGGGCGAGGCGCCGCAGTCGGTGACGGTGGCTCTGGATGCCAAGGGGCAGATTTTCTTCAACGACAAGCCGGTCGATGCCGCCGTCTTGGCCCAGCAATTGGAAGCCACCGCCCGCCGCAACCGCGAGACCGAGGTGCAGTTGCGGGTGGACGAGGCCGTGCCCTACGGCCAGGTGGTGGTGCTCATGGGCGCCGCCCAGAAGGTCGGTCTGTCGCGCATTGGGTTTGTGGCCCAACCGTCTTCGCGCTGATTCGGGCTCTGGTGGGCGGGTCTGGTTTGGGCAGGGGCGAGGCTCCTCCGTCGCAGGCTCAATGTCGTCACCTCGCCCCTGCCCAAACCAGACCATGGTGGGTCTCCATGGGTGGGCGCCGCCTGACGAAATTGAGCTTGCGACGAGGAAGGCGGCGCCCACCCCCGCTCAGCGCCCCCTGGAGCGCCAAACTCCCAGGACCCGGCACACCAGGTCCCACACCCTGGCCGCCTACAATTGAGCCCATCATGCAAGACAAGTACAGCCACCTCGACGTCGAAGCCGCCGCACAGGCCCGCCGGGCGTCCCGCGACGCTTACCGCGTCACCGAAGACCAGAGCAAAAAGAAGTTCTACGCCTGCTCCATGCTGCCCTACCCCAGCGGCAAGCTGCACATGGGCCACGTGCGCAACTACACCATCAACGACATGCTCACGCGCCAGCTGCGCATGAAGGGCATGAACGTGCTCATGCCCATGGGTTGGGACGCCTTTGGCCTGCCTGCCGAAAACGCCGCGCTCAAGAACAAGGTGCCACCCGCCAAGTGGACCTATGAAAACATCGCCTACATGAAAAAGCAGATGCAGGCGATGGGCTTGGCCATCGACTGGTCGCGCGAAGTGGCGACCTGCGACCCGGATTACTACAAGTGGAACCAGTGGCTGTTCCTCAAGATGCTGGAAAAAGGCATCGCCTACCGCAAGACCCAGATCGTCAACTGGGACCCGGTGGACCAGACCGTGCTGGCCAACGAGCAGGTGATCGACGGCCGCGGCTGGCGCACCGGTGCGCTGGTCGAAAAGCGCGAAATCCCCGGCTACTACCTGAACATCACCCAGTATGCCCAGGAACTGCTCGAACACGTGCAGATGGGCAACGAGAAGGCCACGCTGGACGGCTGGCCCGACAAGGTGCGCCTGATGCAGGAAAACTGGATCGGCAAGAGCGAAGGCGTGCGCTTTGCGTTCACGCATGACATCAAGGCTGCCGATGGCCAGTTGATCGGTGACGGCAAGATGTACGTCTTCACCACCCGCGCCGACACCATCATGGGCGTGACGTTTTGCGCGGTGGCCGCCGAGCACCCGCTGGCGCTGCATGCGGCTGCCAGCAACCCGGCACTTGCCGCTTTCCTCGAAGAATGCAAGACCGGTGGCACCACCGAGGCCGAGCTGGCCACGCAAGAGAAAAAGGGCATGCCCACGGGCCTGTTCGTCACGCACCCGCTCACCGGCGCCCAGGTCGAAGTCTGGGTGGGCAACTATGTGCTCATGAGCTACGGCGACGGCGCCGTGATGGGCGTGCCCGCACACGACGAGCGCGATTTTGCGTTTGCTTTGAAATACCAGCTGCCGATCAAGCAGGTGGTGGGCCAGGTGCCGGCCGCATCGGGGCCTGCCTCCGGTTCGTCAGTCGCGCGCTCCGATTCCTCACCGAAGGCAGGCCCCGCTGCGGCCTCTGTGGTCTTCGATGCAGCGGCGTGGGCCGAGTGGTATGCGACCAAGGACGGGGTGTGCGTGAATTCAGGTGAGCTTGACGGGTTGACGTACAAAGCCGCCGTCAACAAGGTCGCCGAGTTGCTCGCGGCCAAAGGCCTGGGCGAGAAGAAAACCACCTGGCGTCTGCGCGACTGGGGCATCAGCCGCCAGCGCTACTGGGGCACGCCGATCCCGATCATCCATTGCGACGAGCACGGCGCGGTGCCGGTCCCTGAAAAAGACCTGCCCGTGGTGCTGCCGCAGGACTGCATTCCCGACGGTTCGGGCAATCCGCTGCACAAGCACGAAGGCTTCCACGCCGGTGTGACCTGCCCGGTATGCGGCAAACCCGCGCGCCGCGAGACCGACACCATGGACACCTTTGTGGACTCGTCCTGGTACTTCATGCGCTATTGCGACCCGAAGAACGACGAAGCCATGGTGGCGGGCGGCGCCGAATACTGGATGCCGATGGACCAGTACATTGGCGGCATCGAGCACGCCATCCTGCACCTGCTGTACGCGCGCTTCTGGACCAAGGTCATGCGTGACCTGGGCCTGGTCAAGGTGGACGAACCCTTCAAGCGCCTGCTCACCCAGGGCATGGTGCTCAACCACATCTACTCGCGCCGCACCGCCAAAGGCGGCAAGGACTATTTCTGGCCGCACGACGTCGAGCATGTGCTCGATGAGGGCGGCAAGATCGTCGGCGCCAAGCTCAAGAACGAAGCCGAGAGCGGCGACGGTCGCCTGCCCGTGGGCACGCCCATCGACTACGAGGGCGTGGGCACCATGTCCAAGTCCAAGAACAACGGCGTCGACCCGCAGGACCTGATCGAGCGCTACGGTGCCGACACCGCGCGCCTGTACACCATGTTCACCGCGCCGCCCGAAGCCACACTGGAGTGGAACGACGCGGCGGTGGAAGGCAGCTACCGCTTCCTGCGCCGTGTGTGGAATTTCGCGGTCAAGAACGAAGCCCTGCTCAAGAAGGGCATCGCGGTCTACCGCAGCCAGAACGTGGCGTTCGGCAAGGCTGCCAAGGCGCTGCGCCTGGACATCCACACCGTGCTCAAGCAGGCCAACTACGACTACGAGCGCATGCAGTACAACACCGTCGTCTCGGCGGTGATGAAGATGCTCAACACGCTCGAAGACGTGCAACTGTCTGACAGCGCCGAAGACGCTGCCGCGCTGGCCGAGTGCTTCTCGGTCCTGCTGCGCGTGCTGTACCCGGCCTGTCCGCACCTCACCGACCAGCTCTGGAACGAACTGGGTTATGCCGCCTGCTGCGGTGATCTGCTCGACGTGGCCTGGGCCGAGGTCGATGAATCGGCCCTGCAGCGCGACGAGATCGAACTCATGCTGCAGGTCAA
>Ga0255292_1000212_pt1 | contig 9962 bp, 7 predicted proteins | sample MistaT_35_FD_183690 | JGI IMG/M metagenome (GOLD analysis project Ga0255292, IMG submission 183690) | Metatranscriptome of freshwater microbial communities from Mississippi River, Louisiana, United States - Miss_Miss_RepB_8h (Metagenome... | ecosystem: Environmental > Aquatic > Freshwater > River ...
CAGCAAGCCGGTGACCGCAAGCAGGGCACCACGGTGCGCGTCTGGCCCGATGCCAAGTACTTTGACTCGTCCGCCTTGCCGATGGCCGAGTTGGTGCACCTGCTGCGCAGCAAGGCGGTGCTGATGCCGGGCGTGAGCGTCACGCTGGTCAACGAAAAAACCAAGGAAACGCAGAACTGGCAATACAAGGGCGGTCTGGGCGACTACCTGGGCCAGACCCTGAGTGCGGACCCGGTGATCCCGATGTTCGCTGGTGAAGGCTATGCCGACAAGAACAACGACAGCTTTGCCGAGGGCGAAGGTGCGGCCTGGGCCGTGGCCTTCACCGAAGAAGGCGCACCGGTGCGCGAGAGCTACGTCAACCTGATCCCCACGCCCGCGGGCGGCACGCACGACAGCGGCCTGCGCGATGGCCTGTTCAACGCCGTCAAGAGCTTCATCGAGCTGCACAGCCTGCTGCCCAAGGGCGTCAAGCTGCTGCCCGAAGACGTGTTTGCCCGTGCCAGCTATGTGCTGAGCGCCAAGGTGCTGGACCCACAGTTTCAGGGCCAGGTCAAGGAACGGCTGAACTCGCGCGATGCGGTGCGGCTGGTGTCCAGCTTCGTGCGCCCGGCGCTTGAGCTCTGGCTCAACCAGCATGTGGACTACGGCAAGAAGCTGGCCGAACTGGCCATCAAGGCGGCGCAGACGCGTCAGCGTGCCGGTCAGAAGGTCGAAAAGCGCAAGAGCTCGGGTGTGGCGGTGCTGCCGGGCAAGTTGACCGACTGCGAAAGCAAGGACATTGCCCACAACGAGGTGTTTCTGGTCGAGGGCGACTCGGCCGGTGGCAGCGCCAAGATGGGCCGCGACAAGGAGTGTCAGGCGGTGCTGCCCTTGCGTGGCAAGGTGCTCAACACCTGGGAGGTCGAACGCGACCGCCTGTTTGCCAACACCGAAATCCATGACATTTCGGTGGCGATTGGCGTGGACCCGCACGGGCCGAATGACACGCCCGACCTGAGCGGTCTGCGCTACGGCAAGATCTGCATCCTGTCCGACGCGGACGTGGACGGCTCGCACATCCAGGTGCTGCTGCTCACGCTGTTCTTCCGCCATTTCCCCAAGCTGATCGACGCGGGCCATGTGTTTGTGGCCCGCCCGCCGCTGTTCCGGGTGGATGCACCCGCGCGTGGCAAGAAGCCCGCGACCAAGATGTATGCGCTCGATGAGGGCGAGTTGACGGCGATTCTGGACAAGCTGCGCAAGGATGGCGTGGCTGAAGGCAAGTGGAGCATCAGCCGCTTCAAGGGTCTGGGCGAGATGAGTGCCGAGCAGCTGTGGGAAACCACGCTCAATCCGGACACGCGGCGCCTGCTGCCGGTGCAGCTGGGCGATCTGGACTTTGGGCAGACCGAGGCCGAGATCACCAAGCTGATGGGCAAGGGCGAGGCGGCGGCCCGCCGTGAGCTGATGGAGCTGCACGGCGACGCGATTGAGATCGATGTTTGAGCCTCTGTTTGGGACTTCAAATGGGGAGGGCCATGGGGGCCTCCTCATGCTGAAGGACCAGAAATCGTCGGCCCCCACGGCCCTCCCCATTTGAAGTTGTGGTGGTTTGACCGCCACCTGAAGAGTTGAAGCCATGAACGATCAACCGACCCTCGAATTCAACAGCGGCGAAACCGATGACGCGCTGAACCTGGCGAACTACGCCCAGCGCGCCTACCTCGAGTACGCGCTGTCCGTCGTCAAAGGCCGCGCGCTGCCCGATGTGTGCGACGGCCAGAAGCCGGTGCAGCGGCGCATCCTGTATTCGATGGACCGCATGGGCCTGGGCTACAACGGCAACACTGCCGCCAAACCGGTCAAGAGCGCCCGTGTGGTGGGCGATGTGCTGGGCCGTTACCACCCGCACGGCGACACCGCAGCGTATGACGCACTGGTGCGCATGGCGCAGGATTTTTCGCAGCGCTACCCGCTGATCGACGGGCAGGGCAATTTTGGTTCGCGTGACGGTGATGGCGCAGCCGCCATGCGCTACACCGAAGCGCGGCTGTCCAAGATCACCGGTTTGCTGCTCGACGAGATCGACATGGGCACGGTGGACTTTGTGCCCAATTACGACGGTTCGACCGAAGAGCCCCGCCAGTTGCCCGCTCGGCTGCCGTTCACCCTGCTCAACGGCGCCAGCGGCATTGCCGTGGGTCTGGCCACCGAAATCCCGAGCCACAACCTGCGCGAGGTGGCCGACGCCTGTGTGGCGCTGGTCAAGAACGACAAGCTGAGCGACGAAGAATTGCTGGCCATCATTCCCGGTCCAGACTATTGCGGTGGTGGGCAGATCATCAGCCCGGCCAGCGACATTGCCGATGCCTACCGCACCGGCCGCGGCAGCCTGAAGGTGCGTGCGCGCTGGAAGATCGAGGACCTGGCGCGTGGCCAGTGGCAGCTGGTGGTCAATGAGTTGCCGCCGGGCGTGAGCGCCCAGAAGGTGCTCGAAGAAATCGAAGAGCTGACCAACCCCAAGGTCAAGGCGGGCAAGAAGGCGCTCACCCAGGACCAGCAGCTGCTCAAGGCCAGCGTGCTGGCCGTTCTGGACGTGGTGCGCGACGAGTCGAGCAAGGACGCGCCGGTGCGTCTGGTGTTCGAGCCCAAGACCAGCAAGACCCTTCAGCAGGAGCTGATCACCACGCTGCTGGCCCACACCAGCCTGGAAACTTCGTCGCCGATCAACCTCACCATGGTGGGCATCGATGGCAAGCCGGTGCAAAAGTCGCTGCGTCAGATCCTGACCGAGTGGATCAGCTTCCGCCAGACCACGATCACGCGCCGCAGCCAGCACCGCCTCTCCAAGGTGATGGACCGCATCCACATCCTCGAAGGTCGGCAGCTGGTGCTGCTCAACATCGATGAGGTGATCCACATCATCCGAAACAGCGACGAGCCCAAGGTCGCGCTGATCGAGCGCTTCAAGCTCAGCGACCGTCAGGCCGAGGACATCCTCGAAATCCGTCTGCGTCAGCTGGCGCGCCTGGAAGCCATCAAGATCGAGCAGGAGCTGTCGGAACTGCGCGAAGAACAGAAAAAACTCGAAGAAATCCTGAGCAGCCCGGCGGCCCTGCGCCGCCTGATGGTCAAGGAGATCGAGCAGGACGCCAAGACTTTTGCCGACGCGCGCCGCACCCTGATCCAGGAAGAGAAGAAGGCCGTGGCCGAGGTCAAGGTCGTGGACGAGCCCGTCACGGTGGTCATCAGCCAGAAAGGCTGGGTGCGCGCACGCCAGGGCCATGGCCACGAGGCGACCAGCTTCGCCTTCAAGGCGGGCGACGGTTTGTACGGCACTTTCGAGTGCCGAACCGTTGATCAGCTCATCGTGTTTGGAACCAATGGCCGCGTCTACAGCGTGCCCGTGGCCGCCTTGCCCGGTGCGCGGGGGGATGGTCAGCCCATCACCACGCTCATCGAGCTGGAGTCCGGCACCCAGCCCGCGCATTACTTTGCGGGGCCCACCGGCGCCACGCTGCTGCTGTCCAGTTCAGGTGGCTACGGTTTCCTGGCCACGGTGGAAGGCATGGTCTCTCGCAACAAGAGCGGCAAGAGCTTCATCAGCCTGGGCGAGGGTGAGACGGTCTGCGCTCCTTCGCATGTGAGCGGCTCGAGTGCGACCGTGCCCGCAGGGGCTCAGCCGCTGCCTGCGGCCACCAGCGTGGCCTGTGCCAGCACGGGCGGCCGCATCCTGACTTTCGAGATCGGTGAACTCAAGCTGATGGAAAAGGGCGGACGCGGCCTCATGCTGATCGACCTGGAGGCCAAGGACCAGCTGGCTGGGGCTGCCGCCTACACCCGAAGCATCAAGATTGAAGGCATCGGGCGCGGTGGCAAGGACCGCGAGGAAACCCTCGAAATCCGCAGCCTCAACAATGCCAAGGTCAGCCGCGCCAAGAAGGGCAAGGTGGCCGACCTCGGCTTCAAGCCCACCCGTGTGACCCGGGTGGAGTGAGCCCGCAGGCTCACTTCAGCGTCAACAGAGGAATGTCTTTGGCCTCGGCCAGGGCGTCGAGTTCTTTGCGGGTCTTGCTGGCCACAAACGATGCAATCGCCTGGTGCACGCCGGGCTTGAACAAATCCTTGACCGGGTGCGCCACGTTCACCCCCGCGGCATTGCACAGGCGCTGGGCAAAGTGGGCTTCCAGCGCCGCCATGGCCACGCGGCCGTTCTTGCAGGGGTAGATGCGGTAGCCGGCATGGGCCCCGCCCACGGCGCCCTTGGGGGTGGTCATCTGCCACTGGCGGGGCAGGGCCAGCCAGGCGGCCGCGGTGCTCAGCGCCACTTCGTGCAGCGTGCCCTTGCCGGTGGTTTTCTGCAGCAGCGTGGCTTGCAAAGCGGCCTCGCTGGCCATGAGCGCGCCGCCCATGTCGGCGAACAGGCTGGCGGGCAGCGCCATGTCGGGCACCAGACCGACTTCGGCCTGATAGGTCAGGTCATGGCCCGGAATCTCGGCCAGCGGGCCGGGCGCGCCCACCACCTGGATCAGGCTCAGGCCGGGGTAGCGCTTGTGCAGGGTCTTCCAGTCCAGCCCCAGCTTGATGAGTGCCGAGGGGCGAAACGAGGTCAGCAGGATGTCTGTGCTGGCCAGCAGCTTGTGCAGACCGCTCTGGCCTTTCGCGTCCTTGAGGTCGAGCGTGACTTCTTTGACGCCCGCGTGCAGCTGCGCATAGCCCTCGGGGGTGTAGTGCTGCATCGGGTCGCCCGCCGGCGGATTGACCTTGGTGCAGCGGGCGCCCAGTTGTGCCAGTCGCATCAGGGCGGCGGGGCCGGGCAGGTTCAGGGCAAGGCTGACGACGCGCGTGCCGCGCAGGGGTTTGAGGACGGCCATGGTGTGTGTGCGGTATGTGCTGTGTGTTTTCTCTGGCCCAAATTATGAAGGGCCGCAGGACGGATATCCTGCGGCCCTGGTCAGGGGGGCTGCGTAGGGGCTCAGCGGTCGCCGAAGTCCAGCGGCAGGCCCACGTAGTTTTCAGCGATGGTGCGTGAGCCCGACTCGCTGTGGATCAGGTAGTCGAGTTCGGCTTCCTGGAATTTCTGGGCGATCTCGCCCTCGCCCGGGAAGCGGTGCATCAGCTGCGTGAACCACCACGAGAAGCGCTCGGCGCGCCAGATGCGGCGCAGGCAGCGCTCGGAGTAGGTGTCGATGCCGAGTTCAGAGTTTTCCTTGTAGTACTCGATGATGGCGGTCGACAGGTATTTCACATCGGTGGCGGCCAGGTTCAGGCCCTTGGCGCCGGTGGGCGGCACGATGTGGCCCGCGTCACCGGCCAGGAACATGCGGCCAAAGCGCATCGGCTCGGTCACGAAGCTGCGCAGCGGGGCGATGCTTTTCTCGATGCTGGGGCCGGTCACCAGGTTGGCGCGGGCTTCGGGGTCGAGGCGGTTGCGCAACTCGTCCCAGAAGGCCTCATCGCTCCAGTCCTCGACCTTGTCGGTCAGCGGCACCTGCAAGTAGTAGCGGCTGCGGGTGGCGCTGCGCTGCGAGCACAGCGCAAAGCCGCGCGGGCTGTTCACATAGATCAGCTCGTGGTGCACCGGCGGTGTGTCCGACAGCAGGCCGAGCCAGCCGAAGGGGTAGACCTTTTCGTATTCGCGGATCTTGTCCTTGGGGGCGCTGGCGCGGCAAACGCCATGAAAGCCATCGCAGCCGGCGATGAAGTCGCACTCGATGGTGTGGGTGACGCCATCCTTTTCGTAGGTGACACGCGGTTTGGCGGTTTCGAAGTCGTGCACCTGCACGTTCTGCGCCTCGTACACCGTGGGCAGCCCCAGCGACTGGCGTGCGTCCATCAGGTCACGGGTGACTTCGGTCTGGCCATAGACCATCACGTTCTTGCCGCCGGTCAGCTGGTTCATGTCGATGCGGTGGCGCTCGCCCTTGAACAGCAGGTCAAAACCGCCGTGGATCAGACCTTCCTTGTGCATGCGCTGGCCCACACCAGCTTCGTCGAGCAGGTCGATGCAAACCTGTTCGAGCACGCCGGCGCGGATGCGCGAGAGCACGTAGTCGCCAGTCTGACGCTCGAGGATGATGGCATCGATGCCGGCCTTGTACAGCAGCTGGCCGAGCAGCAGGCCAGAGGGGCCGGCGCCAATGATGGCCACCTGGGTACGGGTCGCTTTGGTCATGGAAAGTCTCCTGCAAGGTGTGAAAACGATGGGCGTGAGCTTAGGCAAAGCCCGCCGTCAGCGCAGTACCGGACTGCACCTAATGTGCGATCATTCGATCAGCTGTGCGATGATCGCGCAAATTGATGGGGATCAACCGGGTCATGACCATTGCCAAAGCGGACTACATCGAGGGCCTGGCCAAGGGGCTGGCCGTGCTCGAAGCCTTTGACACCGAGCGCCAGCGCCTGAACGCCACACTGGCCGCGCAGCGCACGGGCATCACGCGCGCAGCCGCACGCCGGCATTTGTTGACGCTGGCCGAACTGGGCTATCTGGAGACCGACGGCAGCCATTACTGGTTGTCAGCACGGGTGCTGCGCTTTGCTGGTAGTTACATGGCCACTTCACGTCTGCCGCGCACCCTGCAGCCCACCCTCAACCGGCTGGCCGCGCAGACCCAGGCGGCTTTCAGTGCCGTCGTGCTCTACGGTGGCGAAGGCGTGATCGTGGCGCGCAGCGCTGGCAGTGCCGAGCCGGTGAGGGCTCTGGCCTATGGCCTGCACCTGGGGGCGAGGCTGCCAGCGCATGCCACTTCCACCGGGCGCGTGCTGCTGGCCAGTTTGCCCAAAGTGGAGTTCACTGCATGGCTCAAGGGCCGCGATTTGCCGCGCATCACACCGCAAACCGAGGTCAACCCCAAGGCCTTCAAGGCCTTGATCGAGCAGGTGCGTCAGGACGACTGGTGCCTGGCGCGGGACGCGCACGAGCTGGGCATCCACGCCTTGGCCGTGCCCCTGCGAGACATGCAAGGGCGCACGTTGGCGGCCCTCAATGTGGTGGGCACGGCCGAACAGTTCAGCGATGCGGCGGTGCAGCGCAAGTGGCTGCCATTGTTGCTGGACGCGGCCCGGGAGTTGAGACCTTTGCTCTGATCTGAGCCGTTGTTCGGCCGCAGGGGCGGCCTCCTACAGTGAAAACAGACAGTCTTGTGTGAGCAAGCCCCCGCTCGCGAATGTTTGAAGGGGACGCTAAACGCCCAGGTGCTGCTCCAGCACGCTCGGGTCGGCGTGCAGGGCCTGTGAACTGCCTTCGAACACTACCTCGCCCTTGACCAGAATGATGTTGCGGTCGGTGATCTGGGTGACGTGCTTCCAGTTCTTGTCCACGATGATGGCGCTGATGCCGCTGTCCTTGATGACGCTGCAGATGCGCCAGATTTCGCGGGCGATCAGCGGGGCCAGGCCTTCGGTGGCCTCGTCCAGGATGAGCACATCGGGGTTGGTCATGAGGGCGCGGCCGATGGTCAGCATCTGCTGCTCGCCGCCCGAGAGCTGCTGGCCGCCATGGCCCAGACGCTCCTTCAGGCGCGGGAAGGTCTCCAGCACGCGCTCGTAGGTCCAGTCACGCTGGCCGCGGGTGCCGGCTCGGGCGGCCATTTTGAGGTTCTCGACGACGCTCAGGTTGCCGAAGATGCCACGGCCCTCGGGCACGTAAGCGATCCCCATCTGCGCCACCTCGAAGGTGGGGCGACCGTTCATCGGCTTGCCCTTGATTTCCACCGTGCCCTTGCGTGGCGGCACGATGCCCATGATGGACTTGAGCAGGGTGCTCTTGCCCATGCCGTTGCGGCCCATCAGGCCAATCGTTTCGCCACGGCCCACCGTGAAGTCGATGCCGCGCAGGATGTGGCTGGCGCCGTAGTAGGTGTGGATGCCGTGGGCGTGGATCAGGGTGTCGCTCACTTCAATGCTCTCCCAGATAAGCGGCCTGCACATTGCGGTCGGCGCGCACAGTGGCGGGCGTGTCGCTGGCGATCACCTGGCCGTTGACCATCACCGTCAGGTGGTCGGCCAGGGCAAAGATGGCGTCGATGTCGTGTTCGACCAGCATCATCGCGTGGTCCTGTTTCAGGCGCAGCAGCAGCTCGACCATCCGTTCGGCCTCGGCCACGCCCATGCCGGCCAGCGGTTCATCCAGCAGCAGCACCACCGGTTCGGTGGCCAGCGTCATGGCGATTTCGAGCTGACGCTGTTCGCCGTGGCTGGCCGCGCCCGCCATGGTGTGGCGGCGGCTTTGCAGGCCGGCCAGTTCGATGGCGCGCTCGGCGCGGGCGTTCACGGCCACCATGCTGTCGGCTTTGCCCAGCCAGCCCAGCGGGTTGAACGGATGGGGCTGCACACGCGATTGCGCCGCCAGACGAACGTTGTCCCAGACGGTGAAGGTGCGGAAGATGTTGGTCTTCTGGTAGCTGCGGCCCAGGCGATGGCGCGAGATTTTTTCGGGCGTCCAGCCGGTGATGTCGTGGCCGTCTAGCGTGATGCTGCCGCTGGTGGGCGGCAGGTCACCCGAGAGCAGGTTGGTCAGCGTGGACTTGCCGGCGCCGTTGGGGCCAATCACCGCGTGCAGCTTGCCGTGACACAGGTCCAGCGACACGTCATTCACGGCAGCCAGGCCGCCAAAGCGCTTGGTCAGGCCCTTGGCCGACATCAGGACTTTGGAATCACTCATTGTTGGCCTCCTTTTTCGCGAAGGCGCGGGCCAGCAGACCCAGAATGCCCTTGGGCGCAAAGATGACCAGGGCCACGATGAACAGGCCCATCCACATCTGCCAGTGCTTGCCGGTGTTGAAGTTGCCGATCGCGGGCAAGTCCTTGAACAGGTGCAGCAGGTACTCGAAGGAGAAGGCCCCGATGATGGCCCCGGCAAAATTGCCCATGCCGCCCAGGATCACCATCATGATGGCGTGTGCACTCAAGTGGAAACCCATGAGCTCGGGGTTCACGAAGCCGGTCTGCGCGGCCCACAGAAAGCCGGCCAGCCCAGCCAGGGCGCCAGCCAGGGTGAAAGCCGCCAGCTTGTGGCTGAAGGTGCCAAAGCCCAGGGCCCGCATGCGGTGCTCGTTGACACGGATGCCGGCCAGCGAGCGGCCAAAGGGGCTCCACAGCACGCGGCGCAGGAACAGGTACACCGCCACGAGACAGCCCAGCGTGAAGAAGTAGAACACGCGCTTGTTTTCCAGATCGATCAGCACGGCGTCAGGCCGGAAGTTCAGGAACAGGCCGTCCGAGCCACCGAGCGCCTTGTTGTCGAAAAACACATAGAACACCATCTGTGCAAAGGCCATGGTGACCATGATGAAGTAGATGCCGTGCGTGCGCACGACCAGAAAGCCGATGACGAGCGCCGCCAAGGCCGAGGCCCCCACGGCAATCGGCAGGCTGGCATACAGGCTGATGGGCTCGTTGGCTGGCGTGACAAAGGCCAGCGCGTAGCCGGCAATGCCGAAGTAGGCCGCGTGGCCCAGCGACACCAGGCCGGTCACGCCCTGCAGCAGGTCCAGGCTCATGGCAAAGATGGCCAGGATCATCATGCGGTTGACCATGGACATGTAGAAATCCGAGCCAACAAAAGGAAAGGCGGCCAAAGCCAGCAGGCCCAGCACCAGCAGCAGCTGGACACTGCGGGGCAGGGTTTCAATGTGAATCTGAGGAGCGCTCATCTTGATTTACTGCTTGAAAAGACCTTCGGGCTTGTACAAAAGCACGGCGGCCATGAGCACATACACCAGCATGCCCGACACCTGCGGCAGCAGCACCTTGCCGAAGGTGTCCACCAAACCCACCAGCAAGGCCGAAATCAGGGCGCCGCGCACCGAGCCGATGCCGCCGATCACCACCACCACAAAGCACATGATCAGCACCTGAGAGCCCATATTGGGGTAGACGCTGGAAATCGGCGCGGCGATCATGCCGGCGATCGAGGCCAGGCCCACGCCCAGCGCAAACACCACGGCGTGGATCAGGGTGATGTTCACACCCAGGGC
>Ga0255292_1000213_pt1 | contig 9937 bp, 7 predicted proteins | sample MistaT_35_FD_183690 | JGI IMG/M metagenome (GOLD analysis project Ga0255292, IMG submission 183690) | Metatranscriptome of freshwater microbial communities from Mississippi River, Louisiana, United States - Miss_Miss_RepB_8h (Metagenome... | ecosystem: Environmental > Aquatic > Freshwater > River ...
AAGCCGGCCGTGCTGCGGTCCATCCACAGTGCCATGAAGTGGCAGCCGATGCCGGCCATGGCACGCGAACCTTCGGGCACGCGGGTGCTGGTGTTGTGCGGGCAGCCCGAGCAGAACCAGGGCAAACGTTCGGCGGCAGTGCCCAAGGTGAGCGCCTGCATCGATTTTTCCTTGGCGTCGAGCACGGCCAGGTGTGCGTCAATGCGGGCAGTGGTGTCGGCGTCGATGCCGATTTTTTTCAGGCGTTTGGCGATGGCGCGGGCAATGATGGCCGGGCTCAGGTCGGCATTGGCTCGCAGCAGGGTGTTGGCACTCGGGTTGGGCATGGACCATTCGCCGCCACCATGGCCGTCCACGTCGTCGAACTTGCCGATCACGTCGGGGCGCACATCGTCGCGCCAGTTGTAGAGCTCTTCTTTGAGCTGGTATTCGATGACCTGGCGCTTTTCTTCGACCACCAGGATTTCGCGCAGCCCGGTGGCGAATTCGCGGGTGGTCTGCGCTTCGAGTGGCCACACCACGTTCACCTTGTGCAGGCGGACGCCCAGACGCTGGCAGGTGGCGTCATCGAGGCCCAGGTCGAGCAGGGCCTGGCGGGTGTCGTTGTAGGCCTTGCCGCTGGCGATCAAGCCAAAGCGGTCCTGCGGGTTTTCAATGACGTTGTGGTTGAGCTTGTTGGCACGGATGTAGGCCAGGGCCGCATACCACTTGTAGTCGAACAGGCGCTGCTCTTGCTCCAGCGCGGTGTCGGGCCAGCGGATGTGCACGCCACCCGGCGGCATCACGAATTCGGGCAGCACAATTTGAACGCGCTCGGGGTCGATGTGCGCGGTGGCGCTGGACTCGACGATCTCCTGGATGGTTTTCATGCCGGCCCACACGCCTGCAAAGCGGCTCATGGCCAGTGCGTGCAAGCCCAGGTCGAGGATGTCCTGCACGCTGGCCGGGAAGAACACGGGCAGACCGCAGGCCTTGAAGATGTGGTCACTTTGGTGCGCCGCCGTGGAACTCTTGGCCACATGGTCGTCACCGGCCACCGCCAGCACGCCGCCCCAGGGCGTGGTGCCGGCCATGTTGGCGTGCTTGAACACATCGGCGCAGCGGTCCACGCCAGGGCCCTTGCCGTACCAGATGCCGAACACGCCATCAAAGCGGTTGCTGCCGGGCGGGGCAAAGCCCAGCTGCTGGGTGCCCCACAAGGCCGTTGCCGCGAGTTCTTCGTTGAGGCCGGGCTGGAAGACGATGTTCTGCGCCTGCAGGTACTTGCGCGCCTTTTCCAGGGATTGGTCGTAGCCGCCCAGCGGCGAGCCCCGGTAGCCGCTGATGAAGCCAGCCGTGTTCTTGCCCTGCAGCGCATCGCGCTGGCGCTGCAGCATGGGCAGTTTGACCAGGGCCTGCACCCCGCTCATGAAGGCCCGGCCCACCTCAAGGCTGTATTTGTCGTCGAGCGTGACGGTTTCGAGGGCTTTGCGGATGTGGTCAGGCAAGGGCGCGTTCATGGTGTTCTCTTAACGGTTCATGGCAGTGTAGGTTGAGGTGGCTGACAGGTGCTTGCTTTCGGAGACAGTGTTTGCCCTAGGAATTGAAAGAATCTTGCTGGATAATCAAAAAAATGGAAACGCTGGATAAGTTTGATTGGCTGATTCTGAATGAATTGCAGCGTGACGGGCGTCAGACCAATGCCGAGCTGGCCCAGCGCGTGGGCCTCTCGGCAGCGCCTTGCTGGCGTCGTGTGCGGGCCTTGGAACAGGCCGGCTATATCCAGGGCTACCGGGCCGTGATTGACCGCCACAAGGTGGGTCTGGATGTACTGGCCTTTGTGAGGCTGGATGCCGAGCGCAACCGGGGCGATTTGACGCGTGAGATGGAAGCGGCCATTCGACAGATTCCGGAGGTCATTGCGTGTCACTACATCAGCGGAACAGGGACGTTTGAATTGGAAGTGGTGGCGCGTGATCTGCAGTCTTTCAGCGCCTTTGCGCGCGATGTGCTGCTCAACTTGCCCAATGTGAAAGACCTGCACACCAGTTTTTCACTGGGCGAGGTCAAGGCGGGAGCCGCCTTGCCTCTGCCGCGTTGAACGCTGGCGGCGCGATCAGGGATAGAGTCCGCGCAATTCACGCGCCTGCAGCATGCGCGTGCAGGCGATGATGAAGGTGGCCGTGCGCAGACTGACCTTGTGCTGCTGTGTGGTTTGCCAGACGGCTGCAAAGGCTTCGCGCATCAAGCGCACCAGGCGGGCGTTGATTTCGTCTTCGCTCCAGAAGAAGCTGGAAAAATCCTGCACCCATTCAAAGTAACTCACCGTCACGCCGCCGGCATTGGCAATCACGTCGGGCACCACCAAAATGCCGCGCTCAGCCAGAATGTCATCGGCCTCAGGCGTGGTCGGACCGTTGGCGCCTTCAATGATCAGTCGTGCCTGAATTTGCGCCGCATTGTCGACAGTGATTTGCTGCTCCAGCGCTGCAGGCACCAGGATGTCACAGGGCACCGACCAGAACTGCGCTCTGGCCAAAGCCTCGGCACCGGAGAAACCCAGGACGCTGCCGTGCATGGCCACATGCTCAAGCAAGGCATGGATGTCCAGGCCAGAAGCCTGGTACACCGTGCCCGCATGGTCCTGCACCGCCACTACCTTGCAACCAGCTTGCGCAAACAGTTGCGCCGCAACGCCCCCTACATTGCCCAGTCCTTGCACGGCCACTCGGCAGCCCTTGAGCTCAAGCTGGATGTGTTGCGCTGCTTCCTGCGCCACCGTGAACACGCCGCGGCCTGTGGCTTCGCGCCGGCCCAGCGAGCCGCCCAGCGCAACGGGTTTGCCGGTGACCACGCCCGTGGCGGTGGCACCTGTGTTCATGGAATAGGTGTCCATCATCCAGGCCATGATTTGTTCATTCGTGTTCATGTCCGGCGCCGGAATGTCCTTGGAAGGGCCGATGATCAGTCCGATTTCGCTGGTGTAGCGGCGCGTCAGGCGCTCCAGCTCCCCTCTGGACAAGGTCTTGGGGTCGACGCGGATGCCCCCTTTGGCACCGCCGTATGGCAGGTTGACAGCGGCATTCTTGACAGACATCCAGGCCGACAAGGCCATGACCTCTGACAGGGTGACATCCTGATGAAAACGGACGCCACCTTTGCCGGGACCCCGACTGAGGTTGTGCTGCACGCGGTAGCCCTCAAAGTGCGCCACAGTGCCGTTGTCCAGTTCGATGGGCACATCCACAATCATGGCGCGTTTGGGCCGCTTGAGAGTTTCGACCCAACGCGCCAGATGCCCCAGGTAGGGTGTGACGCGGTCAACCTGTTGGAGGTAAATGCCCCATGGGCCCAGATGGTTGGGGTCCAGGTACGAGGGCAAGGTGTGCGAGGTGTTCATGTCCAATGTCCTTGTTTGAAAGATGAGTACAGCTTAGGCAGACGGCAAACCCTTGTCCAAGGCCAATCATTTTCAAAGTCATGCGCGGCGCGCATAACGAGCAGCAAAAGCAAATTTGGGTGGCTGCCCTTAAAATAGGCACCCTTTGCCGCCCAAAGGCTGTGGGCGGCCCTGCACAGGTTTGTGTTCTCTTTTCTGGCCCGATTCGGGCGCGCACAGCATGCTTTACCCTCAGGAATTCGATGTGATCGTGGTCGGTGGCGGCCACGCCGGTACAGAAGCCGCCCTGGCCGCTGCGCGCATGGGCAGCAAAACCTTGCTGCTGTCGCACAACATCGAGACCTTGGGCCAGATGAGCTGCAATCCGTCGATCGGCGGCATTGGCAAGGGCCACTTGGTCAAAGAGGTCGATGCGCTGGGCGGGGCCATGGCCTTGGCCACCGATGAGGGGGGCATTCAGTTCCGTATCCTGAACAGCTCCAAGGGTCCTGCCGTGCGTGCAACGCGCGCCCAGGCTGATCGCATTCTTTACAAAGCGGCCATCCGTCGCATGCTGGAAAACCAACCTAACCTGTGGTTGTTTCAACAGGCGGTGGATGACCTTATGGTCGAAGGTGACCGTGTGGTGGGTGCTGTAACGCAAGTGGGCATTCGCTTTCGTTCGCGCGCCGTGGTGTTGACCGCAGGGACTTTCCTGGACGGCAAGATCCATGTGGGCTTGAACAATTACTCCGGTGGCCGCGCCGGTGACCCGCCCGCCGTGAGTCTGTCGGCTCGACTGAAGGAGCTGAAACTGCCGCAAGGGCGTCTCAAAACCGGGACGCCGCCACGCATCGATGGCCGCACCATCGACTTCAGTCAATGCATTGAACAGCCTGGCGATGGCATGCCAGGGGGCATGAACGAGCAGGATGGGGTGCCGGTGTTCAGCTTCATGGGCAAGGCGAGCATGCACCCGCAGCAGATGCCGTGCTGGATCACCCACACCAACGAGCGCACGCACGCGATCATCCGCTCCGGCTTTGACCGCAGCCCCATGTTCACCGGCAAGATCGAAGGGGTGGGGCCGCGTTACTGCCCGAGCGTGGAAGACAAGATCAACCGTTTTGCCGACAAGGACAGCCACCAGATCTTTCTGGAGCCTGAAGGCCTGACGACGCACGAGTATTACCCCAACGGCATTTCGACCAGCTTGCCGTTCGATATTCAGTATGACTTGGTCCGCTCCATGAAGGGCTTGGAGAATGCACACATTCTCCGACCGGGCTACGCGATTGAATACGATTACTTTGATCCGCGCGAACTCAAAAGCAGCTTCGAAACCAGGCAGATCAATGGCCTGTTTTTTGCGGGCCAGATCAACGGCACCACCGGTTACGAAGAGGCGGCGGCCCAGGGCTTGTTCGCAGGCATCAATGCTGCCTTGCAGTGCCGTGGCGAAAGTGCCTGGACGCCCAGTCGCGACCAGGCCTACCTGGGCGTGCTGGTGGATGACCTGATCACCAAGGGTGTGACCGAGCCCTATCGTATGTTCACCAGCCGCGCCGAGTTCCGCCTGCAGCTGCGCGAGGACAATGCCGACATGCGCTTGACAGAGATCGGTCGCCAAATGGGCTTGGTTGACGATGCTCGCTGGGACGCTTTCTGCCGCAAGCGCGACGCCGTTTCACGTGAAACAGAGCGACTGAAATCCACCTGGGTGAACCCGCGCAACCTGCCAGCTGAAGAGTCTGTGCGGGTGTTGGGAAAAGCCATCGATCACGAATACAACTTGTTTGACCTGTTGCGCCGTCCTGGCGTGAGTTACCTCGACTTGATGGGGATGAATGATGCGCGTCATGCCAGTCTTGATGTTTCACGTGAAACGCTGGGGGACTTGACGGAAGCTGTGGTGGAGCAGGTGGAAATTGCTGCCAAGTACTCGGGCTACATCGATCGCCAAAAAGAAGAGGTGGGTCGTGCGGCCTATTACGAAGGCCTCAAGTTGCCTGCTGACCTGGACTATATGCAGGTCTCGGCCCTGTCGATCGAGGCGCGCCAGAAGTTGGCCAAGCATCGTCCTGAAACGTTGGGCCAGGCCTCTCGCATTTCGGGCATCACCCCGGCGAGCATCTCCTTGCTGCTCATTCATCTGAAAAAGGGCGGCTTCAAGGGTTTCCGTTCGCCAACCGAAGAAAGTCAATCGGCATGAGTGATGTGCTGGCCGCCTTGAAATTAGGCGCGACAGAGCTTGGGTTGAGCCTGAGCGATGTCCAGCTCGAACAACTCCAGGGCTACCTGGCATTGATCCGGAAATGGAACAAGGTTTACAACCTGACGGCCGTCCGCGACCCGCAGGAAATGCTGACCCACCACGTGCTCGACAGCCTGACGGCTGTAGCCCCCTTGCTTCGACACACTGGCGGCGCTGCAGCCAAGGTGCTGGATGTGGGTTCCGGTGGCGGATTGCCCGGCATCGTGCTGGCCATTTGCCGCCCGGAGCTGGATATCAGCTGTGTGGACACGGTAGGCAAGAAGGCGGCCTTTATCCAGCAGGTGGCGGCCAGCCTGAAGCTGCCCAATCTGCGTGGCGTGCATGCGCGGGTCGAGAGCCTGAGTGGCCCCTTCGATGTGATTTGCTGCCGGGCCTTTGCTGCTTTGCCAGACTTCGTGAATTGGTCTCGTGGTGCCTTGGCTCCGAATGGCGTCTGGATGGCCATGAAGGGCAAACACCCCCACGAAGAAATCGATGCATTGCCCCAAGCTGTGCAGGTGTTTCACGTGGAACCTTTGCATGTTCCAGGACTGGATGTTGAGCGCTGCATGATCTGGATGCGCCCGACCGCGCCCCTGCGCTAAACGCTAATGACGCGGTGCTAGGCAGGTACACTTCAGGCATTGCGTATCTGAGTGCACCATGGCCAAAATTTTTTGCATTGCCAACCAAAAAGGTGGCGTCGGCAAGACCACCACCACGGTCAACCTGGCTGCAGGTCTGGCCAAAGTCGGTCAGCGCGTGTTGCTGGTGGACCTGGACCCACAGGGCAATGCGACCATGGGCTCGGGCATTGACAAGCGTGAACTTGAGCTCAGTGTTTACGATGTCCTGCTGGAGTCTGCCAGTGTGGCGGAGGCCGGCATCCGTGCCGAAAAGTGCGGGTACGACGTTCTGGGCGCCAACCGCGAACTGGCGGGGGCTGAGGTTGAGTTGGTGGAGTTGGAGCGAAGGGACCAGCGCCTGAAAAACGCCCTGGCGGTGGTCGATGCAGACTACGATTTTGTGCTGATCGATTGCCCGCCATCCCTGTCGATGTTGACGCTCAATGGCCTGTGCGCCGCACATGGCGTGATTGTCCCCATGCAGTGCGAATACTTTGCACTCGAAGGCTTGACCGACTTGGTCAACACCATCAAACAGGTGCATGCCAACCTTAACCGCGACCTCAAGATCATTGGCTTGTTGCGCGTCATGTTTGACCCGCGTATCACCTTGCAGCAACAGGTCAGTGAGCAACTCAAGGGCCATTTCGGCGACAAGGTGTTCAATACCGTGATTCCGCGCAATGTGCGCTTGGCCGAGGCGCCCAGTTACGGTCTGCCCGGTGTGGTTTTTGACCCTTCGGCCAAAGGCAGCGTAGCCTTTGTAGAGTTTGCCAAAGAACTGGTGCAACGCGCACCGACCCTGTGACCATGCCCACCCAGGTTCTGATCCTTCCCGGCTGGCAAGGCAGCGGCCCAGAGCATTGGCAAATGCGCTGGGTGGCGGCGCATGGTTATGCCGTGGTCGAGCAAAGTGACTGGATGCGCCCACTGCGAGGTGACTGGTTGACGCGTCTGGACGAGGTGGTGGGCGACAGTCCGGCGCCCGTTGTTCTGGCAGCGCACAGTCTGGGCTGTATTCAGGTGGCGGCGTGGGCGCGCGTGTCGAGGCATGTGGGCAAGGTGCAAGGCGCTTTGCTGGTCGCGCCGGGCGATGTCGAGCAGCCACATTTGATGTCGGTGCTGCACAGCTGGACACCGATAGAGCGCCAACGGTTGCCCTTCAAGGCTGTTCTGGTGGGCAGCGAGAACGATCCCTACTGCTCTCTTGAACGGGCACAGGGTTTGGCTCAGGACTGGGGCGCACAGTGGGTCAATCTGGGTGCGTGCGGACATATCAACGCCGAGTCGGGCTTGGGCGATTGGCCTGCGGGACACGCCCTGCTGCAAACAATGATGAAGGAATAAAAATGGTTACCAAAAAACCCAAAGGTCTGGGTCGCGGTCTTGAAGCCCTGTTGGGTCCGAAAGTGCAGGACGTACCGGTGACCGATGCCAGTGCGACCGCCACAGAAACGCCATCTACCCTGTCCCTGGATGACATGGTCCCGGGCATGTACCAGCCACGCACCCGCATGGACGAAGGCGCTTTGTACGAGCTTGCCGAGTCCATCAAGGCCCAAGGCATCATGCAGCCGATTCTGGTGCGCAAGCTGACCGAGGGCGACAACGCCGGCAAGTACGAAATCATTGCCGGGGAGCGCCGCTTCCGTGCCTCTCGTCTGGCCGGCTTGGACCGGGTGCCCGTGTTGGTGCGCGATGTGCCCAACGAGGCCGCTGCAGCCATGGCACTGATCGAAAATATCCAGCGTGAAGACCTGAACCCGTTGGAAGAGGCTCAGGGTCTGCAACGCCTGGTGAGAGAGTTTGGACTCACTCACGAAGCTGCCGCCCAAGCCGTCGGCCGTTCGCGCAGCGCAGCCAGCAACCTGCTGCGCCTGCTCAATCTGGCCGAGCCGGTGCAGACCATGCTGATGGCTGGGGACATCGACATGGGCCACGCCCGTGCGTTGTTGGGGCTGGACAGGGCCACCCAGATCACGGCAGCCAACCAGATCAGCGCCCGCAAGATGTCGGTGCGCGAGGCTGAAAGCCTGGCCAAGAAGCTTGGCGCAGAGTTTCAGTTGGTCACGCAAAAACCCAAAAAGGAAAAGTCACGTGATGTGCGCCGCGTGGAAGAAGAGCTGTCTGACCTCCTGATGGCCGAGGTGGAGGTCAAGGTCAAAAAGCGGGTCAAGCGCTTGGGCAAGATCGAGGAGATGGGCGAGCTGACCATCGCGTTCGGTTCCTTGGACGAACTCAATGGCCTGATCGAGAAGCTGCGCGGCTAAACCTCAAAAGGAAAAATCTTCCCCGGGTTCATGATGTTCTTGGGGTCGAGTGCGCGCTTGATGGCGCGCATCATGTCGATGGCCCCTTCGCCAGCTTCGTCACGCAAAAAGCCCATTTTGTGCAGCCCCACGCCGTGCTCGCCGGTGCAGGTTCCGCCCAGGCTCAGGGCACGCTGTACCAGCTTGCGGTTCAAGGTTTCGGCGGTCTCAAACTCTTGAGCGTTGTCGGGGTCGATCAGGTACCCAAAGTGGAAGTTGCCATCGCCTACGTGCCCCACCAGGAAGTAGGGAATGCCGGAGGCGTCAGCCTCTTCGATCGAGTCCAGCAAGGCATCCGCCAGGCGGCTGATGGGCACGCAAGTATCGGTGGAGATGGCGCGGCAGCCCGGCTTGCTCTGAATGGCTGCAAAGTAGGCGTTGTGGCGGGCAGTCCACAATCTGGTGCGCTCCTCTGGCGTGGTGGCCCACTCAAAGGATTGACCACCGTGGCTGCTGGCCAGCTCCTGCACGGTCTCGGCTTGCTCCTTGACGCCGGCGGGGGAGCCATGAAACTCCATGAGCAGCAAGGCCTCTTCGCGCAAGCCCAGTTTGGCGTACTGGTTGACCATTCGCACCGTGTTGGCGTCGATCAATTCCACGCGTGCAATCGGGACCCCCAGCTGAATGGTTTCGATGACGGTGTGTACTGCATCGGCAATGCTGGGGAAGGAGCAAACGGCCGCCGAAATTGCTTCGGGTAGCGGGTAAATGCGCAAGGTGATTTCGGTCATGATGCCCAGCGTGCCTTCGCTACCCACCATCAGGCGGGTCAGGTCGTAACCGGCACTCGACTTCTTGGCGCGGGTGCCGGTGCGAATGGTGCCGCCTTGTGCGGTGACGACTTCCAGCGCCAGTACGTTTTCGCGCATGGTGCCGTAGCGCACGGCGTTGGTGCCGCTGGCCCGTGTGGCGCACATGCCGCCAATGCTGGCATCGGCGCCGGGGTCGATCGGGAAGAACAGGCCGGTGGACTTGATTTCTTCGTTCAACTGTTTGCGCGTCACGCCTGGTTGCACGGTGACCGTGAGGTCTTCGGCGTTGACCGCAAGCACCTTGTTCATGCGAGAAACGTCAATGCTGATGCCGCCTTGCACCGCCAGCAAATGCCCCTCCAAAGACGAGCCCACGCCAAAAGCGATCACAGGGGTATCGTATTGGCTGGCCAAAGCCACCGCATCGGCCACATCCTGGGTGGACTCGGCAAATACCACAGCCGCTGGCGGGGGGACGGAGACGAACACGGACTCATCGCGTCCGTGCTGGTCGCGCACAGCCTGCGCCAACGAGCACTGCGTACCAAAGCGCGCTTGAAGCGCGGCGATCAACTCCGGGGGGCTCACCCGCAGGGCAATCTGAAGATGGTGTGCGGCGGTGGGTGCGTTCATGCGAT
>Ga0255292_1000218_pt1 | contig 9749 bp, 8 predicted proteins | sample MistaT_35_FD_183690 | JGI IMG/M metagenome (GOLD analysis project Ga0255292, IMG submission 183690) | Metatranscriptome of freshwater microbial communities from Mississippi River, Louisiana, United States - Miss_Miss_RepB_8h (Metagenome... | ecosystem: Environmental > Aquatic > Freshwater > River ...
TCGACGCGGTGCTGCAGCGCGACTGGGCGCCCGACACGGTGCTTGACACCCACACCCACCCGTTTGCGGTGCGCGCGGTGGTGGTGGCCGGGCAGATGTGGCTGAGCGTGGACGGTGTCGAGCGCGAATTGACCGTGGGCGACACCTTTGTGCTCGAGGCCAACGTGCCACACGCCGAGCGCTACGGTCCGGTGGGGGCGAGTTACTGGGTGGCGCGCCGCAACTGAGTCGCCTGCCGGCTCACATCTGCGCCGGCGCGGCGGCCTCGTCCATCCAGAACACCTCCCATTGGTGGCCGTCGAGGTCGGCAAAGCCGTGCTGGAACATGAAGCCGTGGTCCTTAGGGCCGGGCGCGGCGGTGGCGCCCGCCGCGAGCGCCTTGCGCATGATCTCTTCGACGTCTGCGCGGCTGTCGACCGACAGCGCCACCAGCACCTCGGTGGCCTGGTGCGCATCGCTCACTGGCTTGGTGGTGAAGCCCTGGAAGAAGGGCTCGACCAGCAGCATGGCGTAGAAGTTCTCGCTGATTTCCAGGCAGGCGCCCTGTTCGTTGGTGAAGCGCGGGTTGAAGCGCAGGCCCAGCGCCTCAAAAAAGGCGCGCGAGCGGGCCATGTCGCGGATGGGCAGGTTGACAAAGATCTGGCGAAACATCGGGTGCCTCCTGGTGGTGTGTGGGCGCGCGGACTGCGGCCGCGCTGCCACTGTGCCACGTCCGGCACCGCTGCGCTCAGATTGTCGAGAAGTCGGGCTTGCGCCGCTCCATAAACGCCGAAAACGCTTCGCGCGCGGCGGGCTCGCGCAGCATGCGGCCGAAGCTCGCGCCTTCTTCGGCCATCACGGCCATCACCTGTGGTGCGTTGCCTTTTTTCATCAGGCGCTTGGTTTCCACCAGCGAGGACAGCGGCTTGGCCGCAAGTTTGCGCGCCACGCTCTGGGTGTAGTTGGTCACTTCGCTGGGCGCCAAGACACGGTTGACCAAGCCCACTTCGAGCGCGGCCTCGGCCATGAAAGGCTCGCCCAGCAGCAGCGCTTCGGCCGCGCGGTGGTAACCCATCATCTGCGGCACCAGCAGGCTCGACGCGGCTTCGGGGCACAGGCCCAGGTTCACAAACGGCATCGAGAAAGCCGCGTTGTCGCCGGCGTAGACCAGGTCGCAGTGCAGCAGCAGGGTGGTGCCAATGCCGACCGCTGGCCCGCACACCCCCGCCAGCAGCGGCTTGGGAAAGGTGGCGATGGCGCGCAGGAAACGGAACACCGGCGCGTCTTCGCCGGCGGGCGGGTGGTTCAAAAAGTCGCTGATGTCGTTGCCGGCCGAAAAAATGGTTTCATGGCCCTGGAACACCACACAGCGCACAGCCGCATCGTCGCGGGCGGCGTCGACCGCGTCGGCCAGGGCGGCGTACATGGCGGCGGTGATGGAGTTCTTTTTGTCGACCCGGTTGAAGGTCAGGGTGGTGGTGCCGTCTTCGGTGTGGATGAGGATGTCGCTCACGGGGTCATTCCTTGTAGTACTGGGTTTGGTGGGTGCTGGCCAGCAGGCGCCCAGAGGCGCTCCAAAGCTGGCCGCTTTGGTCGGCGAATCCGTGCGCAAAGGCCTGCGCACGCGCCTGGGCCAAGAGCCAAGCGCTGGACTCTGCGGCCAGGTCTTCTGCGCTGGCATGGTAATAGACCGTCATGCTGACCGTGCCGGCCGGCACCCGGGTGGCACGCGCGAGCCAGACGCGCGGGAAAAACACATCGGCCATGGCGGTGAGCGAGAGCAGGTCGAGCGCCCGCGGCTGCGCATCACGCACCCACAGCAGGCTGTTGGCCTCGGCCTCTTGGCCTTCCCACACCGTGGGCAACATGCCTTGCACAAAGCGCCAGTCGTATTGGCCAATCCACGGCACCGGCGGCTTCATGCGCGGGGCGGGCAAGGCGTCGGCGGGCGCCACCGCCGGCGCAGGACTGTCGTTGCGCGCCCAGGTGTTGCGCGGCACGGCGGTGACCAGTGTGGCGGTGAGCACCGGCTGTGGATCGTCGCCTTGGGTGATGTCCACGCTCCAGTGCTGGGTGGAGCGGTTGGTGCGCACCGGCGTGGCGCGCACGGTGAAAGCGCCATCGGCCAGCGCCGCACAGAAATTCACCGTCAGCGCCACCGGCTCACCCAGACGCGCCGGGTGCTGCGACACCGCATTCACCACCGTGGCGGCCGTCAGCCCACCAAACGGCCCCACCATATTGGCGTAAGCCGCCGAAGTCGCGCCTTGAAAAACGCCCTCAGCGCAAGGGGTGAGGGCGATGGCTTGGTCAAAGGGATGAGTGGTCATGCGGGCAGTGTGCAGAGAGCCAAGCGGGAGCGCAGTCCTGCGAGCGACGCAGCGCAGCGCGGTGCGAGCCGGCAAGGGCACCGCGGAACCGGCTTCGCCGGGCCGCCGGTGCCGCCCCCCTCCGGGGGGGGACGCGAAGCGGCGCGGGGGGAGTCGTCAGACTCTTTCAAACACTCCAGCCGCCCCTTGCCCCATGCCCACACACATCGTCACCATGCCGTACTTTTTGTTGTGGCGCTTGAGCGCATGCACCACCGTGGCCGAGCGGATGGCGCCGGTGGCGCCCAGCGGGTGGCCAAGCGCAATGGCGCCGCCCATGGGGTTGACCTTGGCCGGGTCCAGACCCAGGGTGTTCATGACCGCCAGCGACTGCGCGGCAAAGGCCTCGTTGAGTTCAAACCAGTCGATGTCGTCTTGCTTGAGGCCAGCGTTCTTCAACGCGGCGGGGATCGCCTCGACCGGGCCAATGCCCATGATGTGTGGCGGCACGCCACGGCTGGCGTAGCTCACAAAACGCGCCAGCGGCGTCAGGTTGTAGCGCTTGAGCGCGGCTTCGCTGACCATAATCAGCGCACCCGCGCCGTCGCTGGTCTGCGAGCTGTTGCCCGCCGTCACCGAACCGCGCGCGGCAAACACGGTGCGCAGCTTGGCCAGACCTTCGAGGGTGGTGTCGGGGCGCGCGCCTTCGTCCAGGCTCACGGTGCGCTCGGTCATGGTCACCTGCGCGCTGCCCAAGTCCACGCTGCGTTCCTGCACCGTCACCGGCGTGATCTCGTCGCTGAACTCACCGTTTTTCATGGCGATCACGGCGCGCTGGTGCGACTGCACGGCAAACGCGTCTTGAGCGTCTCGGCTCACCTTCCACTGCTGCGCCACTTTTTCGGCAGTCAGGCCCATGCCATAGGCGATGCCGTAGCTCTCCACATCGTCGGTGTTGCGAAAGATGGTGGGCGACAGGCTGGGGCTGTTGCCCATCATCGGCACCATGCTCATGCTCTCGGTGCCGGCGGCGATCATCACATCGGCCTCGCCCACGCGGATGCGGTCGGCCGCCATGGCCAAGGCCGACAGGCCCGAGGCGCAGAAGCGGTTGACGGTGATGCCGCCCACGCTGTTGGGCAATCCGGCCAGGATGGCGCCGATGCGCGCCACGTTCAGGCCCTGTTGGGCTTCGGGGATGGCGCAGCCGGCGATCACGTCTTCCACACTGGCGGGGTCCAGGCCAGGCACCTGGGCCATGGCCGAGCGCAGCGCGTGCGCCAGCAAGTCGTCGGGCCGCAGGTGCTTGAACGAGCCCTTGTGCGAACGGCCAATCGGCGTGCGGGTGGCGGCAACGATGTAAGCGTCTTGAACTTGTTTCATGGCGTTGGGCTTTCGGTGTTCGGTATTACCCCCTCTCCCGCGTGCGGGAGAGGGCAGGGGTGAGGGTTTGCAACGTCTGCCAGATGTTTTCCAGCACCGCTGCGGTGTCGTTCATCACTTCGTGGTTCCAGAATCGAATCACAGTGAGTTGGTGGCTTTCTATCAGCGCAGTCCGCGCTTGGTCATACGCTAGTTGTTCGGCATGCTGGCCGCCATCAATTTCGATGACCAGTCCAGCCTCCAAGCACACAAAATCCAAGATGTACGGTCCCAGCGGGCGCTGCCGGCGGAACTTGAAACCCTGGAAACGGCGACCTCGCAGTTGCTGCCACATCAAGGTTTCAGCGTCGGTCATCTGAGCGCGCAGTGCGCGCGCTTTGTCCTTGGCGTCCGCCCTCACCCCAACCCTCTCCCGCAGGCGGGAGAGGGGGTAAGACACGTTGGCCTCGGTCTGTGTCATGGGCTCAGTTCCGCACGGGTTTTCCGGTGTTCAACATGCCCAGGATGCGTTCCTGCGTCTTGGGGTGCACGATCAGCGCGCAGAAGGCTTGGCGCTCCAGCGTCATCAGGTATTCCTCGCTCACCAGTGTGCCGGACTCGACGTCGCCGCCGGTGACCACGTTGGCGATCAGGCTGGCGATGTGGAAGTCGTGTTGGCTGATGAAGCCACCGTCGCGCATGTTCACCAGGCTGCCCAAAATGGTGGCCTTGCCGTCGCGGCCGGCCACCGGGAACAGGCGCTTGTGCGGCGCGCGGTAGCCGCTGGCGAACATGGCCTTGGCTTCGTTGATGGCCACACACAGCAGCTCGTCTTTGTGCGGCACGATGACGTCGCTCTCGAGCAGATAGCCCAGGCTGCGCGACTCGATCGCGCTGGTGCCCACCTTGGCCATGGCGGCGGCGGTGAAGCCTTCGGTCAGGAAAGGCAGCAGGTCTTTGCCGGTGGATGCCTTGGCGTTCTCAGCCGCCCGGCGGGCGATATAGGTCAGGCCGCCCGCGCCCGGGATCAGGCCCACGCCCACCTCCACCAAGCCGACGTAGCTTTCCATGTGGGCCACACGGCGAGCGCTGTGCACCGCCAGTTCGCAGCCACCGCCCAGCGCCAAGCCGCGCATGGCGCTGACCACCGGCACATTGGCGTAGCGCAGGCGCAGCATCATCTGCTGCATAAAGCCTTCGGCGTCCTCGACCGCGGCCACACCGACCGCCATGAAGGCGGGCAGCAGGGCCTGCAGGTCGGCGCCGGCGCTGAAGGGCTCGTCGCCCGACCAGATCACCAGGCCCTGGTACTCGCGCTCGGCCAGGTCCACCGCCGCCATCAGGCCTTCGCACACCTCAGGACTGATGGTGTGCATCTTGGTCTTGATGCTGGCGATCAGCACCTCACCGTCGAGGGTCCAGGTGCGCAGGTTGGCGTCTTCGCTGACGGTGGTGCCGGCGGTGCGGAAATTGGCCCCCGCTTCGCCCAGCAGCAGCTCGGGGAAATGCTGGCGCTGGTACACCGGCAGGCTGCGGCGCGGCTCAAACACGCCTTTGCTCGGGTTCCACGAACCTTGGGCGGTGTGCACCCCACCGGCATCCGCCACCGGGCCGCTGAACACCCAGGCGGGCAGAGGCGTCTTGCACAGCGCCTTGCCGGCGTCGATGTCTTCCTGCACCATCTTCGCCACTTCCAACCAGCCGGCTTCTTGCCACAGCTCAAACGGGCCTTGCTTCATGCCAAAGCCCCAACGCATGGCCAGGTCCACGTCGCGCGCGGTGTCGGCAATGTTCGCCAGATGCACCGCAGCGTAATGAAAGCCGTTGCGCAAAATCGCCCACAGGAACTGGCCTTGCGGGCCTTCGCTGTTGCGCAGCAGTTTCAGGCGCTCGGCGGCGGGTTTCTTGAGCATGCGGCCGTACACCTCGTCGGCCTTCTGGCCGGCGGGCACATAGTCTTTGCTGGCCAGGTCAAAACGCAGGATGTCGCGCCCGACCTTTTTGAAGAAACCGGCTTTGGCCTTCTGGCCCAGGTGGCCCATCTCGATCAGGGTCTTGAGCACCTCGGGCGTGCCGAAGTGGCCGTAGAACGGGTCGGTGTCGGCGCTCACGTTGTCTTGCAGCGTCTTGATGACGTGGGCCATGGTGTCCAGACCCACCACATCGGCGGTGCGGAATGTGCCGCTGCTGGCGCGGCCCAGGCGCTTGCCGGTCAAGTCGTCCACCACGTCGTAGGTGAGGCCGAAGTTCTCGACCTCTTTCATGGTGGCCAGCATGCCGGCAATGCCGATGCGGTTGACCACAAAGTTGGGTGTGTCCTTGGCGCGCACCACACCCTTGCCGAGCGCGCTGGTGGCAAACGCTTCCAAGTGGTCAAGGATGGCGGGCTCGGTGGCCGGGGTGGCGATCAGTTCCACCAGCGTCATGTAACGCGGCGGGTTGAAGAAATGGATGCCGCAGAAGCGCGGCCGCAGCTGCTCGGGCAGCGCGTCGGACAGCGCAGTGATCGATAGGCCCGAGGTGTTGGACGCGAGGATGGCGTGCGGCGCCACAAACGGCGCGATCTTGGCGTAGAGGTCGCGCTTCCAGTCCATGCGCTCAGCGATGGCTTCGATGATCAGGTCGCAATCGCGCAATTGTTCGAGGTGTTCTTCGTAATTGGCCTGACCGATCAGGTCGGCGTCCGACGCCACGCCCAGCGGCGAGGGCTTGAGCTTTTTGAGGTTGTCGATGGCGCGCTGGACGATGCCGTTTTTGTTCGGGGTTTTGCTGTCGGGCAAATCGAACAGCACCACCGGCACCTTCACATTGACCAGATGGGCCGCGATCTGCGCCCCCATCACACCCGCGCCCAGCACGGCCACTTTTTTCACAAGGAATCGGTTCATAGGAATTCTTTCAAAGCGAGCGCTGCAAAGGCACCAACGTGGCGTCCTTGCCCAAGGGCATCACAAACCCAGCACAAGGCGAGGCCCCGGTGGAGCGAAGTGCCTGAGGTCCAGGCTCCCGTGGGTCCGGCTCCGCCGGCCCACTGGGAGCGCCCCCTAGAGGGGGTCGCGCGAAGCGCGGCGGGGGTGGGTCAAATCACTCCACCCGTTGCCACACCTGAGTGCGATAGAACGGGCCAAGGTAGCCGCGGACTTGCAATGTCTTGCCACCGTCTTGGGGCGCAATGCGCACCTTGTACACCTTGCCGTTGTTCGGGTCCATGATGTCGCCACCTTCCCAAGTGCCGGCGTCCGAGCTGGGCTTCACACCGCGCAGGATGGTCATGCCGAGCACCGGTTTGTCTTTGCGCTCATCGGTACACTTTTCGCAGTTGGCGTTGGCCTTGGCCGGGTCCGAGATCTTTTCCACCTTGCCCGTCAGCACGCCACCGGCTTCGGTGATGCGCACCAGCGACTTTTCGGTCTTGGTTTCGTCGTCGATGGTGCGCCACAGGCCCACCGGTGACATTTGGGCGAACGCCAGGGACGAAGCCAGTCCCAGCAGGGCGGCAAAAACGGTCTTTTTCATCACAGTCTCCTTGGGTGGGTAAAGGGATCAGGCCAGGGCCAGGTCGGTGTCCATCAGCACCCGGCTGCCGGCGCGGGCGCGCCGCATCAGCGTCGCGGTCTCGGGGAACACTTTGGCGAAGTAGAAACGTGCGGTCTGCAGCTTGGCCTGATAGAAGGGATCGGTGCTGCCGGCGGCGATTTGGCGCAGCGCCGTCTGTGCCATGCGGGCCCAGAAGTAGCCGAACACCAAGTGACCCGCCACGCGCAGGTAGTCGACGGCTGCAGCGCCGACCTCGTCGGGGTTTTGCAGGCCCTTGAAGCCGATTTCCATGGTGAACTTGGTGATCTGCTCGCCCAACACCGCCAGCGGGTTGATGAACTCGGCCATCTTCTCGTTGACGCCTTCTTCTTCCACCAGCGCGCCGATCATCTTGCCGAATTTCTTCAGGGTGGCGCCGTTGTTGCCCAGGATCTTGCGGCCCAGCAGGTCCAGGCTCTGGATGGTGTTGGTGCCTTCGTAGATCATGTTGATGCGCGCGTCGCGCACATACTGCTCCATGCCCCATTCCTTGATGAAGCCGTGGCCGCCAAACACTTGCAGGCAGTGGTTGGTGGCTTCAAAACCGTTGTCGGTGATGAAGGCTTTGACGATGGGGGTGAGCAGGGCCACCATTTCGGCGCTGTCTTTGCGCACCTTTTCGTCGGGGTGGTGCAGCTCTTTGTCGAGCAGCAGTGCGCAGTAAATCGCCATGGCGCGGCCACCTTCGGCGTAGGCCTTGGCGGTCAGCAGCATCTTGCGCACATCGGGGTGCACGATGATCGGGTCGGCCGCTTTGTCCTTGGCCTTGGTGCCCGAGAGGCTGCGCATCTGAATGCGGTCTTTGGCGTAAGCCAGCGCGTTCTGGTAAGCCACTTCGGTCAGGCCCAGCGACTGGTTGCCCACGCCCAGGCGCGCGGCGTTCATCATCACAAACATGGCGGCCAGGCCTTTGTGTGGCTGGCCCACCAGGGTGCCGACCGCACCGTCCAACACCATCTGGCAGGTGGCGTTGCCGTGGATGCCCATCTTGTGTTCCAGGCCACCGCAGTAGATGCCATTGCGCTCGCCGATGCCGCCGTCGGCGTTGACGTTGAATTTGGGCACCACAAACAGGCTGATGCCTTTGCTGCCAGCGGGTGCGTCGGGCAGGCGGGCCAGCACTAGGTGCACGATGTTGTCGGTGAAGTCGTGTTCACCCGCGCTGATGAAGATCTTCTGGCCGGTCAGGCGGTAAGTGCCATCGGCTTGGGGTTCGGCCTTGGTGCGCAGCAGGCCGAGGTCGGTGCCGCAGTGCGGCTCGGTCAGGCACATGGTGCCGGTCCATTCGCCGCTGGTGAGCTTGGGCAGGTACAGCCGCTTCTGTTCGTCGGTGCCGTGGGCGTGCAGGCATTCGTAGGCGCCGTGGCTCAAACCCGGGTACATGGTCCAGGCCTGGTTGGCCGAGTTCATCATCTCGTAGAAGCACTGGTTGACCACAAAGGGCAGGCCCTGGCCGCCGAACTCGGGGTCGCACGACAGCGCGGCCCAGCCGCCCGCCACGTACTGGGCGTAGGCTTCCTTGAAGCCCTTGGGCGTGGTCACCGCGTGGGTGGTTTTGTCCAGTGTGCAGCCCTCTTCGTCGCCGCTGATGTTGAGCGGGAAGGCCACCTCGGCCGCAAACTTGCCGCCTTCTTCGAGCACCGCGTTGATGGTGTCGGCGTCGGTTTCGGCGTGGGCCGGCAAGGCCTTGAACTCGTCTTCCACGCGCAGCACCTCGTGCATCACGAACTGCATGTCGCGCAAGGGCGGGGTGTAGCTAGGCATGGTGGTCTCCTGAAAAAGTGTGGAAAAACGATGGATCAGGCGCTGCTGCGCGGGCTGGCTTTGCGGGTATCTGAGCGAACATTCGGGCGTGCGCTGTGGCCCGGCAGGGCCTGGTAGCGCTGCACAATGCCTTCAAACGCCAGCTGGGCGCGTTGCAGCGCGGCGGGGTTGCGCAGGAATCGGGCTTCGTAGTGCAAAGCCAAAATCAGCGCGTGAATCTCGAAGCCCATTTGTGCCGAATCGGTGTCGGGGCGCAGATGGCCTTCTTCGATGGCGATGTCAATGGCGCGCTGCATGGCGCCCAGCCAGGTGTGGACCGATTGCGAGAGTTCGTCGCGCACTGGGCCGGGGCGGTCGTCGAACTCAACCGCGCCGCCAATGTAGATGCAGCCCGAATCGATTTCGATCGTGCTGCGCTTCATCCAGTTGTCGAACAGGGCGCGCACCCGGGGCAGACCGCGCTCGGCTTGCAAGGCGGTGAAAAACACCTCTTGCTCAAAGCGGCTGTGGTATTCGCGCACCACCGAAATCTGCAGCTCTTCGCGCGAGCCGAAATGGGCGAACACGCCGGACTTGCTCATCTTCAGGCTCTCGGCGATGAGTCCGATCGACAGCCCCTCCAGCCCGATCTGGGCGGCGAGTTGCAGCGCCGCGTCCACGATGGCCGCCTTGGTCTGCTGGCCTTTGGCTCGGCCGGCCGACGCCGCACGGGAAGAAGGCAGAGAGGACACATTGCTCATGGCATCACACAAACCGCAA